>Ga0172369_10004323_pt1 | contig 18101 bp, 21 predicted proteins | sample LakKiv25m_FD_114539 | JGI IMG/M metagenome (GOLD analysis project Ga0172369, IMG submission 114539) | Freshwater microbial communities from Kabuno Bay, South-Kivu, Congo - kab_022012_11.25m | ecosystem: Environmental > Aquatic > Freshwater > Lake | place: Democratic Republic of the Congo...
CATCGGTGGCGTCAAGAATAAGGAGGAGCGTAACCAGCGTATTCACAAAGCGCTTGAAGAAGTTAAAATGAGTCCGGTCGATGACTTCCTGCCCAAATATCCACACATGCTCAGCGGTGGGCAGCAACAGCGCGCCGTGATCGCGCGTGCCATGATCATGGAACCCAAATTTCTGGTGGCCGACGAACCTGTTTCGATGCTTGACGCTTCTGTGCGCGTGGAAATCCTCAAACTTTTACGCGGCTTGCAGGAAACTCATAACCTTTCGGTCATTTATATTACGCACGACCTGTCAACCGTCAGCTACTTTTCCGAGCGTATCTTCGTGATGTATGCGGGTAATTTGGTTGAGAAAGCCAAAGTGCGGCAGGTTTTGGATAATCCTTTGCACCCATACACAATGGCTTTGCTGACAGGCACATCGGAGCCGGATGCAAAGAATGCAGATACCTACAAGGAGATTCCTCCGGGCGAGCCGCCGAGTCTCGTGAAACCGCCTCCGGGATGCCGCTTCCACCCGCGTTGCCCAAAGGCTATCAAGGGTTTGTGCGAGATCAAAGAACCACCCGATTTCGAGCCTGAGCCTGGGCACTTGGTGGCTTGCTGGCTGTACGAAAAATAATGGATCATCCCTGGCGTCTCATTATAATCGGTCTTATTTTGTCGCTGGCGGGTGTGATTTTTCCGCTTCTTATGGTGGTTCACGTTCTTCCGTCGACGTTCTTCCTGAACTTCTTTTCGTACGGTGCGTCTATCTCTGGCTTGTTCCTTGGGATCATTGGTGTATCACAGTACACCCAAAAAAATCGAAAAAGAAAATGAGTGGCTTTTAAACGCTTGTGAGAACTGTGAGGATAAGATAGGATTCGGGTTGCAAAACCCGAATCTTTTTTTCAATGGATAAAGGAGCGCATCATGGTCGGGACAAATGACCGGTTTCTCAACCGAATTAGCTCTCTCGCCCTTTTGATTTTTCTGCTCTCCGCATGTGGATTGCCCGCTGGCAGGAGCGTGACGTCCACGCCTGAGGTTCCTCCCACACCCATTCTTACACCCACGCTGGCGCCGCCGCGCGTGTTAACCGTCTGCCTGGGATCAGAGCCGAATACGCTGTACCCGTTCGCGGGTCCGAATGACGCGGCGCTCAGTGTGCTAACCGCCATCGATGATGGGCCGATCGACACCATCAGCTATGAGAACATTCCGGTCATCCTGAAAAAATTACCCAGCCTTGCTGATGGCGACGCGCAGATCAAGCATGTCACCGTTACCGCGGGGAGTCTGATCGTGGACGCGGGCGGCAATCTCACTTCACTCACAGCAGGTACACGCGTTCGCCCCGCCAGCTGCCGCGCCGATGGATGTACCATCACTTATGATGGCGTTACTACTTTGCAGATGGATCAAATGATCGTTAATTTCAGCCTGCGTTCAGATATCACCTGGTCCGATGGTACTCCGCTGACTGCTGACGATTCGGTTTTCGCTTATCAACTTGCGGCCGATAAAAACACAACCGGATCCAAATACCTGATCAGCCGCACGCAAACCTACGAGGCCACTGACTCGACCACCACCCAATGGTGGGGCGTGCCAGGTTTTATCGACCCGACCTTTTTCACTAATTTTTGGAGTCCCGCGCCCAAGCATGTCTGGAGTAAATTCACGGCCGCCGACCTCCCGCAGATAGACGTTGCTTCACGCGCACCCATAGGCTGGGGGCCATATGTGATGAAGGAATGGGTCGCGGGCGATCACATTACTCTGACCAGGAATCCATATTACTTTCGCGCATCCGAAGGTTATCCAAAGTTCGATCAACTGACCTTCCGTTTTATCTCCGACCCGAATACTGCCATCAGTGAATTGACTGCCGGTCGTTGCGATGTTCTCGACCCAGGTATTAATCTCGATACACAAATAGCTCTGCTTCAACAACTGCAACAATCGGGACAGGCGCAGGCGCTCTTCGCGCCGGGCATGTCCATTGAATGGCTTGGGCTTGGCATCAATCCCGCATCTTATGACGATGGCTATAACACGGAAAAGGATGACCGTCAGAACATTCTCGCCGACCCGCGCACGCGTCAGGCAATTGCATTGTGCCTTAATCGCCAGAAAGTTATAGACACTGTGCTCTTCAGTCAATCTTCAGTGCCAGGCAGTTTCCTTCCGCCCGACCATCCGCTTTATAACGCCAGCGTTCCCGCCCATCACTTTGATCCGGTTGCCGGGGCTCAACTACTTGAGCAGGTCGGCTGGAGAGACCTCGATGGCAATCCTGCTACGCCGCGGCTGGCGGTGTCCGTTAAGAATGTCGCGGCGGGTACACCGCTTATCTTGAACTATTTCACCACACCGACCGCGCAGCGTCGTCAAGCTGTGGACATTTTCACCCAGTCTCTGGCACAATGCGGCATCGGTGTCAAAATGCAATATTACACACAAAATGATCTGTATACGTCCGGCCCAGTGGGTCCGCTCTTTGGCCGGCACTTCGATCTCATTCAATACGCCATGTCCACCGCCGAGGCCGAGCCGCCCTGCAATTGGTTTATGAGCAATGAGATTTCCAACGCGGAAAATCATTGGGCTGGTCTAAATGTAAGCGGTTATAAAAATCCTGACTATGATGCCGAGTGCAGCGCGGCGCGTTCGTCATTGCCGGGCGAAAAAAGTTATGCCGACTCGTATCATCAGGCGCAGTCCATCTTCGCCAGCGAACTGCCTTCCATCCCGCTTTACTATCGGCTCAAAGTTGCCGCGGCGCGCGGCGGCTTCTGTCACTTCGATCTTGACTCCAGCGCCAACCCGCTTTGGAATATCGAGGCCTTCGATATGGGCACAGCTTGCAAGTAGACATGCGTGTGCGACTGTTTGCCCTCGTCGGACTCTTTGCGATTCTGCTCGCTTCATGCGGCGGACCCTCAACGGCTCCCGTTTCGACGGCCCTTCCAAACTCCACAGCGACTTCCGTTCCCCACGCGCCCGAAATCCGCTTTGCTTTGGTTGGCAATATAACCGATGTCAACGTTTGGGCTTTGTTCGATGCCAGGGGATATTCCTACAATAACTACGCACTCCGGAACGAATACTGGCCGCGCCTGTTTCGCCTTTCGATTCCCGACCATCAATTCGAGCCGATGGCGGCCAATGCCATGCCTTCGTCCGTTCAACAGGAAGGAAATTTTTACACCGCAACCGTTCCCCTTCGACCTGATTTAAAGTGGACAGATGGTGATCCATTCACGTCCGATGACGCCGCGTTTACAGTGAACACGGCTTTATCCTTCCAGCTTGGCTTTGACTGGCGTGATTTTTACAATCCAGATTATCTCGATCATGCCCAGGCGGTAGATGCACACACCATTAAATTCTTTTTCAAGAAACAGCCGAATGTCGGCGTATGGCAGTATGGCGCATTGCAGGGGCCGGTCGTGCAGAAAGCATATTGGTCGCCGAAGGTGGCCGCGTCGATTGCGTTGTTGCCTGCGAGTGATCTTCTTCCTCAAGTGGATGCGCTCAAATTGAAAGTGGATGATCTGCAGACGAAAGTCGATGCACTCACTACATCCATTGCTGCCGCACCGATGACTGCCAATGAACTTCGCCAGGCGCAGGCCGACCTGACGCGCCAGCAGGGTGACCTGGATCAGGCCGCGAATGATCTTGCCAGGACTCAGGCAAATTTGGACAATGCCATGAAAGCTGCGCGCGAGTCACTTTACGCACTTGACCATACCAACGAACCCACGCTCGGAAATTGGATTCCTGATGGTTTGAAGAACGGCGTTTGGATAAATAAAGTAAATCCTTTGCACCCATTTGGTGAACCGCATTTTGACCGGGCAATCTATCGTCTCTTTGCAAATGAAGATGATGCAGTTAATGCGCTACGGAGCAGCGATGTTGATTCCGTTCTTGATGAAAATGGCATATCCACAAAGAACGAACAGGATCTTCAAAAAGATGTATCATTCAAAATTGCTTTTAATGCAAATCATGGTGTTCGATTTTTGGTAATAAATCCAACTCGCCCTGCATTGATGGATAGTGCTTTTCACCAGGCGCTGGATTGCGTTTTGGATCGGGTAAGTATTGTTCGTGCATTGATCGCTGTGCCTCTCGAATCGTTTGTTCAGGAAGATGCAAAACCATGGCACGACTCTCAATCGTTGGGTATGTGTGCAGGACAGGCCGGTTCACAACGTTTGGAACAGGCTGTAGCGATTCTCAAGTCGGCGGGTTATACATGGAAAAAAGTACCAACTGATAATGAAAACGGCCAGGGACTCACGTTGCCTTCCGGTGATGCATTTCCACAGATTACTTTGTTAGCTCCATCAGAGAAGGAAGATAGTCAGCGCGCAAAAGCGGCAGAGTATGTTGAACGATATGCAGGCTTGTTGGGTATTCCTGTAACTGTAAAATCAGTTGGTCCAGATGAAATACGTTTTTTCGTCTTCAGCAGCCATCAGTATGACATGGCACTGCTCGGCTGGCGGGTGAGTGAATATCCCGGATATTTGTGCGATTGGTTCGGGGACGGGAATCCGTTCCATTATGACGGAAGCCGCTTGAAGTCGGCGTGTGAGGCGTTGAATTCGACCAGCGATCTGGCTCAAGCGCAGAAACAGGTCTATGAGATTCAATCCACTCTTGCACAAGATTTGCCATTCATCCCGTTGTATTCGGGCATAACGTTCGACATGTATCGCAACATCACCTATCCGTTCGACTCTGTGCTGGGCGGCCTGAGCGGAATTTATGGTGCGCCGTCCCTTGCAATTCCTGCGCCATAATAGGAAAACTTTGCTATAATCAGCCCCAATCCTGAATTAGGAGTTCGCCGTGGCGAAGACTGATCAGAAACCTTTGCTGGAAGTAAAAAACCTTAAGACGCATTTCTTTACTGAGGATGGCGTAGTTCATGCCGTGGACGGTGTGGACTTTGTTATCTATCCCGGTGAGATTCTGGGATTGGTGGGCGAGTCTGGGTGCGGCAAAAGCGTCACGTCGCTTTCGGTCATGCGTCTTGTTTCATTGCCGGGTAAAGTTCTGGAAGGTGAAATTTTATTGGATGGCGTCGACCTGTTGAAATTGTCTGAAGAAGAAATGATGAAGGTGCGCGGCAACCGCATTTCAATGATCTTTCAACAGCCGCAGACCGCGCTCAACCCGGTGTTTAGAGTGGGCAATCAAATCGCCGAGGTGTTGAGCATCCATCAGGATTTCGGAAAAGAGGCCGGACAAAAACGCGCTGTGGAATTGCTGAAGATGGTTGGCATTCCCGAGGCAGAGCGCCGCGCACAGTCCTTCCCGCATGAACTTTCGGGCGGTATGGCCCAACGCGTGATGATTGCGATGGGGCTGGCATGTGTGCCCGAGCTTTTGATCGCAGATGAACCAACTACCGCGCTGGATGTGACCATCCAGGCGCAGATATTAGACCTGATGCTGGATATGCGCGAGAAGATGGGGACATCGGTGCTTCTCATCACGCATGATCTGGGCGTGATCGCGGAGATGGCCGAACGTGTGGCTGTGATGTACGCGGGAGAGATCGTGGAGCAGGCCGAAGTAATCGAGCTTTTTGACCACCCGCTTCACCCGTACACGCAGGGACTGATCGGTTCGATCCCCGTGCTGGGCAGGATCAAGGAGCGTTTGGATGTCATCCCCGGTTCTGTGCCGAACCTGATCAATCCTCCGGCTGGATGCCGCTTTGCACCGCGTTGTATAGCGCGCGTCAAACATGGCTTGAATATTTGTACACAGGCCGATCCTGATCTGGCCGAAGTCAAGCCCGGACATGTCGTCCGTTGCTGGTTGTATCAAAATGCGGAAGGCCATCGTGCGCCGCTTAAAGCACGTTAACCACGTTACGGGAGCATTTGATGAGCGATAATGCCGCTAACCAACCAAAAGCAGATCTTGTGCAAGTACGAGGTCTGAAAAAATATTTTCCTGTGCGGGCAGGCCTCATGCAACGCGTGGTGGCGCAGGTTCAAGCCGTAGACGATGTCAGCTTTATTGTCCAAAAGGGCGAGACGCTCGGCATGGTGGGCGAATCGGGGTGCGGCAAAACAACTGTTGGGCGGACGATGCTGCGCTTGATCGAACCCACAGCTGGGTCTGTGATCTATGATGGCAAAGATGTCTTCAAGTTGAAGAGTGCCGAGTTGAAGGCCGCCCGCCGTGATCTGCAGATCATCTTCCAGGACCCGTTCGCTTCCCTTGATCCGCGCGTGCCGATCGGCGAGTCCGTCATGGAAGGTTTGCACATCCATAATATCGGCGCACCCAAGGAGCGTGCAGATGTTATGATGGATACACTCAAGAGGGTGGGACTGGAAACATATCATGCCCGCCGCTACCCGCATGAGTTTTCCGGTGGTCAGCGTCAGCGGATTGGCATTGCGCGCGCGCTGGCTTTGCGCCCTAAATTCATCGTCTGCGATGAGCCTGTTTCAGCGTTGGATGTTTCCATTCAATCGCAGGTGCTCAATATTCTCAAAGACTTGCAGTCCGAATTCGGGTTGACGTATCTATTTATCGCTCATAACTTGAGCGTGGTTGAACATATTTCCGACCGCGTAGCGGTGATGTACCTGGGCAAGATGGTCGAATTGGCTGACCGCGATGAGATCTATCGCGATCCAAAGCATCCGTACACGCAGGCGCTCATGTCGGCCATCCCCGTTCCAGATCCAAAAATGAAGCGCAAGCGTACCATCCTCAAGGGTGATGTGCCCAGTCCGCTTCATCCGCCGAGTGGATGCCGATTCCATCCGCGTTGCCCGATCGCTGTCAAGATGTGCTCTGAAAAAGAGCCGGAGTTCCGCGAGATCAAACCGAACCATTGGGTAGCCTGCTGGCTGGCCGAGTAATCAAAAAAGGATATTATGGGGCACGGTATTCTGCTTGTTGACGATCAACACGATATTCTTCGTCTTTTGCATTCCACGCTCGATACGCTGAAGAACGACGAACTTGAAATTTTCGAGTCCCCGTCTGGCGAGGAAGCCATGCTGGAAGTCAGCCGACGCAAGATTGACCTGTTGATTGCTGATTATCTTTTGCCCGGCATGACAGGCATTGAATTGATGCACAAGGTGCGCGCCAAGAACCCGGATGTCAAGGTGATTTTGATCTCAGGCAGGACAGATCGCAAAGCGCGCGATGAAATGCTCAATGCGGGTGCGATTGCCCTTTTTGATAAACCTATTCCTCTGGCCGATTTTTTAGATGTGATCGAGCGCAATCTCGGACTGGTCCGCACGATCTTCCCTCCTGAATCGGATGTCAAAAGTGAAGCGCGTCGCTCCCGGATTTCGGACCTGCTCGCCAATTTCAGGCAGGATCTTAAGGCCCAGGCCGTATTCCTGCTTAATGATCGCGGCATGGTTATGGCACGTGCCGGGGATCTGCGCGACAGCAGTATGGAAGTTTCTTTGCTCTCGGCGCTCTCAGCCATTCTTGCCGCAGGGTTGAAGATTTCCAAGTTTAATCGCCAAGAGACACTCGATCAACACTTTGTTTTCACTGGTGGAAATCATGATTTGCTTCTTATTCCAATTGATACAACCTATTCTTTATTGCTGGCAGGGAACGGAATTACGAATCGCGAAAGCCTGCTCGATACTCTGGATGCGATGAAGGCCCTGCGTAAAGAAGTGGATAGGTCACTGCGTTCGATGGGCGTGACCGCTGAACTCAAGGAACCCAAGTCTTCGCCGACCATTCCGCGAAAAGGCAAGACAGGTGAATTGCATTCCGCCCCTCCTTCTCCAGATATGGAAGCTTTGCTAAAAAGCGCCAAGAAGAAAGTCAAGCAAAATGAGATGGATGATTTCTGGAACAAGGCCGCCGAGCAACATGCCGGAAAGTCCACCAACCCGGAAGCGATCTCTTACGAAGAAGCCCGCAAGATGGGCTTGATCCCCGGCGAGCAGAAGAAATAAATTGTGATACAATTTTCGGCGCTCTGGGGCGTGGTGCAACGGCAGCACACCAGACTTTGAATCTGTGAATCTTGGTTCGAATCCAGGCGCCCCAGCCTTTCCCGCTCCGCGGGCTATCAATTAAAGACGGGCTTCGCGTATGGCGCGAGTTCGTCTTTTTTGTTCTCCATCGCTAAATGGTTTAGGAGTCATCTATGAAAATAATCGCTGTATTGCTGGCTGCTGGTCAGGGCACGCGCATGAAATCAGATCTGCCAAAAGTTTTGCATCCACTGTGCGGCAAGCCGATGATCTGGCATGTGATGGAAGCCTTGAAACAAGCCTCAACTGAAAAACCGGTTGTGGTGGTGGGACACAGCGCGGAACAAGTCAAAGCCTTTTTAGCGGAGTCCGCTGACTGTGTCCTGCAAGAGCCGCAGCTCGGAACCGCACACGCCGCGCTGCAAGCCGAATCTATTGTCAAAGGCAAGGCGGATTATGTCATCGTCACGTATGCGGACATGCCGCTTCTGCGCGGCGAGACGTTCCAGCGGCTGGTCGAGACCCAGCGCGTCAACCTTGGACCTCTGACTCTGTTGACCACTATCTCGGAAAATCCGCGCGGCTTCGGGCGAATCGAGCGCAATGCCAGCGGGACGGTGGATGCCATCGTTGAGGAATATGTTGCCACGCCTGAACAGCGCGCCATCAAGGAATTGAACGTGGGCGCGTATTGTTTCAAAGCCGATTGGCTGTGGGACGCGTTGCACCGCATTAAAAAGAATCCGCAGAAGGGTGAGTATTATTTGACCGACGTGGTTGAGCTGGCGGTGAAAGCGAACCTGCCGGTGCAGGCGGTCCTGCACGACGATTTGATCGAGGCGATTGGCATCAACACGCGCGTCCATCTTGCGGAAGCGGAAGCCGTCATGCGCCGCCGCATCAATGAAACCTTAATGCTGGCTGGCGCGAGCATGACTGACCCGGCCTCGACTTATATCGAAGCGGGTGTGACGATTGGCAAAGACACGCTGATTTTGCCGAACACATATATTCAAGGCAGGACTACGATTGGCGAACATTGCGTCATTGGCCCGAACTCGCACATTCGTGATATGCAAATTGGAAATGGTTGTAAAGTTTTTATGTCCGTAATGGAAGGCGCGACTCTGGAAAACGATGTGGACATGGGGCCGTTTGCCCGCCTGCGAAAAGGCGCGCATCTCGGCAATCACGTCCACATGGGAAATTTTGGCGAAGTCAAAGATGCTTATCTCGCCGACGGCGTCAAGATGGGACATTTCTCATACATCGGCAATGCACAAATCGGTGCGAACACGAATATCGGTGCAGGGACGATTACCTGCAATTATGACGGCGAGAAGAAACATCTAACCGAAATTGGCGAAGATGTTTTCATCGGTTCAGATACCATGCTGGTTGCGCCGTTGAAGATCGGTGATGGCGCGCGAACTGGCGCGGGTGCGGTCGTGACAAAAAATGTCGCCAAAGATACGCTCGTGGTCGGGATGCCTGCGCGGCCGATCAAGAAGTTGGAACGCAAGAAAAAAGATCATTAACCGCGAAGTACGCCAAGAACACCAAGAAAAAAACGAGAAGCTTCGCGTGCTTTGCGCTCTTCGCGGTTCGCTTTCTCGGTGCTTCTATGTCTCTGCTGCGAAAGGGTTTTCAATGACAAAACTTACTGACGAAGAAAAAAAATTCCTGATCGATCTTGCCAACGAAGCGCGGCGTCGGGCTTATGCGCCGTACTCGAACTATCATGTCGGTGCGGCTTTGCGGACGAAGACCGGAAGAGTTTACACCGGCGTCAATGTTGAAAATGCCGCGTATCCGGCCACAATGTGCGCCGAACGTATCGCGATTTTCAAAGCCGTCTCAGATGGCGAGCTTGAATTTGAAGTCGTCTCGGTTGTCACCGATAACGGCGGATCACCGTGCGGTTCATGCCGTCAGGTGCTGGCTGAATTTGGATTGGATACCATTGTCTTGATCGCAAACGGAAAGGGCGAACTGATGAAGGAAATGACCGTCGGCGAATTGCTTCCTGAAGCCTTCCAGCCGCACCATCTGGAAAAGAAATAAAAGCCCTATCCAATAATTAACACAAAGCCACGAAGGCGAAAAGCCACACGTGTGCCTGCGGCACAGTGCCGGCAAAGTTTTCAGTGTTTTCGAGACTTCGCGTCTTTGTGGTAAGACCGAAAATTTTCCGGAAAATAATCCCATGCCGCGTCCCGAACGATCCTTCCGCGTTGATGCTGTTGTTCTGCGTCATAGCGATTACGGCGAAGCCGACCGCTTGTTGTCTCTGTACACGCGTCAACTTGGCAAGACGCGTGCCATCGCCAAAGGCGCGCGCAAAATCGCCTCGCGCAAAGCGGGACATATCGAGCCATTTACCCACGTCCGATTGCAGCTTGCGCGCGGCCGCGATATGCTTATCGTCACGCAGGCTGACACTGTGGACGGATACCTGCCCCTGCGCGAAGATTTGATCCTGACCGGCCAGGCTTCTTATGTAATGGAGTTGCTGGATCGGTTGACTTACGAGGACGAAAGTGAGAACCCGGCACTTTTCCGCCTGCTGACCGAGACTCTTTCCCGCCTCGCTTCAAAAGCGGACGCGTGGCTGGTCATTCGTTATTATGAAATGCGCCTGCTTGACGGCCTGGGATTCCGCCCGCAATTGTTTGAGTGCGCCAACTGCGGACGCGAGATCGTGGCCGAAGATCAATATTTTTCGTTCAACGCGGGCGGAGTCATCTGTCTGAGTTGCGGATTGGGCCTGTCCAACCTGCCTGATATTTCAATGGATGCACTAAAATATCTGCGGCATTTCCAACGTTCCAGCTACGCGGACTCCTCCCGCGCACGGCCCAGCCTCGAGGTCCAGAAAGAAGCGGAGAGTCTCATGCAGGGCTATTTCACATATCTGTTGGAAAGAGAATTGAATACGCCGGGATTTTTGAAACAGGTCAGAAAATAAAACAGGCAACGCTCATGCGCTCCGTGTTGCTTTTTGTTGTTCGCGTTTGGCCCAATCGATCAGAAAAGTTTGAACGATCCACTTGAGGAACATTCCGGCGTGGTGCCACAGAAAAGATTGAATGATTGGGCTTCGCATTTTGTAAAACAGGCGGGCGAACCACGTGCGAAGATTCAGAGCCTTGCCCATTTCGCTGCGCAGCACGCGTGCACGATAATCCTTGAAGGAAAAATCATTTTTCGCGAAAGCCTCTTGAATGGATTGCGCCGCCAGCGCGCCGTAACCCAGCGCCAGACTGATGCCTTCGCCGAAGAGCGCATCCACACCTGCTGCATCACCCGCCAAAAGAACGCGCGGTGCTGAGAAGACACTGCCCGCCTCGAACCAGCGGATCGGATGGCCCTGCAATTTGAAATCGTTCAGATCATAACCGTGACGCTTGAACTCGTCGCCCAGGGCTTCACGCAACGCGGCGCGCGGCGCGGACGGATCCATGTTGCTGTCGTAAATTCCTCGCACGCGGATCGGCTGGCCTTTTTCGATGGCAGGAAAATCCCAAACGTATCCTTGAATACCCTGCGGCACGACTCGAAACTCAAAATACGAATCGGTCTGTATCATGGGCGATTGTGGATTGGGAGGCGTGACGATTTCCAGCAGGCGCGCGGTATGCGGCGCTTCAGACGGGACGATGGAGCGGCGCACCACGCCGTTGGTTCCATCTGCGCCGACAACGACCTGCGCTGCGAACGAGCCTGCATCGGTTTCGACGATCACGCTGTCAGAATTGGGAATGATGTTTTTGACTGACACTCCCTCTTTGATCTCAAACCCTTTGCATTTTGCTTTTTCCGCCAGCCAGGCATCGAACTCATACCGGCGGATGATGCGAAAGGCGTAGGAATTTTTTTCCTCGGCGCGCATTCCTGAGCCTTTACCGTCGAAGTCAAAATGCGCCCAGCTGGCGTCCACGTGAGGCAGCTCGGTCATGTCCAGCCCAAGTTGCCTCAGGATGATCTCGCCATCCTGCAGAATTCCTCCGCCGCATAACTTTGGCCGCGGGTGGACGGCTTTTTCCAGGATCAAAGTGCGCGAGATCAACTCCGGCGCGATCTGCGCCAGATGGAGTGCGGTGGAAATCCCGGCCGGGCCCGCACCCACGATGATGACATCATAATGATCGGATTTTGACATGGGGCAGATTTTACGTGGGATTGATGATTGTTGCAAGCGGATATAAGCTCAACGTTTTGGAAAAATTAACCACAAAGTTCGCACAGATTTAAAAAAGTTTCCTCCCCTGCCCTGCCCTTCGCTTGTTTTGCGGTTCAAAAATTGAGACCACGCCCGCCTGACCAAAAACGGCGTGGACCGTACCGTGGCTCGACAAGGAAAAACTCCTCTAATGGGTTGTATAATTGAATTATGAAAATCCAACGCATCTACATTGATACATCCGTTATTGGCGGTTGTTTTGATGTCGAATTTGCCGAATGGTCAAATGGATTGATGGCAGATTTTCGCAATGGCATCTTTCAACCCTTGTTGTCTGAAGTCATTTCCGCAGAAATCGGAGACGCGCCTGAGAATGTACAATTTGTTTATGCAGAGTTGATAACATTCAACGCAGAGGTTTTAACTGTTGAAGAGAACTCACTGGAGCTGGCGGATGAATATCAAAAGCGCGGTATTCTCTCGCCAAATTTCTATGATGATGGTTTGCATATTGCCCTTGCTACAGTTGTCCAAGCAGATTTGCTGGTGAGTTGGAATTTCAAGCATATTGTTCGCTTTGACAAGATCCGCTTATTTAACGCTGTCAACATTGAATTTGGATACACGTCCTTACAGATATTCAGTCCTCGCGAGGTGACTACTTATGGACACTAAGAAGATTAACACAATTGAAATGATCCGCAAAATCCGCGATGAACACGCCAAACATTTGGCAGGCAAATCTCACGCGGAACGGATTGCCTTTTATCGTGAGCAAGCGAGAAAAATGGAAAAGAAAATCCCCGCATTGTTAAAAGAGAAAGCGTAAGACTCTACACTTCAAAAATTCATTCTTCATCCTTGCCCATGCGCCCCTCAAAGTCTTCCCTTCGACAAGCTCAGGGCACCGCCTCGCCTCTGCCACGCACATATCATCCCCTTGTGGGACGCGGACCGTGCCCCCGTGCGCGGACTCCGCCTGACCACACCTGCCCTGCCGTCTCGCACCGTCGTGCTCGCGGCACGAACGGTGGCGGGCGGTGCCAGGGAAGACAGCGTGGATTGAACGTTATAATATGCAACATAGTCAGGAGCAAAACCATGTTTACTCATATTGCTTATAACCCCGAAATTTTGAGCGGCAAACCTCATATCGTCGGCACGCGCTTGAGCATTGAATTCATTCTTGAACTTTTCGCCAGCGGCGCAAACAAAAATGAAATGCTAAAAGTCTATCCACAACTGACTGGCGAAGCCATTGAAGAAGCGCTCCGATATGCCGCGCAATCTGTAAAAAATGAAATTCTATTGGACGTGAAGGTTGGGGCGTGAAGGCTCTTGATTTTCCATTACTCGCCGATGAGAATGTCCACCCCGATGTGATTGTATTTTTACGAGAGGCGGGATTGGATGTTAAGTCTGTTTCTGAGCAAGGACAATTCGGACTCCCAGACACACAAGTTTTGCAACAAGCAACTGAAGCGGGAAGAGCGGTTTTGACGCATGACAGTGACTTTGGCGGACTTGCCTTATTGGGCACACAGTTTATCGGGATAATCTACATTCGCCCAGGTCATATTCACGCAGACTTTACAATAAAAACGATCAATGCCATCCGTGATAACGCACCCGACGTAATGCCCCCATTTATCCTCGTCGTCGAGCGGACAGGTGATACTGTAAAAATCAGAGTTCGGCAACTTTAGTTCAACCCAAAAACCTTTGTGTTCCTTTGTGTCCTTGGTGGTTAGAAAATGTCTGAAACCAAACGCCCCTTGAAAGTGTTTTTATGCCATGCTCACGCGGACCGTGAAGCTGTGCGCGGACTCTTGGTGGTTGAGTAGCCCCCATGTTCTTCGGGGCGTATCGAAATCATGCCCGCCTGACCACACCTGCCTTGGCGGGCGGTGTCAGGGAAGACGGCATGGACCGTACCGTGGCTCGACAAAGAGAAACCTTGTGGTGAGCGAAGTCGAACCATCCCCCCGGTCAAGATTGGGAATTGGAAATTCGCAAGGCAGTGTGCGAGAGTATAATTTGCTCATAAGAGAAAGCAGGTAACTTATGACCACATTTACCATTACATTACCTGATGAGCGAGTAAAGAAACTGCAAGAACTTGCAGGGCGTTTTCGCGTTGCGTCCGAAGAATTAGTGCGTGCCAGTTTGAAAGAACTATTGTCCCGTCCACTGGACGACTTTCAAAAAGTGGTGGAACATGTTTTGAGCAAAAATACAGACCTTTACAAATGATTATCTTGAGATTTTACGGAGATCAGAAAATGAAATATAAAATCCGACTTGAAGAAACAGATGAAGGTTTCGCGGTTTGGGTTCCAGGCTTGCCAGGCTGCTGGTCGCAGGGCGAGACGGAAGAAGAAGCCATTGAGAATATCAAGGATGCGATCAAGACATACCTTGAAACTATTGAAATCCTGAATCAAAATAAAGAGACTCGCATGGTGGAGGTTCCGGTATAATCATGCCCAAATTGGCGGGAATTCAACACCAGCGAGCAGTAAAGACCTTTGAGAAAGCAGGGTTTCGAGTTGTCCGTGAAGGGAAACACATCTCCATGGCGAAAGATGACCGAATTATCATCATCCCGCGCAATAACCCAATCAACGCTTTCACGATGGGTGGAATTATCAAGGATGCAGGATTGACCGTCGAAGAATTCAAGAAATTGTTGTAGCATATCCACAGACAAGCGTCCATTGAAAGTCTTTTTATGCCACGCCCATATCATCCCCTTGTGGGACGCGGACCGTGACCCTGTGCGCGCACTCCCCGCAGGGGCCCGCCTGACCACACCTACCCTGCCGTCTCGCACCGTCGTGCTCGCGGCACGAACGGTGGCGGGCGGTGCCAGGGAAGACAGCGTGGTTGCATGGTTCGACAAAACGAGACTCTTCTTATTCCAAAGTAGCGAAGTGGGTTTGCGCGTTACTTTCCCCCAAGCATAATTTTCACAATTTCCAACAGAGTCGGAATTTCATTTTCAACGATATCCCATATCGTTTCGTCGTTGACGCCAAAATATTCATGTGCCACAATATCGCGAAACCCCGCAATTTTGCGCCATTTCACGTTGGGATATTTTTGCCGCACTTCTTCTGAAACATTCTTCACAGCTTCGCCGATGATTTCCAAATTGCGTAAGACTGCATCAAAGTGCAGGTCGTCATGAACAAAGTCCTTATAAGTCATCCCCTTTGTAAATCTCAAGACTTTTTCGCAAGACTCTATAATATCTGCAAAGTAGAGGGATTCGTCACGCGACATGAACTAAATCCTGCATCACATAAGGTTTCATACGCGGCTTGATCGCTTTTGGCGTAACCAGATCAACTTTACAGCCGAGCAAATCTTCCAGATAGAATTTTGTATCCATGTAACGGTCAAAGGTGGCGCGGCCCTTGAATTCAACGAGGATGTCTACATCGCTGTCTGGTCGTTCCTCCCCGCGCGCAACCGACCCGAAAAGGGACAATGATTTCACACCCAATTTGGTCAATTGTGTGCGGTTCTTGCGGATGCGAGCGATCACAGCCCTTCGGGTGCGTGTCATGCTTTGATTATACAACAGGAGAAAATGCTCGTATAATTCAATTACGCCATTTTCGGTGGGACACTTATGCCTGAACCCCAACGCCCCCTCAAAGTCTTCCTTTGTCACGCCCACACGGATACCCTTGCGGGCACAGGCCGCAACCCCGTGCGCGGACTCTACTCCCGCCTGACCACACTTGCCCCGGGCGCAAGTGCCGGGGAAGACGGCGCGTAGACGCATGGCTCGACAAAGAAAAACCTTGTAGTGAGCGAAGCCGAACTATCCTCCCAAGGCAGGCTTGGGAATTGGAAATCCGCAAGGCTGTGCGCGAGTAATTGACGTATAATTTCATCATAGGAACCAATGCCAGAAATCAGCCGCTTCTTCGGGATTATCATCCGCATGTATCATAGGGAACATATGCCGCCGCATTTTCACGCGGACTACGGCGAATATCAAGCGGAAATCACCATCGAAACGCTGGAAACCCTCAATGGTAAACTGCCGAACCGTGTGCTTGGATTGGTATTGGAATGGGCCGCGCTTCACCGCGACGAATTACGCTCTGATTGGGAACGAGCGCGTAATGGAGAGTCGCTTGAACCCATCCAGCCATTGGAGTAAGAATATGGACAAAGTTATTTCTGTGAAACCATTGCAGAACTATCTGCTTGAAATCGAATTCGCGGACGGACTCCGCAAAGTGATTGACATTCGTCCTTTCATCGGCAAAGGGATTTCTGCCGCGCTAAAAGATGAAGCCTATTTTCGCCAAGTGACTCTTGAAGATGGTGGCGGAATTGCATGGCCAAACGGCTATGACTTCTGCCCCAATTTTTTACGCGATGACGTGCCTGCTGCAAATGTAGTGACAGCGTAGAAAAGTTTTCGCGGGGAATTTTATGCCCACTACAGACAAACGCCCTCTCAAAGTCTTTCTCTGCCACGCTCACAGCGACGCGACTGCCGTGCGGGCTTTATATAACCGTCTTGTAAAAGATGGCGTAGACGCATGGCTCGATAAAGAAAAACTTTTGCCCGGACAAGATTTTGAATTAGAAATTCGCAAGGCCGTGTGTGAAGCGGACGTGGTGATTGTCTGTCTTTCAAGGCAATTCGTTCAAGCAGGGTTTAAACACAAAGAAGTCAAATGGGCACTTGATACAGCAATGGAGCAACCGGAGGGTGAAATCTTCATTATTCCCTTAAGATTGGAAGAATGCGAGACCTTAGAAAGTCTAGGTAGCTTGCATTGGGTAGATTACTTTGTGCCAAAGGGCTATGAAATATTGGCGCGTTCCTTGCAGGCGCGGGCAGAGAAGAGTGGGGCGGTGCTATATGTAACGAAACAAAAATCGCCAAAGAATATAACCTCTTTGGCGAAAGAAATGCCTAAAGGGTTGCATCCGCTGCCAAGTATAGAGAAGACAGATGATTCAGACTTTGGCGGTTGTATTATAGTAACCATTATTATAGTTGTAGGCATTTTACTATCTACCCAATTTCAACTCATCTTAAAGTTTCTTTATGATTTACTTCATTGGCAGTATTTTGAAATCCTAGTATTGCTTTGGCTTATTGTGGATATTGTTTGGATCGACCATTGGAAGGCCCTTTTGGGACGCCTTGGAAAGCTAGTTACAAAGCCATTAATTTTTCAGACAGACGAAGAACCAGACGACCCTCCTCTGTATCCGCGAATATTGTTAGAACAATTAGCTGGAAGTAGCCGACTTAAAAATCAAACAAATATTTTTGCACAATGGATGATTGCCCAACGTAATCGCGTTTTTGATCCAGAAAATCCTTTGAGGACCTTAGGTTATTTAATATCTCTAGCATTATTTATGTTCTTTCTGGTTGCAGATGCCATTACCATTACAAACCTCTTATGGCTAATGGGGACAATTTCGGATTCATCTATGTCTAACATGCCTGAAATTTTACAAAGAGTAGATCTTGCAATTCTTGGTGGCGCAGTTCTTGCAGCAGTAATTGGTGTATGGGTACTTGCTGAATTTTCCGGCAGAGGTGATTTAATAAATACCAGCTATATGTCTGCAGCGGAAAAGAAACTATATAAATTGTTTGCTACAATAGCGATATTAATTGCTATGTTCATAATGCTTGTTCTTGCTGTTCAAAGATTAATAAACCTCAATTTGTTGGTATCCAATCGCATCATGGATGTAATATATTCTTTCATCTTATACGTACTTCTTGCAATTGTGGATTCAACTAGTAAGTGCAACAGATGAATGATAGAACACCTCGAAGGGTGTTTTGAAACGAAGGGATTTTCGTGGTCTGAAATTCAGTCTTAACATTGCCTGCCCGATTTCTTTTTTGGATATGGATTGGAAGTCATGCTTCTTCGGAA
>Ga0172369_10004325_pt1 | contig 18098 bp, 16 predicted proteins | sample LakKiv25m_FD_114539 | JGI IMG/M metagenome (GOLD analysis project Ga0172369, IMG submission 114539) | Freshwater microbial communities from Kabuno Bay, South-Kivu, Congo - kab_022012_11.25m | ecosystem: Environmental > Aquatic > Freshwater > Lake | place: Democratic Republic of the Congo...
AATTGAGTTGCATGACAAGCGAGCGCTAGTTAAGTCCACTAGGGGGAGGATTCTTGGTCAGACTGTTAGAGGAGAGTGCGTTTCCGCGGAAAAACGTCAGTTGTTCTGCAAATTCGTAGAGTAAAGAACCGTGTTGTTGTAATCTCGTATTGTCAGCGTGGCGTTGTTGCCTTCTATGTTCACGTCCGCGAAGGCATAAGCACCTTGCTCGTACCAAACGCTGGCGGGCGAGAAGTAAGTCCTCTCGGGGTCTTGGACGCCGCCGAACGCACCCACTACGGCGTAAGTAATGCCGTTCTTTTTCAGGACTTCGACATGGTGCTTGTGTCCCGAGAGGACGAGGTCAACGTGGTTTTTCTCGAAAAGCGGGACGAGCGCGCCTATGGTGTTGGGGTTGTCGTACCAAGTCCAGCCGTCCATGTCTCCCCCTGAGCAGTAATAGAATGTGTGGCTCATGACTATCAGCCAGTGGTCCTGCGGCACCGAGGATAATTCTTTCTCCAGCCACTGCTGCGCTTGCGGAGTGTAAAGCTGGAGGTCCCATTCCAAGTCCAGCGTGATTATGTCTATCTTGCCGTTTCGGATGTGCTTCATTAGGCAGACGCTTTCGTTCTGTCCGTCCTGGCATAGGTAAGTCTCGTAAAGCCGGATGCCGTTGAACATGCTGTCATGGTTGCCTGGCACGAACTCGATTGGAACCGTCGCAGTGGTCGGCGCGGACAGACTGAGCGCGTCCTTCCAGTGTGCGTCGGAAAAGCCGTATTGCGTCGCGTCGCCGAGCACGAAGATTTCGTCGTATTTGTTCGATTTCATAATACTGTACATTTTCGCCGTGAGGTCCTCGCGGCTGTTGCCAGTGCCGCCGGAACCGAGCAGGAGTGTGAGCACGGGATTGCCCGCGCCGCCCGACCCGCCGCTGTGCGAATCGCCGGAAGCCGCGAACCGCAGCTTGTCTGGCGCGGGCGTTTTGAAGCCGACCTGCTGTCCGCCGTTTATCGAGTACGAATTATCCGTTCCTGGCTTCGGGTCGAGGTTGAACCAGTGCTGGTTTGAAAGCGTTGCTTCAGTGATTGTCCTGCCGTTGAATACGACCGTGTTGAGCGTGGGTTTTTCAGTGTAGAAAACCAGAGCCACTGCGGGCGCGTCTCCGTTCGAACCCGTGAGAACCAGCTGGGGCGGAACGTCGCCGGAACGGCTGAAGTACGGAAGATAGACGAAGGACGCAACTGCGAGGATTATGATTACGCTGACCGCTGCAAGCACGAGAACGGCGCAACGGAGGCTCTTGTTGTCGCGGTACTTGCAGCCAGCCGCAGCCGCGAGCAGTGTGATTGCCCCCACGCCGACCAATGCCGCGAACAGGGGCTGAATGGTGCCGTAGAACCTGACGGTGTCGAAAGCCCCGTGCGTGCCGAGCAGCATTGCGAGCAGCAGGAAGGGAAGTAGGATTCCGGCAACTACGAGCGCCTTCGACGCGAACGCCTGTTTCGGAGCCTGTTTTTTTATCGAAGGCATGAAAATCCGTAGCAACTACTGATGCCAGGTATAAATGTTTTGCTGCCTTGCAGGGCTAATGTTGATGGGGGGTAGACCGTCCAATTTTTTCCCGCAGGAAAAAATGAACCACTTTTCGCAGCGCGGCGAAAAGTCGATCCGCTAGGGGGAGGGCTCTTGGTCAGACGGGCGGAGGACAGTGCGTTTCCTAGGAAATGAGGGGTGTCGGCAATGCGCTTGTAGCTTCTCAAGCCACAGGCGGCTGTTTTTTCAGCGCCTCTCTTGCGGCTTTTAGGAACTCCGTTGCCCAATCAACCACCGTGCGTGCGCTCTTGTCTGAATATATCATGCCGTAGTCCGCATCTTGGCGCAGGTTCATGCAATCCCTAAAATGCTCAAAATGCCTTGCGTCCATGACGTTTTCATATAGCGCACGGAGCGCGATTGAAAGGCATGCGTGGCTCTTCTCTCTATAGCCTTTCCGGTAAACCAGCGCCTTTGCAGTGTGGAACATGGAATAGTATGCCTGAACGGTTGCCCATTTTGGGTTTCCTTCGCCCATAGATTTCTCCGCGCTTCTCAGGTCAAACTCTGCGGTCTGGACTTCCTTTCCGACCAAATCCATCTGGATTTCAATCTTCACGAGTTTTCCTTCTTCAATGCAATTTCTGAATCGGCTGTCCATTCAATCACCCAAAAGCCCTATTCCCCGGTTTATCCGGTCATAAAGCGGCTTGTCTTTTTTCGCAAGTTCGGCGTATTCGGGCCCGTTCATCACTATGGCGCTTATTCTGCCTTCCCTGTTCAATTCCCGCTTTACGTTTTCCTTCACGCCAGAAAGCACGAAAAGGTCCATGTCGCTTTCCTCGCCGTTCCTGCCGGTAGCGCAACTGCCGAAGAGAACAACCCTGGCAGAGCATTCGGCAATCCTGCCAAGCAGCGGCATTAGATTGTTGACTGTCACGAAAACCTTGAACTGGCGCAGCGCGGGGTTATCGTCGTTTCGTTTGTAAAAGAGCATCTTGCCTTTTTTCACCTGATTAAGCAGGCCGCTCTTTGCAAATTCCTTTAGCATCTTGTTTGCCGAGCCAGCGCTTATTCCGGCTCCTTTTGCGATTTGCCGCTCGAATAGCTCCCCGTCCATGGCAGAGATGAACGCCAGGGTCCTCATTTCAGTTTTTGAAAACAAATTCAATTTTTTGAACATAAGATTATTTTATTGAACTAGTATTTAAAGCTTCCGCCAGTCTATCTTCATAATGTAGCATCAGACCGTCCGTCTGTCCTCACAAGCGCATAGCGCCTCGGAGATCACATCCGTCATCATATGCGCGCTTCTTCTGCTCCGCGCATTTCTTAATCTTGCTCCCCAAACCCCTAACGATTCACATGGCACTCGATTCGCTTGATTTCTCACTCGGAATTTCGTGGCAGTTCGGCGCGCTCGCAGTGGGCTCGCTTTTGCTCTTCCCGTTCTTCAGGGGGAAATTCGCATTTTTCGCAGGCGCGCTCTGCTATTCGCTCGTTGACATCCTGCCCGCGCTTTTCGGCGCGAAAGGCACAATCGGGCTTTGGACGATTTCGGGCGCGATTGCATGGGGCGCGGTTGCGTTTCTCTTCTCGCGCGAAAAGCCGAACGGCTCGCCAATGAATTTCGCGAAGCTTGGAATCGCGGGCACGCTGCTATTCGACGCGCTCACGGGTCCAATCGCCTCCACGCTCGTCTGGGGAATTCCATTTCCCGAAGCGCTAATCGGGCAAATCCCATTCACGCTAAAGCATTTGCTTGGCATGGCGGCAATTTCATTCATCGCCGCGCCGCTTCTCTTCCCGTCGGTAAGGCGCGCGCTTTCCGAAAAGAAGTGGGTGGCGCTCAAGCCGCTCGCCTCGCAGGGCTGATTTCATGGAGATACTCGTGAAGCAAAAAGCCCTCCAGTCCGCGCTTGCGGGCGCAAAAGCGGCATATCCCAACGAGTTCATCTGCCTGCTTCTGGGCAGGCGCGAGAAAGGCAACCTGATAATCGAGGACACGCTCATCCCGCCGGGAATAATGGTGTCGGATTCCATGTCCTCCTTCAACGACTGGATGATGCCATTCATCGGCGGGCAGGTGGGCACGTTTCATTCGCACCCGGGCGGAAGCGCGCTGCCCTCGAAGCAGGACAAATACCTCTTTTCGCAGAAGGGCGGAGCGCACTTCATCGCAGGCGAGCCGTTCTCGGAAAAGGACGTGGCGTGCTATCTGGGAACGGGAAAAAAGGCGGGTTTCCAGATAATCAGGTAAGCGGGGCGAAAGCCGCATTATTGGTCGGGCGCAAGCCCCTTACTATATATTATATAGTATAGCGCGGCTTTCTTGCGTTCGCGCGCGGTTTTCGCGAACTCTCCTTTATAAATTTTTCCTCCAAAACGATACCCACGCACGTCCGCTTAAGTTAGGTGTTACTTTGCCAGACAAAAATGCCCCATCCCATGAGTTAATTCCCCAGCACAAGCTGATGACAGTGAAGGATGCCGAGGAAATTCTTGCAACGTTCAGGGTGTCGCGGCTGCAAATTCCGCGGATAAAGGCAAAGGACCCCGCGCTTGCGGGAACGGGGGCAAAAGTCGGGCAGGTTGTCGAGGTGACGCGGCTCGACGGCTCGAAGTGCTACCGCTTGGTAATATAACGCCCAGCGAAAGCCATACGCTTAGTCCATAGACCGGCGCAATTTACGTTGTGCCTGAATTCGTTTCGGGGAGGGACTTCCATGAGAGGAGAATTGCTGACGGCATATTTCAAGGACAACAGCCTGGTCAAACAGCATCTTGATTCCTACAACAAGTTCGTGGAGTTCGGCTTGCAGCAGGTTGTCAACCGCGTCGGGACAATCCAGCCCTCCGTCGAGGGATTCGAACTGCGCTTCGGGCAAATCCGGCTCGAGAAGCCGAAAATCATCGAGGCGGACGGCGCGCAGCGCACCATCACCCCCTCGGAAGCGCGATTGCGCAACCTCACTTATTCCGCGCCCATCTTCCTCGAAATAATCCCCGTTTTCAACGGCGTGGAAAAGACCAACTTCTCCGAAGTGTTCATCGGCGAAATACCCGTCATGGTGAAATCCAAGCTCTGCTACCTCGACAACATGAGCGAGGACGAGCTTATCGAGGCGGGCGAGGACCCGGCAGACCCCGGCGGCTACTTCATCATCAACGGCAGCGAGCGCGTGCTCACTTCCATCGAGGACCTCGCGCCCAACCGCATAATGTGCACGCGCGAAAAGGACAACACGCTCATCACGGCAAAAGTATTCTCCACGCGCTTCGGCTTCCGCGCGCGCTCGGTGGTCGAGCGAACAAACGAGGGGCTCATGCGCGTCGTGTTTCCCGCGTCCCCCAAGGACCTTCCGCTCATCTCGACTCTGCGCGCACTCGGCTTGGAGAAGAACGCCGACATACTCGCGATGTTCGCGGACGACCGGAACGTGAAGAACGACATGCTACTGAACATGGAGTCGGACACCACGACGGACCGCAAGTCCGCGATTGATTTCCTCGGACGCAAAGCCGCGCCGAGCCAGGCGGAGGACTACCGCGAGAAGCGCGCGGAAATCCTGATTGACACTTACCTCCTTCCGCACATCGGCACAACGCCAGCGGACCGCACGAGGAAAGCGCGCTATCTTTGCAAGATGGCGGAGCACGCCGTGAAGGTGGCGCACAACGAAATCCCGCAGGACGACAAGGACCACTACGCGAACAAGAGAATCAAGCTCACGGGCGACCTGATGGAGGATTTGTTCCGCTACGCGTTCCAGTTCCTCGTGAAAGACGTTTCATACCAGGCGGGCAGGGCGGACGCAAGAGGCAGGCACCTCGCGGTGCAGACGCTCGTGCGCCCGGACGCGCTCTCAGACCGCATCCGCTATTCCATGGCAACAGGCAACTGGATAGCGGGGCAGACCGGAGTGAGCCAGCTTCTCGACAGGACCAGCTTCCTCTCATCAGTTTCGCACCTGCGAAGGATAATCTCGCCGCTTTCGCGCAAGCACCCGCACTTCAAGGCGCGTGACTTGCACGGCACGCACTGGGGCAAGCTCTGCCCGAACGAGTCCCCCGAGGGTCCGTCGTGCGCGCTGGTGAAGAACCTTTCGCTTCTCTGTGAAGTTTCAATCGGCGAGGAGGAAACGAACGTCGAGGAAACGGTTCTGAAGCTCGGAGTGAAGAAGTAGAATCGGGAAGCAGGAATGCGGCGATGCGGATTAACGTCGGTCATCCGGTGATGTTTGTGAAGCGCAAAAAACAAATGAAATCCAAGCGGAAACTCGCAGTGGCAAAAGGCGAAGTGCCCAAGACCAGCATCTACCTCAACGGCAGACTGGTGGGAACGCACGAGAACGGCGCCACGCTCCTCTCCGAGCTTCGCGCAAGGCGCAGGCAGGGCTCGCTCTCATCCGAGGTAAATTTCCAGTACAATCGCAAGACCGACGACTTGTTCATCAACAGCGACTCGGGCAGGGCGCGCCACCCGTACGTCGTGGTGGAGAACGGGCAGTCCCGCCTCACGCCCGTGCTTCTTGAGCAGCTCAAGCGCAACGAGATAACATGGAAGGGGCTTGTCAAGCTCGGCGTGATTGAATACCTTGACGCCGAAGAGGAGGAGTCCGCGTACGTCGCGCTCAAGGAAGCCGACATAACGCCGGACCACACGCACCTCGAAATAGACCCGGTCTCCATTTTCGGAGTGACGGTGTCCGTGCTTCCTTACCCCGAATACAATTCCTCGCCGAGAATCACGATGGCGTGCGCCATGGCAAAGCAGTCGCTCGGCACTTATTGCGTGAACTTCAACATGCGAAACGACTCGCGTGCGCACATCATGTTCTATCCGCAGCAGCCGCTTGCGCAGACGCAGCCATACAGCATACTCGGCTTTGCCGAGCGGGCGGCGGGGCAGAATTTCGTGGTGGCAATCACCTCGTCATACGGCTACAACATCGGCGACGCGGTCGTCATCAACAAGAACGCCATAGGGCGCGGGCTCGGCAGGAGCGTGTTCTACAAATCGCACGAATCCGAGGAGCGCCGCTACCCGGGCGGGCAGAAGGACACGTTTGAAATTCCCGCGCCGACGACGAGCGGCTACCGCGAGGAAACCGCATACCGCTTCCTCGGCGAGGACGGCGTGATTTCTCCGGAGTGCGAAGTGCATTCCAAGGACGTGCTTGTCGGAAAAACGTCCCCCCCGCGTTTCCTTGAGGAGATAACGGTTTTCGGAGTCATCGAGGAGAAAAAGCGCGAGTCATCGCTTGTCCTCAAGTCCGGCGAGGACGGCGTAGTTGATTCGGTCATGCTCACGGACTCGCTTTCAGGGACAAAGCTCGTGAAGGCGCGCGTGCGCTCGATAAAAATCCCGGAAGTCGGCGACAAGTTCGCCTCCCGCCACGGGCAGAAGGGAGTTATCGGGCTTCTCCGCCCGCAGGAAGACATGCCGTTCAACAAGGACGGCGTATGCCCCGACCTCATCATCAACCCGCACGCAATTCCCTCCCGTATGACTGTCGGGCATCTGCTCGAGATGCTGGGCGGGAAGGCGGCATGCTACTCCGGCAAGCTGGTGGACGCCACGGCGTTCACGGGCGACCGCGAGGAGGCAATGCGCAAAATCATGAAGGAATACGGGCTTGACGAGTTCGGCGAGGAAATCCTCTACGACGGCATAACCGGTCAGCAAATCAAGACGAAAATTTACATTGGCGTGATTTACTACCAGAAGCTCCACCACCTTGTTTCAAACAAGATGCACGTCCGCTCGCGCGGTCCGGTGCAGCTTCTCACGCACCAGCCGACCGAGGGGCGCTCCCGCGAAGGAGGTCTCCGTTTCGGAGAAATGGAGCGCGACTGCCTCATCGGCTACGGCGCTTCGATGCTGATAAAGGAGCGGCTGCTTGACGAGTCCGACAAGACGACCATGCTCGTCTGCGAAACGTGCGGCTCGCTCGGGCACCACGATTTCGTGAAGAACCGCGACGTCTGCTCGCTGTGCGAAAACTCCGTGCTCTCGCCGGTGGAAATGAGCTACGCGTTCAAGCTTCTGCTTGACGAAATAAAGTCGCTCGGCATTCTTCCGAGACTGCTGCTGCGCGACAAGGCATGAAAATCTTCCGAAGAAATTTTTTTAGGATTGGACTCATGGAAATTCGAATAAGACGGGAAATGCTGAATATCGGATACGAACTGGACGATTGAAAATGGATGGGAAGATTGGTTGATTGGTTTGGTGGATTCCTATGGTTGTAACAAAAATGGTTGACAAGATAAAATTCACGCTCTTCTCGCCCGAGATGGTGCGCAAGATGTCGGCTGCGAAAGTCACCGTTCCGGACACCTACAACGACGATTCCTACCCGATTGACGGCGGGCTTATGGATTTGCGCATGGGAGTCATCGACCCGGGACTGAAATGCAAGGTCTGCGGCGGGTCAATTCGCTCCTGCCCAGGGCACCTCGGGCACATCGAGCTTGTCCGCCCAGTCGTCCACCCTGAGTTCGGGAAGAAAATCCTCTACGTTCTCACTTCAACCTGCCCGTCCTGCAAGCGGCTGCTTCTCGATGACGACGAGCTTGCCGAGCTTGAGGAGAAAATCGAGGAGGACCGCGTTGACGACATGCGCAGCAAGACGAAGAAGCGCGCGTCCTGCCCGCACTGCAAGGCAAAGCCCGCGGACATCGCAAGGCAGAAGGGCGTTTCATTCGATGACAAAACCGTGGAAGGCGGCGACTACACGGTCGAGTTCGAGATAAAGCTCGTCCGCCCGACGAACTTCAACTGGCTTTTCACCGTGAAGAAAAAGCGCGACGGCAAGAAGAAGGCGGATTCCGACTCCCGCGAAAAGGTCACGAAAGTCGAGCTCGCCATGCTCCCGACCGAGGTGCGCGACTGGCTCGCGGCGGTTTCCGACAAGGACCTCAAGGTTCTCGGATTCGACCCGCAGTATGCCCGCCCCGAATGGATGGTAATCACCGCGCTCATCGTGCCCGCGGTTTCCGTCCGCCCTTCAATCACGCTTGAAACCGGCGACCGCTCGGAAGACGACCTCACGCACAAGCTCGTGGACATAATGAGGATTAACCAGCGGCTCGAGGCGAACATCAACGCCGGCGCGCCCCAGCTCATCATCGAGGACCTCTGGGAGCTGGTGCAATATCACGTGACTACTTACTTCAACAATGAAACGAGCAACATTCCGCCGGCGCGCCACCGCTCAGGACGCGCGCTCAAGACGCTCAGCCAGCGGCTCAAGGGCAAGGAGGGGCGCTTCAGGTACAACCTGTCCGGAAAACGCGTCAATTTCTCCGCCCGCACCGTCATCTCGCCGGACCCGAACATCTCGATTTCCGAGGTAGGCGTCCCGCAGTCAATCGCCGAGGAAATGTCCGTGCCCGTGCGCGTCACGAGCTGGAACATCGAGGAGTGCAAGAAATTCATCCTCTCCGACACATATCCCCGCGCAGAATACGTGGTTCGCACGGACGGCAAGAGGATTCGCATTTCCCCGACCGCGCGCGACGAAATACTCGCGACGTTCGGGGCGGGATACGTTGTCGAGCGCCAGCTCATGGACGGCGACGCGGTGCTCTTCAACAGGCAGCCCTCGCTCCACAGGATTTCAATCATGTGCCACTCGGTCCGCGTGCTTCCGGGCAAGACGTTCCGGCTCAATCCGGTCGTGTGCCCGCCGTACAACGCCGACTTCGACGGCGACGAAATGAACCTCCACGTGGTGCAGAGCGAAGAGGCGCGCGTGGAAGCGGAAATGCTCATGAAGGTCCATCAGCAGATAATTTCGCCGCGCCACGGGCACGCAATCATCAAGCCGCAGGAGGACTACGTTTCGGGCGCATACTTCTTCACGCGCCAGACCACGGACTTCTCGAAAAGCGACGCGTGCCAGCTTCTCGCAATGGCGGGAATCAACCGGCTCCCCAAGCCGGACCGCGGCGAGAGGTTTTCGGGGAAGCTCATACTTTCCATGCTTCTTCCAAAGGAGCTCAACATCAAGGTGAAGAGCAAGCTTTGCAAGACCAAGGACCCCGCGGACGACCCCGACTCGCTTATCGTAATCAAGAACGGAATCATGGTCTCTGGCGCGCTTGAAAGCAAGTCCTACGAAAACGAAATTCTCGAGCAGATTTTCCACGGCAAGGGCGCAGAGGAGGCGCGCAGGTTCATTGATGTCTCGACGCACATGCTGCTCGACGTGATTTCCAAGCAGGGGCTGTCTGTTTCGCTCCAGAACTATTCGCTCTCGCCGGAAGCGCAGAAGAAGCTCTACGATTCGCAGGACGCGATGAAGCGCGAAATAGAGGCGGCAATCGTGCAGTATAAGAACAAGACGCTCGAGCGCTCGCCGGGGCTCACGCTCAAGGAGTCGCTCGAGGAGAAAATCATGCAGATAACTTCGCGCTCGCGCGAGGCGTCAGGCGCATTGGTCGAGCAGTCGCTCGGCTTCGAGAACACGGCAATCATCATGGCGAAAATCGGGGCGAGGGGCTCGCTCCTGAACGCCATCCAGATGGCTGCGGCAGTCGGGCAGCAGGCGGTTCGCTCCAAGCGGCTCACGCGCGGCTATCGCGGCAGGACGCTCCCGCACTTCAAGAAAAAGGACCTCGGAGCGGAGGCGCGCGGCTTCGTGTTCAGTTCGTTCAAGACCGGGCTTTCGCCGATTGAATTCTTCCACCACTCGATGGGAGGGCGCGAGTCGCTGGTCAACACCGCCATCAGGACGGCGCGTTCCGGTTACATGCAGCGCAGGCTCATCAACGCCCTGCAGGACATGGTGGTGATGTCCGACCTCTCGGTTCGCGATTCGCGCGGCGGAATAGTGCAGTTCATGTACGGCGGCGACGGGCAGGACCCGATAAAGGCGAACGCCAAGACCGAGGCGCCGGAGGAAGTCCAGCGCGAGGAGCACGACGTGTAGGGATGCTGCACAACCAGATGTGATTTTTATGGCAACTGTGAAAAAAAAGCAGGTTGACGTTGGCGAGGCGGTCGGGATTGTGGCGGCACAGTCCATCGGCGAGCCGGGAACGCAGATGACAATGAGGACGTTCCACTACGCCGGAGTCGCTGAGCAGGTGCCGACAGGCCTTCCGCGCTTAATCGAGCTGGTGGACGCGAGAAAGGAGCCGAAGAAGCCCATCATGGACATTTACCTCGAGGACGACTGCGCGAATTCCTACGACAAGGCAAAGGATGTCGCCAAGGAAATAGAATGCACGACGCTCAACAAGGTCGCGTACGTAGAGGAGGATTTCGAGCAGAAAAAAATCCTCGTCACGTTCGAGCAGACCGAGCTTGACGCGGAAGGCGTGTCCCTCGCCGAGGCGGTGAAGCGCGTCAAGGCGGTCGCGGGCTCGCACGCGTCGGCGGAAGGGAGCGTGATAACAATCACCCCGTCCGTCACTTCGCTGCGCAACATCCGCAGGATGACCAACAAGCTCAAGCTTTTGCACCTCAAGGGCGTCGAGCGCATAGCGAGGACCATCGTGGTCAAGGGCAAGGACGGCAAATATTTCATCCGCACATCGGGCTCGAACCTCGAAAAGGTCATGGCGCACCCCAAGGTGGACAGTTCGCGCGCCTACACCAACGACGTGCAGGAAATCTGCCGCGTGCTCGGCGTGGAGGCGGCGCGCAATTCGCTCATGAATGAAATCAAGCAGGTGCTGGACATGCAGAACCTGAGCGTGGACAAGCGCCACTGCATGCTGCTCGCCGACGCCATGACAATGGGCGGCGACATAAACTCAATCGGCAGGCACGGGCTTTCCGGCGAGAAGGCGGGCGTGCTCGCGCGCGCGGCGTTCGAGGAGACCGTCAAGCACCTGATAAACGCGGCGGTGAAGGGCGAGGACGACAAGCTCATCGGCGTCACGGAAAACATCATAGTCGGGCAGACCGTGCCGGTGGGAACCGGTCTTGTAAAGCTCAAGATGAAGCTGGGCTAGGATTGTCGCTTTTTATTCTTTTTGTTTTATATGGAAACCCTCGAAAAAGGACAATGTGATAAATATGGCAAGGAAAAAACAGGCAGCGGAATCCTCGGAGCAGTCGTTGGCGCGCGCCATCCGTCTCTGCGTGGATTCGGGCAAGGTTGAATTCGGCTCAAACGCCGGCATAAAGAGGGCGCTTTCAGGCAAGGCAAAACTCGTCGTGCTCGCGAAGAACTGTCCGGCAATTCTCGCGCAGGACGCAACGCGCTTCTGCAAGCTCTCAGGGATACCGGTTCTAGTATACGACGGAAATTCGATTGACCTCGGAACGGTCGCGGGAAAGCCGCACTCGGTTGCGATGGTTTCAATAATTGACGAGGGCAACTCGGGAATAATGGCGTTCTGCAAGTGATTTCGGGATTTTGTTTTTGTATTGTAAATTTGATAATTTACAATGCCGAAAAATTTCTGCGGAAATTTCTCGTTGTATCGGGCACGGCTGGCTGAATTGATGGTTGAACTTTCAAACGACGAGCTCAAGTGCATCGCGGAATTCGAGGAACTGACGGGCGCGGCGGTCAAGGACTGCGTGATAACGCCGGACGCGGTTGCGTTCATCGTGTTGCAGGGGGAATTGGGAAAAGCGATTGGCAAGCACGGCGCGAACATAACCCGCGTGCGCCAGAGGTTCGGCAGGCAGGTGCTGGTGTTCGAGGATGCGGAGGACATTTCGCAATTCGTCCGCAACCTCTTCGGGCAGATACCTGTAAGGAATATTAATGTTCATGAGAAAATCGATTCGAAGACAGCTTTCGTCTCTGTGGATGACACGGACCGCGGAACGGCAATCGGGCGCGACGGCAACAGGATAAAGACGTGCCGCGCGATACTGATGCGCCGCTTCAACTGCGATTTGCGGCTGGTTTCGAATTGAAATCAAATATGCGTTATTGCGTTAATTGGATATTTCGGAGGACATGATTATTATGGGCAAAGGAGAACTTTCTGGGCGCTCGATTTACAGGAAACGCCGGTGCCAGCGCTGGCTCAAAAAGACCTGGAAACGAAAGGCGCTCAAGCTCAAGGACAAGTACGACCCGATTGAGGGCTCGCCGATGGCAAAAGGGATTGTCATCGAGAAGAAATCCCTTGAGCAGAAGCAGCCGCACTCCGGTCTCATCAAATGCGTCAAAATCCAGCTTGTCAAGAACGGCAAGATGATAACCGCGTTCGCGCCGAGGAGCGGGGCGATAAACTACATTGACGAGCACGACGAAGTGACGATTGACGGGTTGGGCGGCTCGCAGCGCGGGCAAATGGGCTCGATTCCCGGCGTGCGCTACAAGGTCATAAAAGTGAATGGGGTCGATCTCCAGATGCTGGTGCAGAAGAAGAAAGAAAAGCCCAAGAGATAGCGGGCAGTTTTGGAAATGTTGTTAGGTGATTTTTTCATGGACGTGAAGTTTTTCGGAAAATACGGCGCGGCGGACGTAAAGATAACCGATCCGAGTTTCGCCTCATACGTGAGCCTGACGCCCTTGGCGTTCCCGCACACGCATGGCAGGCACGCGAAGGCGCAGTTCGGCAAGCGCAAGCTCAATCTGGTTGAGCGGCTCGCGAACAAGCTCATGCGCGGCGGCACGGGCGAGAAGACTTCCGGAAAGGTCATCCGCACCGACGGCAGGCTGCAGGGCAAGAAGACAAAAGCGCTCTGCATCGTCGAGGAGGCGTTTGAAATAGTCGCCACCCGCACCAAGAAAAACCCCGTGCAGGTTCTCGTGGACGCGCTGCAGAATGCCGCGCCGCGCGAAGACTTCACGCGCGTTTCGATGGGAGGCGTTTCCTATCAGGTGGCAGTGGACGTTTCCGCTTCGCGCAGGCTCGACATGGCTCTTCGCAACGTCGCGCTCGCCGCAATCATGGGCGCGTTCGACAAGAAAAAGACGCTCTCCGAAGCGCTCGCCGACGAAATAGAATTCGCGGCAAAGGGCGACGTGAACTCTTCATACGCGATTAAGAAGCGCGACGAAACGGAGCGGATGTCTAGGAGCTCAAGGTAAGCGACTAGACAGACATTCGCTCCAAAGAGCGAATCGGATGTCGCGCAGCTCGAGATAAACGAGGGCGCGCGACAGATAGTTGCCCGAAGGCAACTGGATGTCTAGGAGCTCAAGGTAAGCGACTAGACAGACATTCGCTCAAAAGAGCGAATCGGATGGCAAGGTCTTCGAGATAAGCGAGAAACCTTGCCAGATGGTCGTCCGCAGAGCGACTTGCCGACGCATCGGCAAGCGCTCCACTTGTGCCGAAGCACAAGTTGGACGAGCGGATGTCGCGCAGCTCGAGATAAACTCTTTCTTCTTTTCATTTGTAATTTTTATTTTTTTTGGACTTAGCGACAGCGCGGGCTTCGCTGAATCGGTTCATCTGTTTCTTTCCGGCATGCGTCCCGCGCTCCTCTATTTTTCAGCAGGGAAAGGCGCGAGCGAGTAGTCTCAGCGGCACACGTCTTCCGTCGTGTTGCAATCCCCGCTCCAAGGACAAGTATGCCCAGTGTCGCAGCAGGGGCGCTCGCTGCTCCCGCAGCTTGTCTCGCATAGGATGGTGCTGATGTTGCAGCCAAGCCAGGATTCCTCACAGGAATATCCGGTCGGCACGCCTGCGTCGGGGCAGCACGGGTCATTCTCGTAAAGCCCGCATCTCCTGCACGTGTCCTCGGTGGAATTGCAATATCCTCCGTTTATGCAGTTGTGCGTCGGTCCGCAGCAAGGCGTGGCCTGCGAGCCGCAAGTGAGTTGGCACAGATGGCTGGTCTGGTTGCACCCCATCCACGCGTGCGGGCATTGGGACGAATATGGCGCGGAATCAGCGCAGCATGGCTGCCCTTCCTCGCCGCACGCGCCGCACAAATCCGTCGCCCAGTTGCAGCCGAGCGATTCGGAGTCGCACATATGGTTGGCACAGCATGGCTCGCCGTTTGCGCCGCATATGAATTCGCACGCGCCGGAGCTGCACTGGTATCCTGAATCGCAGGAGGATGCGCCGCAGCACGGCTCTCCGCTTCCTCCGCAATTCACGCAGAAGTTCGAGCCGTTGCAGGTCAGGTTCGTCCCGCCGCTGCAGTCGCTTCCCGCGCAGCACAGTTTCCCTGCCGCGTTTCCGCACGTCTCACAAAGCGGCGTTGCGGGCGTGGTGTTGCACGCGAGGGATGCCCCTGTGCACGAGTTGCCCGTGCAGCACGGCTGTCCCGCAGCCACGCCGCAGGTTGTGCAAAGCGACGAGGTGGCGTTGCAGATGACTGAAGAGTTGGAGCAGGTTCCGCTGCAGCATGGCTGTCCGGGCAAATTTCCGCATTGACAAGTGGAAGGCGTTCCCGCGCAAACGAGCCCGTTTCCGCATTCGCTTGCGTTGCCGGTGCAGCACGGCTGGTTCTGGTTTCCACACGGAACGCAAAGCGAGCCGGAGCAGGCGGTCTCCGAGCTGTTGCACGCGCCGTCGCAGCACGGCTGATAAACCGCGCCGCAGCAGCCGGTGTTTTCGCATCCTCCGTATCCGCTGCAGGTTCCCGCGAGCTTGAATTGCCCTGTCTGGTTTTGCGGCGTCCCGCTGTTCTGCCCCTGGTAGACTATGCGAAGCGACATCCCATATTTCGCCCCATACTTGAAGTTCGCGCCATAGCCGCACGGGTTGTTCGGGCTGGTGGTGATGTTGTCCGTCGAAATTATCTCCAATTTGCCGGGCGGCATGCGGAGCGTGCAATTCCCGCCGGAGCAAAGGGGGAGTTGGGTAGGTGTGAATGGAACGCTGTGATTGTAAATGTTCAGCTTCACGCCCTCCAGCCAGATTTCAGTTATGGTGAGCGTCACCGGGTCGTTGTTCCTAATCGAAAGCACCATGTTGTCCGGCTTCATGGCGTGAAATTCCACCGAGAACGGGCGAGCCGCAGCCCAAGAGGCGTCCGAGCGCTGGAACTCGGTGGTTGAAACAATGCTCGGCCACGCGCCCGACATTGCAATCGCGAGAACGGCGACAAAAAGAACGGCGCCCAGCGCAATCAAGAATTCGCTGGAGGATTGCCCGCGTGCCTGACCGCGCGCGAATTTGCGGGAGCAAGAAGAGTGGTGGCAAGAAGGATTTTTTTCCAAGATTACCATGCGCTCCGCAGTGCGAATCGCGCACCGTTCGAATAATATAAAAACCTTATGCCATATAAACGTTCTGCTCCTTGACGTCGTTCAAGTTGTAATAATTTGATTAGAGGTAATGTTATGGTTCGCAAGGAATACGTCGTAGATGAAGTAGTGAAAATGATGAACAAGGTGGAGAACATCCGCAACATCGCAATCGTTGCGCACGTTGACCACGGAAAAACTACGATGACCGACTCGCTCGTTGCGCGCGCCGGGCTCATTTCAAAAGAGCTTGCGGGCGAGCAGCGCATGATGGATTTTGACGAGCAGGAGCAGGCGAGAGGAATCACAATCAAGGCGGCGAACATCTCGCTCGGCTTCCAGTACAACAATCAGGACTACCTCATCAACCTCATTGACACGCCGGGGCACGTGGACTTCGGCGGGCACGTTACCCGCGCCATGCGCGCAGTCGACGGCGTCGTCCTCGTGGTGGACTCGGTCGAGGGCATCATGCCGCAGACCGAAACCGTTCTTCGGCAGGCGCTCAAGGAGAAGGCGAAGCCGACGATTTTCATCAACAAAATTGACCGGCTGATTAACGAACTGCAGCTCGACTCCGACGCCATGCAGGCGCGGCTCATCAAAATCATCAACGGGCTCAACAAAATCGTCGTGCAATACGCACCGGAGGACAAGCGCGAGGAATGGCAAATCAGCGTTGCGAAGGGCAACGTGGCGTTCGGCTCGGCGTTCCACAAGTGGGCGGTCTCGGTAAAGAGCATGACGAAATTCAACATCAAGTTCCCCGACATCTACAACCACTGCAAGGCGGGCGAGCACAAGATACTCGTGGAAAAATCCCCGCTGGACGAGGTTCTTCTGCAAATGGTCATAGAGCATCTGCCCAATCCGCTCGTGGCGCAGCAATACCGTGTTCCCGTCATATGGAAAGGCGACCCTGCGTCTCCGGAAGGCAAGGACATGCTTGCGTGCAGCCCGAAGGGCAAGATGATTGGCGTGTGCTTCGGCGTGGTGAACGACGAGCACGCCGGCGAAGTGGCGGTCGTCCGCCTGTTCTCCGGAACGGTGAAGAAGGGCGACATGCTTTTCCTCGCCTCGCGTCTTGCTACTGAAAAAGTCCAGCAGTGCGCAATATACATGGGGCCTGACCGTCTCATGGTGGACAACGTTCTCGCGGGAAACATCGTCGGGCTTGTCGGCCTTCGCGACGTGTACGTCGGAGAGACGATTTCCGAAGGGCAGATTCTCCCGTTCGAGCAAATCAAGCACTACTCCGAGCCCGTCGTTACCAAGAGCATCGAGGCGAAGGACAGCAAGGACCTCTCCAAGCTCATCATGGCGCTGAGGCAAATCGGAAAGGAGGACCCCACGCTCAAGGTGGAAATCAACCACGAAACGGGCGAGCATCTCATCTCGGGAATGGGCGAGCTGCACCTCGAAATCATAGAATACAAGATAACCAAGGAAAAGGGAATCCCGATTGTCACTTCCCCGCCAATCGTCGTCTACCGCGAAATGATTTCGGGCAAGTCCGAAAAAGTGCAGGGCAAGTCCCCGAACAAGCACACCAAGCTCACGTTCATCGTGGAGCCGGTGCCCAAGACGGTCTTCGACGCCATGGTGGAGGGCAAGATTCCCGACGGGCGCCCCAAGGGCAAATCGCTCGTGGAAACGCTCGTGGCATGCGGAATGCCCCGCGAGGACGCGAAGTCGGTTTATGACATACACGGCCGCAACATCTTCATCAACGACACGCGCGGCATCCAGTACCTCAACGAAATATCCGAACTGATGATACAGGGCTTCGAGGAGGCAATGGACATGGGTCCGCTGGCGAAGGAGAAAGTCGTCGGAGTGCAGATTCGGATTATCGACGCGGTAATCCACGAGGACCCGGTGCACCGCGGCCCAGCGCAAATCATTCCCGCGACCAAGCGCCCGATTTACGCGGCAATGCTTTACGCCGGAGTGACGCTGCAGGAGCCGAAGCAGAAGGTAACCATCCTCTGCCCGCACGACTACATGGGCAACGTGATAACGCTCATACAGGGAAGGCGCGGTCAGCTTCTGGACATGCAGCAGGAAGGCGAGCAGTCCACAATAATAGTCAAGCTGCCCGTCGCGGAAATGTTCGGGTTCGGAAACGACCTGCGCTCGGCAACGCAGGGGCGCGGAATTCCTTATCAGGAATACGCGGGTTACGAGCCGCTCCCGCGCGACCTGCTTGTCAAGATTGTCAAGCAAATCCGCGAGAGGAAGGGCGACAAGCCGGAGCCCCCGACTCCCAATGATTTCCTGGACGCCTGAGCGCAGGCGTTCGGAATCCGGTTTTCTTTTCCTTTTTTATTTTTCATTGCCAACTGAGCGATACTCCGCTGCTTGCAGCGGCGCGAAGTTGGCAATATTTCCGACAAGTCGGCGCAACCGACTTGTGGACCACAAATCGCAGCGGCGATTTGTCGGTCGACCGAA
>Ga0172369_10004327_pt1 | contig 18097 bp, 22 predicted proteins | sample LakKiv25m_FD_114539 | JGI IMG/M metagenome (GOLD analysis project Ga0172369, IMG submission 114539) | Freshwater microbial communities from Kabuno Bay, South-Kivu, Congo - kab_022012_11.25m | ecosystem: Environmental > Aquatic > Freshwater > Lake | place: Democratic Republic of the Congo...
CTTTTTATGGATTTCTAATTTACCGCACTGATTCTTTGAGATTTTTGCCTGCTCTGAATCTCGGCATTTTCATCTCTGGAATTGTTATGTAGTCGCCTGTTTGCGGATTTCGACCTCTTCTTGAAGCACGTTTGCCAAGGTCAAATGTCCCAAATCCGGTTATGGCCACTTTCTCGCCATTTTTAACTTTATTTGTAACTGTTGTTGTCAAAACCTTAAGGAACGCTTCGACTTCCTTTTTAGAATACCCAGTCTCTTTTGATAGAGACTCTACCAAGTCATGTTTTGTCATATCTCTTCTCCTATACCCGCCAAGTGGGCTTAAATATTATACTTTTGTATTAGTAAAATTTATATCACACATCATTTCGCGATGCAACCATAAGCTTAGATTTCTTTATCAACTCTTTGAATAGAAACAATTTTACCGCTCTTTTCAAACTCAAATAAAACAGAGTTAAAGACACATGGCCCTTCTGTCTCATGATAAAACTTTTGGGGAATACCGGTGGTAAAGAGTTCTATAATAATGTCTGTTTTAACCCCAAGCACCGACTCTATCGGACCCGTCATCCCAATATCTGAAATGTAGCCCGTTCCTTTTTTTAATATCCGCTCGTCTGCGGTCGGCACATGAGTATGAGTTCCAACCACAATATTAACTCTGCCATCAAGATATAACCCAAACGCCACTTTCTCGCTTGTTACCTCCGCATGAAAGTCAACTAACGAAATGTCATATTTTCCTTTTGTTTTTTTGAGTATCTCATCAATCGTTTTAAATGGTGACTCTACGTTTGAGTTTATCCCCTCACGACCGAGGAGGTTAATAATCAGAAGCCTACCAAACTTTGTTTTAACTATTTTGTATCCCAACCCGGGAGAATCTTCGGGGTAGTTTGCCGGACGGATAACTGGTGTTGCTTTCTTGCCAAGCTCCGGGAAAAACTCTGGTTTCTTCCAGATGTGGTTTCCAGAGGTAAAAAAGTCAACTCCAACCTCAATGAGCTCATCCATACATCCCTTCGTCATGCCATGGCCTGATGTCATATTTTCGCCGTTTGCAATAACAAAATCTATCCCTTCCTCTTTTTTTAAATCAGGGAGAATTGTTTTGACGGTTTTTCGCCCGGGTTTACCTACAATGTCGGCGATAAAGAGTAGTTTGATTGTTTTCTTTGCCATGATTTACTAGTAATTTTTAATTTACAATTCCTAATTTTCATTAAATGCTTCAATTGTTCATTGAATCAATGAAAATTCATTGAGAACTGAAAATTGAAAACTGAAAAATTATTTTGCGTATTCCGTTATGCGTTTCTCCCGTATCACATTAACCTTGATTTGTCCGGGATACTTCAGGTCTTTTTCTATTTTTGTGGCAATTTCTTTTGCTAGTTTTTCGCTTTTTAAGTCATCAAGCTCTTCCGGCGACACCAGCACTCTCACCTCACGGCCGGCTTGGATAGCAAAAGATTTCTCAACGCCGGGAAATGAGTTAGCAATGTTCTCAAGTTCGGTCAGACGCTTGATGTAAGCTTCCATGGTGTCGCGCCTTGCTCCAGGCCTACCGCCGGAAATCATATCAGCTACTTGGACAATAATCGCCTCTACGCTCTTAAATTCTGCCTCCTCATGGTGAGCTTCTATGGCATTTATAATCTTATCGTCAAGACCAAACTTCTTCGCTATGTCACGGCCGATAGACGCATGAGAGCCCTCTATCTCCTGATCCACCGCTTTACCGATGTCGTGAAGAAGCGCCGCTTTTTTGGATAGATTCACATCAGCGCCAAGTTCACTCGCCAGCGCGCCAGAGAGATACGAACACTCCATAGAGTGCTGCAGCACATTCTGTCCGTATGAAGTTCTAAATTTTAATCTTCCCAAAACCTTAACTAAGTCAGAAGGCAGTCCGGCAACACCGGTTTTATATACTGCTTGCTCTCCGGCCTCTTTGATTTCTTTGTCAATTTCCTTTTGCGCCTTCTCAACCGCTTCTTCAACCTTTGTTGGATGTATACGCCCGTCCTTCATCATTGACTCAAGCGCCCTTTTGGCCACATGGCGCCTGACAGGATCAAATCCGGAGATAACTATAGTTTCAGGTGTATCATCTACTATAATGTCACAACCAGTCGCCCGTTCGATAGCCTGAATATTTCGCCCCTCACGACCGATAATGCGACCTTTCATCTCATCATTTGGCAGAGTAACTGCAGTCACAGTTGTTTCTGAGGTCATATCACCAGCAACACGCTGTATGGCAAATGAAAGTATTTCCCGTGCCTTTTTGTCCGCCTCTTCCTTTTTCTCAGCTTCAATTTTTTTAATGAAGTCTAGGACATCGCGCTTATAATCTTTTTCAACAATCTCGAGAAGTTTTTCTTTGGCCTTATCAGTCGATAGTTTGGAAATTTTCTCCAGAGCCGCCATCTGCTTTTTCCTAATGTCACGAAGATCATTTTTTGTTTTTTCTATGTCGTCCTTATCTTTTTCAACCTTGTCACGTGTCTCATCCAGTTTTTTCGTCCTTTCATCCAGAACTTTTTCTTTATCAATGTTTCGCTTCTCTGCTTGAGCGATTTGTTCACGCCTTTCTTTCTCTTCTTTTTTCGCCTCTTCTTTGATTTTGAGAGCTTCTTCTTTGGCCTTTAGAATCTCTTCTTTAGACTCTTCCTTTGCTTTTGCCGTAATTTTGTCTGCTTCTTTCTGGGCCTTTTCAAGCGCGTCTTGGGACTTCATTTTGCGGGCATAATAGCCCCCAGTCCCACCGGCAACAAGACCAGCAAGAATCAGAACCAATGTGATAGGTTCCATTTTCCACCTCTTTTTTCTAGTACCGAGAAATAACTAAAAATACCCTTGTAAAGCCAAAATTTCTAGAGTGTTTGAGTCATATTTTAGTTCAAATCCTTATGCTTTTAGTTATATCCACCTCGCTTCGTCATTCCCGCGTAGGCGGGAATCTATCCCTGCTATATCAACTTTGTTTATGGTGGAAATAAGAGTTTTTAGTTATATCGGTAAATTTAATTTTTTAATTTACTGAAACTGAGTATAGCTCATTCCGATCCTTTTTTCAACCCTAAAGTTACTTCTTTTTGATAGTAATATTCGGTTCTCGACCGTAGAATGGCTCTAAAATCTGTCCTTTTTTGAGATCTTTTTTACCAGCATTATAGATTGCTTCTAAGGACATTTTTTGGATTCCCGCCGGAGTTTTACCCTCGACCCGATCGGGGGCGGGAATGACAGGGGTGGGCGTCATTTTATCTTTTTGGATTACTCCGGCAGTTTCAATATTTAAAGCGTAAGAAAATGCGTTTACTATCACTATACCGATTCTCAAGCCCGTGAAAGAACCTGGTCCGCGGACTATGATAATCGAATCAATGTTTTTATAATCTAGCTCATTCCTTGCCAAAAGTTCATCTAACTTCAGATAAAATGTCTTTGAGAGCTCGCGATGAGCTTCCCATTCAAGGCTGTCAGTTAACTTGTCACCCCGAAAAAGCCCAAATCGGGCTGTTTTATCCGATGTATCTATGACAAGTGTGTTTTTCATAAAAGTATTGTAGCATGAAATTCGACTATCGAAGACTTCCCCTTCCGACATCACGGAGAAATAGTGAATAAAAATTAAAAATTTGGAACGTTCCGAAGGACAAAAACAAGATTTAGCGAAGCGCTTATTGTTTTGAGTGATAAATTTTTATTATGTTTTATCTATTTTGTAGTGCTAGTCGGGGATTTTTGTTCTACTTTTTTTAAAAAAGTAGATAAATAATTTGCTGCCAAAAAGTTGAAAATAATTTATTACTTCATACGGATTCTGGACAAGCCAGAATGACGAATACATAGATTCCGGATCAAGTCCAGAATGATAAAGGGAGTAGTTCTATTTCCCTCTCATCTACACTAACATATTTGAAATGAACTTTAATCGTATCCTCAGGCAAATATTGCTCAACTCTCTCCGCCCACTCTATCACCGTAATATTTTCCGGACTAATCCCTTCCGTTAACGTTTCAATTAATTCTCGGTCGGGAGTTTCAAAACGGTAGAAATCATAATGAAGCAAGTTCAAGTTTTTGCCTCCATAATCACGCCGCATTGCATTCTTCTCTCTGTCATTCCCGCGGAGGCGGGAATCCAGTCTATATTCTTTTCGAATTACAAACGTTGGGGAGATTATGTCATCTTTTATACCCAAACCAAGCGCAATTCCCTTCGTGAACTGTGTTTTCCCTCCGCCAAGATCACCATATAGAGCAACCACTTCGCCACCTTTCAGCGACAGAGCTAGGTTCTCACCTAAATCAACTGTTTCTCCTGAATTTTTTGATAATATTTTCATTTTCTTGTCATTCCCGACCCGATCGGGAATCTATATAATAAAGAGTTCTGGATGCCGCATCAAGTGCGGAATGACAGAGAGGGCTCAACCGTTTCTCCTGAACTTTTTGAGAGTATTTTCATAAATAAAATCCTTATTTATGTATATAACATACCCGACGAGCAGTACTCCTGCAAGGGTGACTAAGATATATCCCATCATTTTATCGCTGATTTTTCCTTGAGGAGAGTTTCCGTCTTCAGTATTTGCACCCAGCACTTCTGCTCCATCTGCTGATTTTTTCTTTGAGCTCTTCGAACTTTTGGCTACCGGCTTTGACTTTGTTTTTGCCTTTACCGTTGATTTTTTCTTTGCAGACGATGCTTTCTTTGAACTAGACTTTGAAGAGGAGGTTTCTTCTGCTATGTCGATAATGTTGAGCGCTCCGGCGGTCGGTGCTACTGTCCAGAACCATTTCTCGCCATCATATGCCCACGACTGACCTGCTTTAGCTTTGCCATAGTTTTGAGTATCAAAAATCACTTTCTTGTCCGGAGAAAGTATCCTCGCGCTGTCACCGTCATTGTTGAGCGAGATTTTAGTATTTTTTGAGTAAAAGACAATAAAGCCACCTGGTGCTAAAGTTGCATTAGGTATTTTGTATTCATGAGTTGAGCCTGTTTTCTGTGTATCAGCGAGTATACACCCACCGATATTGACCGCTTCACCACCCTCATTGTATAGCTCAATCCACTCATCATTTGTGTCGCTAAGCGGAGAAGCTGGATCAGGCATCAGCTCAGAAATTATCAATCCTTCACAAGTACTGTCGACTGTATCACCTGGTGTACCTGTCCCAACTGTCTTTTCAAACCCCGGTGTAACATCTTGAGTCCACTCCCATATACTTCCATTTAATACAAAACTCTGGCCATCCGGCGCATTTTTATAAAGCGCCGTCTGAGAAATAAGTGTTCCGGTAGAATCGGCAAATATTACACCATCCGTATCATTATTGAGTGAGATTTTCGTGTCACGACTATAAAATACTACAAATCCGTTGGCGTTAAGCACAGTTTCGGCAGGAATTGCATATTCCTTGACCAACCCCTTCATATCTTTTATCTTACAGCTACTAATATCGATGTCGGTGCCGGTTGTATTTTTGAGCTCTATCCACTCATCGGTAGAGTCAGAGAGCGGAGATGCCGGATTTGGCATAATTTCGGTAACAATCACACCATCACATTTGGATGCAGCAAAAACTTGAGTAGAATTTATGGCCGAAACCGGCGCGAAAACCATCCAAAATAAAAATAAACCCGTCAAAAATTTCTTAAACATAAGCATTTTAAATTATAATTCATCCTTCATTCTTTAAAAACATTTTTTAAGATTCTATAACAACTTTTCTTGTTTGCCTGAAAGTCCCTTTTTAGTAACTTTCAAGTGTTCATAGGCATGGGAGGTCGCTTTTCGTCCCCGTGGAGTCCGTTCTAAAAATCCCATTTGTATGAGATACGGTTCATAAACCTCTTCAATCGTATCAATCTCCTCATTTGTAGCGGCCGCCAGAGTATTTAAACCCACTGGTCCGCCTTTGAACTTGTGAATGATGGTTTCAAGCAGGTTGCGGTCTGTGTTATCAAGGCCCATCTCGTCCACTTCCAGCATCTCAAGAGCACTTTTTGCGATATCAAGAGTAATTTCACCGCTTCCTCTAACCTCGGCAAAGTCGCGCACTCTTTTTAGCAAGCGGTTAGCAATCCTCGGAGTTTTGCGCGCCCTTTTTGCAATCTCTTCCGCTCCGTTTTCATCCATTTTAATCTTCAAAATATTTGAAGACCGCTTGATAATCTTTTTTATGTCCTCTGGTTCGTAAAATTCCAGACGGTGAACAAGACCAAACCTGTCGCGAAGAGGCGATGAGAGAAGCCCCATACGAGTTGTCGCGCCGATAATAGTGAATTTTGGTAACTCAAGCCGTACCGAGCGCGCCGACGGACCCTTACCGATAATGATGTCTAGAACAAAATCCTCCATCGCCGGATAGAGAATTTCCTCAACCACTGTATTCAAACGATGAATTTCGTCAATAAAAAGAATGTCGTTTTCCTGTAAATTTGTAAGAATCGAAGCAAGGTCGCCAGCCCGCTCTATTGCCGGTCCACTGGTCGCTTTAACAGAAACTCCCATCTCATTGGCAATCACGTTTGAAAGCGTGGTCTTACCAAGCCCCGGCGGACCATAAAGAAGAGCATGATCTATCGGCTCCTTCCGTTTTTTTGCCGCCTCAATAGTAATTTTCAAGTTATTTTTAACTTGATTTTGGCCAATATATTCTGAGAATTTCTTTGGCCGAAGAGTCTCCTCAAACTTCTCCTCGCCCTCAAACTCTTCGGAGTCCAATATATGATCTTTATCTAGTTTCATTTCCTTATTCCCTAATTTCCTTCAGTACAAACTTCAGTTTTTCTTCTGTCGTCTCTAAGTTTTCAGGAATCTTTGATATAGCAGCGCTAATCTCATTAGATTTAAATCCCAAGTCGCTAAGAGCCTGATACAAATCATCGGTTTCTGACGATGGAGCATATAAGTCACTCGTGGCCCCAAGTTTATTTTTTAACTCAACCACAACTTTCTCAGCAGTTTTCTTGCCAATACCCGATACGGAATAGAGAATCCCCGGATCCTGTTTGCCAATAGAGCTTTTAATCTTATCCGAACTTGCAGCCGATAATATGTTTACCGCCGCTTTCGGTCCTACCCCAGAAACGCTAATCAGAAGTTCAAAAAGCGCCAGGTCGTCTGCCGTTAAAAAGCCGTACAAAGCCAATATGTCTTCACGAACGTGAGTATAAGTGTTTAAAAATATATCGTCGCCAACTTTTGCCGACTCTAAAACTGAGATTGGGCAAATAACCTTATACCCAACTCCATTCATTTCTACAACGAGAGAATCGGGTCTTTTTTGAACTATTTTACCTCGCAAACTGGCTATCATAACTAAATCCTAACTGAATCCTGCGATTAATTCTAGTATACAAAAGAAATAGGGACTTCCACCACCCGTAAGTGGAAGTCCCTCTTCATCACCCTTTTACTGCCCGCCTGTACTTACTAAGGTACTAAGTAGCAATATGCTAAGTCCTACCAAGAACCAATAAGCAAGTACTAGGGAGATGATCCTTCCTACTGTCATCTCTACCCCCCTTCCAGAAAAATCTACCGTCCCTTGGGTGCCAGAAGATATAGACACCCTAAAACAATAGTGGCAAAAACCCCTACACGCCAGCCCCAAAAAGACAAAAAAGCCAACAGACCTTTCTGTCTAAACATTATAACTGTCAAGTAGGTAGCAAAGGCAGCTGCGACATAACAAATAAGCAGTATAATACCGTTTGCATTGCTTGGCTGGGGTCGCAGTAATAAAAGGAGAAGACCGGCAAGAACCAAAGGAACAACAAGCGAAGTTATGATATGATTCATCTTGTCTTTCATCTACAACATCCTCTCCGGGCAAGTAACTTTAAAGGAACAACTTCGCTTGTATTATAACATATGAGATCAGTAACTTACAGAGTAATCAGGCTATCTTGGTGAGATCATGCGATATAAATAAATAAAGGTTGCAAGCGATAGACCATATAAACCTTGCACCTTGATTTTTTTATCTATTGTTAGAGTAACCTCACATGGCCTGCCAGTGTGCTCCTGCCAAATTATATTTTTTCCTGAGGCAGAAAAAATCTGACTAATTTGGGGCTTATATTTCCGCTCATTAAGTCTATTGAGAGAAATAGCAGCTATATTATTTAAGAAAAACCAACTTACTCCATCTCTATCCGGATCAAAGTTCAGATCAGTTTGGGAGAGCAGCCGAAGTCCGCCCCACTCAAGCCAAAGATCTGTCTCTCTCAGGTGAGCATCAAATGTTTTTTCCCAATCGGCACGCAAAAAAATTTCTGGGGCAAAGAAGCAGGCTATAAAGCTATTTGGCCGAATCTCTGGTGAATCTTTTCTATCAAGCACATAAGCTCCATCAAAATTTTCACGCACTACCCTTAGGAGTCTTTTTTTCTTGAAGTGATAAATATCATCATCGGTCAGCATAAAAAGAACATCCAAAACTTTGGCATAATAAGCTTGATTTTCAATAAGTACTCCTCCGCGTTCAACGCCTTTCATCCAACTGTCAATTGATTTTAAGGTGATAAGTCCGGTGGGGCTAAGCATCCTATCATAGTAGTCTTCAACGGCTGAAAAATATTTTTCAAGCTCAAACTTTTCGCTTTCATTAAAGTCGTCCATACTATTTAAAACTGTCCAAGCCATAATACCGGTTGATGCCAAAGGCAGCACTTTTGGATATGCAACATATTTTTTTATAATTTCCTTTCTATATGAAAGCTTGAGAGCGGGAACAGTTAAAAGTTCAAGTTCAGATAAAGGTTCGTTTGATTTTGGAAAACTTGCAAATATTTTGCCAGCTTTATATGAATCGTTTAAAAGCTTTAAACTAGCATTATAAATAGAAGTTAACATTCTATCTTCTTGTTTAACTGCATACATCACAAAATCACCCCTTTTTTAACATCATAACATAAAAACAAAAGAACTAAAGAACAAAAAACTGCAAAACTAAATCTTAGATTTGAAACTTTTAAATGAGTTTGCATGGCAGATAGCTATAGCAAGTCCATCGGCCGCATCATCGGGTTTTGGGATTTCTTCCAAACTTAGGAGCGCTTGAACCATTTTTTGAATTTGCTGTTTATCACCTCGGCCGTACCCGCAGATAGCCTGCTTTACCTGAAGAGGCGTGTATTCATACACGGGAATTTTCGATTTAGAACAGGCAAGTAAGATAACTCCTCTTGCATGTCCGACAGAAATAGCAGTTTTAGCGTTTGAAGCAAAAAATAGCTCCTCTACCGCCACCATATCAGGCTTAAACTTTTTTATAATGGCAGTCAGTTCGTCAAAAATAATAGAGAGTCTGTGCTCAAGATCTTCGGAAGATTTAGTCAAGATACAGCCATGTTCTACAAACTTAAGCTGGCCACTTTTGCTTTCAATCACTCCATATCCGGTCGTCGCCGTCCCCGGATCTATGCCTAAAATAATCATCTCTTTTCTGTCATTCCCGTGGAAACGGGAATCCAGCTCCTCTAAAAATAAAATAAAATTACTACTGCCGCTGCCATTAATATCAGATCGTTCAAAATGAACTTTACTTGCCTCAAGTGAGTTTGTCTGCCCGAATGCCATTTGGCTAGCTTCGACCTGTTGAGGTTGGGAGTAAGTACTAAACACAAGTCAACGAATGCGCCGCCAAATGCGCCGCCAACTATACCAGATCTGTTGTGAAGTCCCGGAAGAAACAGCAGTGTTGCGATGATAAGGATAGTTGCGATTGTATCTAAAACCAACATCAGTCCTTGATATTTTTCTTCTTTTGGCCAAAAATGTGGCACTTTATCAAAAACAAAGTGAAGCAAAATGCCGACCAGAAACGCTAAAATTGGATTTGGTATATATTTTCCGGCTGAAGCGCCTACAAAACTGTGAGTTGATGAAAGCATTTTTTAATTCTAGCCTATATTCTCCAAAATATCATCCGGTATATCAAAGTTTGCATAAACGCTCGTCACATCATCGAGACTTTCCAGCGCATCAATAAGTTTCATCAGCTTTTCTGCCTTTTCTTTGCTTTCAACTTTAACATAATTTTTTGGTTTATAGGTTATTTCTGCCGACTCAACTTTCACGCCTGCTTCCCCTAAAGAATCTTTTATTTTTTTAATTGAGTTAATGGGAGAGTAAATAAAAAGCTTGCCGTCTTCCATGTCAACGTCATCTGCCCCCGCATCTATTGCTGTCAACTGCGCTTCGTCAGACAAGTCCAGGGCGACTATCTGGCCCTGTTGGTCAAAAACCCACGCGACAGCACCGGCGTCAGCCATTCGCCCACCATTTTTAGTAAGCGTACTTCTAACCTCAGACGAAGTGCGGTTTTTGTTGTCGGTTACAGTGTCAATAAGTATTGCCACACCATCAGCACCATAGCCTTCGTATTTTAGCTCCTCTACCTGCCCGCCGCCGCCCTCACCCGTGCCACGCTTTATTGCTCTATCAATGTTCGAAGAAGGCATATTGGCAGCCTTTGCTTTATCAATAGCTAAGCGCAACTTAAAGTTCATAGTTGAGTCGCCGCCGCCCTCTTTGGCAGCGATAGTGATCATGTTTGCAACAGTAGTAAATGCCTTACCACGCTTGGCATCTGTTGCTGCTTTTTTATGTTTAATGGATGCCCATTTAGAGTGTCCTGACATAGTGATTCCTTGTTAAATACACCTCATTTTAGCACAAAAATGGGCATTTTTAAAGGGCGCCGCTTTGCGGCGCCCATATTTGCAGTGATTTTTACCTCTGAATCCTGATCTCGGTTACTCCGTCCTTCGGAGAAGATGTACCAAGGATTGTAAGTCCTTTGCTGTTACAAACCTGGGTCACCGACTCAACGGAAGACGGGTTATCGATAAGTACTCGAAGTTCACTTCCCTCAGGAATCTTCTCCAGACACTTGATTGTATAGAGCTGCGGATGTGGGCAGACATAGCCCGTCACATCCAATTCGTAGTACCCAGCTTTCTTCTCGAATTTCATTTTTAACCTCATTCCAAAGAGGTTGGTGTTGGTGCATCTCTTTCGAGATGCACCAACAAATTTGCAGAAAGGATTATGCGGGAAAATTCATTGGGACAGTCTCCTTTTCAGGAGATGTCTCCGTGTCCTTGATTGCAGCCAGCTGCCCCCGGATCGAGTCCACGATGATCTCCGCTTCTCGCAGCCTGATTTCAAGAGGTAAATCTTGGTCAGCCTCTCGAAACGCTTCCGTCATGATTTCGAAAGCATTATTCTCCGACATAACTCCTCCTCCCGGTTTTAGCTTGGCGAAGATTGGAAAGAACAATGATATAGGGCTTCTTGTGCTAAATTTAGGACTTGCTCTTTGTCACCTGACAGAGTGAATTCCCCTCCCGAACCTTCAATGTCGACATCAGTCCCACACTTGTCGGCTAAACCATAAAGAAGCGACTTAGCAAGTCCCGGGAATTTAAATGTTTTGCTGAATATTGTCACCTTCACCTCACCCCCTAATGATAACTATTTTGGAAGGCTTACCATCACGATGATCGCGTTTAATGGGAAATTTCTTTTTCTTCCTGCAATCTTTTTCTTCTTTCTCTTCAGTGCGATCGACCTTAATACTGGCCAAAACGTCTCCTTTCTGCATTTTTAAGGTTCGTGCCTCTACCCTCCTCCTACAGCTCACCAAGGATGCGGTGTCTATTAGAGAGCGGCTCCTGTGGTAACAAGAGACTCTCGGAGGAGGCTAGAGGGCTTTATATCTAAGCGAACCAAAGTCCGCTTTGATATTATTTGGTCGGGATGGAAGGATTTGAACCCTCGACCTCCCCGCACTTATAGCAAAAATTAATAGTCTAAATTGCATCTCTCAATGATCCAAAAAGATGAATCCTAGCATCAACTTTTTCATAAGTGCGGGGCGCGCTACCAGTCTGCGCCACATCCCGTAAAAACAAAAAACCTCTCTGCTCTTTCAGAAAGGTTGGACTGCTTATATTTTCAAGATTACTTTTAAACCAAACACCAACCTTTCTTTCCTACCGGTAGCAGGAGAGATACAAGACTTAACAATACTAGGTTGATATTTTTGGTAATCATTACAGTTATGTTATAACAATTTTAGTAAAATTGCAAACTCTTTTATTGCTTGTTTAATATTTCCTGAACGTAGTTTATGACTTCCGCCATAGTTTTTTGTGACTTAACTATATATCCATCAGCCCCAAAATCCTCAGCCTTTTTCCGAGCTTCCTCATCAGAAAGAGCGGTAAAAACGATAACTTTCAGGTCTTTTGACTCAGGCGTAGCTTTGATAATATCCAAAACATGCAGGCCATGAATCTCAGGCATCATAATATCGAGCAACATAATTTCAGGTTTGAAGGATATGGTTTTGGACAGAGCATCTTCGCCATTGACAGCTGTTTGTACATCAAAACCAATTTGTTTAAAGCCTGTTTCATAAAGCTCTCTTATCGCTGGGTCGTCATCAACAATTAATATTTTTGCTGCAGCCATATTTCCTCCTTTTAAACATTATAATTATACTTTCCTAGCAAGAAAAGGTCAAATTAAAATGCAAAAATATTAGACTCTTTCTTTAGAAAAACATTGGTACCGTCAGAAACGAATTCAACACTACCGTCTTTGTCCGTACGAAAATATTTAATACCGGCTGAATCAAGAAATTGGACCAATGCAGAGTGAGGATGACCATACTTATTATCCTTACCAACTTCAATTACTGCATATTTAGGGTTTACTTTACGATATAAATTTTCATTTAGTGCGTTCGAAGAGCCATGATGAGGCACTTTGACTATATCTGCCTTTAAGTCATTCTCGATCTGAACCATCTGATCTGAACCGTCTTTTTCCAAATCTCCCATAAACAAAAACTTTGTTTTGCCGACGCTAAGCAGTAGCACCTCCGAAGTACTGTTGAGATTTTCACCATCTAAGCTGGTTGTAGGATATAAAACCCTAATTTTGCTATCACCGGAAAAGTCAAACTCCGTACCTCGTATAGCTTCTGTTACCGGTATATTTTTTGCCTTAACAAGCTTCAAAAACTCCTGATACTCAGGTGTAGTGTGTACTGCCCGGGTCAAGACAACTCTCCCAACTTCGTATCTGTCTAGCACATGAACAAGTCCTGCCACATGATCAGCATGCGGATGAGAAAGAAATATTATATCAATCTTTCGGCTATAAAAAGGCATCTTTTTCCCCAAACCTTCAAGTACTTTTCTATCCGGTCCGCCATCAATTAAAGCATTTTTGCCATCTGGAAACTCAAGATACGCGCCGTCTCCCTGACCGACATCCAAAAAAGAAACTTTCATCCCTCTAGACTTTGGGATGAACACAAATGACCATATTAAAACAAAAGAAACTACCAAAACAAAAAGCGATATCGGGGGAAATATCTTCTTTGTCCTATTTTCCACCGGTTAATCTCCTTTTTCGCATGTGTTTATAGATTAAAACGAGTTCCATAACTATCACATAAGCAATCGTCAGATTCAAAGGCGATATACTCAAACCCTCAAGTGACGCATGAGGAAGAGAAGCAAAGAAATGAATTATATAGATTATGCCTTTCAGGGCAAAAAGAGTAGTCCACGAGAGAACGTAGCTCAGATACGGCCATATCATACCAAGAGTTGCGCTGATAAAACCAAGCAACATTACAAAAGGAATAAAAGGCAACACGACCAGGTTGGCAATAAGAGAAATAAGCGAAAAGTTGCCAAAATAATAGACAATTATTGGATATACCATAACTTGAGCTCCAAGAGTCATTGCAAAAACCTCTTTTATAAACTCTCTTTTGCCGGGAAGGATATCCCTTAGAATAGGTCCGAGGTAAATGATACCGATAAAAGCCAGGAAAGATAGCTGAAATCCAATGTCAAAGCGTAAAATAAAAGGGTTCAAAAGTATCATGGCACCCGCCGTTAACACTATTGCCATAGTAGCCGATGATTGGCGGCCTATGCGGTGAGCGAGCATCATCATTGCTCCCATAATACCTGCTCTTACTACCGAACTCTGCGAACCGGTCATCAAAACGAATCCAAAAATAGCGGCAAGCGGTATGTAAAAGCTCATTTTTGCTGATTTTTTGCGAAAAAGTATTCTCAAGAACTCGATAATGACCGCTATATTGAAGCCTGAAAGCGCGATAATATGAGTGGTTCCGCTTTTTTGCAAATCTTCCATAAGCCAATCAGGCAAATTTCTCTTTATACCCAAGAGGAGTCCGGCAAGAAACGAGCTCTCCGGTTCGGGGAAAACCAAGTTAATACTTCTTTCAAAGCTATTTCTTGTTGAGTAGAGAATATCTTTAGCCTGCATTCCAAAAGTTAAACTCTCTCCCGTTTTTAACCTCTCAACTTTTGGAAAAAGCATTTGGTGAGTTATCCTTTTGGCAAGGAGGTTGTTTTTTAGCTGTTCATTATCAGGAACGGTGACTTTACCCTCGACATGCAGATAATCGCCATATTTTACGCCGGAGAAAGGCATTACAACCAGCATAACCCTCGAGTTTTTATCCAGATCTTTTATAATAATTTTTGTTGCCTTTTTGGTGTCCTCGGGCGGTTCTACAACCTGGGCGTCAATCTTCACGTCTTGCATGTCAGAGTAAGAAATACTCTCCAGATTCGCCTGATATTGCTGAAATCTTAATATCCCTAAGAAAAAGAACCCTATAGAAATCATCGCTAACCAAAGCCATTTTTCCGGTATCACGGATAGACTTACCAAGAAGAAAATCGCAAAAAGAGCAAAGACAGCTACTATAGAAAAGCTAAAATAAGGCGCAAAAAAAACACCCAAAATCATAGACGTTAAAACAACTCCCGCAAAAACCGCTTTCATATAGGTAGTATGCGGGAAATTAGTTAAAAGTTCAAATTTCAAAATTAAAAACTTTTCTTTTCACTTTTCATTTTTGACTTTAAACTCCCTTATTCGTGTCGTACAATATATTTATGGCAAGTGTAAATGATCTTATCAGCGACTTTCTGGAATACTGTGAGATAGAGAAAAACCACTCCGACCTCACTATCAGGAACTACGACCACTACCTCAGACGGTTTTTGGAGTTTGCCGAACAAGGAAAAAGCAGAGACTTAAAACCGGAGCAGATTAACGCTGAACTAGTGCGCAAATACCGCCTCTATCTAAATCGTTTAAATACTGAGATGGGCGGAAATCTAGCTCGTATTACGCAGAATTATCATATTATAGCCCTCCGCGCTTTCTTGAAATACCTTGCCAAGCGCGACATCAAGTCGCTGGCTGCAGAAAAAGTCGAGCTTGGAGATATACAAAGAAAACAAATAGAGTTTTTAGAGATATCCGAGATAGATGAACTTTTAAAAGCGCCTGAAAAATATCCTTCCAAAAAAGATGCAATCACTCTGCGCGACTCGGCGATACTGGAGACGCTGTTTTCAACTGGACTGCGAATAAGTGAGCTGACAGGGCTAAATCGCGATCAGATTAACCTCGAAAGAGGTGAGTTTAATGTCCGCGGAAAAGGCGGAAAAGACCGCGTGGTTTTTTTGTCTGACAGCGCCTCGAAAAAGATCAAATCTTATTTGGGTAAGCGTACTGATAATGCAAAACCCCTCTTTATACACTTTTCGGGAATTCAGGATGGCTTGGATGACGGCGAATATATGCGACTCACTCCCAGAAGTATTCAGCGAATTGTTGCAAAATATGCCAAGCTCGTTGGCATAACAAAAAGAGTGACTCCGCATATGCTGAGACACTCTTTTGCCACCGACCTTTTAATAAATGGCGCCGACATCCGAAGCGTCCAAGCCATGCTCGGCCACTCATCGATAACTACCACGCAAATCTATACCCATATCACAAACACCCGCCTCCGAGAAGTCCACAAAAAGTTTCACTCAAAGTAACTTGCCAAGGTTCCGAACCTTGGCAGATAAAATGTCAATCGAGAGCTAGAGCACCCAACATTTCTTTTGAATCGTATTCCAAATCCTCTACAAAACTTTTATAGGATGGGGCTTGAATGAGAGGATCATTATGATGGTTTGCAAAATATTCCAATATAATATCTTTCTTAAGCCACTTGATGTCTTGCTTGCCTAGGTAGGCACTATAACTAGACCAGTCGTATTCGCCAAGGTTCCGAACCTTGGCAGATGGATTTCGATGAATGTAACGGGAGAGATGTAGTAAATATTCATCGTTCTTAACTAACACGGCTTTATACTTCCCTTGAAATAAAGGGCCCACTCGACTATGCCTCTTATTAAAATACATAGAATAGTTGAGAGCTACACATCTGATAAAATCCGTTATATCCTTTTCGCCTTTTTGTTTGAGAACCACATGAAAGTGATTTGGCATGAGGCAATAAAGAAGCAGGTTGATATTTTCATGAAAGTTTCTCCTCTCAAGATAATTTCTTTTTTGAATATCAATGTCCTGTATACTCTCTGGCTCTTCCAGATACAGTTTCAAATAAAAAAGGAATCTTGTATAATCTTTTTTGTCCAAAAAAATATCTTGCTTGTTGGTTCCACGATTATAAATATGATAAATCCCGCCTTCTTCGTATTCTCTTATTGTATTTTTGCTTGGCATAAGAATAGTATATGCCAAGGTTCCGAACCTTGGCAAGGTTTTAATATCCGAATCAAAGAAGTCCACAAAAAGTACCACTCGAAATAAACCGCCAAGGGACGGACCCTTGGTAGAATATTAATAATAGCGGAAAAAGGGCATAACTGTGATACCATCAGACGTTGATATGATGCCATTTGTCATAGTGCCTTCAAATTCTAACTTAGTTGGAGTAAACGTTTGTGCAAAGCCGCTCGTTATGATACCTAAACAAGATTCATCATCAGTTCTTTGAATCTTGAGAGTAACTGATGGACTGTCTTTTGTCCTATAAGTCAACTCAAATAGCACCGAGTCCAGACCGCTAATATCAACTGAACTGCCTATTTGAGTGCCGTTTTGATCGTATATCCCTATATTTTTCTCCACTATTTTAGTTTGAATTTTTGAAGTACCATCAGAAAGACCTAAAGAATAATTGCTAAACGGAGCATCTGTATCCTTAATAGTTCCACTCAAAACATAGTTCATACCACCAGGAACTTGAGCAATAGGGATATTAATAGGACTTGAGTCACTGCTCGAACTAAAGTTAGTCCCTTGATCTGTAGATATATCACTCCTTTTGCCTTCAATCTTCCTCCTGATACTGCCAACTGTTGCCTGGCTATAGTAGCAATAGTTAGAATCACTCGTAGAAAGACCCGAAACACCATCAGTATCTAATGCAACACAACTGCTTGCACCGTCGTAACCCGACACATCACTGCCTGTAGCATGTACAACTTTAACTGTGTACATCTTACCGTCAATTTGACCAGAAGGAGATGCGGTGGCGCCACCGGTTGGTAATGCAGTAACATTAGTATAGTTCTTTGCTCTCTCCGCTCCCGCCTGCGCTACCAGGTAAGCAACCGTAGAACTGTCGATCTTTGTCGACTGCCTGATTTCAAGGATAGTTATAGAGGTAACTGTGCTGACTATCAGCAAAAAGAGCATCATAAACATCATCGCCCATAGAATCGTGCTTCCTTTTTGGTTTTTGAATTTATTTTTTAAATTTTTCATAACTCATTTAACTTTGTTTCTTTGTTGCATATAATATTTTTATTATACTAGATTCCCGCCTCCGCGGGAATGACAGAAGGGTGGGCGGGAATGACAGAAGGGTGGGCGGGAATGACAGAAGCGAGCAGGATTTGACAGATGAGGGGCGGGAATGCCTCGCGCGCTGTTTCAAAACGCGGGGCGGACGGGGATGACAAATTGCAACCTTCATAACTTATCAAGAGTTAAACTTATAAATAAAATCATAGCTCATTCCTCATCACCAGATACCCTGGAAATGTCATTTTCTGTCCAACCCCGGGCGTAGCGCCCCCGGGCAGCACTTCTTCAACATCTATCTCGTATCTTAAAGTTTTCGGATATGTTGTTTCCGTTCCTCTGTAAATAAGGAACTTTGTAACATTCACCTGTGCGGAAGTAATTTC
>Ga0172369_10004328_pt1 | contig 18095 bp, 12 predicted proteins | sample LakKiv25m_FD_114539 | JGI IMG/M metagenome (GOLD analysis project Ga0172369, IMG submission 114539) | Freshwater microbial communities from Kabuno Bay, South-Kivu, Congo - kab_022012_11.25m | ecosystem: Environmental > Aquatic > Freshwater > Lake | place: Democratic Republic of the Congo...
ACGCTAACCATAAAAGTTATGGAACAGTTAGCGGTTGTTAATAAGATGTATCACATTCATTTTGATGATGCGTTAACATACAGCGTGCTTGATTCTACAGGCGTTAAGGCTACTTTCAAATCGAAAGATACCGTTCTTGTAACGCTTCCGAACAAAGAAATAAGTGAAGGCAGTCTCCAAATTTTTGACCAATCGGATAATTTGATTGATACTTCAAAGTATATTGTTAATTACCATTCCGGTCAAGTAGCCGGTAGAACAGCCGGAGATTTTGTTGCGGGAAACATGTACAAAGCTTCCTACAGATATTTCCCGGTTTATAAAAGTAAATTATTGAACAGTGAAGACGCCAATCCGACTTTTGACGGATTGAGACTCTTTGTTCAAAATGATATACTGAACTTCGATCTGGAAAATTCCAGGTTTCTGCACAACGCCGATGTTACGATTCATGATACGATCTTTTATCCGGCATTGATTGGCGTTGCAAGTCTGCGAACAAAAATAAGCGCCGATTGGGAAATCAGATGGAACAGCACTGATACGCTCGCAGACGGCAGTTGGGCGTTCGCCGATTCAATTACAGCCATAAACGGCAAATTCAAAATGCCCTTCAAAATTTATAACGTTACCGCAGACGCCCCCGCTCCTTTTGTAGTTGATGAATTTGTTCAGAAAACAAAAAACAATAAGCGATGGGATTGGGGAGAAGGTATTGTTCTGCAGCCGCAAGGCGCTACCAATGCCGCAACAAGTTATGAAGTGGTTTTATCAATTGATACAACTTCTACGGTTCGCAAACTTCCAAAAGCCGGTGATGTTTATTTAATTAAAACCCGCAAGCCTTTCGAGAAAGATGATTCGTACATTTTTGAAACGAAGAAAGCAGAAGTGAACAATCAGTTGGTTCAACAGAGCATTAATGATATTTATGTTGTCCCAAATCCTTACGTTGCTTACAGCATGTCTGAAAATCCGGGAAGAACGTTTACCAAAAGAGGCGAACGCGAATTGCAGTTCAGAAATCTTCCGCAGCGTTGTACCATACGCATCTACACCATAACGGGTGAACTTGTTGACACCATCGAAAAAGATGATTACACCAGCATGGCAAGCTGGAATCTCTTAAGTTCCGAAGGAATGAGAATAGCGTACGGCGTGTACATCTATCATGTTGATATTCCCGGCGCCGGAGAAAAGATCGGGAAATTTGGAGTTATTAAATAATTGAAATTGAATTATAGGAACAGGCTTCTGCCTGTTCCAACTTTATTTGAAAAAGAATATTGCGGAGAAAACCGAGTATGAGAAAGTTTTTTTTACTAATCCTTTTGAGTGTTTTGGCGTTGTTGAGCGCTGCCGACTTACATGCACAAATCTTTAGAGATATTACGAAAGTAGGAACTACTGCCGGACAATTTTTAAAAATCGGTCCGGGAGCCAGAGCTTTGGCAATGGGCGGCGCGTACGTTGGAGTTAGCGATGATATTTACGGAGTTTATTATAATCCGGCAGGCGTTGCAATAAGCAAAGGAAACGGGCAGGCAGCTTTTAATCATGTACAATGGTTAGCCGAAGTGAACTACGATTTTGCCGCCGCTTCATTGAATGTTGAATCGCTGGGAACCTTGTTCTTAACCATCACATCACTCAGTGTTTCCGAAGAAAAAGTAAGAACATTCGATTTCCCCGAAGGGAACGGACAGTTTTGGGATGCCGGGTCTGTTTCATTCGGCGTTGGATTTGCGCGAAGTCTTACCGATAGATTTTCCATCGGGTTTCATGCTAAATATATTCAAGAATCAATTTGGAGTACCTCGGCGCGCGGATTCGCTTTAGATGTCGGCACCTACTATGTAACTCCTTTTAATGATTTAGTTATCGGAGCCAGCGTTTCCAACTTCGGTTCCAAAATGCAATTGGATGGAAGAGATATTCAAATTAATTATGATCCGAACGGTGACCCCGTTACCGGTCCGAATAACGTACCGGCAAAATTTGAAATGGATCAATACGACTTACCTCTAACTTTCAGAATTGGTTTTTCGATGGATGTGCTAAAGACAAGATACATCAGAGTGAAAGCGGCTATGGATGCAACGCATCCGAACGATAACGTTGAGTACGCCAACTTTGGAGCAGAAGTAATCTATGACGAATTATTTTTTGTAAGAGGCGGTTACAAATCGCTTTTCTTAACCGATAGTGAACAAAGCTTTACCTTCGGCGCCGGTTTGTTATATGAGGTGGCGCCCGGTTTGAATTTGAATGTTAATTATGCCTACGGTGATTTCGGAAGATTGAAGAACATCCAATATTTTGATGTCGGAATCGTTTTTTAATTCAACCGTACATTTACGTTTTGGTGGACATTTACAGATGAAGCTTTCTGTAAAATTCATTTTGGTTACCGGATGAAATTGGAATAACGTTTTTTTTTATTAAATGAAATATTGAAAACCATGCGAACATATTTAGTGTGCTGCTTTTTCGTTTCCGCGGTTCTCTGTTGCGGCTGCAAAAAAGAGATAAAACCTGTTCAGAACAGCGTGCAGGAAATCAATACTCCCGAACCTCAGAAAGAAATTGCGGGTGAACGTTTCGGTTTTCTAAAACAGATTACTAAAAAGGATGGACGATTCTATGCTTCCGTTGTGTTTCTTTCTTCTCAAACGAAAAACAAAAACGCGAAGATCAATTCGGCTGAAGCATTGAAAAATTTTTCCGACTCATTAGCAGTAATTGAACTTCCTGATGAATTTCTTTTTTGTGCAAAGGGAAAAATCCCCGAAACGTATCTTATTGATTCGTCCGCCAAAATAGTTATGCAGACGCTTAGTTATACCGCCTCCGGTAATTATCATTTTAACGAGCGGATTGATGAAACTACTTTGTACAACGTGTTTACAACAAAATCGCCAAACCGGTTTTCGAAAATTCCGTTTAAGTTTAACTTCATTCACAGCGCCATTCAGTCAATAGAAGAGAAGTACATTCCGTGAACTTTCAGCGAAACATAAATAGCAAATCGAGTGTAATTTTTTTAGTTGGTTTCTTACTATTCCTCCCGGAATTTCTTTCTGCGCAAGTTACTTATCAAAAGATATTTGAAAAAAAATATTCGGAGCTTCCCTTCGGCGTGAGGGTTGAAACTTCCGGCAATTATTCCGTCGCCTCTTTTGATGTCGGCGGTGATTGGGTCTTTTTCACTTCGTTCAACACTAAATCTTTTTTTACGTATTTCAAAAATGAACTTCAATCTGAAACCAAAAATACTACCGGGGAATTGGATTTTGCCGCCGGCATTGGTAATTCTTCAGTCCGTACGTTCAAGCGCGCTGCTATTGATGATCCACGTCAAAGTGCACTGCGATTCAAAAAAATATTTTTTGCAAATCCGGAAATGTTAAGTGATGAAGACGGCGTTCTTTCTACTTCCGAAGGAAAGGAAGTTGTTACTGTAAAAGTTGAAAAGAGTCAACGACTTATTCTTCAAACAAATTTAAATGGCTTGCTGCGCGAATCAACTTTTGATTTCCCCTTCAATTTAGCTTGCGCTGATTTTATCGGAATTGACGTGAAAGGGAATTCGTTTTTGCTCGTGGAAACTTTTGTCACTCAAATTCCTTTAAAAGTGAAGAGGGAAGTCTATACGATAACTAAAGACGGAAGGCTGTTATCAACATTATTGCTGCCGCCGAAGAAATATATTTTTACCATAAAGGATTTACAGATTGATGGCGCGGGGAATCTTTTTCACCTTTATTCCGATGAGCATGGGATCAAAATATTTAAATGGACGGGACTGACAACTTCAACTTATCCAATTTCCGAATATCCGCAAGAATATTTCAATCAAATTGTTTTTCCTTCCGTAAAAATTATAGAAGAACCGCATACAAAAAATATCACCGGAATCAATACTCCGGCAAGCAGAGTTACCGCTTTAAAGATTGGTGAAAGCTACGCGCTTCATCAATACACATGCAAGGCACAGAATCTTTCTCCGCAAAATGTTTCAGCGCCGGATGGCGATGTTGTAAGAACTCCAACCTGGCTTGTTGTCGGCAGAAATGCACGCGTCGCTTATATGTGGGGCGGATTCAGTTCGCTTGCACAATATGACGCCGGTTTACAAGCCGGTAAATATGCAGCCGATATAAATACGGCAGGAGTTTCTTCGTACGCGGTAGGTGTTGATTGTTCCGGCTTTGTAAGCAGATGCTGGCAGATGAGTTATCACTCTTCAACCAGCATGATGCCCGATATTACCACGCAATACGCAAGCTGGAATGATTTAAAACCGGGCGACGCAATTCATAAAGTCGGGCATGTGAGGCTTTTTGTAAATCGTACGCCGGACGGTAAGTTTAGAGTAGTTGAATCATCCGCAAGAGGATGGGATGTTTCGTATTGGACGTACCTTGCATCAGACCTTACCACTTACACCCCTCGCTATTATAACGAGATGGAAAGCGGGGCAAATGCAAGTCAGCCGAATTTACTTCAAGCCGTTCAAATTTACGGCGGAATAATTTCGCTTAGCTGGAGTTGCGATACGACAGGCATTATCGGATATAGAATTTATCATTCCATTGACGGCTCTACCTGGAGTTTACTCCTTGATGAACATACGTGTGACTCTACATCGATCAACATCGGTACTGAAAATAACGTTGAGTATTTCAGAATTGCTAGCGTTAAAAATAACGGAGGAATTTTATCCGAAAGTTTCTGGTCAAATAGTATGGGCGTTGGCGCTACATCAACTAAAAAATGTTTAATTGTTGATGGATACAAAAGATTGGAAGGAAGCTGGCAGGGGGGCGGACATACATTTTCTGTAAAATATGGAAAAGCTTTGCAGAAAATAGCACAAAGTTTTGAATCGGTGAGCAATACCAAAGTACTTGACGGATCAATTCAATTAAATGATTATGATGCTGTCTTTTGGATTTCCGGTGATGAAAGTACTGTGGACGAAACGTTTAGCCGCGCCGAACAAACGTTACTAAAAAATTATCTCGAAGCAGGAGGAAGTCTTTTTATTTCCGGAAGTGAGATCGGATGGGATCTTTCTGCAAAAGGAGACGCAGCAGACAAGGAATTTTATAAAAACTATTTTAAAGCGATCTATGTTTCGGATGATGCCGGTTCCAACGAAACAAAAGGAATGATAAATTCTGTAATGGATGGATGCCGATTTTATTTCGGTCAAACGTATGAAGAAGATTATCCCGATGAAATTAATCCTACCGGCGGCAGCATACTTTGCATGCAATATACCAATGGAAAAGGATCCGGCATTCAATATGCCGGTACATTCGGCAGCTCGGCAAAAGTTGGAAAAATTATTTACTTAAGTTTTCCGCTCGAAACAACTGCGGATGATTCGTCTTTTAATTTCGTTATTGCAAAAGCGGTCGACTATTTTCATTCTCCCGTTTCTGCAACAGAAAAATCCTCAAACTTTGCCAAAGGATTTTCATTAAGTCAGAATTATCCAAATCCTTTTAATCCTTCTACTACCATTCAATATGAAGTAGTTGGAACGCAACAGGTAAGCTTAAAAATATTTGATATCCTTGGAAACGAAATTGCTACGCTGGTGAGTGAACGAAAAGAAACCGGCGTCTATAACGTTGATTTTTCATCGGCTAAGTTAGGAAGCGGAACGTATGTGTATCAGTTGCGCGTTGGTGATTTTGTTCAGACGAAGAAAATGCTTTTGCTTAAATAGGAGAAGTTGAGCCGATGGATATAGTTCCGAAAAGAGAAGAAATATACTTGACATTAACGACATATTTTAATAAAATTAGATGTCCATTCTCAAAAAAATAAGAAGGTAAGAATTATGATTAAAAATTATTCCATTTTGTTTCTCTTTACCTGTTTACTTCTCACCGCTAACACTACAACGGCGCAAACCTTTGACGGCACATGGCAATGTGCATACGCTACATGGGATAGTCCCGATGCTAATGCGACCGGAACAAATACGGTAAACGTTGCAGTTGTTCGCGAGAATACATTTTTTGCGTTAATCGGATCGCTATCCCGCGCAATCGCATTTCCAATAGGTTATAGAGATGCTACCGATTCCACCGGCAGATTAGGCTTTGTTCCATATCAACCGTACCAACCGCCTTTTGTTAAAGATAGTTTGGAAGTTTATTGGACGAACCCCGATAACGGTTTTGATAATATTCTTGCCAAACGCACGCTTTGTATTGCGGCTACCTCGGATTCACTAGCATTTGTTACGAGTAATGATGAAAGTCATAACATTCTTGTTTTTAAAATGGAAAGCGATAGCGTTTATTCTGCTCCGTACAGAATGGAAACCGGAACGACGGAGCGTATTCACGGTATAACGGTTGCAGACAACGGATATGTTTTTGTAACAACGTACGGCGGCGATACTCAAACTGCTTCAGTTCTTGTTTATAAAGGAATAAAAAATGATGCTCAATGGAGTGACCTTCATAACTCAGCACCGGCTCAAACTATCCTTCTTCCTGAAGTTGGCAGAGCTTTGGATGTTGCGGTTAATGAAGACGCCTCGCTTCTTTATGTAACTAATTATACCCAGCACAAAGTTTATCTTTATACCGGCAGCCCAACAACCGGTTACGCGCTAAATAACAATTTCAATTTTGAAGTAAAGGATACTGCCGTAGATAAAAATCTTGGCGGACCTACCGGACTTGCATTCTTAAAAAAGAATAATCTTCTTTACGTCAGCGTTGATAATTTTGGGAACGGTACATACGATTTAGGAAGAATTTACATCGTCAATCCAAACACCGGTGAAAAATTAGATACGTGCGATATAGCCCAATGGAACTTTGACCACTTTAACGGCGTGTATGATAATCGTACGATGGATGGAAAATATCCGAATGGCGCCGGATATACTTCCGTATATGGAATTGATGTTGATGCTCAAGGCAATGCTTATACTCCAAGCTACAACGGATGGGCTGTTGAGAAATGGACGTTCACCGGGCAGCTTCCGACAATTCCGATTACGGTGCTGGGAGTTGAAAAAGTTGAAGGAATGAACCCATCAACGTTTACTGTCGCTCAGAATTATCCCAATCCTTTCAACCCGGCAACAACAATTGAATTTGGAATACATCAGCAATCCAAAATTACATTGAAGGTATTTGATATTAACGGAGCGCTCGTAACTACACTTTTGAAAGACGCTGATTTTGAAAGCGGCACGTACAAAATTTCATTCAACGCTTCGAAGCTTGCTTCGGGAACTTACATTTATACAATCTCCGACGGCAAACAACAGATGACTAAAAAAATGATATTCTTAAAATAAAATAAGGAACGGTTCAATGAAAAAACTCACAACAACAATCTTTCTATTTGTTGCTTTTTTATTTGCAATGAATGAAGTAGTTAAAGCGGATGTGTATCCATTTTACATTCGGGTAACACAACCAACAAACGAAACTCCGTTTGATGGTAGTTTTACCGATGGAACCGGCGCTGCTATCCGGTTTTATACTCCATATTCTACTGTCTCTTTTTCAGCTACGGTAAAAATTTACAGCGGTAATATCGTGGTAAGAACAATCACAAAAGACAGCCTATCCGGTTTAGATAATTATGTACTTTGGGATGGCGCAACGGATGGCAATACGCCTGCCGCTAACGGTAACTACACGGTTGAAGTATCAACAACGCAGTATACTTCTGTAACCGGCTATACTACCTTAGATGCCGGAGATATAGCAGTCGGATTATCTACCCGCGGTGTTACGGTAGTTAATAGTCCAAGATCGAGAAATAACGGTTTTGCTTACGGAATTAATAATGGCAGCGGTGCTAATCCTTGGGGATTTGTCGGGCTTGGCAGAATTGCTATGACCGGACAACTTTGGGGACATGCTAAAGATTCAGCTTCTGTTACCACAACCGGTGTTGGGCTTGGCATTAGCAATAGACGATATTCTCCAACGTATGCAGAAGACGGATACATTTATGCCGTTGGTGTTGATGAAAAGAAAATTTTAAGATTCCATCCTGATACGCTCGACGTTTCTTTCTTTACGCCTGATACGGTTCCAACAACCGGCGCTTTAACGGATGTTGAAGTTATTGATCAGGGCGCTTCCAAAATAATGTTGATCGCTTCCAAGACGCAAATCTTATATGCCGAAATTGGAGAGAGCACATCGTTCACAGGTCCGTTCCAGGTTTTATTAACTGCGGAAACGGGTATGCAATTTTGGGATGTTCATACCGGCGGATCCGGAAAGAACATGTTTGTTGTAGTCCGCTCGGCAATCGCCGGAATAAATGATGCGGTATTCAAATTTAATTTTGATGCGGGCATCACTCCAAAAACATTTGCCGATACACTTTGGGGAGTTCATTTTGTTGATGGCGATGCAATCTCACTCGCTAATAGTCCTGATGGAAGCACGCTTTATTTAACAGTAGATAAAGCCGGCGCCGGTACAGATGTAAGTGGCGTTTATGCAATTTCGAATCTTGATTCAGCCACACCTACTTCAGCTATTGCATTTGCCGACCCGGATAACAACACTTCTTCAACTCGCGGCGAAGTTGGCGTTGATTACGGCGGCAACCTGATCTATTTGGAAAATTCAAATGAACAGATTTTTGTGATCGAAACGCCTACAAAAAATCTTACTAATACTATTGCCGGACAGGATGCTTTTGCTATTACTTCGTCGGGCATAGTTACTCCTCCAATTACCATTGCCGAAGCAAGAGTTGATGCTAACGCCGACGGGCAGCCGGATAAATTAAATCAGACGGTAACCGTTATCGGCACTATCAATTCGGTTAACACACAAACTTCAGGAACACAATATACGCTTCAAGATGTAACCGGCGGTATTGCTCTTTACAAAGGTGGAACGGTTGTTCCATTTAAAGTTGGAGACGTTTTGCAAATCACCGGAGCTGTTGCTTTCTATAACGGTTTAACAGAATTGACCCCGTCAAATATTGTAACAGGCGTTATGAAACTTGATTCGAATAAAACAGTTGATCCTGTTGTTTTAACGATCAATGAATATCTTGCCAACGGCGAAAAATATGAAAGCATGCTTATTCAATTGAACGGCGTTACAAAAACGAGCGATTCCCCCGCATGGCCTGCTCCAAATTCAAATGCAAATTTGAATATCTGGGATGGGAAAGATAAACTTGTTATGCGTATTGATAAGGACACACAGATTGACGACAGTGTTGAAGTAAAGTGGCCTGTAAATGTAAAAGGTATTGCTTCCCAGTTCTCTTCAGCAACTCCGTATGCAGATGGCTATCAAATAATTCCTAACTTCTATTCTGATTTTACTCAGAATGTTGGTGTTGCTCCTCTTCCTACTTTCCATCTTGCAACTCCGGCAAATAACAGCGTTGTATCAATTACCGATTCCAATGCAACCTACACCGCAACATGGAACAAAGCAGTTGATTTTAACAACGATGCGTTAATTTATCAATTTGTCCTCTTAAAAGCTCCGGCTTACTCAAGCGCCGCGTTAAGTGATACCGTCTTTTCATTTAAAGGAACACAAGCGCTCGGTTGGTTAGGAACTGCCGATACGTTAACAGCAAAATGGACTGTAAAAGTTAAAGGAAAAGAAGCTGCCCTCGTTTCGAGCGTAGATACTTTTACCGTTACGTTTGTAAGAAATATTATCGATGATGTTAAGGATAACATCGTTCCGGATCAATTCTATGTTAATCAAAACTATCCTAATCCTTTTAATCCTTCAACCACTATTACGTTTGGTTTAGCTAAAGAAGGATTTGTTGACCTTCGCGTCTATAATATTTTAGGACAGGAAGTTGCCGTGCTTATCAGTAATCAAACGATGAAAGCAGGTAATCAACAAGTTAAATTTGATGCAAGCGCACTTGCAACCGGTACCTACATTTACCGTTTGAAAGCCGACAATCAAGTTGTGACTAAAAAAATGATCCTGATGAAGTAATACTGTTCTCTCATGAGGCTGCATGTTGTGCAGCCTCATTTTTTTTTTCTCTATTTTAGATTCTGTAACGGCGTTCATCTGAACATGCTGCTGCAGAACTTTCGCTTTCAAACCGCCACCAATCATTTTATCTTACCGCTCATAATCATTGAACGAAAACCGCAGCTAATTTTTCTATTTTTGAATCAGAAAAAAAATCAGTTCATTGTGAATTATTTATAGTTCATTTATGTGAAATGCAACGGAGAATCTTATGCGAAAAGGAATCATTTTTAGTCTTATTTTATTTTGTGCGGCAACTGTTTTTCCGCAAAAAACGCTTTCTCTTTCTGAGGTGGTAAAAATTGCTTTGCAGAAAAATACGGCAGTGCAAAAAGCGGAAGAGGGAATTAAAGTTTATGAGTCGGGAGTAAAATCTGCGTACGGCAATTTGCTTCCTTCTGTTTCTGCAACCGGCGGTTGGAACTGGTCTCGCTCGGTTGAAGAGGGGGGCGATTACATCTTTAACGGCTTTTCGATTACTGTTCCTAAAAAAGTGGTGCAAAGCAGAAGTTATTCCGCAGGCGCTTCGGCAAATATTATGTTGTTTGACGGACTAGCAAATATCGCAACAATCTCGAGAAGCCAAAATAATCTTGATGCCGCTAAGTACAGTCTTGAGCACACCAAACAGAATTTAGCCTACCAGGCAATCAGCGGATTTTATGACGTTATCAACGCAAAAAAATTAATGGACGTAAAAGAGCAAGACCTAAAGTGGAATCAGAAGAATTATGAAATCATTCTTGAACGAAACAAACTTGGCAACGTTACCCTCGCCGATGTTTATTCGCAGCAGGTAAAAGTAGGGAATGCCGAGTTGGAACTTATCCGCGCAAAAAACAGCTACGAAACTTCCCGCTCTGAATATCTTTATTATCTCGGTTTAGATGTGCTTGAAGATTTTACTTTTGAAGACCCTTCGGTTAACGGCAAAGATTTGGTTGTTGATATGATCTCACTTGATCCTAATGTAAAATTGCTTGTGCAAAAAGCATTAACCAACCGCTCCGATTTTAAGAGCGCAAAATTAAATTATGAAGGCGCGCTTGACGGAATCACTATCGCTAAATCCGGTCATCTCCCGACGATTTCCAATTATTATGATTACAGCACCCGCGCAACTTCATTTAATTCGATGTTTAAAAGTTATACAACCTCCGTCGGCTTAAGTTTGAACATTCCGATTTTTTCGGGTTTTAGCGTTGAGAACCGTGTTGAGCAAGCGAAGGTGCAAGCAAAGAATAGTGAATTGGACGTAAACGATATGGAACGGCAGATCAAAAAAGAAATGCAGAAAACCTATCTTGATTTGCAGGCAAGCGAAAAACGTCTTGACGTTAGCAAGAAGAATGTTACTGCCGCCGAAGAAAACAGAAAGATTGAGCAAGAGAAATATACGCTCGGCGCAACAATGCTGCTGAACGTACTCATTGCAAATTCGGATTACACCAACGCGCTTACCAATTATGTGAATGCGCAATTTGAATATGTAAAACTTAAAGAACAGCTTGAGTACTCACTCGGCATTCTTGATTACAAAAAATTTGAATAATATTTATTTCAGGAGAACTACTCATGGCAAATGGTAAACAGAAAAAATCAAAAAAGAAATTATTTGTCTTCGGCGGGTTGGGCATACTGGTTGTTGCGGTCATCTTAATCGTCATCTTCCAGGGAAACAAAGAAGAGATCATTAATGTGCAAACCGAACAAGTTGCTAAACGTACTATCACGCAGACTGTTTCGGCAACGGGCAAAATTAATCCCGAGTTTAAGGTAGTGATCACTCCTGAAGTTACCGGCGAAATTGTTCAGCTTCCGGTAAAAGAAGGGCAGATCGTAAAGAAAGGCGAACTGCTCATCAAGATTAAAGCGGATGCTTACATGGCACAGAAACAACGATCGGAAGCGAGTCTATCGGCTGCAAAATCAGCTCTCTCGCAGCGCAAAGCGGAGCTTGATAAAATTACTTCGGACTATAACAGAATGAAAGAACTTCATGCTAAAAAATTAGCAAGCGATGCCGATCTGGAAACTGCAAAAAGCAATTATCTTTCTACTACTGCCGGATATGAAGCCTCTAAAGCAAACGTGCAGCAGAATGAAGCTTCGTTAAGAGAGACTATTGAATCACTGAACAAAACCGCAATCTATTCTCCCATGGCAGGCGTAATTACACAGTTAAACGTTGAGCAGGGCGAAAGAGTTTTGGGAAGCGGATTTAGTCAAGGTACCGATATTATGACTGTTTCCGATTTAAGCAGCATGGAAGCCCGCGTTGATGTTGATGAAAATGATGTTGTGCTTATTTCAGTCGGCGATACCGCATACATTAAAGTTGATGCATTTGGCGATAAAGACATTAAAGGAATTGTAACGCAAATTGGCAACAGCGCCAAAACTTCCGGACTCGGATCGCAAGAGCAGGTTGTAAATTTTGAAGTGCGTATCAGAATTGTAAATAAAGAAAATAATCTCAGACCCGGCATGTCGTGCAATGCAGACATCCGAACTGAAACGGTAAGCAACGTCCTCTCGGTTCCGTTGCAGAGCGTTACTGCACGCGGCGATTTTAATATGCCGAAAGAAGCAAGCGGCGATGAAGAAGAAAGCATGGCGCAAGTTGTTGAAAAAAAATCAAACGACAACAAACCTGAAGAGATTGTTTTTATTATCAAGAACGGTAAAGCTAAATCCGTTGCAGTTAAAACCGGCTTGAGCGACGATAACTATATCGAAGTAAAAGATGGTTTGAAAGGCGGCGAAGATGTCGTTAACGGAAGCTACCGCGCAATATCACGAGAGTTGAAAAACGGTTCTTTGGTAAAAGTAGAAGGGAAGAAAAAATCTTTTACTGAAAAGAAAAACTAATTATTTCGGAAGCAAAATGAACATTATTAATATTGAAAGTATTGCCAAGGTTTACAAAGTCGGTTCGGAAGAAGTTCATGCGTTGCGGAACGTTTCCCTTAACATAAATAAGAACGAATACGTCGCTATCATGGGTCCGTCCGGTTCAGGTAAATCAACGCTGATGAATATGCTCGGTTGTCTTGATACTCCTTCATCCGGTAAGTATGAATTTACCGGTAAGAATGTTAGCAATATGTCCGATAACGAATTGGCAAAGATCAGAAATAAAGAAATCGGATTCGTCTTCCAAACATTCAACCTGCTGCCGCGTTCTGACGCGCTCCACAATGTGGAACTGCCGCTGATTTATGCCGGGATGCATTCCTCTGAAAGAAAAGAAAGAGCGAAGGAAGCGCTTGATAGCGTTGGACTTGGAGATAGAATTCATCATAAACCGAATGAGCTTTCAGGCGGGCAGCGGCAAAGAGTTGCGATCGCGCGCGCGCTTGTTACAAAACCATCTATTATTTTAGCCGATGAACCGACCGGTAACCTTGATTCCAAAACCGGCGAAGAAATCATGTTGCTCTTTAACCAGATGTATGAAGCCGGCAACACCATCATCTTGGTAACTCACGAAGAATATATTGCCGAACACGCGGCGCGTATCTTAAGACTGAAAGATGGACTTATTGAATCGGATAAGATGGTTGATCAAAGATATATTCCGAAAGTTAAAGCAAATTAGATTGTTGAAAGCAACTCTCCGCCTCGTTAGAACGGAGGACTATTGAGAATGGCAAGAGTATTAAGCCGTTAAAAAAGTATAACTGAATGATTGAGTGTTCATAATTCATTCTTAGCGCTGCGTAGCCGTTAAGCAAAGTTTAACAAGAATTCTTTGGAGATAAGAAAGATTCATCCCCTATGGGAATGTTAGATGTTGGTGGGGATTATTTGTTACAAAGATTCAACCCCCTAAGGGGGTTGCAAAAATCCCGGAGGGATTTAATATTTGTAACAAAAGAACAAAACTCAAAAAAAGAATCCCTTCGGGATTCAATGTTTTTTAATTTTGTGACAGCTCTAAAGATGAGAAATCATAATAAGGCAAAATTATTCAGCCAAAGGCTGTCATGTCCACCGGATTTGGATAGATTTGACAAAAAGAACAACAATTTAACCAAGGATACAATCCTAAATTAGTTAGTACCGGTTTACAGATTAAGAATTAAGATTGAATGTTAATCCCCTCATCTGATATTCCGCTTTAGCGGAATTTAGTTGAGCAGCACAATCCATTTATGGTTGTGCGGGTTGTGTAAAATATAATTATAAACAAGATAGAATTATGGAAACTATTTTCTTAGAAGTAAAAGAGGCGATGTTTATTGCGCTTAGAGCTATCCGCGCAAATAAAATACGCTCGATGTTAACCATGCTCGGTATTGTTATCGGCGTTACATCCGTTGTGTTGATGACTACCGCAATAAAAGGCATTGACAATTCCTTCCAAAAAGGAATGAGCGCGCTTGGTTCCGATGTGTTATACGTTGATAAATGGGCGTGGTTCACCAACACCGATTGGTGGAGGATGCGCAACCGCAGAAATATGACGATGGAAGATTATTACCGGTTTAAAGAATTAGTGAAGCTGCCTGCAGCTACGGCGCCAACTACAACTACACGCCAGGTAGTTAAATATCAAAATAAAAAAGTTGAAAGCGTCTTTATTAACGGCTCAACTGCCGACTACCTTAAGACTACCAATTTTACTTTTGCACAGGGAAGATTTTACTCTGATGTTGAAGCAAAAGGGGCGCGATATGTTGCGGTAATAGGTAGCGAAATTTCGAAAAGCCTCTTCCCGAATGGAAATGCACTTGACAAAGTTATAAAGTTGGGCGGGCAAAATTTTAAAATTGTAGGCGTATTGGATGAGCAGGGGAGTTTCATCCTCGGCAGCTTTAATCCCGACCGTCAAGTGTTCATTCCCATCGGAACAATCTTTAAAAATTTTATGTCGCAGTCGTTCGGTTCCATTACGTTCAACGTAAAAGCGGCAAGCCCTACATTGGTTGAAGAAACGAAGGATGAAGTTGAGAGCGCAATGCGTAAGGTGCGCGGGCTAAGCTACAATGAGCCTAACGACTTCTCAATCAACCAGCAGGAAGGACTAAAAGCAAATATTGATCAGGTTGTAGGCGTTATACAAATAGCAGGATTATTTATTACAGGCTTATCTCTTTTTGTCGGCGCTATCGGTATTATGAACATCATGTTTGTTTCCGTTAAAGAAAGAACTAAAGAGATCGGCGTACGCAAAGCAATCGGCGCAAAAAGAAGAACTATCCTCGGGCAGTTCATCCTTGAATCTTCGTTCATCTGTTTGTTAGGCGGATTGGTTGGATTAGTTTTAGCAATCCTTTTAAGTATGGCGGTTAACCAGGTGCTGCCTACTTCCATTCAATATGATTCTGTTGTTTTAGCCATTACTATTTCTTTAATTACGGGCGTAGTTGCCGGATTTGCCCCCGCTTATACCGCCGCAAAGATGGACCCGGTTGATGCATTGAGGTATGAATAATTTATTAACTCACCTTACGCAAAATTGTAGGACGATTCTCCGAATCGCCCATGCATTTTGTTTTCAAATATCAATTTTTCGAGCGAAACAGAGTTTCGCTCTACAAGAATGCGTAAGGTGACTTATTTATGTTGAGCATAAATGAATTTCTATTTTTACTCGTGATCTTGCTCGTAATCTTTTTTCTTGCTCAACTGTTTCAGAATAAATACAAACAACACAAAGAGTACGATCAAGAGCAAGATAAAGAGCAAGAGCAAGATTATGAAGATTTTAGAGTCGTAACTATATAAAGTAAGTGAATAAAATGAATCTATCTGAAATATTTACTATGTCGTTTCAATCATTACGTACAAATAAATTACGTACGTTCTTAACCGTGCTGGGCGTTGTGGTCGGTATTTTTTCTATCATTGTTATTATGACGATCATTACGATGCTGCAAAATAGCATCGAAAGCGGCTTGGCTTCGCTTGCACAGAATACATTTCAAATTCAGAAGTATCCCGCCATCATGACGGGCGGTCCCGGTTCGCGCGATAAGTACCGGAATAGAAAAGATATCACCCTTGAAGAGTTTTATCTTTTTAGAGATAAAATGACCGAGGCTAAGTTTGTAGGCGCAGAACAATGGCAGTTCGGTATTGTGGTTAAGTACGGCAACAAAGAGACTAATCCGAATATTCAATTAGCAGGCGTTACCGATGAAGCCCTTTCTACAAATGAATGGGTGGTTGAACGGGGAAGACCGATTAACAAAACCGACGTGCAGTACACCAATAACGTCTGCATCCTTGGTATGGATGTAGTTAAAAAGATTTTTCAGAATGTTGATCCGGTAGGACAGATTGTTCGCGTTGCCGGAAGACCGTTAATGGTGATCGGCGTATTTGAATCGAAGCAAGCGTTGTTTGGGCAAAGCCGGGATAGTTATGTGGTTATGCCTATAACAACGTTTCAAACTATGTACGGCAAAAGAAGTCATAGTATAAACATCACCGTTATGGCAAATAATCAAGCTGATTATAATTCCATCATTGAAGCCTCTATCGGCTACATGAGAACCATACGTGATGTAAAGCCGGGGGAGGATAATAATTTTGACATCTTCAGTAACGAATCGTTGATGGATCAGATAAACAGTATTAACGAGCCGATAAAAATAGGCGCGCTGGCAGTTTCACTTATCGCGTTACTTGCAGCAGGCGTTGGTATCATGAATATTATGTTGGTATCCGTAACAGAAAGAACACGCGAGATAGGAATACGAAAAGCGATTGGCGCGCGCAAGAGTTATATCCTTTTACAATTTCTTGCGGAAGCTGTTACACTTTCTATTTTCGGTGGATTAGTTGGAATTGTTATCGGTGTAGGACTTGGAAACTTCGCCGGTAGTTTCCTCAATGCTCAAATGGCTATTCCGGTTGATTGGGTTATGATCGGAATAGGGCTATGTATTTTTGTTGGCGTTGTGTTTGGCACTTATCCCGCTTACAAAGCCGCCAACCTTGATCCGATAGAAGCGTTAAGGTATGAGTGATAGTATAGTATCCTCGGTTAAATTGCTGTTTTTTTGTCAAATCTATCCATCTCCGTTGGACATGACAGCATTTGCCTAAATATTTTTGCCTTATTATCATTACTCATCGTTCTAACTATCACAAAATTAAGAAACATTGAATCCCGCCGGGATTCTTTTTTGAGTTTTGTTCTTTTGTTACAAATATTAAATCCCTCCGGGATTTCTGCAACCCCGCTATGGGGTTGAATATTTTTAACAAATAAATCCCACCAACATCTAACAATCCCTTCTACCTTGCGGTAGATAAATCGGGAATGAATCTTTTTTTTCTCCAAAGAATCTTCACTAAACTTTGGTTGACGGTTACACCGCGCTATGTAATAACAATAAAACCTCCGGAGTTTCTAAAACCGTGGAGGTTTAGGTTCTATGCTAACGGATGCAACGCACCAATGAATGTTATTTATAAGGCTGCACAAACCAACATATCATCAAATAACATTATTTAACCGTCTGCACAAACCAACATGCCATCAATAAACATTTATTACAACCCCGCAAAAAATGATGGGATATAAATTACGTTAATTATAGGGCTGCGCAGTTTAACATGCCACCAAATAACATTATTTATAGGGCTGCACAACCTAACATGCCACCAAATAACATTATTTATAGGGCTGCACAACTTAACATGCCATCGAATAACGTTATTTAGTGGCATGCAGAATAGTACATGCCATCAAATAATTGTTTTTATAGGGATGCAAAATAAAACATGCCTCTTATAAATAATTTTTAATTACCCGCGACATTAAACAACCATAAAAAACTTGCATATTTCCTACCAACTCATTAATTTTATACAGTTCATAATTGAAAACGTAAAACTAACACAACAATTACTTAACAAAACATATTCCTACGGAGGAAATATGAAAAAATATTTTATAACAGTATTTATAACAATAATTAATATATGGTGTACCCCGAAAACTGGAGATAAAAAAGAGATAATTTAAGGTGGCAAAAAAGCAAGAAAAAGCAAGGAGCCACAACATGACACGAATCAGAAAAACATTCAGTAATGAATTCAAGG
>Ga0172369_10004331_pt1 | contig 18087 bp, 14 predicted proteins | sample LakKiv25m_FD_114539 | JGI IMG/M metagenome (GOLD analysis project Ga0172369, IMG submission 114539) | Freshwater microbial communities from Kabuno Bay, South-Kivu, Congo - kab_022012_11.25m | ecosystem: Environmental > Aquatic > Freshwater > Lake | place: Democratic Republic of the Congo...
CCTTCTCGTGGCCGAAGAGCTCGCTCTCGATGACAAGATCATGGTGAAGGTCAACTGCGCCGCGCTTCCCGAATCCGTCATCGAGAGCGAGCTCTTCGGCCACGAGAAGGGCGCGTTTACCGGCGCGGTCGCCCAGCGCAAGGGGCGCTTTGAGCTCGCGCACGGCGGCACGCTCTTTCTCGACGAGATCGGCGACCTTTCGCCGCAGATTCAGGTCAAGCTTCTCCGCGTTCTCCAAGAGCGGGAGATCGAGCGCGTGGGCGGGAATCAGCCCATAAAAGTGGATGTCAGGCTTATCACCGCGACAAACCGAAAACTCGAACAGGAAGTGAAGGATGGCGCATTCCGTGAGGATTTGTACTACCGCCTCAACGTATTTCCCATCCATATGCCGCCGCTCCGCGAGCGAAAGAGCGACATCGTGCTCCTCGCTGACTATTTTGTGGAAAAGTACGCCGAAAAGCACGGGAAGCCGATCAAACGCATCTCGAGCCCCGCGCTTGACCTGCTGACGAGCTACCACTGGCCCGGCAACATCCGCGAGCTCGAAAACTGCATTGAGCGCGCCGTCATTCTCTCCACCGACATGGTGATCCACTCCTACCACATGCCGCCGAGCCTGCAGTCCGCCCAGTCGACGCACACCGAGCCCACCACCACGCTCGAGGCTGCCCTCTCCAGACTTGAAAAGGAGCTCATTATCGAGGTGCTGAAGATCACGAGCGGCAACATGGCCGCGGCGGCGCGCCAGCTCGGCATCACAGAGCGGCAGATCGGCCTGCGCATCCACCACTACGGCATCAACTGGCGGCTCTATAGGTCTACAAAAATGTAACTTTTGCTTTTATTCAGACATTTGCGTAAGAAAATATTTTTGAATTTTTGTATTTTACTTGGCAAAATGCCAGCATTTCATGTCGTTTGTCCCAAAATATCCACAAATATGAAAATTTATACAAATATGTAAGAAATTATTTGTCAATGGCACGCCACTTGCATCTCTTCTGAGCTATTCCGTACTCAGGAGGGAGTATCTTGAAAAAGAGGTTTATCCTAACGGTGCTGTTCGCATGCGCTGTGGGCACCAGCGCGGTGTTCGCCGGAAAGAGCGTCGAATCGCTCACCGCCGCAACCAACATGATCTGGCTCGTCGTTACGGGCGCGCTCGTGTTCTTCATGCAAGCTGGATTCGCGCTCGTCGAGACGGGCCTGACTCGGGCGAAGAACACCACCAATATCCTCATGAAAAACCTCATGGATTTCTGTTTCGGATCCATCGCGTTCTGGATGATCGGCTGGGGGCTCATGTACGGTACGGACAAGCTTGGCCTTTTCGGATTTTCCGATTTTTTCAAAGGCCCCATGAGCGATCCCCAATTCTATAGAGACTGGTTCTTTCAGGTTGTATTCGCCGCTACTTCAGCCACGATTGTCTCGGGAGCGATGGCCGAGCGAACGCAATTCAAGTCATATTTGATCTATACCATATTCATTTCAGCACTCATTTATCCTGTTTCCGGACACTGGACCTGGGGAGGCGGCTGGTTATCGAAGCTTGGATTCCATGATTTCGCAGGCTCAACTGTGGTGCACTCTGTCGGCGGATGGGCGGCTTTCATGGGAGCGATTATGGTTGGCCCGCGAACAGGAAAATATGTTCGCGGGAACGGAGAGGTTCTCGTCAAAGCCTTCCCGGGACACAACATTCCTCTTGCGATGCTTGGAGTCTTCATTCTCTGGTTCGGGTGGTACGGCTTCAATCCCGGATCGACGCTCTCCGGCGTGAGCGCCGACATTTCTCGAGTTGCCGTGACGACCACGCTGGGAGGAAGCGCTGGCGCAGTAAGCGCGCTGCTCTTTTCATGGCTATGGTTTAAAAAACCCGACGCATCCATGACCATGAACGGCACGCTCGCGGGACTTGTGGCGATCACGGCGCCATGCGCTGTCGTAAGCCCGGGAGCCGCGATCGCGATTGGATTGATCGCGGGAGTGCTGGTGGTGGTTGCGGTTGAATTTATCGACAAGAAGCTCTACATCGACGACCCAGTGGGCGCGGTGTCCGTACATCTCGTCAATGGAATTTTTGGAACACTTGCCGTCGGCATATGGGGGAACGTGGATGGTGTCGCAGTCGGCATTCTCCATGGTGGCGGATTGCACCAGCTAGGAATTCAGGCGCTCGGCGTGGTGAGTGTCGGAGCGTGGGCGGGCGGCATGAGTCTTTTGCTCTTTCTCATCATCAAGGTGACTTTCGGTTTGAGAGTGAGCTTAAAGGAAGAAATGATGGGCCTCGATCTCGTCGAGCACAAATCGGAAGCCTATAGCGGGTTCCAGATTTTCAGCAACCTCTAGGAGCGCAGGCATGAAACTTGTAATCGCGTATATACAGCCGCATATGCTCAATGATGTCAAACAGGAACTCTATAAAGCGGAGGTATACAAAATCTCCGTCACGAATGCCATGGGCTGCGGTCAGCAGATGGGGTACCACGAGTCTTATCGCGGCGTGGACATCGAAGTGAATCTTCTGAAAAAGGTACGCATAGAAATCGGCGTAAATGACGCCTTTGTGAAGCCGACAATTGAGGCAATCATACGGGGCGCACGCACCGGCGAAATTGGAGATGGAAAGATCTTCATTATTCCTTTGGAGGATTGCATACGGATTCGCACCGGCGAAACAGGGAATATTGCCATCGGTTAGCGCCGCGAACAGAGACGAGCGGCACCCATCGAGGCCATGCGCGGCTCGCCGCAAACGCCATTTATGTAGGAAACTTATTCTTCCTACATAAATGTATGAAACCATGAACCACACTTGCACAGAAACGCAAGCACTGTTTGAGCGCCCCGAAAAAATAATCCGAATGCGAATGACATTCATTTTATTTTTATATTGTAACTTACAAATTTAATTTCCAGAGCTGGGATGAATGCTTGTAGATTTTCTCACTTAATGCATTTCTTGGCACATTTATTGCAACACATATCGCAAGGTGAAGAATGGATGGAAATGACCCCATCCCGTCATTCTCGAAGAGGAGCGGTTATGAATGCGATGAAAGAGACATTCGATCTTGTCGAAAACCCGGTATCGAGCCTCTACGGCAGCAACAGTTTTTCCAACGCCGTGATGCGCGAGCGATTGCCGAAAAACATCTTTAAGGAAGTGCTCGCGGTACAGGCTGGAGAAAAAGAACTCACGCTGGAGGTGGCCGAGGTCGTCGCGGCGTCGATGCGGGACTGGGCGCTCGAAAAAGGCGCGACCCACTTCACCCACTGGTTCCAGCCGCTGACGGGGCTCACCGCGGAAAAACACGACTCTTTCATCTCGCCAACCTCGGATGGCAAGGTGCTCATGGAGTTTTCGGGAAAGGAACTCATCAAGGGCGAGCCCGACGCGTCGAGTTTCCCTTCCGGCGGCCTCCGGGCGACCTTCGAGGCGCGCGGCTACACTGCCTGGGATGTAACGAGCCCGGCATTTCTGAATCAGGATCCGACAGGAACCACGCTCTGCATTCCCACCGCGTTCATCAGCTACTACGGCCATGCGCTCGACAAAAAGGTACCGCTCCTGCGCGCCATGGACGCGCTCAATCTCCAGGCCATGCGCGTGCTCCGCGCGCTCGGCAACACGAGCGCCAAGCGCGTCGTCACCACCGTCGGCCCAGAGCAGGAATATTTCCTCGTCGATCAGAAATACTTCGATCAGCGCTCGGATTTGCTCCTGACCGGCAGAACGGTGTTCGGCTCCATGCCCGCCAAGGGACAGGAGCTTGAGGACCACTATTACGGCGCGATCAACGAGCGCGTCGCGGCCTTCATGCGCGAAGTGAACATCGAGCTTTGGAAGATCGGCGTTTCCGCGAAGACCCAGCACAACGAAGTCGCGCCGAACCAATACGAGCTGGCCCCGATTTTCACCACCACCAATGTGGCCGCGGACGGCAATCAGCTCGTCATGGAAACGATCAAGAAAATCGCCCGCAGAAACGGCATGGAGGCGCTCCTCCACGAGAAACCCTTCGCGGGCGTGAATGGCTCAGGCAAGCACAACAACTGGTCTATGGCCACCGACGATGGCGTGAACCTCCTCGATCCCGGCGAAAACCCCGAATCGAACGCGCGCTTCCTGCTCTTCACCGCGGCGGTCATCGAAGCGGTGGACCGCTACGCCCTCCTTCTCAGGTCATCCACGGCGACCGCCGGAAACGACCACCGCCTCGGCGCGAACGAGGCGCCTCCAGCGATCATCTCCGTGTATCTCGGAAGTCAGCTCTCGGAAATTTTCGACAACATCGCGGAGGGAAAGACCTCGAACGGCTCGTCCAACGGCGCGAAGATAAAACTCGGCGTCACGTCCCTGCCCTCTCTGCCGAAAGATGTGTCCGACCGCAACCGCACGAGCCCCTTCGCCTTTACCGGCAACAAATTCGAATTCCGAATGGTGGGCTCGTCGCAGTCGATCGCCACGCCGAACACCTATCTCAACGTCTCGGTGGCGCAGGTACTCTCCGAATTCGCGGACAAACTCGAAAAAGCAGCCGACAAGAACGCGGCCATTCAGACCATTATCAAGGAGTCGTACGGCAAGCACCGGCGCGTCGTGTTCAATGGCAACAACTACTCGGAAGAGTGGGTGCGCGAGGCTGAACGCCGCGGTTTGCCCAACATCCGCGCCACCGTCGACTCGCTCCAGGTGACCACACAGAAAGAGATCACCGACATGTTCGAGGCGCACAAGGTGCTCTCGCGCGAAGAGATGGAGAGCCGCTACCACATCTACCTCGAACGCTACTCGAAGCAGATCAATATCGAGGCGGGCGTCATGATCGAGATGGCCCGCCGCCAGATTTTCCCCGCCGTAACCGCCTATGCGGGTTCGCTCGCGAGGGACGCGGCCGCGCTCGCGGCGCTCGGCGCGGTGAGCACTCCGCAGGCAAAGCGCTCCAAAAGGATCGCGGAGCTCACGAGCGAGCTCTACGACGAGACCGACAAGCTCGAAAAGGTTCTGGAAGAAGCCCAGGGAATCGAAGATGCATTCACGCAGGCAAAGGCGTATCGCGAAAAAGTTGTGGCGCAGATGGCTCCGGTTCGGAGCAAGGTCGACAGCCTGGAAAAACTCGTGGCCAAGGACGCATGGCCCTTCCCGAGCTACGAAGAGCTCCTGTTTAAGCTATGATTATTGAATAGTCATAGAGCCTCCTTCTTGTCCCCCGCTCAAGAGTTTCTTGGGCGGGGGCTCTTTTTTTTATGCATATCATCAACAAAAAATCGATAAATCAACGTATAATGAAGGCGATAATGGGCGGAATGCCGGGCGGAGCGGCGGACGGAAACCATGAATGATCTGTTGAAAAATTTCATCAAATCTCCTCTGGCGATCGGGCTTGTGGCCCTGAACGCGCTTCTCGCCGGGGGAGCCGCGCTCTTCGGGGCGATGCCCGCGCTCATAGCCTTGCCGCTCTTCATGGTTGTCAGCGGCGGGGAGCTGGTGGCGCTACTCAGCTCCAAATCTGGGGCGAAGGCGATCCTCGCGGAGCAAGACCGCGAGCGCATTGAGCGCGATACAGAGAAAATCGCGCACGCGGCCGCGCTCAGAAAGCGCCTCGCGCTTCTGCGCGTGGATGACTCCGCGCTCAAAACCGCAATCGACCGAATTGTGCTCACCTCTGGGCTCTACCTCGACGCGTGCGCCAAGGGGGGCGTGCGCGATCCCTTCGTGGAGGATGCCCTCGCGCAGGCCTCTGAGACGGTGAGCGAGTACCTGAAGATTGCGGATGGAGGGCGTGTAGGTGCGATGCTCGGCACATCTGGAGATGAAAATGCGCGCCCGACCCCTGGCGCGGGAGTGGGCGCGGGAGTGGGCGCGGGATCGGACGTAGGCGCGGACGCGGAGTCAGACGCGGGCGCCCGCATCGCACAGAGGGCCAGAGCCCTCGTGGATGGAGCCACGCGCACGATTGAAGAACGGCTTGCGCTGCCGCAGGGCGGCATTGAGGGAAATCATACGGCGCTCGACGAAATGGAAAGTCGGCAGGAGCTTGAAGAATGAAGCGATCCAGAATTGTGGTCGCGGCGCTGTTTATCGCCGCGCTTGCGCAGGGTCTTGGTGCCCTCGATGCGAGGGCGCAGTCCGTCGAAGCAGTTCTCACGCTGCACAGCGACGGAAAGGCTGTGGTTCAGAACTCGATTGTCTGGAATGTGAGTTCGGGGACCATGGGCGGTTTCTACTTTGAAGGTGAACAGGCGCCGATGGTCTGGGATTCCCAGCGGTGCTGGGCGGATCTGCCCGACGGCACCAGGCAGCCGCTCGATATTTCGCGCTCAGGCGGCACATGGGACGTGAACCTCGCGAAGGGAAAGCGGACATCGGGCACATCGACCTGGGTGCTCACCTATGGGGCCGATCTCGCCGCGGCGGGCATGGTCGGGCTCACTGATGCGGCGAATGGCGAAAAACTCATGTATTTCCACTGGGCCCCTGTCGAGTGGGATCAGGCGCTCGACCATCGCACGGTGACGATTGTGCTGCCCATCGAGGTTAAGGCGGGAGCATCCGGCGATTCGAGGTCGGAGCAGCTCGCCCAACTCGGCTTCGCCACCGAAAAGTTCGTCAACGAGCAGAACAAGATCGACTGGTACGCCGCCGATGGCTCCGACGGGAAATACTATCTCGCGCTGCGTTTCCATCAGGACAAGCCTGCGGCGAAAGCCTCGCAGGAACTCCAGTTTTATCTCTCCGCACAGAATGTCGGCCAGGCCTTTATGCCGCTCTTCGATGCGCTTGCCGCGGCAGGCGGGACCGACGCAGCGTCTGGCGCCGCGGCTGCCGGAGGAACGAGCCAAGCTGGCCAGGGCGCCCAAGGCGCGTCCGAGGCGAGCTACTACTCGATGGCCTGGCGGCGAACTCCGCTTCTGGCGCTCTTTCTGTGCGGCGGCGTGGCGGCCCTCGGCGTGTTTCTCTACCGCAAGAAAATCGCGGGGTATCCCAAGGCGATCGCCAAGGTTGAGGGAATCGCCTGGGCGGGAGACTCTTGGACGCCGCCACGATTGAGCGAGGGCACCTACGCGGTGCCAGGCAAGGTCGCCGAAGACCTGCACCCGCTCGAAGTGGCCCTGCTTTTTGAACTGCCGCTCCCGCGTGTCGCGGCGGTCATGGTCAAGATCCTCGAGGACGAGGGCGCCGCGAAGCTCGTCCAAGAGGCTCCGCTCAGAATCGAGGCAGTCAAAGAAAAAAGCGCCGATCCTTATGGCGACGCCTTCTTGGCTGCCTTCGACGCGGATGGATGGGTCCTCACGGGAAAGATGGCTGACTTTTTCGAGCTGGCGCTCAAGAACCTCCAGGAAAAAACCTGGGACTGCGATATCGAGGCGACCAAGGCGTACTACCGAAAGAAGATCGAAGAAGCCGAGGCCGAAGAAGCTGCCGCGCAGGGCGCCGCCGAGCATGGGGAACAGCGCGCGGGAATGCCGGGATACTACCCGTACTGGCACTCCTTCGTGTATGTGTACTCCCACCCGCGCTACTGCGGCAATATCGGGTTGCCCAAAGAATTTTCGGGAACGTACGCGGCCTTCATGGCGTCGTCGGCGTGTTTCTCGGGCTGTTTCGCGCCGAAAAACATGTCAGGCACTTCGGGTGCTTGCTACTCCGCCTGCCACAACGCGTGCCACTCGGCTTGCCACCAGGCGTGTCATAGCGCCTGCCATTCGGCCTGTCACTCCGCCTGCCACAGCGCCTGCGTTTCGGGAGGGCCGCATTGAAACTTCGGGTTCAGCGCGCGTCCGCGGCCAGCTCTGGCGCGCCAGAGCTGGCCTGGGTCGATGACTTCTGGGCGCGCGCGGGCGAGCACATCTTCTGCCGCACCGACGACGGCGTCCTCATCCTTCCGCCCAACCGCGTCTACAAACTCAATCCGACCGGCGCTTCGCTGATCGACTATCTGAAGCGCGGCGGCTCGATGCGGACGCTCCGGCTGCCATCCGAAGAAGCCGCGCGCGACACCGGACTCTTTTTCGGCGACCTCGCGGCGCTCTACCGAGGCGACCAACCAGTAAATGGCACAGTGGGCGCCGAACAATATTCGTTCACCTTCACGCGCCTGCCGGTGCTGGGCGAGATCGCGCTGACCTACCGCTGCAACAACGCGTGCCGATTCTGTTACGCGGGCTGCGGGGCCGATGTCGATGCTGAGGCCGCCGCGCCCCTTGGCATCGAAGTTGATGCTGGTCCGGAACGCCGCGCACGCGCTGGGATAGCGCGCGCCGGAACGGAGTGCGGCGAAACCGTGCACATTGGAACAGTTTCCCTCCACGCAACCGCATCTCCTCAGATGACCCGCCCCGAGCGCTCGACCGCGGACTACCGGCGCGTCATCGACATATTCGCCGACGAGGCCAAAATTCCCTTCTTCTCATTCACTGGCGGCGAGCCCACGCTCCGGAACGACCTCGAGGAACTCATTTCCCATGCCCGGGGACGTGGGCTCATCATCAACCTCGTGACGAACGGCACCCTGATCGACGACGCGCGCGCGGCATCGCTCAAGGCCGCGGGTCTCGGCAGCGCGCAGGTCTCGATCGAAGCGCCGAACGCTGAAACCCACGACTTTCTCGCGGGCCGCACAGGCGCCTTCGCGGAGACGCTCGCGGGCATCGCCGCCCTGCGCCGCGCCGGCATCCCCACCCAGACCAACACCACCATCACCCGCGCCAACATCGACCTCGTGCGCGCGATGCCCTCATTCCTGCGCTCACTCGGCATATCCCGCTTCGCGATGAATCTCTTCATTCCCACGATTCCAGGGCCCTGGGCGGACCGGCTCTTCGTGCCCTACGAGGAGATCGGCCCCTATGTCGACACGGTGGCCAAGGCGGCGCGCGCGCTCGACATGACCTTCTTTTGGTACAGCCCAACCCCCTTCTGCACCTACAATCCGATCGCGCGCGGCCACGGCAACAAGAGCTGCGCCGCCGCGGACGGACTCATTTCGGTCGCCCCCGACGGCGCGATACTGCCCTGCTCCTCCTGGGACGAACCCATCGGCAACCTCTTCGACCAACCCTTCCGCGCGCTGTGGTTCTCCGAGCGTGCACGGTTTTTCAAGGAAAAACACTTCGCGCCCGAGCCATGCCGCGCCTGCGAAAGCTTTACCGCCTGCCAGGGCGCCTGCCCGCTGTACTGGCGCTACACGCGCACGCAACCCCAAGGTCTCGCGGCGCGCAAGGAGTATGTATGAATTCGGCAGTCATTCGTTACAGGATTCCAGGTCTCGGAACGGCGTCGCGCCTCATCCTGTTCGGCACGTTCGCCCTCGGCGGCATTCTCGCGCAGGTGTTCTGGCAAGGAACAGGACTCATCGCCGGACCGATACTCCTTGTCGCGCCGCTTGCGCTTCTCGCCGCGAAACCCTGGACCAACAGACCGAAGGATATCGGCGAAGAGGACTGGCAGCCTGTCACCGACGCCGAACTCGACCGCATCGCGGACGCGTTCAAGGCAACGCGCACCATCAAACTGCCGCTCTGGTACCGCTCGGGCTTCGGCGTGCCCTTTACGATCGCCCTCGGCGTGATCGCCGCGGCGCTGGGCAGCGCCCTCACCTTGCCGGGGCTCATCGCGACCGACGCGCTCATTCTGCTCTGGCCCGCGCTCAACTTCCTCAAGATTCGCCTCTGGATTCCGCGCGAGTTCGAGATGATCATGAAGGCGCTCCAGGCCGCGCGTTCAGTGCCGCTTCCGGCGGGCATCGTCTGCACGCCCTACCTGCGCCTCGACCGCGACGATCAGGGCCTCCGCATCCCGGAAAGCGCCCGCCTCATGTTCGAACCCCGGCGCAAACCCGACGATCTCGTGGGCGCCCAGATGCAGGTGGCAATCAACAAGGGGCCAAACGGACAGGTGCCCTACCTCTATGCGGTGGTGCTCACCCACGGGCAGGGCGCGACGTGGAAAAAAGCGGGCAGTATCCGCGCCAACGGCTACGCGATCGAACCTGGCGGCGACGAGAACTATGGCACGGTGGTGATCCGTCAGCGCACGGAAGGCGGCGGCTACCACACCACGCCCGACGACTGCCGCCAGCTCGTCGAGATCGTGGTCGCGCTGCTGTCGAAATTGTAAGGCGATCGCGGGAATTGCAGCTATCGCGGGGAGGGGCGGCTTTGACGCGCCACCTCGATTGCCGCGGGCCGAACATGATAGCCACGCTGAATTAGAGCATCTTCTCCCAGTAACCCACATCGATCCACCGGCCGTGCTTGTACCCGACCTCGGAGAAATGAGCCGCTTTCCTAAAACCGAATTTTTCGTGGATCGCGACGCTCTTCTCGTTCGGCAGCGCGATCACCGCCATCAGAGCGTGGAGATCGAGCGCGGCCAGCCGGCGCAGAAGCTCTTCCATCAGCGCGGAACCAAGCCCTTCGCCGAGATGATCAACACTGACATAGACTGTCGTCTCGGCGACAAACCGGTAGGCTGAACGGTCCTTCCAGCGGCTGGCGTAGGCATAGCCCAGAATGGAACCCTCCCATTCATACACAATCCACGGATAGTAGAGTGTGATCGCTTCGATTCGGCGCGCCATTTCCTCTTGCTTCACCAGGTCCTCTTCAAAGGATATTTCTGTGTTTTGCACATAGTTATTGTAGATTTCGCATATGCGTCCCGCGTCTTCGAGTCGGGCGCTCCGGATCCGATGCGCTGCCATTGCAGCCTCCTCATGAAACTTCTAATGATGGAGGATCTTGGAGAGGAACTCCTTGGTCCTCTCTTCTCTGGGATTGCCAAAGAATTCGGCGGGACTTCCGGTCTCGACGATTTGCCCGTTGTCGAAAAAGATGATATGGTCGGCGACAGCCTTCGCAAAAGCCAGTTCGTGTGTGATCACGATCAGGGTGATGTTGGAATGGGCAAGCTCGGTCATGACATCGAGGACTTCCTTGATCATCTCGGGATCCAGTGCCGAGGTGGGTTCATCGAAGAGCATAATCTGCGGATCCATCGCGAGCGAACGCGCGATCGCCACACGCTGCTGTTCGCCGCCCGAGAGCTGCCCGGGATACTTCTTGGCCTGCTTTTCGATGCGTACGCGACGCAGAAGCTCCATGCCCCGCTCTTCAGCTTCTTTTTTATTTTTCCTTTTTACCCAGACCGGAGCGAGGGTAATATTGTCCAGCACCGTAAGGTGCGGGAAGAGATTGAAGCTTTGGAATACAATGCCGCACTGACTCCGCACCGCGTTGATATTCTTGACATTGTGGGTCAACTCGATGCCGTTCACGATAATCTGACCTTGCTGATGTTCCTCGAGGGCGTTGATCGTCCGCACGAAGGTCGATTTGCCCGAGCCCGAAGGGCCAATGATCACCGCCACCTCTCCTCTGTAGAAGTCGTACGATACGCCCTTGAGCACCTCGAAATCCGGGCCATACCATTTGTGGACATTTTTGCAGCTTACGATCACTTCTTTCGATTGTTGCGCGCTCATAACGATACCGCCTGCTTTGATGCGTTTTCCAGATTTCTCTCTATTTTCGAGCTTGCCGCCGAGATGCTGTAACAGATTATGAAGTATATCGCCGCCATGAAGAAAAGCACCTGGGGACTTGAGGTCATGTACTGAGGATTGGAAATGATCGCGGATGAAATTCCGATCATATCCAAGAGCCCGATGATTGAAATGAGACTGGTGTCCTTGATGATCCCCGTCAACCTGCTGACAAGTACTGGAATCATCCGCTTAAACACTTGAGGGAGAATGACGAGAACCAGCGTTTTGGTTTTGCTGAGGTTCAGGGACGCAGCCGCCTCGTATTGCGTCCTGGGAATGCCCTGGAGTCCTCCTCTGAAATCTTCGGCCATATATGCCGAGTGGAACATGATTATTCCGACCATCGCTCGAATGAACACACTTGGATTCAAGGAGCGCGGCAGCGCGAGCGGCACGATGAGATAGGCGATGAATAGAATGGTGATGAGCGGCACGCCGCGCACCACCTCGATCACGACGGTGCACACGAACTTGATGAATTTGAGCGAGGAGCGTCTTCCCAACGCGAGCAGCAGCCCGATGGGAAAAGAAAGCGTGATTGAGGTGAGCGCGATGAGGAGTGAAAGCAGCAGTCCGCCCCAATAATTGGTCGCGACTACCAGCATGAATCCACTTTCTCCAGTGAGCCCAAACGTCAGGATGAACGCGACCGGAAGGAAAATGAGCCACGCGGCGACCACGATCCGCACGCGCTTCCGTTTCTCGATGTGCCGTATCCCGAGAAGTCCAAGCATGCTCAGCGCGATATTCGCGATAAGGAACCCTCTGGCGAGCCAGGAGAATGGAAGCGCCGCCAACGCCCCCTCGACCAGCAGCACAATGATCATCACGAGGGGTACTTTTTTTGTGCTGAGTCCGAACGAAGCTCCCCCGAACAGCGCGATATAGGAGACGCTGAGCCATATACGCCAGAGTTGCGCAGAGGGATATGAGCCAGTAAGGATCAATTTGAGGTTGTCCCGGATAACAACCCAATTCATCTCGACAAGCGGCACGATAGCGCCTAGAATCAAGCGCGCAATCATCCAGACCGAAAGCAGTGTGAGCAATGAGCTTATCACTGAATCGAAGAGGTTTTTCTTGACCCAGAAGAGTACCGGGTTCTTCAATATAAAAAAGAAGAAGCCCGAAGGATTCTTGTTTCCAGATGTATTCATTGCCAGCCTCCTTATCGCTCTACCAGCTGGACTTTTTTGTTGTACCAGTTCATGAAGACCGACGTTAAGCCGCTCATGGCGAGGTAGATCGCCATGACAAGGAGAATCATTTCAAGCGCGCGGCCAGTCTGATTGATGATGGTTCCGGTAATGCTGAACAGATCGGGAAATCCAATCGCGACGCCAAGCGACGTGTTCTTCGCCACTCCAAGGAAAATGCTGGTGAGCGGCGGTATCGCGACAATCTTCGCCTGCGGAATGATGATCAGCCGGAGCGCGCGGAAATGTCCGAGCCCGAGGGCACGGGCGGCCTCCAGCTGGCCTTTGGGCACGCCCTGTATTCCAGCTCTGAGCGCTTCAGCGACAAACGCCGAGGTATACAGCACAAGTCCTGAAAAGAGGCTGAACCACTCGGACGAAACGGAGAGGCCTCCCCGCGCGTTGAATTTGCCCAACACAGGATACTGAATGCTGAAAGGCTCATTTCCGATCATGCACAGAAGCCCGATTCCGGAAATCCCCAGAAAGCTCAAAAGCGCCCACAACAGACCAGGCGTTTTCCTCCCTGTTTTTTGGAAATGAAGGCGCGTGCCTATGTAGACAATCGCGGCAACCGCAAGGGCGCCAATCAGCACGAACCTGTATGCGCTGAACGAGTCCGTTGGTATCGGCCACGCGATATGCAGTCCTCTATTGCTCAGGATGAGCGATGCCGAAATCTGGCCATCTCCAGAGACCACCTTGTGCAGCATAACCGCATTCCGGATTCCCGGCATCTGCAGAAAGAAGGCGCGATACCACACCAGAAGCAGCATGAGCAGCGGAATATTCCTTATGATTTCAATATAGAGTCGGGCCAAGTGGCTTATTATCCAGTTTGACGATATCCGGCACAGCACCACAATAAACCCGAACAACGTAGAAAAAATGATCACAAGAATGCTGATCGAAATCGTGTTGAGAAGCCCTACCAGGAGCGCCCTCAAGTTCGTGCTTCGTGAGTCGAAGGGGATAATTGTTTCACCAACGGTAATTCCGCTCGTAAAACTCAAGAATTTGAAGGACGGCACCATTCCCCGCACAGCCATCGCCTTGATCACATTGTTGAGGGAGCTGAAAAGCAGCATCACGACGGCGATGAAAAAGACAAATTGCCAGATCAGATTCCGTGTGCGCTCATCCTGAAAAAATCCCAGGAATCCTGGGCTGGCCTTTTCTCGCGCTTGCATTGGCATTGGATAGTCCTTTGTGAATGAAAAAGTGATCCAGCCCCTTCCTCTGAGGATGAGGCTGGATTCCGCAACGTGCCTTATGCTATCGGCTCATTTGAACGGAGGCGAGTACATGAGACCGCCCTTTGTCCATGGCTTGCTCAAACCGCGAGGAATATTGAAGATTGTCTTTGGGCCGAGGTGTTTATTGAAAACTTCCTCATAGTTGCCCACTTTCTTGATGATATTGAAGGCCCAGTCGTTCGAGACGCCAAGAAGCGAACCGAGTTGATCCTTGACTCCGAGGAAAGACTGAGTCTCGGGATCCTTCGTGCTTGCCTTGATCTGCGACACATTGGCGGATGTAATTCCCTTTTCTTCCGCGAACATCATGGCATTGAGCACCCACTGCACAAGATCGTACCAGCTGTCGTCGCCATGGCGCACCGCCATGCCCAATGGCTCTTTCGAGACCGTCAGGTCAAGGGTCATGTAATCCGATGCGTTCGGATATGTTGCCGCGGTTGCGGCCAGGCTCGATTTGTCGCTCGTCCACGCGTCGGCTCGCCCCGAGAAGAAGGCGTTTTTCAGCTCATCGAGACTCTCGAAGAGGAGGGGTTTATATTTGAGCCCCTTTGCTGCCATGACATCGGAGAGAGTGATTTCTCCTGTCGAACCGGTCAACACCGCAATGGTCGCGCCGTCGAGGTCTTCAAGTTTCTTGATCCCCGAGTCCTTGCGGACCAGGAAGGATTGGCCATCGTAGTAATAAGGTGTCGTAAAGCAGAGGCCGAGGTCGGTGTCACGCGTAAGCGTGTGGGTCGCGGTGCGGATCAACACATCGATCTCACCGCTCTGGAGCGCGGCGAATCGCTCCTTCGACGTCAATGGCCGGTACTGGACCTTCGATGGATCATTGAAGATCGCCGTGGCAATGGCGCGCGCGAATTCGATCTCGAATCCCTCATAAGTGCCATCAGGTTTCAGGTAGGACCAGCCTGTATTCGAAGAATTCACGCCCGCGATCAGGTAGCCTCTCTTCTTGACCATCGAGAGCGTCGCTCCCTGATTGGCCGTCTGAGCCGCGGCTTCGAACACCATAAAGAAAATCATGCACAGCGCAATGAGCATGATTCCGGTCTTTCTCAATTTCATGATTGCCTCCTTGCGGCGAAATATATTGATAGTCGAAGCCGACCTGGCACCATGCCCTGTCGGATCGAATACCGTACAGAGCTCACAATTCCACGAACTCGACCGGTATGGCGTCAATGCCATGCGCGGCCGCATCTCCCTTGATCTGGGCGATCAGCGTAGTCACCGCCTTTCTCGCGATGGCGGAAGTGTCCTGGATAACGACAGTTAAATTATCGTGGAAGTTTCCCAGAATTTCATCTTTTTGCAGAAATTGAAAAGGAATTGCAAATGGATCCACGGTAACGAGCTTAATTCGGGGATGGTTGTAGCCTGCTATCCTGAAGGCATCCAAGAGCAGCGGCATGTAGAAACCCGAATGAAGGAAAATCGCGTCAGGCTCCCCCAGTTGCCGCAGCTTCCCGCACAGCGAAGCGGGGTCTCCCCCATCATAGTCGAATCCCAGGAACCTTGGAGCGAGCGAACTCGACTCCATCGCGGATATATACCCCTGTACGCGGTCGCGCTTGGTTGAGTTGAGCAGTTCATCATCGCGTTTGATGAAGACGATATCCCGGCAACCTTTCGCGATGAGACGCATCGTCAATTCGTGGGCTACACGCGCGTGATCGGATGAAACAATTTCGGCGTTGATGCCATCAACATACCGATCGATGAACACAATGGGGTAACCTTCGTCATGCATCTGGCGCAGCAGCGAATTCCTGGATTCGACGTCTTGGGGAGATAGGAGAATGCCGTCGGCCATCTGCGACTGATACAGTCCAAGGACCTGCATCTCCTTCTCGCGATTTCCGAATGTATTGAGCACCATGGTATTGAACCCGAGCTCCAGCGCGTACGCTTCGATGTGATAGATAAGTTCGCTGAAGAAGCCTGTAGGAGTAAAAGGAACGATGACCGCGATGGTCCCCGTCCTTTTCAATTTTAAACCTGAGGCGAGTCTGTTCGGTTTATAGTTGTGCTTCGAAGCGATTTCAAGAATGCGCGCTCGCGTGCTCTCCGATACGCGCACCTTTCGGTTATTGAAGACCTGCGAAACGAGAGATGGAGACACTCCCGCTTCCAGCGCGATCTGCTTCAAGCTGACTTTTGGCATGGAATTTCCGCCCTCCAGGTTTCTATTCTGCTAAGCTGCCATGCGCAAGGGCTGCTAAAACGATTTAGCAAAACGGTACCATAGGATATTTCAACTGTCAACAATTATTTTCAGTGCTAAGGAGGATTTCCCGCTGGCGCCTTCCCCCAAAGAAACTCTCTGTTCTTGCTCCCCTTGATCGGAAAAGCGTTCCTCACCGAAGGACTATTATTGCGAAAATAACTATTTATGCCATAATAAAGGAATTAAAATATCAGAGCGTCTGCGCGGCGCGCCACCGCTGCGAACGGTTATCGCAGCCAAGGAGCCACCCATGAGAATTTTGATCGCCTATATTTCCAAAACCGGCACCACCGAGGAAATCGCGCGAAAAATCGGCGATGTCCTGAAGGAGAGAGCTGGGACGGGCGCCGTCAAAGATTCCAGCGGCGCACGGATCGACGCGCTCCCAATCTCGGAAGTCGACAGCGCTCTCCTCCAGGACTGCGACCGAATTATTCTCGGCAGTCCGATCAACGGCATGAAGGTGCTCCCGGAATTCAAAACCTTTGTCACCTGAATTCCCAGCAAATTGTAGCTAGGCGGCGACAGGTGATACAATATCCAAGAGCTCCAAGATTTCTCGCTGCGGTTTTGTAATCTCAGTGAGAATCTGACCGTATTTTCCCGCATATCGAATTTTCGTCAGCGGATCCATCTCGAGCAGCAACTCTCGAACCGTATATTTTTCAATGAGCTTTGACCTTCGCATCTCTCTTCGTAACGCACTCGTAAAGATGAGCGCGATGAATTGCACAAAGAGCCTCCCATCAACAGTCTCAATCGTGTGCATCCGTAAGCGTTTCATATCCAGGCTATTTTTCAGATCGTCGAAACATTTCTCAACGATATCTTTATCCCGATATACCCGAAGCGCTTCGACCGGATCTTTGAATCGCGTGGTGAAAATCGCCTGAAACCCCGCGTAGCGTTTGATGTACCGTTGTACCGCGTCGTTGTTGTACGAAACCTTCATTCCCCGTACCGGCGTCGAGGTGACGATGAAAAAGGTTTCATACTCCTCCGTATGTTCAGCTTTGGGCTTTCCCGACTCGAGCTCTTCTTTGTAGGCAATGAGCTCTCTATTGAACTGATCGACCGCGTGGGCTTTCATCTCAGCGTTATAGTACAGATGCAGATAACAGCGCCGATGATCTTCTCCCCAAGGATAGAGCCGTGAATGGACATACAGCACCTCGTCGTCGATTATCCTGTAGTGCTCAGGACCTTGCATCGTATCGTAGATCTCGTCGATGGCGTCTTGAATCCATAGATTGTGGAGCGGCACCGACAGCGTGAAATGATCTTTTCGCTCGAATAGTTCATCGACATTCTTCTTGCTGTAGAATCCTTTGTCGAGCACATAGTGCAGATTCTGGATATCCAGTTTTTTGAAGGTCTCGAGGAGATTATGCACCGTCTGTACGTCGGTGATATTGCCAGGAATCCGGTGATAGTACACCGGCAATTTGCTCTTCTGCCCGAAGAGCATGGCGAGATTCAGCTGAGGAAGCTTCTCCTTGTCCCTGTTGTGACCATAGCGAATGTACTCGTTGAACGCGCTGTAGGATGAAACGCTGGTGATGTCGTAGCAGAGATACTCATCCTCGAGCACCTTGTCCATCCATGAAGCGAGAAACGATTGCTTTGCCCCGGTAGAAATAGCTCCAAGAATCTCGCTTATTCTTTGGCTTGTCAGCGGTTTTCGCGCAGGATGCTCATGGGTCTTGGTCCAGAATTCGCACTGGCTTAACGGTCCACCCTGGCAGGCTAGGTAATAGGCCATCGAGAGAATCTGTTGATACTCTCCGGGGAATGCCGCTTTCAAAAGCCTTGGAAGACCCAGGCGAGTCGCAAGTTCATCAAGG
>Ga0172369_10004335_pt1 | contig 18083 bp, 19 predicted proteins | sample LakKiv25m_FD_114539 | JGI IMG/M metagenome (GOLD analysis project Ga0172369, IMG submission 114539) | Freshwater microbial communities from Kabuno Bay, South-Kivu, Congo - kab_022012_11.25m | ecosystem: Environmental > Aquatic > Freshwater > Lake | place: Democratic Republic of the Congo...
ATCAGATCCGGACGGTATAAGATGAAAGTTTATGAAAGCAACCACCCAACCAAGCGGGATTATAAAAAAGTCCCGCAAATTAAAATCAAAAATTCACAGCTTATAAATTCCGGTTTCGACATCGGCAAAGAGTTTGCTGTAGTATATCAGCCTGGTAAAATTACTCTTGTCTTAGTTGCTAAAGAGGAAGGCAATAACTAATTTTATTATACAATGTCATTCAATTTAACTAACCATATTACCCAACCAACAAAATTAGGGATGTGCCGACAAAAAGTCGGTACACAGTCGGTACATTTTCGGTACAATGACAGTGGGATTTTAAGGAAGCGCAGAAATGAAAAAAGCCTCAATACGGCTTGTATTAAGGCTTTTAAGTGCGGGGCCGACGAGGCTCGAACTCGCGACCTCCTGCGTGACAGGCAGGCGCTCTAACCAAACTGAGCTACGACCCCATTCAAGAACTTTGTTTTTTGTGATTCAAATATAAGGGTGACCACACAAAAAAACAATTACTTTTCGTTAATCACCAAAAGAAATTCCAACTGCACGGGCAGCAACTAACGCTTGTGTCTTCGGCTGAACTAACTTTTGTTTGGAGATCGCATCTTTAATTTTCACAAACTTGATTTCGTTTCCGCGCAGCGAAACCATTCTTCCAAATTTTCCTCTCGCAACTAAATCAATTGCAAAAGCACCAAACTTGGTTGAAAGAATTCTATCATACGGGGTAGGAGTTCCGCCGCGTTGCACATGGCCTAACACCGTAACGCGAGTTTCTCTGCCGGTTTTTTCTTCAATATTTTTAGCAACAAGTTCAGCTATTCCACCAAGTTGAACCGGGTCGGTTCTTTTGATGTCCAACCCTTTTGTTACCATCGTACCGTCTTTCGGTTTAGCACCTTCGGAAACGCAAACAAGACTGAATTTTTTCCCGCGCATTTCTCGTTCCCGAATTTTTTCATAGACTTTATCCCATTCAAAAGGAATTTCCGGAATGAGAATAATATCCGCACCACCGGCCAAACCGCCATGTAAAGCAATCCAACCCGCATGGCGTCCCATAACTTCAATAACTATTACTCTGTGGTGAGATGAAGCTGTGGTGTGAAGTCTGTCAAGTGCCGCCGAAACTACGTAAACCGCGGAATCGTGGCCAAAGGTAAGATCGGTTGAATCAAGATCGTTATCAATTGTTTTAGGAACGCCGACGCAATTCAATCCCATATCGGAAAGTTTATTTAAAATATGCATGGTACCGTCACCACCGATTCCGATGAGACAATCCAACTTCCATAACTTATAATTTTTTACCGCTTCTTCACCAAGGTCTTTAATTTCAATTTTTCCATCTTTCTCAACGGGGAAATGAAATGGATCGCCTTTATTGGAAGATCCGAGAATCGTTCCGCCAATAGATAAAATACCGGAAACATCTTTATTTGTAATTTCCTTCGATTTCCCTTCAACAAGTCCTTCAAATCCATCAATGATACCAACAACTGTCATACCGTGGTCAATTGCGGATTTTGTAACACCGCGGATAACAGCATTTAAACCCGGGCAATCGCCTCCTCCTGTTAAAATACCAATTCTTTTTACTTTTACTGGAGCCATTCCTCGTAATCCTTTATAAACATATTATTCAATTGAAAAGCTTTTGCGAACACTTACTTCAAAGCATAGTCACCTTTGATCTTCCGCTCTGCACGTTTTTAAGAACCACCGCACTTATCTTTGTAATTCAATGAGGCGGTCTAAGGGAGGCACTTTTTGTGCCGCTCGTTCAGAAATTACTTAATAAAAGTATCCGACTTTTCATTAAGTATTATCGTACAAAAGGTTAAACTGTTAAAGGTATACCTCAAAAAATCTTAACATTTTTTAGGTATTTACTTTGAATTTCTAAAATAAAGCTAAATTCCAACCCAAATTTACGAAGAAATTTTGAAATCTTAAATTCAAAAACACCTTAAAACGCTACTATTTTATTATTTCACCGTCGGAATAGCCCAGTCCGGAAATACTGATAAATCAATATTAAAGATGATTTTACCGAAAAAATAGAGAGCAAAAAGAAGGGATGGAATACTAATCAAATTGAGGAGTACCCCCGCTTTAGCCATTTCGCTCATTTTAATCCGCTGGCTCCCGAACACAACAGCATTAGGGGGCGTGGCAATAGGAAACATGAAAGCGAGTGAAGCGGAAAGCGTCGCCGGAATCATAAAGAACAGCGGGTGTATGTGGATAGCAACTGCCATCGAAGCCGTTATCGGAAGAACCATTTCCGCAGTGGCTGTGTTAGAGGTGAATTCTGTTAATGCTTGTACAACAATTGAAATAAGCAGAACCATAATAAATGGAGAAACGCTGCCGAAGGAGGTTAATGATTTTCCAACGCTTTCAGAAAGTCCGCTGGTAACAAAACCTTTAGCCAACGCAAATCCACCACCAAAAAGCAAAATAATTTCCCACGGAATTTTTCCGAATACTTCTTTGCTGAGAAGAAATTTCCCTTCTTCCCTTTTAGAGGGCATGACAAATAAAAGTGAAGCCATGCCGATGGCAACAACTCCGTCATTGAAAAATTCGGGATTGTGAAAAATGTTTGACCATCCTTTAATAGTTGTAAATCCAAGTATAAGGTCGCTTCTAAATATCCACAGCAGCGCCGTTGAAACGAAAACAAATCCACCCAGCTTTTCTTCGGAAGTAGTTTTCCCGAGCCTTTTCTTCTCATCCTTCAGCATGTTGATATCGGCATGCAATTGGGGATGAATTTTGAAAAAAACTTTTATAAAGATAAAGTAACATACCGTTAGTAAGAATACGGATATCGGAAGCGCAAGTTGCATCCACGCGCCGAATCCGATTTCCGGCGCTTTCGGAAACATGATGTGGAGAATCCTTGCCAACGAAAGATTTGGAGGTGTGCCGATCAAGGTGGCAATTCCTCCCAATGAAGCGCCGTACGCAATACTAAGGAGAACTGCCGCTGAAAAATTATGTGTTATCTCCTCAGAAAATTTTTCTTCCAACTGTCGAATGATAGCCAACCCGATAGGCAGCATCATAACCGCGGTGGCAGTGTTTGAGATCCACATTGAAATGAAAAAGGAGGAAAGGAGAAATCCTAAAATTATTTTTTGGGGACTGCTCCCCACAAACAAAATGATGGCAATGGCAATCCGTTTGTGAAGATTCCATTTCTCCATCGCAAGGGCGATCAGAAATCCGCCAAGGAAGAGAAAGATTGTGGAGTTGATATATGTTGAAGCAATTTGTTCGCCGTTAAGAATGCCAAGCAGCGGAAAGAGAAAAAGCGGAAGTAAGGAAGTTGCGCCCAGCGGTACAGCTTCGGTAACCCACCAAACAGCCATTAAGATTGCCACCGCTGCCATTTTCCCGATGTGTGAGCTTTCACCTAAACCATAAGCAAAGAAAATAATTGAAAATAAAATCAATCCCCCGAACAGTCCGATTTTTTGCTTCATCCTCTTCTCAGTGTTGTGGTTAAGTAAAATTAAATAATTGCTGAGACTTAAGGAAATTTATTTTCACCTTCCTATATTTAAAGGAAACTTTTAGACTAACTATTTGATTGGAGTGTGCAATGAAGAGGATTGCCGTCTATCCCGGAACGTTTGATCCGGTTACCAACGGTCATATAGATATTGTGCAGCGTGCCTGTGAACTTTTTGACGAAGTGATTGTTACCGTCGCGGTCAACCCATCGAAAGATCCGATGTTTACGGTTGAGGAACGGCTTCAACTCTTACACGATAGTTTAAAAGATTTTCCAAAAGTTACGATTGATTCTTTCAACGGGTTAATTGTTGAACATGCACATTCGGTAAACGCGGCGGCGATTATCCGCGGACTTCGCGCTGTATCTGATTTTGAATTTGAATTTCAGATGGCCTTGATGAACAGAAAACTTGCCGATGATATTACCACCGTATTCTTAATGCCGAATGAGAAATATACTTATCTCAACTCAACAATTATTCGAGGATTAGCAAGATTTAAGGCTGACGTGAGTGAATTCGTTCCGGATTGCGTGCAAGCCGCGCTGCAGAAGAAAGTCGGCAATAAATAATTTTTATTCTACTATATCGAGAACTTCAGCTTTTACTTTAACCGCACCCGCGTGCTTAAAGTAAAGCGTTACTTCTCCGTACAGCCCTTTCTTTAAATCTTTCTTCAGATTGATCAACATAACATGATACGAACGAGGTTTGAGATGAAGCGTTTCACCCGGCTTTATTTCGAGCATTTTTACTTCACGCATCCCGACCATTCCATTCTCTTCATACGTTTCATGAATTTGAACCAGTTTGGCAAGTGGTGAACTCACTTTATAGAGAGTATCGGCAACCGATGAGCTATTTTTCACTTCCGCAAAAAAAGCGGTGTTCGTTCTTTGGCTGGAACTTCTCATCCATTGATGTTCAACAGTTATTTTTTCCATGTTTTGAGAAAAGAAGAGGAGCAGTGAAAATAAGTACAGCATGTTAATCTCCTAAGTTTTTTATATCGCTAATAATTTCGTCAAGGTTTATGTCACTCCCCCGGTATGATTTTCTAATATTTTGGTCTTGATCTACCAGCGTGATTCTATCTGTATGAGTAAAGAAATAAACAGGTTCGCCGTCGTCCGTGTAGGTAGTGTCGTTCGAAATAGCCATCACATGAAAAGCTCTCATAAGTGATTGTACGCTTTCTTTCTTCCCCGTAAATAACGAATAAGTTGAAAGATCGAGGGAACGGACTTCCGCAAATTTTTTCAGAACGGAAGGAGTATCACGATCCGGATCAAACGAAATTGCCGCGAATCTCACATTCGGAATATTTTCTTTCTTAACGGCTTCTTGAATTCGCTGAAGATTGTGAGTGGTTAACGGACAAATGTCGGGACAGTTTGTAAAAATAAAACTCGTTAATAAAATTTTCCCTTTATACGTTGCCGGAAAATTTACGGATGTACTGTCTTGATTTACCAGCTGCTGACTTTGATCACCAATATATTCTTTCTCGGGAAATTTACTTTGGCAGGATACGAACACGAACGCTGAAACAACCAATACAAAATATTTCATTCTTCTACTTTTTAATAATGAGGAAGTTCCTCCTCAATTTAAAAAAATTTGAGGTCTTTGTAAGACCTCAAATTATACTCTTTTTATTTTTCTTTTATAAACGCTTTGGACCAGCGTTGTAGACTTCATCACTCACGCCCTTTTTGAAGAGCTTAAAGTTGTCTACAAATCTGGCAGCTAAAGCATCGTACTTTTTCCAGTATTCTTCTTTATTGCCCCAGGCGTTTGACGGATCAAGAACATCTTCAGGAACCTCGGGACAGGAAAGCGGAACTTCAAATCCAAAAAGTTTATCTTTTCGGTATTCAACGTTATCAAGTTTTCCATCCAGAGCGGCATTCAAAAGATTTCTTGTGTGACGGATGCTGATACGTTTACCAACACCAAATTTTCCGCCTACCCACCCGGTATTCACAAGCCAAACGTTTGATTCGTTTTTAATAATTCTTTCTTTCAACATTTCCGCATACTTGAACGGATGTCTTACAATAAACGGAGCGCCGAAACAGGCAGAGAAGGTAATCTGTGGTTCAATTCCCAAACCGATTTCTGTTCCCGCGATCTTTGAAGTATACCCGCTGATGAAATGGTACTGTGCCTGCGCTGGATTTAAGCGCGCAATCGGAGGCATAACACCGGACGCGTCGCATGTTAAGAAGATGATATTTTTCGGATGAGTGTGAACAAATCCTTCAGGAACAATATTCGGAATGAATTCAAGCGGATAAGACGCACGTGTATTTTCTGTTATGCTGTCATCGTTCAAATCAATCTTGCGGGTTACAGGATCGAAAGGAACGTTTTCAAGAATGGTGCCGAATTTTTTTGTACACGCAAAAATTTCGGGTTCACTCTCTTCCGATAACCGGATAACTTTTGCGTAACAGCCACCTTCAAAATTGAAGACACCGTTTCTGCTCCAACCATGTTCGTCATCACCGATTAATTTTCTTTTCGGGTCTGCGGATAGTGTAGTTTTTCCGGTGCCGCTTAATCCGAAGAATAACGCTGTATCTCCTCGTTTGCCCACATTTGCGGAACAGTGCATGGGGAGAACATCGTTAAAGGTGAGAAGATAATTCAATACAGTGAAGATTGATTTTTTAATCTCACCACCGTATTCAGTGTTTGCGATAATTGCGAACCGCGCGGCGAAGTTGAGAATGATTGCTGTTTCTGTTCTTGTTCCGTCAATTACTGGATCAACTTTAAATCCTGGAACTGAGACTACGGTGAAATCAGGAACAAATTTTTTCAACTCTTCTTTGTTCTCGGTAGTGATAAACATGTTCCGCGCAAATAAACTGTGCCATGCTTTCTCAGTAATGATTCGGACAGGCATTCTATATTCGGGATCGGCACCTGCGTAACAGTCTTGCACAAAGAGGTCTTCGCCTTGCGCCCAAGCCTGCAGACGCGTGAAAAGCTGATTAAATTTTTCCGAAGAATAAGGACGATTGTGGACGCCCCACCAAATATTTTCTTGTGTTGAGTCTTCTTGCACAACAAATTTATCGGCGGCGGCTCGTGCCGTATGTTTTCCGGTATTCACAATCATTGCACCTGATTCGGAATACTTTGCTTCATTTCTGAAAATTGCTTCTTCGTTTAAAGCGGCGTCGGGAAGATTCCAGTAGACTTTTCCAAGGAAGGTCAACCCTTGATTTTTCAAACGAAAGTCTGAAGCCAAATCCATGGCTTCTTTTGTTGCCGGGGTTTTGAAATCTAAGTATTTGCTCATAACCAATCCCTAACTAATTTACGATCCCCGATGTATAACTCATTCGGTGCATTTGGATCAAGTGCCCATTTGATACGCTCAATTCCTTCGGTGATATCTTTGATAGAACCGCAGTAACTGAGACGCAAATGTCCGTCCAAACCAAACTCCTTACCGGGAACGGTGAGCACCATTACCTTATCGATTAAGAGTGCTGAAAGTTTGTTCGAATCTTTTTCGTAAGCACTGAAATCAGCAAAGCAATAGAAAGTGCCATCCGGTTTTGATACTTTAACACCGTCGAAGGAGTTGAGCAAGTCCATCATGATGTTTCTGTTGTTTTCAAGTGTCGCTCTAAGATTTTCAACGCTTGATTGAACACCGGTGAGCGCACCTAACGCTGCTTTTTGCAGAACAACAGAAGGACCGGAAGTTTGTTGGCCTTGGATGTTTGACATAGCTTCAATAATTTTTTTATTCCCAACAGCCCAGCCAATCCTAAATCCGGTCATTGCATATTGCTTTGACACACCATTGATGATAATCAATTTAGATTTTTCAACACTCTCTTTCGTAAAATCGTACGCGCTGATAGGTTTCTTTCCATCGAATACGAGACGATGATAAATATCATCCATTATGAGATAGAGGTCTTTCTTCTCGGCGAACTTTACAATGTCGGCAATAAATTCTCTCGAATACATTGCGCCGGTCGGGTTGTTCGGACTATTGATAAGAATTGCTTTTGTCTGGCTGCTGAGACGCTGTTCAAAATCGGAAATGCGTGGATAGAACGAACCGTCTTCCGCATACACCGGAACACCAACCGCGCCGCACAGTTTTGCCATTTCGGGATAACTCACCCAAAACGGTGCCGGGTACATAATTTCATCTTGAGGATCAAGAATTGCCTGCATGGCAACCATGATTGCTTGTTTTGCTCCACCGCTCGCAATAACGTTTTCCGGCATTACGTGGCGGTTATAAAATTCTTCCGTATAACGAATAATTGCTTTCTTCAAGGGGAGAATGCCATCCGCCGGTGCGTAACGAACTTCTCCTGTATTTAGTGCATTTACCGAATTCATGATAGCATCCATCGGAGCCATAGATTTTGGTTCGCCGCCGCCAAGATGAATTACCGGGTCTCCTTTTTCTCGTAAGAGCGCCGCTTTCTCATTCAACTTGAGGGTGGGAGAAGGACTTATCGATTTTGCTATTAAACTTAGACTCATCTGTGTCAATCCTAATTTTATATATTAATTATTTTTTTTCCATTTGCAATTTATTTTACCTTTAAGTGAGAAGCAAGAATAATCCTTTTCCCGAAGCATAGTATTGCTCATGCCGGAATAAATATTCAAACGCGCAGAAAAACTTCAACTCAAATTTTTGATGTCGTTCCAATATCACCTATTTTTGCAGCGAACGTTAATTCGAAATGTATATTCACACAATTATTGGAGTAAGCTTTGCTTTCCTTATCAGATTTATTGTTAACCGTAGAAGAGAGCCGCACGATGGCGTTATCTGCTTTAATCAAATCATTAAAAGCAGAAGGAAAAGATGTTTTAAGTTTTAGTGCCGGTGAACCTGATTTTGACACACCCGAATTTATTAAGAAAGCCGCGGTAAAAGCTATTCACAACAACTTCACCCGCTATACCGCAAATGAAGGCTATCCCGCTCTTTTAAAAGCTATTGTTGATAAGTTCGAGAAGGAAAATAATATTCAGGTTGAACCGAAAAACATTCTTGTTTCAAACGGAGCCAAGCAATCAATTTATAATTTGCTCATGGCGGTGTGCAATCCGGGCGACGAAGTTATTTATCAAGCCCCTTACTGGGTCAGTTATCCGGAAATGGTGAAAATGACAGGAGCAAAATCAGTAGTGATTGAAACCGACGCAAAGGCTAATTTTAAAATTACACCGGAGCAATTGAAGAAAGCTCTTACCCCAAAGACAAAAGTATTTTTATTCAATACCCCATCAAATCCAACGGGAGCGGTTTACTCTAAAAAAGAAATTGAAGCGCTTGCGGAAGTACTCATACCTACGGACGCTTTCATTATTTCCGACGAGATTTATGAAAAAATTGTTTTCGACGGGGAAGAACATTTCGCAATCGGATCAATTCCGGAGTTGAAAGACCGCACAATAACGGTGAACGGTGTAAGCAAGGCTTATGCAATGACCGGTTGGAGAATCGGTTATGCCGCCGGAAACGATAAGGTTATCCGTCTTGCCAGAAACTTTCAAAGTCATTCTACTTCTAACGCATGTTCCATTTCTCAAGCAGCTACCGTAGCGGCGCTTACACAGCACTCGGAGGAAATTGAAAAGATGGTTACCGCTTTCAAAAAGCGAAGAGATTTTATCGTTGAAGAATTAAACAGAATTGAAGGCATCCACTGCCCTCTACCGAAAGGCGCGTTCTACATTTTCTTTGATGTTAGTGCATTCTATGGAAAATCAACCGATCACACAAAAATTACAGACTCCGCTTCCTTCTGTGATTACATGTTAAAGGAAGAATTTGTTGGTCTGGTACCGGGAATCGCATTCGGAAATGACAAGTGCGTACGAATGTCTTACGCATGTTCATATGAAGAAATTTTCGATGGCATTACCCGGATTAAACGGGCACTTGCGAAATTGGTGTAAAGAAAGTTTAGCTTCTGTCGATGTAAAGAGTTAATGCCTGACTTATTTTGTCAATCGGCATTTTCTCTCCAGTCCATAATTCAAACGCTTTTGCTCCCTGGTGAACGAGCATATTAATTCCGTTTAATACGGTTGCTCCTTCTCCCGCAGCGATTTTTAACAGCTGCGTTTGGGGAGGATTGTAGACCAAATCAAAAACAATTTGATCTTTCACAAACGCATTGCTCAAGTTGATAATAGTATCTTCTATCTCAGGAAACATTCCAACGGAAGTAGCATTCACAATCAACTTTGAATTTCTAAATACTTCCACTAAATCTGGTGGGAATAATTCAAACGTTCTGAAATTTTCATATTTCATTTTTTCATTGAAATAGTTTTTCAAACTGTCGGCACGCTGTTCGGTTCTATTAACAATATTTATTTGAGAAGGTTTGAAATATCTGATTAACGAATAAATTACCGCACGGCACGCACCGCCGGCACCTACAACGGTTACTTCGTTGTTTGCTATTTCTTCTTTAAACGGATTCAACGTTTCAATTACGCCGTTCACATCGGTGTTGTACCCGATAAGTTTTCCCATCTCATTCACAATCGTGTTAACAGAACCAATAATGCTTGCTTCTTCCGACAAACTGTTCACATAACCAACCATCGTTTCTTTGTGCGGGATGGTTACGTTTAATCCTTTTATTCCGAATGCCACCATTCCCTTCAACGCGTTTCTGAGACTTGCCTGAGGCACATCAAACGGAAGGTAGATGTAATCCAACCCAAGCATATCAATTGCCAAGTTATGGATAAAAGGAGAATAGGTGTGTTTAATAGGATGCCCTAATAAACCAAGCACCTGCGTATTCAGATGAAATTTGTCCTGCATAAAATAATTTTCTTGATTTCTATCGGTTATCGAACTTGAAAAATTGAATTGTCTTCTAATAGCGCCACAAAGAGTTTAGAATGAATAACCCCGGGAAATGAATCGGAGAAGTTCTTTTTAAGCTCCGGTTTTATCACCAACGACTTTTTGAGATAATACAACCCGTGTTTACTCATCTTCTTTTGAAAATAAAGTTTTGCGAGACGATAATAACTTTCTCCGTCATTCGGCTGCAGTTTTAATGCTTTAAATAAATAATCAATTGCCTTATCGATAGCAAAAATATCGGCATATTTTTTTGCCAGTTCTTTTAAGACCGGCACATCGCTTGGATCTTTGTGGTTCAAGTCAATCAACTCATTAATCCGCAGCACAGTCGCTTCATCAATTTTAAAATCTTCTTTTATCGAGATATCCCAAACTTCATCGGAAAAATAATTCGCCGCAAGCGCAAGCCGAAGATCACGCAGAGCCGACCGGATTTTGTTCATTTTATAAAAACAGTAACCTCTTCCAAGATAAGCTTCATGGTAACCGGAATCTTTCTTCACCGCTTTTGTATAAAATTTTATGGCTGTTGCCCAATCCTGCTTTTCTTCATAAATCGTTGCGATATTAAAGTAAGCCGCTTCGTCATTTTTTTCCAGCTTCAAAACACTCTTGAAACATTCTATCGATTGGTCGTACTTTCCCATATCCGCCAACAGATTACCAAGATTGAACCATGCATCGGTAAACCGATCATCAATGGCAAGAGATAATTCGTAACTATTAATAGCTTTTTCCGGTTTTACTAACGCTTCAAGAACAATTCCTCTGTTAAACCAGCCGACTTCACAATTCGGTTCAATGTCGAGATATTTGTCATAGGCTTCAAGCGCTGCCGGATAATTATTGGCATACTCATAACTTATTGCCATTTGAAAAACCGCATCAGAAAATTCCGGATCGAGCTCCGCGGCATTTGCAAAGTATTCTGCTGCTTTTGTAAAGTGTTCTTTCATCTGGTAGAGTTTGCCGAACCGGTAATAGATAAGTTCATTTTTAGGTTCGATTAATAACGCCTGCTGGAGTATTCTCTGGGCTTCTTCAAAATTCTTTAAATTAATGTTGATAAGTGCTTTTTCCGCAAGGGCTTCAACATTAACGGGATTAAGCGATAACGCTCTATCAATAAATTTTCCGGCTCTTCGATTTTGGTTCAGTTGGATAAGACAAATACCTTTTTGGAGATAGAGATCGGCATTGTAAGGAGAGACTTCAAGTAATTCATCTATAAGAAGAAGCGCATCCCTGTAGCGGTAATTTTCCATACAGAGGTCGATAACATCCTCAAGAAAATTTTGATTAAGAAAAGTTTTTCCTTCTTCAATCAACAACTTTGCTTTCTTGAGAGAGGCCGAAAGATCGGTACTTTCCAAAAATTCATTTTCATTGTCGGAGTATTCGGAATCAAAAAAGGGCATAAACTTCTCATTTATTTCTAAAGGCAGTCAAAATCTAACCTAATAACAAAATAAAATCAAGTTGATTTTTAAGGATAATTTGTTAAAGAGCCCATCACCCTTAAAAAAACGCGAAAAACACGATTTTCTCTTCCAAAGAAAGGAATTGACGAAACTTTACCCTAAATAGATTTCAGGTAATTCTTATATTTGTATACCAAAAATTTAGAGAAGAATATGATCAAAATATTAAGAAAATACGATTTTTTAGCACTTTTTCTGCTTCCTTTCGCTTTAATTGCCCAAACCTCAAAAGATAACGCAAACAACGACATCACAAATTCCAGAAAAAACATCATTACCGAAACGGTCGCGAAAGTTAGTCCGGCTGTTGTAGGGATAAATGTAACCGAAATACGTCAATATCAGTCATTTTTCACAAATCCCTTCTTTGATGACTCTTTTTTTAGACAGTTTTTCGGCGGTCAATCTCCAAAACAGAAGGTAAAAAGTCTTGGCTCCGGCATTCTCATTTCTCCCGACGGGTATATAGTAACGAACGATCACGTTGCCGGGAATGCTACCGAGATTGTTGTTACCCTCACAAATGGGAAGCAATATAACGCGAAGGTTGTTGGCTCTGATCCGGTTTCGGATATTTGCCTCATAAAAATTTCACCGGACAAAGATGATAAAAACGGAAAATTTCCATTTATCCCCTTGGGAAATTCTGATGATGTCATGATTGGTGAGTGGGTAATTGCACTCGGAAATCCCTTCGGACTCTTCGAACTTAATGATAAACCAACGGTCACTGTTGGAGTTATCAGCGCAACGGGAATGAATCTTGATCCGGTACAAAATCGATATTACTTAAATATGCTTCAAACTGATGCTGCAATCAATGGCGGCAACAGTGGCGGTCCATTAGTTAACAGCATAGGTGAAGTGATTGGAATGAATACAATTATTTACACTGCGGGAGGAAATTCCGGCAATATCGGACTTGGGTTTGCCATCCCCATAAACAAAGTAAAACGAATTGTAGATGAATTGAAAGAGCACGGAAAAATTGAAAGAGATTTCTACCCGGGATTTGCAGTCCAGAATATTGACGAAACAATCGCCCGTTATTTTAATCTTTCATCAACAAGAGGAGTGATTGTAACAGAGGTGGAAAAAAATTCCCCGGCAGGACGAGCGGGGCTTAAACCCGGAGACGTGATCACCCAAATTGATAATTACAGAATTATGAACCAAGGAACATTAATTGGTGTTTTACAGGAATTTAGAACGAACCAAACCATTGACTTAAAAATTACACGAGATGATAAAGACCAAACCATAGACCTGAAATTGGAGAAACATTAATGATAGAGCGCTATACACGTCCCGAAATGGGAAAAATTTGGGAAGATGAATTTAAATACAAAACCTGGCTGCAAATTGAAATTCTCGCGTGCGAGGCAAGGGCACATCTCGGACAGATTCCCATAAGTGACGTTGAAGAAATTAAAAAGAAAGCCAACTTCGACGTAAAAAGAATTTTAGAGATTGAGGAAACAACCCAGCACGACGTTATCGCTTTCCTTACGAATGTTGCTGAGTATGTCGGACCCGTTTCAAGACATATTCACTACGGCATGACTTCATCCGACATTCTTGATACTACGCTTTCCTACCAAATGAAAACAGCCGGTGAAATTCTTTTAAAGGATTTGGAAGAACTCAAATCAATCTTAAAAGAAAAAGCTCTTGCCTACAAGAATACATTGTGCGTAGGAAGAACCCACGGCATTCATGCAGAGCCAACCACCATGGGGTTAAAATTCGCTCTCTGGTTTGAAGAAACAAAACGAAATATTGAACGCTTGCATGATGCGGTGAAGAGAATAAGTGTCGGTCAAGTTTCCGGCGCGGTCGGAACCTTTGAGCATCTTTCTCCAAAAGTTGAAGAATACGTTTGCGAAAAAATGGGATTGGCTCCGGCTCCGGTTTCTACGCAAGTCATTCAGCGTGACCGCCACGCCGAGTATCTTTCAACCATCGCGCTTATCGGCGGAACACTTGAAAAAATTGCGACGGAAATTCGTCACCTCCAAAAAACAGAAGTTCTTGAAGCGGAAGAATATTTTTCAAAGGGACAAAAAGGTTCATCCGCAATGCCTCATAAAAGAAATCCGATTACCTGTGAACGGATCGCCGGACTTGCACGGGTGCTTCGCGGTAACGCGCTTGCGGGACTCGAAAATATTTCGCTCTGGCACGAAAGAGATATCACCCACTCTTCTGTTGAGCGGGTAATTATTCCCGACAGCACCATCGCATTGAATTATATGTTGGCGAAGACAAAAGATTTGATTAAGAATCTTCTCATCTATCCGGAAAATATGTTAAAGAATTTGAACCTGACACGCGGCCTTGTCTTTTCGCAAACCATTCTTCTCAAAATAACTGAGAAAGGGGCTACGCGCGAAGAAGCTTACAAAATTGTTCAAACGTCTGCGATGAAAGTGTGGGCGGATCATTCGAAAAATTTAAAAGATGAACTGCTCGCCTCCGAAGATGCAGCAAAGTATTTGACAAAAGAAGAAATAACCGAAATCTTCAGCAACGATAAAATGTTGAAAAACGTCGATTATATTTTTCAGAGAACTGTTTTACGCTAACGCCTATACCCCGCAGTAATTATCTGCGGGGTACTTCAGCAATTCTTTTAATTTTTATTGTGCTACCTTCCGCTTAGCAATTTTCGTATGTAGTTTCGCGTTTTCAATTAACGCCGCGGAGCCGTACCATGGATGGAACTCATACGATAACGCTCCTTCTTTAACAGCCGGGTCTCCTTCGGTAAGTTTTTTAGCATCATCAACCGAAACAACATTAAAAACAAATATGCCGAGAAGCGGTTGTACATCCATAAATGGTCCGGAGACAATCAATTCTCCCGTTTGTTCAAGATTTGTGATAAACTTTAGATGTGCCTGCCGTATATCAAACAACTTTTCCTGGTCATCAATTTTGGTTGAGCCGGGTTTCAAGAATGCCAACACATATTTTTTCATGCCATATTCATCGGCGCCAAGTTTTTTTGCCAGCAGCGAATCATAAACTACTGTTTGCTTTTGCGTTTTTGTTTTTGGCGTTTTTTTCTTTTGAGCCTGAACGCCAATTCCGCATAGCAACACTACAAGTAACATTATACTAAGTTGTTTCATATCTCTTTCCTTTTGTTAAATGCACCAAAATCTTACGCACCCCCTTTTCCCTCTTTCACTTTGAATTTTCCGCCGTAGTTACTCATCGCGTTCATAATCGGAAGAAGTTTCTTCCCCTCTTTACTTAAGGCGTATTCAACTTTGGGAGGGACAAGTGAATGTACTTTTCTGGTTATTACTCCATGTTCTTCAAGTTCTCGCAGTGTCTGCGTAAGCATTTTATCATTAATAGCAACCAGAATTTTCTTCAACTCACCGAATCGTTTCGGCGCGTCGCGTAAATTCCAAATAACTAATCCTTTCCAGCGTCCGCCGATTATCCTCAGCGTCAAGTCAACCGGGCAGTAAAAATATGTTCCGTTCAATTTGAATCTGTTCATACCTGTAATATAACCGCTCCAGCTTTTTTATCAAAAGTACCTTACCAAAAAGAAAGCACTTTCATTTTGGGAGGTATATTGCCTCCGGAAAGGGGTATCGCTAATTTTTGCTTAACAAAAGTATACTTCATGGAATTGAAAGGACTAACAATGAACAATCACGAAACAGTGAACACAGCACTTGGCGTATCAAAAGCTATATTGGATGGACGGTGGAACGATCTCGATAACCTTCTTGACGACAACTTTACCTACACCGGAGACGGATTCGTTTTTACCAAAGATGAATACATCGGGTTTATGCAAGATATGAAAGCAGCATTCTCCAATTTAAGTATGGAATTTCCTCACACGGTGGCTGAAGGTGATCTTGTTTCCATCCGCTTTATTTCCCGAGCCGTGAACACCGGAAAATTTATGGGGGCACCTGCAAACAAAAAGAAATTGGAAGTACACGGTATTTTTATCAGAAAAGTGAAAAACGGAAAAGTACTTCAAGAATGGCAGACAACTGATCTGCTTGGTGTAATGCGCCAAATCGGCTTTGGAGCCTTGTTGGGTTATGCTTTGTTCGTAGGACTCTTTAAAGTAAAACAAGCTCGTCCCAAACGAAAATATTAGTCTCAACTGTTCGGCAACGGTAACCGGGAAAGCAATTTCGTAATCGACTTCTTAACTCCGGGAGATAATCCTTCGAGGTATTCTTCGGAAGTAAGGTGAATAATTTCGTTTGAGAGTTCGGGATATTTTTCCACAGTCTTCAAAAGAAATTTTAACGCGGTCATGCGCACAGAAGGGTCTTTCCCGATTCCTTCCCAGATGTTCGCGCAAACGTTAAATACTTTCCCTTCAAGGCTATTTTTTAATTTCATTTTGGAAAGGATTTTTATCAACTCCCTCTGATGCCCGTCATTTTTATAAGGGAGGACATCGACAATCCGTTTGAGATATTTTTGAATCCGCTTATCGTCTTCACTCATCCAGCTTTCAACAAGAAACGCCGCGCGCCACGCAAAAGGTTGATTATCGGAAACAGCCAGTTCCACCGCTTCATCAAAATGTTCGGGATGTTCTCTTACAAAGTGAAGCAAATCAGCTTTGTACGAGGTGACAAGTTTTTCTTGAAGGAGGGAGTTTATAGGGGGAAGTTTCTTCATCGCGGTAAATGGTCAATCTCGTTTTGCCCGCACCCACTTTGGTGCTGAACCCGCTTGCTGCCGCAGAAGTAAATTTAATTGCCCCGTATGGTGCTGCACGTGACGCATATTGTAAAGCATCATTTCAAATCTTGGAAGCGTTAGTGTGCCGAAGGTGTAAAGCTCGTTCCCTTTTACTTCATCCAAATTGTTGAGAACGCTTTTGCATTTAGCCATGCAATGATCAAGATAATCGGTAATCTCCTCTTTTGAGAATACCCGCTCCGGCAAAATTCCTTCGGGATCGTGTTCGGACATTCCAAAGTCTTTGTACGGAATATAATCATCCGGTGAATCGGATAAATAGAAATCAAGCCAGAATGTTACATGATACGCGATGTACCAGAAGTCCGAGAAATCATTTTTTTGATTCCACAGCTTTTCGGGACACGCGTCCACCGCGTTAGACAACATCTGTATTGCCGCACCAAATTGAGCTGTAACCATTTCGTTCATAGAAGTCTCTTAATTTGAGAAAGATACTTTTTTGTTGTTTACAATTCCGTGGCTAATCATCCGTATTACGTAAGTTCTGCCTTCCGAACTTAGCCGCATTCCATGGAACCAAATGATTCCCCTCTTCCCTTTCTTGAAGAGATGGGTTCAATCTTCTTCCATCTAATCGCAACATCCATTTTTACCCAACTTTTTTTTCGTTAAGGTAACTGTGATGGTTGTACCCAGGTTAAAAGTATTCCGATAAACATAAACCAATTTAACAAAACCAACTATGAACAAATAAATTAAAGTTGCTTTTCACCATGCGTAATCGTTTCATTAGTTCTACTAGGTAGCAACTTTTACTGTTCATCATCACGATGCACGGTAAGGGGTGAAAACGCAGGAAGACATACCGCAATATACTCGGCTCCTTCCTCATACGGAGAACTATAACGCACCCATTCACCCGGTTTAGCTACAATTGCCTGACCAGCTTTTACTTCCAGAATGCCGTCCTCGTGCTCAACTTTTAACACGCCTCGCAAGACAACGGTAATTTCCTCAAACTCGGGACGCTGACCCGGTTCAACCCAGCCGGCAGGAGAAACCATTCTTGCGACACTGGTTGCTGTGTGTCCGGAATTGACACGTCCGGCATATTCTTCAATTCGTTTGGGCAAATTACCCGCTGCTTTAATAACTGTTGGTTGCTTAATTACTGTCAGCATAAAGAATATTCCATATTTAGAATTCTCTAAAAAGTTGCTATCGTAAAAAATACTATCTTACCATCGTCATGTTACTTTTTCCGCATTTCTTTCTGTAATGCTTTTCCCCACTCTTGTATCGTCTCCTTATTCTCACCGCTCACAGTCAACCCTCCGGTTGTTACGGGATCTCTTATAACACCCAGCATAACTACCTTATAAGACGTAAATTAAAAGTTAGTTGAAATAAAAAAAAGAAGAGACTCGATTTTTGAAAAAAAGATTAAGTTTAATTAACAGAAAAAACTTAAAACAAAAAGGAGTC
>Ga0172369_10004339_pt1 | contig 18068 bp, 20 predicted proteins | sample LakKiv25m_FD_114539 | JGI IMG/M metagenome (GOLD analysis project Ga0172369, IMG submission 114539) | Freshwater microbial communities from Kabuno Bay, South-Kivu, Congo - kab_022012_11.25m | ecosystem: Environmental > Aquatic > Freshwater > Lake | place: Democratic Republic of the Congo...
AACAAGAGAAGCAAGTCGAGGCAGTGCAAGGAAAGTTATTCGATTAAGAAACTAACCTGAAAGAGCGCGCCTTCCAGGCGCATCGCTCTAAAGCCACCGCCTATGGCGGTGGTAGTTTACTTTTGCGTAATGTTTTGTTCATATATGTCAATTATACTGATCCAAATCAGGACGAGAAGGCCCCGGAATATATTGAGGAATATAGATGCAACTTAATAAAGAGTTACTGAGTTCCCTGCTGGTTATGGCAGATGTGATCGAGGCCCGCGACACATACACAGGCGGGCATGTCTGGCGTGTTTCCCAACTTGCCAAACTGCTTGCGGTCAAGCACGGTCTTTCGAATCATGAAGCCATTCATGCAAGCGTTGGCGGCTATCTGCATGATATTGGCAAGGTCGGTATTCCAGATTCGATCCTGCGTAAAACAGGAAAGCTTGATGATGCGGAGTTTGAAACGATCAAGACGCATCCGATCATCGGCGCCAATCTAATGAATGAACACCCGCTCGGGTACCTGGTGTTGGATGTTGTGCTTCACCATCATGAACGGCTGGACGGCAGGGGCTATCCACACGGGCTGGATGGAGACAAGCTTTCGCTCAATGCGCAGATCATCAGCGTGGTGGACGCCTTTGATGCGCTGACAAGTTTAAGACCATACCGCAGGAGGACAAAGATCGAGGACGCCCTGTCCATTTTGATGAAGGACAGCGGTTCGCAATTCAATCCTGAACTGCTGGCGGCGTTAAATTCCTTGAGCCTCGGTTCAGCTCTAACCCATATCGTCGGTCACAGCGACGAAGGCATTCCATTGATCGATTGCCCTGCCTGCGGCGCTGTCTTTACAATTACACGTCAAACTCAAAATGGGGATCTGGCGTTCTGCCGCACTTGCACCGCAAAAATAGTGCTGCACAAAAAGGATGATCTTTTCGAAGCAGAATTCAGCGGCTCCACCGGCGCGCCTCGCGACCTGCTGCCTGTACCAAACATGGACGTGATTAATGATTTCGTCAAGAAAATCCCAGTCACGCTGGATGTAAAATAGAAAACAGATGCCACAATAAATAAATCCCTGCGTTGAAAGATGCAGGGATTTTTACATTCATGGCCATTAAAATTATCTACAAACCTTGTTAGCGCGCCCCGCGTTCCACCATCACCCGCATCTCATTCCCGTCTGTCCTCACATCGATCCAGCCGTTGCGGTCCGTCCGCAATAATGAATATTCAGCCAGGGCATCCAACACAACCTGCGAGGGCAAACCATCCGGGTCGCCTGCGGAAACGCTCAACACAACCAGCTGCGGATTCAAATTCTCAAAAATATCGGGCGGATTGGCGGGCGCATATCCAGAGTCCGAAAGCAAAAGCACATCCACAGCGCCGAGCGCATTCCCATATTCCAGGGACTCGTACATGCCTTCGCTCACGCCGATTGGAAGCAGGGCGCGAAAATTTCCAAATTGGATGAGTAGCACGCTGCCTCTCGGACCTGCGGCCTGTACCTCGATAAATGCGCCATCGCCCAGCTCAAGCCTTTGTCCTGCCTGCGCGCGGCTGGCGGGGATTCCTTCCGCCGCGAAGTATTCATTCAAGGTGCGTGCGGAGAACGAGGCTTGCGCATTTCCACTCCACAAAACATTATCAGGCGGGTACCTTTCGATCACACGCGGAAGTGCAGAGAGTTGAGCCTCCTGCGTGGAGGCAACAATCAACCAGTCCAGTTTGCGCGAAAAGAACGGAAGCCTTCTGCCGAGCTCATCCGATAATTCAGAGGCGCTCGCGCCGCCGTTGACCAGAATATTTCTACCTTCAGGCGTTTGAATGAGAACGGCATCCGCCGAACCGACTTCAAGAAATATGACGTGGAATTGCCCATCGCCTGCGGTGGCGGCGGAACGCCATAACACCACCATGCAAATGAACAGGAAGGCAAGTGTCCCAGTCAATGCAATGGTGCGGAGCGAAACTGCTGCAGAGTGGAACCAGTCTTTAATGCGGGACCAGTTGAAGGTCAAAGTAAGCAGCGCGATATAGAAGCAGAGCACAATCCAGATGGAGGCCTCCCCAAGAAGGATCGTCCCATGCGGCACGCGGTCAAAAAATTCCACAATGCGGATGGTGTACGCCACAAAAGGCCAGGCGATCCATGCAATGAATTGGCCGAGAGGTTGAATAACGAGGCTGACGAAAACCGCCAGCCCGCCGAGGATCATCACCGCAGGCTGGGCTGGCAGGATGAATGGGTTGGCGATGAATGAAATCAGGGAGATGCGTTTGAAATGATATGCCATGATCGGAATGGTGGTGAGTTGAGCCGCCAGGGTGAGGATAACATTTTCGTTGAGGATGCGGGTAAAGGTACTTGTATCATGTTTTAAAAGTCTGGTGATCAGATTTCCGGTGAGATTCGAGAACGGTTCGGCGTAAAGGATCAGGCCGAGTGTGGCGAAGAACGAAAGCTGAAACCCCACATCCCAAAGCACCAGCGGATTGATGAGCGCCATGATGAGAGCGACCACCAAGAGCGCGTTTATGCCCGCATTGCGCCTGCCGAGCTGGCGCGCAAGCAATGAAATGCTCCCCATGAAAGCGGCGCGCATTACAGCCGCATCCCCGCCGACCAGAAAGGCATACATAAAAACCCCGACCATGGCGATCAATGCGCCGATGCGTTCATCCGTAAGATTCTTGAAAACAGAAAAGAAAACCCCTGCGATGATGGCAATGTTAAAACCAGAGATGGCAATGATATGCGCCGTGCCCGTATTTTTGAATGCATCCTGTAATTTGCGCGGCAAACCGGTATCCACACCGAATAAAATGCCCGCCAGCAGCGAGGCTTCCGGGTCGGAATAAAGACGGTATGTTTTTACCAAGAGTTTCGATTTCAGCTTGTAGATTTGCGCGGTGACGATATTCCCGCCCTTGCCCGGCAACCTGGTCACCTCGGCAATGGACATGTATGAATGAATACCTTCGCGCGCGAGATAATCACGGTAGGAAAACTCCTCATTTTCGGGCGGGGTCTTTAATAATCCGCGCACGCGCACGCGTTGACCGTATTCATAGGTTTGATTTTTTTCAACGCGTACGAGAATGAATCCAGAGACAGGCAGATCGCCGCTGCCGCTGTCCACAGCCTCCACGTTGATTTTTAGGTTGGTGTAATTATCGCGGTAATCGGGCGGTTCCCTCAGCGAACCTGTGATCAGTAAATCGTATTGGCGGTCATTGTAAAAAGCAATATGAAAGGCGTCAATATGCGGCTGACGGAATTGATAGTAGGCAGAGCCGATGAAGAGGAAGATGGGGAGCGCGAAAGCAAGAGAGTGAGCGGTGAATAGAGAGTGGAAAGTGGAAGAGGGTGAGCGTGATGCCTGAGAGCGGAGAAGGATGAAAAGAATGAGAAAGCAGATGGAAATTAGCGTCCATGCCCAGGCGGAAAGGGAGAGCATACTGGCAAGTACGATGCCTGCAATGAAGGATAAGGAAATCCACACCAATGGCATATTGTGGATTTTACATTAACTTTGGAAATTACCCCAACATAAGATCCAAAATCATGATCACAAATTCCAGCCTGACGCCGCCGGTCACTGATGACCATCCTCGAAAATTATGACATTCAAAATTGCGGCTTTTTTCCCGCATTCAAAAGTTATAATCAATCATCATGGCAAAGCCCAAACTCATCCTTGTCACTGGCGCAACCGGCTACGTTGGCGGGCGTCTCGTGCCAAAACTTCTCGAAACAGGTTATCGCGTGCGTTGTCTCGCGCGTGACCCCTCCCGTTTGCAGGGACGCGCCTGGCTGAACAAAGTGGAAGTGACACAGGGCGATGCGCTTCACCCTGCCGAGCTGGTAAAAGCCATGCAGGATGTCTCCGCTGCGTATTATCTTATCCATGGGATGCAGGGCGGAAAGGTCAATGCCGAGCGCGACCTGCTAGCGGCGCGGAATTTTGCCCAGGCTGCCGAACAAGCCGGGATCGAACGCATCATCTATCTTGGCGAATTGGTGGACCCGACCGCGCATCTCTCCCCCTATTTGCGGGCGAGGCATGAGACGGGCTATTTACTGCGCTATGGCAAAGTCCCCGTCACCGAGATTCGGGCAGGCATGATTATCGGCTCAGGCTCCGCCCTTTTTGAAATGATCCGCTACCTGACGGAGCGTGAGCCGCTGTTGGTCTGCCCCGCCTGGTTCTTTTCACAGGCGCAGCCCATTGCGATCCGCGATGTGCTTTCCTATTTGGTCGATACACTCGAAGCGCCGGATACGATTGGCCACGTCATCGAAATCGGCGGACCGACGCGCCTGACCTATGCTGACATGCTTTTGGGCTATGCAAAGGAACGGGGTCTAAAACGCTGGCTGATCCCCACTCCATTTTATGCGCCGCGTCTATCCGCATATTGGGTGCACATGGTCACGCCGATTCATTGGCGGGTGGTTGCGCCGTTGATCGAAGGCCTGCGCGCCAAGCTCATCGTGCGGGATGATGCGGCGAAGAAATTGTTTCCACAGATCCGGCCAATTGATTTTCAAACGGCTGTACATCTCGCATTGGGGCGCATCCACCGCGACGATGTGGAGACGAGCTGGTCTGACGCATTGGTCACAGCCCTTGGAGATGTAAAACCTTATGAATTAAATATTGAAGAGGGCATGTTCATCGAACGCAGACATGTACTGCTTGACCTGTCTCCCAGGGCCGTCTTTCGTTCCTACACGGGTATCGGCGGCGAGCGCGGCTGGCTTTACATGGACTGGTCATGGGCATTGCGCGGTTGGATGGACAAAGTCATCGGCGGCGTTGGCCTGCGGCGTGGACGCAGGCACCCTGACGATATTCGGGCCGGCGAGGCGCTTGATTTTTGGCGCGTCGAATCCGTTAAGAAAAATGAAAAGATACTCCTGCGGGCCGAGATGAAAATACCCGGCAAAGCTTGGCTGCAATTTGAGTCCACGCCAGCGCCCGATGATAAAAATAAAACCCTGTTTACCGTCACCGCATATTTTGCGCCGTACGGTCTCTCCGGATTTCTTTATTGGTATGCCATGTGGCCCTTCCACAAATTCATCTTTGACGGTCTCACCCGCAAGCTGGCTGCACGCGCAAGGGTGCTGGCACATTCGTATTAATTCGAGGATGAGCCAGCCTTATATGGAAGAACCCCATAAAACTTTTCCAACCAGCGGGGTTACATAGTACATGACAAACTTTCTCTTCCCCATGCTCGGCTATCTGCTTGGCTCGCTCCCATTTTCGATTCGGATTACGCGCCTTGTCAAAGGCGTGGATGTGCGTGATGCGGGTTCTGGTCATGCCACGACAACAAACGCCATCCGGCAGGTTGGATTTGGCTGGGGCGCGCTGGTTTTCATTTTAGATGTGGCGAAGGGGTTTCTTCCAACGTGGATGGCGCTGAAGTTTTCCGGTAATACCTGGGTGATTGCCATGACCGCAACCTTTGCCGTGATCGGTCACTGCTGGCCCGTGTTTGCGAAATTTCGCGGCGGGATGGGGCTGGCAACCAGCGGCGGCGCGTTTCTGGCGGTAAACCCACTGGCATTTCTGATCTGTATTGCAATCCTTATCTTGCTTGTGCTGGTCATCCATCACTCCGCACGGGCGAGCGTGTTTACGGGCCTCCTTGCCGCGCCCGTACTGTGGATATTCAAGATCCGCGGCGATGCTTTTTGGATCGCTATAGGCGCGGGACTCGTGATCGCCATCCGCTTTTTGATTGATTGGAATCGCAAGTATCGGGAATTATGGCTGGACAGGGAGAAGCCGGAAATAAGCCTGGAATGAAGTTTTACTGATTGGCGACTGAACAGATTCCCTCTTCGACTACGATGTGGTTTGAGCTTGAAGCGATAAAGTCCATCAAATAAAAAAGAGTCAGAGCCTCAGTCTAAAACTGGGACTTCTTTATTCTCTCGACAACCATTCCAATAGACCGCTTTTCCTTTTGCCAGCCTCCTTCAGCCGAGGCATGGACATGAGTATGACGGTAATGTTATCGTGCCCGCCGCGTTGATTGGCGAGGGTGACAAGCGTCTTCGCCGCAGACTTCAGGTCCTTCCTCGAATGGATAATCCTTTGTATTTCATCATCCCAGACAAGGTCGGTCAGGCCGTCACTGCACAGGAGGATGGTGTCTCCGGGTTCAAGGTGAAAACCCTGGTTGTTCGCCGATTCTTCACCGGATTCTTGACTGTCGATCTGCAAACGGAAATCAACCTCGGGTAATTTTAATCCGCCAAGATGCCTGCGGATGACATGCACATTCGGATGGTCGTGCATTTGTGCGAGGGTGATGATGCCTTTTTCGTATGCTTCCTGCACCCAGGTGTGGTCGATGGTGAGGCGTTGAATATATCTGCCTCGCAAAAGATAAATGCGTGAATCACCCACATAGGCAGTGTAAAGTTTATTTTCGATCACCCAGGCGCAGGCACAGGTTGCGCCCATGCCTGCTTCATCCGCTTTGCCGGCGGAGTGCGCAGAGATTGCCTGACTGGCATCATGGATGGCGGTCTCCAGGATTTTCACCGGCTTCCTGGCGTTGCTCTCTGCAACTTTCATGCTGATGGTATTGACTGCAAGCTCGGCAGCCACCTCGCCGGCGCGATGACCGCCGATGCCATCCGCAATCACCGCAAAAATGGATGGGCGCGATTCATCCTTGTTTAACTGGAACGATGCGACCGAATAGCGGTCTTCATTGTTCTTGCCGGACATCCCGGCATGGCTGAGTGCGGCGACGTGCAAATGGGCAAGGGTGGAACGGATCATTCTTCAATATCTTGAACGGTGATCCTGGGTTTTGAGGCCGGGGGCGGCGTTTTCAGCATAAAACGGTAAATTAATTGACCGAAATTTATCATATCCCCGTGTCTCAATCGATACCCTTCACTCAAAACCGGCTCGTAATTTACCCAGGTGCCTGCAATCGAATGGTTGTCCTCCAGCAAGTAACCGCCGTCGTCTGTCTGCCTGAGACGCGCGTGTATGGATGAAACGGAGGGGTGGTCCAGAATCTGGTTGCATTGCACAGGGTCGGTGCCAAAGGTGATATCTTTTTCAATCAGTTGGACGGGCGCGTCCGCGGCAGCCTGCCCATCTGCGTTGATGCGGATGAGGTATGCCGCAGCTTCCACGCCGGACTTTGGAACCGCTCGTGTTTTCTTCGACGGTGCCCGCCTCTTTTTGGTTTTTCCAGTGGTTCGCGCAGCATCATCAACTCCTGCCCGGATCGGTTGTGTGAGAGGATCGATGCTTGCGCGGCGCGCCTCCTGTGCGGCGCGCAGGGACGGGATGCGGAAACGTCCGCTTAGCAGGATCAGGAAGAGCAGCAAACCAGCCAGGATGATCGAACCAAATGTAAGCTGTGTGCGATATTTTGCCAGAAAGGCGGTGGGACCGCTTGGCGGCTTTATCACCGTGACCGTCATTGGGATGGGCATACTTGTCTTGTTCAAACCAAGCACATCCACCGCCTCCACCATGATCTGGTGTTCACCGCTGGTTGTATAGGCGCTCAAATCCCAGGTGAAGATGTCGAAGGGTTCGGTGGTGTTCTCGTCCGCGATCAAACCATCCACATACAGGGTCGTACGCGTGAGCGGACGCACATGCCCATCCGGAAATTCGATGATGATCTCGATCTCCTGTGTCTCAGGCAAAAGAATCTCCCTATTGAAAGGATCGTCTTGCGGAGCCTGCCGCGTGATCTGATATGGCGGCGCAACCGGGAACGGGTTTGGCGGTTGAATATCCAGGTTGAATTTCTGCTCGGCGGAAATCATGGAGCCTGATGGCAGGTTCACCTGCGCGCTGAGGGAATGCTCCCCCGGGCTGTTCACACGGGAGGTATAGGACAGTATGTAGGTTCTGCGCAAGGCAGAAAAATAAACTTCAAGATCCGGGAACCTTTCCTCGCCCGAATATTGGAACATGGCGCCGCCCGTCTGAAGGGCAAGATTATTGAAGACCGCCGCACTTGTATTGGTGAATGTCGAATTCGCGTCCACATACCAGACAAAGATGCGGATGTCGCCTTCAGTTGCGCGCTGGATGTAAGGCTCCAGCAGCGCGGCCAGGTTCGGATCATCCATTTGCGGAGTGATGAACAGAATGGCGCGTTTCATGGCCAGGCGCGGAGTCTGTGCACTGACGGTATCCAGCGCGGTGGCAAGGGATTGCAGGTTGGGTGCGGCGGCGCGCATGTCGGGTTGGAAACCGGTCAGCCCAACGATAAAATCCGTCCCGCTGGCATGGTTAATGACAGGTCCCGCCTGGCTGACAAGGCTGAGGTCATCTGGCAGGTCCGCTGGGCGGCTTTGCGCCCATTGCGCGATCACCTGTGCCACGCGCTGAAAGCGCGAGAAGCCGTTGGCGTTACGCACATCCAAGGCTGTGCCTTGATTGACGGCAACGACGATTTGCAAAGGAATGGCGATCTCTGTCAGCGAGTCGGCCGGGAGTGGCTGTCCGTTTTCGATCACGGTAACTGCCTCGGGCTTAAGGCCTGAGGCGAAAATTCTTTGAGAGTCAAAGACATCCAAAAAGGCGGAGATGGTTGGAAAAGCAGACGCATCCGCAGTGTAGAGAGTCGCAATTGCAAGGTTTTGCTGCGCTCGAACGGCAGGCACAGCCCCCAGCAAAAGACCCAGGCTGAGGAACAATATAAAAAGTTTACGCATTTTCCTCGATGAATACAGGGAGATCTGCTTGCGATTTGGCAAAACGCAGGTAGGTGAGCGTCCATACGGATTTAATGTAAGCGGCGCGGGTGAAAACTTCAACAAAATCGAAATTCATGACAGCTTCCTTGGTTTACGCGTCACTGAATATAACCTGTTTCCCTGTTTTTTGTGTGAGCCTGAGATAGGCGAGATCAAGCGCTGTTTTCATGAAGGCGCTGCTGGTTCCGTAGATCAGGATCATCAACGGGAAGAAAACACAGGAAAATAATACGGAGATAAGTGCAACGCCTTGCATGCTTATTTCGTGCCCGGACTCAAGTAAAAAAGGGACGAAGAATATCGGCAGTATCAACGGTATGGTGATGAAGCCGCTCAAGAGCGAACTGCCGAAGTATACGATCAATGTAATGACGAGGTATTTCCAGACATGGGCACGCATTACCCGAAGGGCATGCTGGAGGGCAGCCATGACGCCCATGTCCTCGGCAATGACCGCAGTTTGGGCGGCTTCCAGGACTCCGATCATCAGGAGCATCAAGGGTGTCAGCAAGATCAAGATGGGTTGTAAACAAATGGCGGCCATCCCGATGGTGACCAGGATCAGCACAAATGCCAGCATGAAAAATACGGTGAAAAACAATCCGATTGTCAGGCTGACAACCAATGTCACCCCAAGGATGCGCCAGAAATAAGGCACGCCATCCCTGACCAGATCCATAAATTTGGTTGAGCCTTCCCCTCGCTCTGCGCGGACAATCCCCAACGTGGCGGCTGAAACGGAGGCGGAACGGATCGCAAGATTTGCAATTGAAGAGATAACAAAAAACAGGATCAGGACAAAGGCCAAAACTGCGGAGATGGTCTCCGATATATCCGTTTTCCCGCTCCCGACCATGATAAAAACGAAGACCATGAAAAGAAGCACCGGTAAAAACGCCACCCCCATGGGTACCATGAGCAGGCCTAAAATGGATTTATGCTTCCAAATGGTCTGCCAGGCGTTCGTCAAAATATCGCCATAATTAAAATTCATTGATTCTCCTTAGTACGCCTTCAAATTTCCAGCCCCCAATCCAAAACAGCGCTCACTCCCATTCGATCGTTGCAGGCGGTTTACTCGTAATATCATAGACTACGCGATTAATACCGTCCACTTCGTTGACAATTCGATTTGAGATTTTCGCCAGTAATTCATGCGGCAGGCGCGCCCAATCCGCCGTCATAAAGTCCTCGGTGGTGACTGCCCGAATTGCCGCCGCCTCCTGATAGGTACGCAGATCGCCCATCACACCCACCGAACGCACGGGCAGCAAAACCATGAAAGCCTGCGAAGTCTGCGCGCCTTTTCCCAAAAAACCTGCTTTTGATAATTCATCCAAGAGGATTTGATCCGCGGCCCGCAAACGGGAGACGCGCTGCGGCGTACACTCGCCGAGACAGCGCACGGTCAGGCCCGGACCCGGGAACGGCTGCCGCCAAACGAGGCTTTCGCTCAGCCCGAGCGCTTCGCCCACCAGCCTGACTTCGTCCTTGAACAAATACCTCAGCGGCTCGACAAGCTCGAATTCCATGTCTTCCGGAAGTCCGCCCACGTTGTGATGCGTTTTGATTTTCTCGGCCTTGTTGCGATCGGGCGCGGAAGACTCAACCACATCGGGATAGATCGTCCCTTGCACCAAAAATTTTGGCTGGCCTACCTGCGCGGCCTGCCGCTCAAAAATGCGGATGAATTTCTCCCCGACGATCTTCCTCTTTTTTTCCGGCTCGGTGACCCCCTTCAACGCGCCGAGGAAATCAGCGCTGGCCTCCACTGTGATCAACTCTGCGCCAAACCCTTTGCGAAAAGCGGATGCAACCTGCTCGCCTTCATTTGCGCGCAGCAGACCCGTATCCACGAAGACACAGACGAGCTGGTCGCCGACGGCTTTATGCACCAAGGCCGCCGCCACGGTCGAGTCCACGCCGCCGCTGACCGCCGCCAGCACGCGCTGATTGCCCACCTGTTCCTTGATTCTTCTTACGCTCTCATCCACAATGGATAAGGGAGTCCATTCCGGTTTTACGCCGCAAATATCAAGGGCAAAATGCTTGAGTAACTCGACCCCCTTGGGGGTGTGATGTACTTCGGGGTGAAATTGCACGCCGAAATATTTCCTTTGCATGTCGCCGATTGCCGCAAAGGGGCTGTTTCCGCTTTTTGCCAGCGCAATGAATCCGTCCGGCATGCGCGTGATCCTGTCGCCGTGAGACATCCACACCTGTGAGAGCGCGGATAACATGGAAGGCATCAATGGTTCCAGGATGGCGGAGCCATATTCGCGTTCAGTAGAGGGACTCACTTCCCCGCCGAGCGCGTGAGTCAAGGCCTGCATCCCGTAACAGATCCCAAGGATGGGCAGGCCCGTCTCTAAGATAAACTTTTGAATATACGGCGCATTTTCCTCGTAAACGGACTTTGGTCCGCCGGAGAGGATAAAGCCCTGGGGGCGGATGGAGAGAATTTTCTCCTGCGGCGCGTCCCAGGGAAATAACTCACAATAGACCTGCGCCTCGCGCACGCGGCGGGCGATGATCTGGGCGTATTGGGAACCGAAATCGAGAATAGCGATGGAATTCATAATGTTTCCGTGCCCTTACTCCTTGCCCATCTCCCTGGGGAGAGGGGTTGGGGTGAGGGAGATATAAGGTGAAAATGCAAATGTGGGAAATCCTGAAATTCGCCGCTATTGACAACCAGGCGATCAAGCCTTGAGTTGATATTCTTCCACCAGACTTTGGACGGTGGCATATAAATCTGTCAGGAAGGCGGTATCAGCTGGATCAAGGCTGGCAAGGGAATCCACTTGTCTCTTTGGGAGGATGAGCACATGAAACTTATAGCCTGGAGAAGGATGATGAAACGCAAACAGGTTTGGGACGCCGCCCTGAGCGGGTCGAAGGATCTCGCGCAGGCGCGTGATTGGGATGAGGAAACTCATGTTTGCGAAGATCCAGCCGATTAAGGGAGAAAAAATCCAGAGAAGTTCTATAACCCAAAAATTTTTCTCAAGGCGGCGTCCTCGCCGCCGAGGACAGCGGTAAGAGCAGGGTTAATCCACAAATTCAATTTTACCGTTATCGAGGGATTTGATGCAGGCAATCGACTCGATCGGCACACCGATGGGCTTCAAGGCATCCCGCCCGCCTTCGAAGATTTTTTCAATGAGCGCGCCGATGCCGACCACCTTTGAGCCGGCGGCTTCAGCCAGGCGGACAAGACCGAGGATGGTCTGCCCGCTGGCGAGGAAGTCGTCGATGATGAGCACTTTTTCACCGTTGGCGAGATATTCGGGAGAGACGATCAATTCGACCATGCGGCCCTTGGTATGCGAGGGCGCCAGGGTGAGATACACCTGGTCTGGCATGGTGATGGGTTTGGTTTTGCGGGCGTATACGACGGGCAGGCCCATGTGAATGGCGGTGGTGAGCGCCGGCGCAATGCCTGAAATTTCGGCGGTCAGGATTTTTGTCGCGCCGACCTTAGCGAAGCGTTTGGCAAAATCACGCCCGCAGGTATCCATCAGGTTTGGGTCGACTTGATGATTGACAAAGCTGTCGACTTTTAAAATTCCATTGCCGAGCACTTGCCCATCCCTTAATATACGTTCCTGCAATTCGTTCATTGAGCCTCCGATTGACCAGACAGATTTGCGTGAATTGTACAACTTGACGGTGAAAGAAGAAAGAGGAATTTATCACAAGACTGCGGATCTAAATTTTGTCCCCCCAAAAAAAACATATTTCACTCAGGGCGAAACGGGATTGGAATATTCCGGCCCGCTCGTTTTAAGCCAATCAAGAGCATGTCTCCAGGACCCAACAAAATTTCTTGCAAGTGTGGCTGCGGGCAATTTCTTGTTAAATTAAACTAAAAGTGCGTATAATGAGACAGACTTTATTTTATATTAAATGAACAATATCGAAAGCATAATGTTGTTTATTAATCTTTTGGCCGCCTAACGTCTTAATTATATTAGGCGTTCCCCCTAAAGGGGACTATGTAGATGGCACTGACCGTTCACAGGCATTTATATGGAATTGATAGTCCAGACACTAGTTAGGCCGTTTGAGAATGTTTTTTCGTTACCTTTTGAATTTGGAGGGCTATAAAATAAATGAACGAATTGATAGAAACTTTGCAAGGGTTGATTTCAGAGGGCGAAAAACTAGCTCCACAAGGTGGTGATGCTCTTTATTACAATGGGGATATGCAACCAGATTATTTATCTTGGAGAATGCAAGCAATCGTAGCTATTGAAGAAGTAGGAGCAACATCTAAGCATATTCTCAAGGATATTGAAAACGATTCAAATGGAGCATATTTCTTTAAAGATTCGGCTAATCGCATACTTGGAAGTTTACGTGCTGCATTGGTAATAGCGCAACGAAAAGAGCGAAGTACCTCGCCTAGCACTCAGCAAGAAATAACGAATCCAATTGATCCCGCTAAGATTTTCATTGTTCATGGTCACGACCAAGTGCTTCTACAACAAACTGCTCGATTTCTAGAAAAGCTTGACCTTAAACCCATAATATTATTCGAACAACCAGGTCAAAGCCAGACCATTATTGAAAAAATTGAGAAACACAGTAACGTTAGGTTTGCAGTCATATTGTCAACGCCAGATGATGTTGGCAAAGCAGCTAAGGATGAAAAGTTTCAACCCAGAGCTAGACAAAACGTGATCTTGGAACTTGGATATTTTCTCGGAAAATTGGGGAGGCCAAATGTTGTTGCTTTGTACTATGAGGCATTGGAACTGCCATCAGATTACCATGGTGTGGAATATCTAAAGGTAGATGCTGAGGGTGCATGGAAAATGAAACTGGCAAAAGAACTTAAGGAAGCCGGATTGGCTATTGATATGAATAAGGCAATATAATTGAGTAGAACTACGGCCTAACACCGACTTCACCTGACCGCCTTCGGCGCAGGGATGCGGCTAAATTTTGAATGAAAAGCGGTTTTAGGCTTTGTCGCCCCGCCAATTTGCAATTCAGAACGCAAAAATTTACCTACTTATCATTGGTATGAAAATAGAAACCTTGACAGGAGGTTGCATGAAAGGACAAATAACCATCGAACAAGGAAAACAAGAAATTGAAAAACAATATAAACAAATTCAGAAAGACGCAGATGATTTAGATAGATGGTTTAAAGAAATCCTTCAAGCGCCTAAATATAAAGACCTTTGGCCGGACATTAAACAGTGGATGGATTGGGTGGATATTGCTCGAAACATGGCAGATAAGGCCAGAACCACAGGAGAAGTGGAACCCAATAAGGATGCAATCCAAAAATTTCTAGGTATTTCGAATCAAATAAAAAATACTCTAGAACTCGAACCAGGAACGCATGACAAAATAAATGGTAAGGTTTCAGGAATCGAGACCATGATCAACGAAATATTGATAACGTTCAGTTTGATAGAATGGCAGGAAATCAGTAATATGGAGGACAAGGAACCAGAATAAAAGTACGTTACATCCTCTAAAGAATACAATTGAATAGATCAAATTAATATTTACATAGATTACACCTATATATAAGAATATGCCCAACTTGCGGTTGCAGGCACGATTTGCCAGAAATGTGCAATAATTAGAGAAGGAGTCTTGCCCGCCCATACGCCAGTATCCCCTCCGGGGACGATGTTCCCTTCGGGAATGATAGCGCAAACCGTTGGGTGGTTCCTGATAATTAACAATTTCGCTATGATATAAGGTATTGTTCATGGAAAACTTTGATTACTTTTTGAATTCCAGTATTTTCTTCAATTCATCTGCGAGTGATAAAGAAAAAGAAGAGATAAAAAATCTAGTTCTTGAGGCTTGTCGAAGAATTGAAGGAAAAAATCAAAGTGATATTCTTCAAGTTTTAGGTAATATTGAATTTGTTATCTATAAACCTTTAGAGGGTGATATCATTATTGATGTGAATAGAAACCCAAATGGAGGCGTGACAATAAAATGCGAGATAGAAAAATCTGAAACACAAAAATCTTGTTGGCGTTGTTTTGTTATTTATTATCTACGTGAAGTGAAGAATAGGGAAACTCAACTATTCGTGCTTGCGCATGAGTTTGGTCACGCATTCTATCAACATCCCATTATTAATCCCCGCCCATCCCCGTCAGAACTTGATGAATTTGAACGCGCTGCAAATGAAAAGGCTATAGAATGGGGTTTCAGACCTCATAATGACGACATTGATAAAAACGCATACTTTAGAAAATACTTTGGCTAGGTATCCCACCGAAACACCGCCGAACACAGCGTGCACCGCGTCACACTTTGTGTGCTGGGCGAGCGGCTGGACGCTGGGGATGCCAAGCGCCAATGCGCTTTGGCTGGGCGATGGTCGCAATGGACTGCTCCCTCGCCCGATCTGCGGCACCTACGGCAAGCAGTTTTCCTTGGGCGAGCACCAGGACAGGCTGGCTTCGAGTTTTCTCTGCTCCCAAACATTGTCCACGCCCGCCCCAGCGCCATGCTCCGCGAACGCACATCGTTAGTCCGCTTCATCCACAAAGTAAAAGTCAAGGTAAAAATAGTAAGACTGCTTTTGAGTATGAGAGAACACAAGAAACCTATCTCGTTAGTTCTAATAAGTTTGCTGGTTCTTTTGATTGGTATTCTCGACCGTTGGATAGGGTCAGAGATAGAATTTGGCGTAATCTATCTCATACCTGCTCTGCTGGCTGCGATAATCAATAAACGTCTAGGGCTTGTCATTGCCTTTGCCAGTGCGTTGATGGCGTTTATCGTTGATTTGTCTGTAAACGGTCACACCGCTAATCTCACCTTCTATTTGTGGGATTTTTTGTCAAACACAGTAATTTTTTCTCTTATCACATTTTTGCTCTCAGACCTGCTACGATCCAGACAACATGAACGCGAATTGGCGCGTACCGACCCATTGACAGGCGCAATGAATGTCCGCGCATTTTACGAGTTGGAGGAAGCCGAAATTTATCGTGCAGATAGATACAAGCACCCATTTACAGTTGCCTATATGGACATTGATAATTTCAAGGTTATTAACGATACACTTGGGCATAGCATGGGCAACAGACTACTCTGTAATCTGGTCACAAGTATCAAGGGACGTGCGAGAAAGACAGATATAGTCGCACGGCTTGGCGGTGATGAGTTTGCCCTATTGTTACCAGAAACCGATCAGGAAACCGCCCAAATAGTCATAAGCGAGATTCAAAATCATCTCACAGATGAAATCCACAAAAACAATTGGTCTGCAACATTTAGTATTGGCGTTCTAACTTTTACCCAAATTCCTCCGACGGTCGAAAAAATGATAGAAGCCGCCGATACATTGATGTATGTGGTAAAACAAAATGGAAAAAACTCAATCAAATATTCCACGTACGTGGCCTACCGATGAGTAGCAGTTGTCAAGGGGTAAAAAACATTCAGAAAAGAAAGGGCTTTGGACAATCTCCATGATTCTAAAGCCTTTTTAATTGCACGATAATCAGCGGATTCAAAAAAAGGCAATCTTCGTCTGCCCCGCCAGGAACTCCTGCCGAGTTAAGCGCAATCCACCGGAAGATTTTTTTGTCTACTGTTTCAAGGCCAGCACTTCCTCCTTGGAAGCAATCCGCCGAGGCGCGCCGCCTCGCACGATCCGCGTCAGGTGTTCCCCTTTTCCCAGCCGCAACAATCCATATTTCGCAAACTGCTGATTGGTCATGCCCTTCAATGCGCTCTTGTCCATGTGCCATGCCCAAGTCAACATTTTGTAGGCCAGGTCTTGAAACTTCTCATCTCCACATCGCGCGGCCTTAGCGCAATCTCCTGTCGCCCGTTCAGACCTCCGACTGTGATGTAATGCTTGTGGACATCCAGTCCGATATAGCGCACTTCCGCCTCGCTTGCATTCCGTTCCCGTTTCATGCTACACTCCTTTTGTCTTTGAGATTGAGGCATGGATTTTTGGGTTAGAAGTTACATCTACCGATGCGGGTTCTCTCGTTTTCTTCCAACCAGGTCCCAGATTTCAAATCCGCCGGACAGTCAAATAACACGACGGGCTTGCCCTGATCTTTCCTCGGACATCCCAAGGCCGCAACCGACTGACCCTGACGCTCCTGCCCCAGACACGTCCCCGACGTTCCATCTCTTTCAGGATACTGTCTGCCATGCCTCAATGCAACTTCATTCTAGTAACAAAGCGTGTACCCCGTCACACTTCGTGTGCGGGACGAGCGGCTGGACGCTGGGGAATCTGCGCACATCCCAAGTCTTTTTCCACTCGGACGGGGGAACCCCGTCCGCCCCAGCGCCAGTATCCCTTACGGGGACGATGTTCCCTTCGGGAATGATAGCGCAATCCTTGCTCAATCAACCCTATAAAAGAGTTAGCATGAGAACAATAAGACGAATCCAAATCGGTGAAAATGATCTCTTCAAGCAGATGAGACTCACATCCTTGCGAGATGCGCCTTATGCTTTTTCATCCACTTACGATTCAGCATTACAACGAAGTGCTGAAAGCTGGCGTGAGCAAGTAGTGAGTACTGCGCACGGAGCCGATCGGGCAACTTTCATAGCCTTCGCTGATGATGTGCCTATTGGAATTGCGTCACTATATCGCCTCGAAGGTCAACCCGATGCAGGCGAAATGTTGCAGGTGTGGGTTGCTCCTGAGTATAGGGGAACAAACACTGCATGTGATTTGATAAATGCCATCTTTAAGTGGGCAGGTGAAAATAACTTCCGCAGAATTATAGCCAGAGTCACAGATGGGAATACCAGAGCGCTAAAGTTTTATAGTAGATATGGTTTTATTATCACTGATGAGTATTCACTGCTCGATCCAGATAGTGTATCTTTTGAGAAGGGGGTTAAGGGATGACAATTACGTCGAAAAAAGGACTGCGCCTAACACATCGTGCACCCCGTCACATTTCATGTGCGGGGCGAACGGCTGGGCGCTGGGGATTCCCAGCGCTCATGCGCTGAGATGGGCGATGGTCGCGGTGGATTGCTCCCTCGCCCGATCTGCGGCACGCTTCGCAGTCAAGCATTTTGGTTGTTGAGCCCGTCGAAAACCATGCCAGTATCCCCTACGGGGACGATGTTCCCTTCGGGAATGATAAAATAACATATTATGACAAGGAGTAGAATGAATCCCGAGGTTGATTTTTATTTTAGTAAGGCCGAAAAGTGGCGGGAAGAAATCAAGAAATTGAGGATGATCGTTCTTGACTGTCAGCTATCAGAAGAATTGAAGTGGGGTGTTCCTTGTTACACGTTTCAGAAAAGTAACATAGTACTAATA
>Ga0172369_10004342_pt1 | contig 18053 bp, 15 predicted proteins | sample LakKiv25m_FD_114539 | JGI IMG/M metagenome (GOLD analysis project Ga0172369, IMG submission 114539) | Freshwater microbial communities from Kabuno Bay, South-Kivu, Congo - kab_022012_11.25m | ecosystem: Environmental > Aquatic > Freshwater > Lake | place: Democratic Republic of the Congo...
GAGGCGTTTGATGTCATTACCAGGGATCGATCAAATTTGAGCTTGGTGAAGGCGAATCAGGAAATTTATAAGCTTTTGATAGATGGAGTGAATGTAAATGTTGTGAAAGAAAATGGCGAAACTGAGACGCAGAGAGTGAAGTTTTTTGATTTTGAAAATCCGGAAAATAATCATTTTCTAGCGGTTTCTCAAATGTGGATAGTGGGGGAGATGTATACGAGAAGACCGGATGTAATACTTTTTGTAAACGGTATTCCTCTGATTTTATTGGAACTTAAGGCATCACACAAAAGCCTTGTGGATGCGCATCGTGACAATATTCGGGATTACAAAGATACGATTCCGAAATTGTTTTGGTACAATATGGGAATTATCATTTCCAACGGGATTGAAAATAAATTTGGTTCATTGACAGCACCGTACGAATTTTTTAATGAATGGAAAAAAGCTGAAAAGGAAGAAGATAAACCAAAGACTGATTTGGCTACTATTCTTCGTGGAGTGTGTGACAAGGGAAGACTTTTGGATATTTTTGAAAATTATGTTTTGTTCGATGAAGCGAAAGGGGAAGCTAAAAAGATTTTGCCACGTTACTTCCAATTTTTCGGAGTGAATCGTGCTTTTGAAAATGTTATAAATCGTAAAAAACTGGAGGGTAAGCTCGGTGTTTTTTGGCATACGCAAGGCTCAGGAAAGTCATATTCCATGGTGTTTCTTTCACAAAAAGTTTTGCGTAAACTTGCCGGAAATTTCACTTTTGTGATTGTGACTGATAGGACACAACTTGATGGACAGGCTTATAAAAACTTTGCAAATGTTGGAGTGATCCACGAAACGGAAGTGCATGCGGAAGATATCAAACATTTACATTCATTATTGGCACAAGATCATCGTCAGATTTTTACCACTATTCAAAAATTTCAAGATATTCCCGGTGCTATTTCGGAACGTGAAGATATTATTGTGATGACTGATGAGGCGCATCGCACACAATATGATCGCATGGCTTTAAATATGCGCAAGGCCTTACCAAAGGCATCTTTTGTCGGTTTCACTGGTACTCCGCTTATGGCTGACGGTGAGGCGGAAACTGTGAAAACTTTTGGAGATTATGTTTCTGTTTATAATTTTGGTCAGTCTGTGGCGGATGGTGCGACTGTGCCATTGTATTATGAAAATCGTGTTCCAAGACTTAAAAATGTTAATGAGAATTTGGAAGAACAAGTCGGACAACTTATGGATAGATATGATCTTGATGAGGATGAAGAGGAAAAATTGGAGCGAGAATATTCAAATTTTTATGAGATTGTAACTCGTGAAGATCGTTTGGACACTGTTGCGCGTGATATCGTGGAACACTATGTCGGAAGAGGATATGACGGAAAGGCTATGGTCATTTCTATTGATAAGAAAACCACTTTCCGTATGTATGACAAAGTCCAAAAAGAGTGGAAAAGGTATCTTGCAAAATTGCGAATGGATCTTTCAAGGACTACTGATGAGCGCGAACATGAAAAGATTTTGGAAAAACTTGAACAACATGAAAATGTGGATATGGCAGTGATGGTGAGCTTGGGAAATAACCAAAATGAGATTGCTGACATGGAAGAGTTTGAAATCGATGTGAAACCAATTCGTGAAAGAATTATTCATGAAGATTTGGAAAATGAATTCAAAAAAGCTGATAGTAATTTGCGGATTATTTTTGTTTGTGCGATGTGGCTTACCGGTTTTGATGTGCCGAATCTTTCGACTTTATATTTGGATAAGCCTTTGAAAAATCATACTTTGATGCAGACTATTGCACGTGCGAATCGTGTTGCGGATGAGGGAAAAAAGAATGGATTGATTGTTGATTATATTGGCGTGTTTAAAAATATTGAGAAGGCTTTGGCTTTGTATGCGGCGAGCGGAATTGATGAAGATGAGATTATCAAGAGCAAAGATGAACTTTTGGGGAATTTGAAAAGTGCGCTTCATGCTGTTAAGGGATTTTTGGGTGAAGATCTGATTGAGCTTGAACTTGAACCTTTGCTTAAAGCGCCTAGTGATCAGAAATTATTGTTGCTTGAAAAATATTCGAACATAATGATTTCTCAGCAGGATAATAAAAAGAAATTTTTGAATCTTGCCAGTGATTTACAGAATGCTTATCGTTCGGTTTTGCCTGATCCAAAGGCAGAAGATTATTATCATGAAGTTACGGCGGTTCGCGTGCTTGCTTCTCGTATTCGTGATGTGGGAGCGCAAAGTGTTGATGTTTCTCAGGTGAAAAAGGATTTGGAGGATTTGCTCGATAAATCTATACAGGCTGGAGAATATGTTATTTCTCAACATAAAAAGATAAAGGATTTGAGTTCTCTTGACGCTGATGCGTTGCAAACTTTTTTTGCAGGATTGGAAAATAAAAATTTGCAGGTTGAGGAAATGTCTGCAGAGCTTGAGCAAAAGATAAACGACATGGTGAAGCGAAATAAAAAACGTGCGAAATTTATGGATAGGCTTCTTTCTCTTTTGCAAGAATACAACAGTGGTGCGCATGATGTCGATAAGCTTTTCGACGATTTGGTTGAATTGGCAAAAGATCTAAATGAAGAGGAACAAAGGTCTGTGAAAGAAAATTTAAACGAGGATGAGTTGGCGATTTTTGATTTGTTGGTAAAAGAAAATTTGAATCCTGAGGAAGTTGCGAAAATCAAAGGTGCTACGCATGAACTACTTATAAATCTAAAACCACTTTTGGTCTCGCACTGGCGAGATTTTGAGGCTAATCGTTCTAGTGTGAAGGTTACGATAACAGATTTATTGTTTACAAAATTGCCTGAGCCAACATACACGGAAAAAGAATGTGAGCTTAAAGGATTTGAGGTCTATAATTTTGTTTATGAAAGGTATAGAGATGCAAAAGATTTAGTTGAAGTTTAACCCATTTCCCCATGTCCCAATACTACAATCCACAACGTACACGCAATCTTTACGATCCAAAGTCGAAAGAACCGTTTCGATTGAGTAGGTCGAAGATTGATTTGTTTATAAAGTGTCCGAGGTGTTTTTATTTGGATAGGAAGCTTGGAATTGGGCAGCCGCCTGGGTATCCATTTTCTTTGAATTCGGCGGTGGATAAACTTGTAAAAAAAGAATTTGATGTGCATAGGGCGAATGGGACGGCACATCCGCTTATGAAGGCATATGGGCTTGATGCTGTGCCGATGGCGCATGAGAAAATTGATGAATGGCGGGATTCGCTACGTCGCGGAATTACTTTTCATTTTCCAAAAACAAATCTTTTGATTACTGGAGGTGTCGATGATGTGTGGGTAACACCCAAAGGTGAGCTTATAATTGTCGATTATAAGGCGACTTCAAAGGAAGATGAGGTCACGCTTGATGCGGAGTGGCAGGACGGTTACAAACGCCAAATGGAAATCTATCAATGGCTTTTTCGCAAGAATGGTTTCAAGGTTTCTTCGACTGGATATTTTGTGTATTGCAACGGTAAGGCGGACTCTGCGGCGTTTGACGGAAAGCTCGAATTTGATATCAAGTTAATTCCGTATGTGGGCGATGATGGGTGGGTGGATGGTGTGGTGAAGGATTTGTGGGGATGTTTGCAGGGCGATGAAGTGCCGGAGGCGGGGGAGGATTGTGATTATTGTAAATATGTGGAGGCTGTGGAGAAGGCTATTTAACCTTACCGAATTCGGTAAGGTTAACCGTGTCGAATTCGACACCTTTTAATTGGTGAGTTTCTAATTATGGCGAATCTGCCATAATTAAACTGTTTTGCAATTAAATCCTTCAAAATATCATTGACGGTGAGTGTATGCTCACCTATGATGTGGGCGTAAATAACTTTATAAGTATGGATCAAAAATTATCTATATTCGAAGGGAAGGAAATTCGTAAGAATATGTCTCAAGGTGAATGGTGGTTTTCGGTAATTGATGTGGTCGGGGCTTTGACGGACAGTACGCAACCAAGTAAATACTGGACGGCAATGAAGGTAAGGGTACATGGAGAGGGGGATTTTCAGTTATCTACAATTTGTAGACAACTGAAATTGGAGTCTTCGGATGGGAAAAAATATGAGACCGATTGTGCCAATACCGAGGGAATTCTTCGTATAATTCAATCCATACCATCTCCGAAAGCTGAACCTTTTAAACTTTGGCTCGCAAAGGTTGGTTATGAACGAATACAGGAAATCGAAGATCCTGAACTTGCGACAAAGCGAACAAGGGATTTGTATAAGGCAAAAGGTTATAGCGATGATTGGATTGAAAAGCGTATGCGCGGTATTGCTGTTCGTGAAAATTTGACTCGTGAGTGGGAAAATCGAGGACTGAAAGAGAAAAAAGAGTATTCTATTTTGACTGCTGAAATTTCAAAAGCGACGTTTGGGATGACTCCGTCTGAGTATAAAGGTTTCAAGAATTTAAAACGTGAAAATTTGAGAGATCATATGACTGATTTGGAACTGATTTTTTCTATGCTTGGAGAAAGCGCGACGACTGAAATTACTCAATCAAGGGATTCGCAGGGTTTTCCTGCTTTAAGAACTGATGCTAATGAAGGAGGAAAGATTGCCGGTGATGCTAAAAAAGCTCTTGAACTTAAAACTGGTAAGAAGGTTTCAAAATCCGACAATTTTTTGAGTGAGCCTGAAGGTAGGAAGAGATTGAAATAGTAGGCTTTTCAATTTTTATCTTTATTTTTTATTCTTTTTTGTCCAAATTGCTTTGACCCATGGAACTGTGAGAGTTGAGATGAAAAATCCGAGGGTTGGGACGAGTGAGTTTACGAATGGATTTGCGAGTTTTGTGACTAGAAAAAATATAACTACGACAAAATAGGTTAGTACAAGGATAAGCAGTTTTCTTGTTAACGAAGTTTCCCACGCTTTATCAAGTTCAACGCGTGTGTTGCGTTTTTTGATTTCGTCTATCTCGTTTTTGAGTTCTTCGAGTGTTGGCATTACTGTTCAAGTAATTTTTTGATTTTCTTTCGATGCTTTTCATTATCCATATCTAGCATAACTTCTCTTAGAAATTTTCCGGTAATCTCTATTTCGAGAGTAAGTCTAGTCGGTCTGTTAACGGTTGTAAATGTATCAATTGTTTTTTCTCCACCATCGCATAATGCTAATGTGAAGTTAATAGCGTTTTTTGTTTCTACTCTAATGACTCCAACAGTTTTTGGGTGTCCTAGTTTTCCGCTTCTGCGTGCGTATGTAATTGGTGTTTCTACTTCGAATGGTGTAAATATTTTGTCAATTTGTTGTGCTGTTAGCAAAATCCCTTCCCATATGGGAAGGCTTTGTTCGTCTAATAATGCGCCTTTTACTATTGGTGTGTCTTTTTGATCCCATCCTCGTATGTCCAAAACTGCGGGAACGTTTTGATTATCTCGGAGTGAGATTCTCAGTCCTGCCATTTTGTCTATTTCTATGTATACTTTTTCAAATGTTTTTACTCCTTCTGTCATTGTTTTTGCGAAAATAATAGAGTTGAATTTAGCAGAATGTTAAGAATAAATCAATTTGTGCCTACCCTTTCCATTCCAATTTGCCCCTACTTCACCGATTTGGTATTATGAAAATGTTCCTATTTCATAAATTTACTTCGAAGATGATTACACAAGATAAACTTCTTGAGCAGATTCCTTTCTGCTTGAAGGGTACGGATTTTCCTACGCTTGGGGCGAAATACGAGGGCAAGGTGCGTGACAATTATACCAAAGACGGAAAACGTTTTATCATCGTCACAGACAGGCTTTCGGCGTTTGACAAAGTTATCACAACGATTCCTTTCAAAGGACAGGTCTTGAATCAAATGGCTGAGTTTTGGTTCAATGAAACAAAAGACATCATAGGAAACCATGTCATCGATTTTCCGGATCCGAATGTTGTGGTCGGGGTCGAGTGTAAAGCGCTTCCTGTAGAGCTTGTTGTGCGTGGATATCTTACAGGAGTGACTTCTACAAGCGTTTGGACTCATTATAAAAATGGTTCTCGTGAATTTTGTGGAAACAAACTTCCGGACGGAATGAAACGTGATCAGAAATTTGAAAAACCGATTTTGACGCCTTCTACAAAAGCAGAACATGGTTCACATGATGAATCTGTTTCGCGTGAAGATATTCTTGCTCGTGGAATTATTACTCCTGAACAGTTCGATTTTATCGCTGACGCAGCCATGAAACTCTATGCTCGTGGTGTTGAAATCGCGGCAAAACAGGGGATTATATTAGTAGATACGAAGTACGAATTTGGTGTCACTCCTGAGGGTAAAATCGTTTTGATCGATGAAATGCATACTCCGGATTCTTCACGTTTTTGGTTTGCTGATGAATATGAAAAACGTTTTTCTGCTGGCGAGGATCAGAAAAAAATCGACAAAGAGTATTTAAGGGAATGGCTTGCTGAAAGAGGATTCAGGGGAGAAGGTGAAATTCCTGTTATTCCTGATGAAATTCGAGTAGAAACTGCACGAAGATATATCGAGGCTTATGAGCTTATTACAGGCCAAACTTTTACTGCGGAAGTTGGTGATGTTGGCGAAAGATTAGCGCAGAATTTATCAAAATATTTATAATTTTTCACTCAAAAATTTATGAAAGTCGTAATACTTTTGGGATCAGAATCGGATCAAGAATTTGTGAAAGGTTTTCCAAGTGAATTTGAATCTTATGGAGTGGATAGCGAAATTATCGTTGCTTCTGCACATAAAGTTCCGGAAAAAGTTTTTGATATTGTTTCAAAAAATAATGAAAGTGCCGAAGATATCGTCTATATCACGGTTGCTGGAAGATCAAACGGACTTTCCGGTGTTACTGCCGCGAATAGTATTCATCCTGTGATCGCGTGTCCGCCATTTCAGACGAAAGAGGATTTCATCATCAACATCAACAGCACGCTTGTGATGCCGAGTGATACTCCTGTGATGACTGTTCTTGATCGTCAAAATGTTATAATGGCCGTGTTGCGAATTTTTGCGCTTAAGGATCACAAACTTAAGGATGATTTAAGAAAAAGAATTAAAGAAATTAAAAAAAGTTTTGATAAATAATTTATAAATAATATGGAACATAGTTTACTTGCAGTTTCGCCTTTGGATGGAAGATATAGCGATAAAGTCTCTTATTTGTCACAATATTTTGCTGAGGCGGCTTTGATGAGATATAGAGTTTTGGTTGAAATCGAATGGTTTATTTTTATTTTCAATGAGCTTGATTTGGCAAAAGTGAAACTTGATTCGAAAAAAATCAGATTTTTGCGTGAGATTTATGAGGATTTCGATATCGATTCCGCGAAGAAAATCAAAGAAATCGAAAGAACGACAAATCATGATGTGAAAGCCGTTGAATATTTTATAAAAGGAAAATTTGAGGGAACTGATCTTGAGAAATATTCTGAATTTGTACATTTCGCATGTACTTCTGAAGATATCAATAATCTTGCGTATTCTTGTTCCATCAGAGATTTTTTGGAGAGAGATTTTTTGGTCACTGCGCGTGATTTGGTGAAGGAGATTTATGCTCTTGCTTCAGCGAATAGAGCGGTTTCGATGCTTTCCAGAACGCATGGGCAAACGGCTACTCCGACAACTCTTGGAAAAGAGATGGTGAATTTTGTTGCGAGAATGGAAAAAGAATTGGAAGTGTTGGGTAATTTCACTGCGTTACCTGCAAAAATAAATGGTGCTGTCGGAAATTACAATGCACATGTTGTGGCTTACAAAAACGTGGATTGGATGGATGCCGGCAAAAAATTCGTTGAATCTTTGGGACTTTCTCTGAATTCTTACACAACACAAATAGAACCGCATGACGGTTTTGCTTTTGTTTTCGATTCTATTAAGAGATTTAATACTATTTTGCTCGATTTTGATCGTGATATGTGGACTTATATCAGTCTTGGATATTTTGGCCAGAGGACGATAAAAGGTGAGGTTGGATCTTCTACGATGCCGCACAAAGTGAATCCAATTGATTTTGAAAACAGTGAGGGAAATCTTGGACTCGCGAATGCACTTTTGTCTCATATGTCTGAGAAACTTCCGATATCAAGAATGCAAAGAGATCTTACTGATTCTACGGTTTTGAGGAATGTCGGATCTTCTTTTGCTTATTCTATTTTGGCTTACAAGAGCACAATAAAAGGTGTTGCAAAATGTGAAGTTAAGAAAGATGTTATTCTTGCTGATTTGAAAGATCGATGGGAGGTTTTGGCTGAGCCGATTCAGGTTGTTATGCGAAAAAATCTTGTAAAAAATTCTTACGAACAATTAAAAGAACTTACTCGTGGAAAAGGTGGAATTTCTAAAACTACTGTTCAAAGTTTCATAAAAAAACTAAAAATCAAAGCTGAAGACAAGAAAACTTTGCTTGATCTTACGCCTGAAAAATACGTTGGACTTGCGGCAAAACTTGTTGATGAATATGAGCTAAAATCAAATGAAGGTTTGGGAGGATGTGGAGATGGTGGTTGTGGAAGTTGTGGAGGTGGATGCCACTAAAATGATTTTTAACTGGTGGAATTTAAATTTTGAGAGTAAAATTTCTCTGTTTTTTTAACAAAAATATATGTTTAAGAAGGTCGATCCGAAGCAAAGTTTTCCTCAAATGGAAAAGGAAATACTAACTGATTGGAGTAAGGATAAAATTTTTGAAGAATCGATTAATAATAGAAAAGATAATAAAAAATATGTGTTTTTTGATGGACCTCCTTTTGCGAATGGTTTGCCTCATTATGGGCATATTTTAGCGAATGTTTTGAAGGATGCTATCACTCGATATTGGACGATGAAGGGCTTATATGTGCCGAGAACTAATGGTTGGGATTGTCACGGACTTCCTGTCGAATACGAAATCGAAAAAGAGCTCGAACTTTCCGGAAGGAAGGCTATCGTTGACTACGGTATTGAGAATTTTAATTCAAAATGTAAACAATCGGTTTTCAAATATACAAAAGAATGGGAAGAGACATTGAAAAGAATCGGTCGATGGGTCGATTTTGGTGATAGTTATGCGACTTTGGACAATACCTACATGGAATCGATCTGGTGGGTTTTCAAACAAATTTGGGATAAAAAAATGGTTTATTCCGGATATAAAGCGATGCATATTTGTCCGAGATGTGAGACTCCACTTTCGAATTTTGAGGTTTCTCAGGGGTATAAAGACGTTACTGATTTGTCTGCGATTGCAAAATTTAAACTGAAAGAAGATGCCCTGACTGCGATTGGGGCAGTGGGGGAGAGTATCTATGTTTTGGCTTGGACGACCACTCCTTGGACACTTCCTGGAAATGTTGCTTTGGCGATGGGGCCTGAAATTGAGTATGTAAAAGTTGTTGGGTCACTTTCTAAACCTGAAGAGAAAGCGGAAAATCTTGATCCGAAAAAAATCGAAGTTGGTACTTATATTTTGGCAAAAAATTTAGTCGAAAAAGTTTTCGCAGGAGGAAGCCATGTTATCGTTTGTGACATAAATCCAAAAGATCTTGAAGGTAAACATTATGAACCACTTTTTGATTATTATGTGAATAAAGGAATCGAGGGTGATATTTATAGCATTGGATTGGCGAATTTTGTGACGACTGAAGATGGAACCGGAATTGTGCATATTGCGCCTATGTTTGGTGAGGATGATTACAGTTTTGGCATGGAAAAGGGTTGTGGAATTGTCCAGCATGTCGCGATGAATGGAACTTTTAATCCGGAAGTGACTGATTTTGCAGGAAAATTCGTGAAAGGTCAGGACGGAAATGTTGCGAAATTTTTGGAGGACAAAGGACTTTTGTTTAAGAAAGAAAATTATCGACATAGTTATCCACATTGTTGGAGATGTGATACTCCTTTGCTGAATTACGCGACGAGATCTTTGTTTATTCGTGTCAGCGAAATTCGCGATAAACTTTTGAATAATAATGAAAAAATCCATTGGCAACCTGAACATATAAAAGATGGACGTTTCGGAAGATGGCTTGAACAAGCCAGAGATTGGGGTATTTCAAGAAATAGATTTTGGGGATGTGCGATTCCGGTCTGGGAATGTGATTGTGGAAACATGACTTGTGTAGGTTCTATAGAAGAACTTAAAAATTTGTCAGGTGGAAAAACGCCTGTAAATAAAGGAGAACTGGATTTACATAAACCTTACATCGACGATGTAACTATAAAATGTGATAAATGTAGCGATACAATGAAGAGAATTCCAGATGTGTTTGATTGCTGGTTTGAGAGTGGATCTATGCCTTATGCGCAATTGCATTATCCTTTCGAAAACAAAAAAGAATTTGAAGAAAATTTCCCTGCGGATTTTATCGCGGAGGGCTTGGATCAGACACGTGGATGGTTCTATACACTTCATGTTTTGGCTACAATTCTTTTTGATAAACCTGCGTTTAAAAATGTTATTGTTAATGGAATTTTGCTTGCGGCGGATGGTGAAAAACTTTCAAAGAGAAAGAAAAATTATCCTGATCCAAATCTACTTTTTAATACAAAAGGTGTTGATAGTACGAGATATTTCTTATGTAGTTCGACGGCACCTTTGGCCGAAGACGTGCGGTTTTCTGAGGATCATGTCGATGAAATTGTGAAGAAAGTTACACTGACTTTGTGGAATACTTACAGTTTTTTTGTGACATATGCGATCATCGATAATTTTGAAGCCGACAAAGAATTTGATAAATTTTATCCTGACAACAAACTTGATAAATGGATTTTATCTGAGCTAAATACATTGATAAAAAATGTGACAGAACAGATGGATGATTACAATATGACGAAAGCGACTCGTCCTATTTCTGACTTTTTGGAGAATCTTTCGAACTGGTATGTTCGAAGGTCTCGAAGAAGGTTCTGGAAGAGTGAAAATGATGGAGATAAGAAGCAAGCGTATCAGACTCTTTACACTGTTTTGGTGCAATTATGTAAAGTTATGGCGCCATTTATGCCATTTATTTCAGATGAAATTTACAAGAATTTGACTGGTGAAAAATCTGTTCATCTTTGTGATTGGCCTGAAGTAAACGGAAATTTGATTGATGAAAAATTGAATGATGAAATTCATTTGGTTCGAACTGTTGTAAATCTTGGACATAGTGTTCGTAGCAAAGCGAAAATCAAAGTTCGTCAGCCACTTGCTAAGATCAGTATTGCGCTGCCAAAAGGCATAGAAGAAAATCTTGTGATTACCCAAAAAGACGTGATTTTGGAAGAATTAAATGTTAAAAATATTGAAATCTTGAAAGATGCCGGTGAAATTGCTGAGGTTGTTGTTCTTCCAAATTCAAAGGCTCTTGGTCCAAAATATGGTGCTGATGTTCAATTTATTATTCAGAAAATAAAAGCTGGAGAATTTGAACTTCTTGAAACAGGAGAAGTAAAAGTGGAACAATTTGTTTTGCAAAATGATGAAGTTTCTGTTGGATTCAAGGGAAAAGAAGGATTCGATGTCGAAAGTGAAGGTGGAATTACTGTTGCACTTGATACGATAATCACTGAAGAACTTAAAAAAGAGGGATATGCTCGCGATATAATCAGATTTATTCAGGAAATGAGAAAGGAAGCTGATTTTCAAGTTGATGATAGAATTTATGTTTTGATTGAGGCTCCGGCTGAGATTGCTGAGGCTGTAAGCGCATTTGCGGATTACATAAAAAATGAGACATTGGCTGTAGAAGTTCAGCAGAGTGGAAATCTTGAATGGGACAAAGAAAAAGTTGTGCAATTAGAAGAAAATGATGTTAAAATTGCTGTAAAGAAAGCTTAAATATGGGATTTTTAATTTCTCCTCTTATAGGCATTGGTTTGAATAGTATCACTCTCTACGTGATAACTAAATTTGTGGACGGAGTTACTTTTACCGGAGGAATTAAGTTTTTTATCCTTGGTGGAGCGATCATCGGACTTCTTAATTTTATTTTGAAACCTATTTTGAAATTGGCTGTTCTTCCAATTTTGATTATTAGTGGAGGACTTTTCTTTATGATTGTCAACGGCATTCTTTTGTGGTCTTTAACCTATATTCTCAACTATTTACATTTTTCGGGTGTATCAATTACCTTTCCAAATCTTGGCAGTTATGTTATAGGTGCTGTAGTATTTGGAATTGTAAATTGGCTCGTTAATTTAATAAAATAATAATATGCAAACTATACTAACAGTAGTTCAGGTCGTACTTTCACTTCTTCTTTCTGTAGCAATTTTGACACAACAAAGAGGAACAGGACTTTCTTCAACATTTGGAGGAAGTGGAACATTTTATACAAGCAAAAGAGGTGCTGAAAAAGTACTTTTCAATGCTACTATCGTACTTGGTGTTCTTTTCGTTGCTAATTCAATCGCTTATTTATTTCTTGTTTAAAAGAAATATTAAATGAAGCTTTTAAAATGGATTATTAAAGTTTTTAAGTCTTATACTTATGCTGATAAGATTGTTGCTGCATTTTCTGTGGTGGCTTTTTTATTGATGATTGTGAAGATGATGCTTTTCCCGTATGGATTTTTTAGCTTTGGTTCTTCTGATACTTATGCGGAAGGAATTGTTGCGAGGAATGGAATTCAAAATATAAATTCACTTTTTGTTGATTACAATGATGCTGATAGAGAGGTGTCGAGTTTGGTTTTTTCAGGTTTGATGAAATATGATCCTTCGAAAAAAGCTGTAGTCGATGATATGGGTATAATGAGTATTAATGAGACAAAAACTGAATATACTTTCAAAATTCGTGGAGGTATAAAATGGCAGGATGGAAAGGATTTTACGGTTGATGATGTGTATTTTACTTACCATGATCTTGTCATGGATAAGGATTTTCCAAATGAGATCCTTAAGGCAAATTTTGATGGAGTTACTGTCGAAAAAATCGACGCTTCTACTATCAAATTCAAACTTCTAAAACCGAATATTTTCTTCACTACAAATCTTACGACAGGAATTTTGCCTAAGCATCTTCTTAATGGTGTGAAGCCTTATGATTTACTTCAGAATCCTTTTAATAAACTTCCAATCGGTACAGGACCTTATATGGTTACAAGTCCTGTCGAATCTTTCCCTGACGGAAGAACTCAGATTACTCTTACTGTTAATTCTTATTATTATAATCCGATTTCAGAAATTACTAATTTGAGGATTATTGCTTATCCTACGGCAGATTTATTGATGCAAAATATGAGTTCCTATAATGCTTCTCCTCGTGTTACAGATAAAGTTGCAGATGCATTTAGAGCAAATGAAAGATTCAAACTTTTGTCTTATGAATTGCCTCAATATACTGCTGTGTTTTTTAATCTTGATAATGCTCCACTTAAGGACAATAAGAGGCTTAGAATTGCTCTTCAGAAAGCCATAGATAAGGATGCACTTGTTGGTACAAATGGTGTTTTAAAAGACAAAGTTCGTGTTGATACTCCGATGATGGAACTTGATCAAACTTCTTGGGTTTATAAATCAAATAAAACTGAGGCTGAAGGTGCCTTGAAAGATGCTGGATATACTTTCTCTAGAGAAAAACTTGAAGATTATAGGTATGGAAAGGATGGAAAACCTTTGAAATTGGATTTGATTGCAAGGCTTAATGATGAGGGAACTCCTCAATATGAAGAAACAAAAGCTACTGTTGATTTTTTGAAGACTTCTTGGGAAGCAGTTGGAGTTGGAATTGAAGTTGAATTCTTGTCTCAAGATGATTTTAAAACTCGTGTAATGACTAGAAAATATGACTTATTACTTGTTGGACAGAGTTTGGGATATAACTTGGACACATATTCTTTCTGGCATTCTTCTCAGGCAAATGCGACTGGTCAGAATTTTTCAGAGTATAAAAGTTTTGCGGTGGATAGTTTGATTGAAGATATTAGATCTGTATTTAATCAAGAAAAGAGAAATAAAGAGGTAAATCAACTTGCCACGTTTATCAGAGATGACGTTCCTGCGATTTTCCTTTATAGGCCTATGTATTATTATGCTACTGATGGCAAAGTTTCAGGTATTTTGATGAATGGAGCGACCTTTACTTCTGATAGGTTTTTCAATATTGGAGAGTGGAAATTTGAGAGATAAACCTGTTCATACCCACATATTCGCTTAATTTGGCAAATTTCCCTTTACTTTCTGCCAATTATTATGTATTTATATATGGCCTTTAATCAAAAAAACAATGAAAGTTCTATTAAATAAAGATGTTAAAAAATTAGGATACAGAGGGGATATCGTTAATGTAAAAACAGGATATTTCACAAACTTTCTGCTTCCTGAAGGAGCTGCTGTTATGGCAGACGAAAGCGTTGTTAAGCTTCAAGAGTCTAGAAAAGCTAAACTTGTTATGAAGAGTGAACAACTTAAGGAAAATGCTAAAGAAGTTCTTAAAAAACTTAAGGGACTTGTTGTCACATTTTCAAAGAAAATTACTTCAAAAGGAAAACTTTATGGAGGTCTTTCTGCTGAGGAAATTATCGATGAAATTGCTGCCAAGACAAATATTAAACTTGAATCTTCAAACATCAAAGCTGAACACATCAAAGAAGTTGGAACTCACAAAGTTGTTGTTCATATCGCTGATGGATCTGAAGAAACTATCAAAGTTGTCGTAGAGGCGAAGAAATAATAAATCTTCCTATGTCTAAAGGGAAGGCTGTATGTATAGATTACGGTAAAAAACGAATCGGTGTAGCTACCGGTAGTTTAGAAATGAAAATGGCTTTTCCAAAGGAGGTTTTCGAGAATAAGGGGATGGATAAGGCGGCTAAGCATGTTTTTGAGATAGTTTCTGAGTATGAAGCTAATTTGGTTGTGATTGGTTATCCTCTTAATATGGAGGATGATGAAAAAAATTTTATGATGAAGGAAGTTGAAAAGTTTTATGAAGTATTGAGAAAAATTTTGCCGACTGAAATTGAAATTGTGCTTTTTGATGAGAGGTTGAGTTCGTTTGAGGCGAAAGATTTATTTAAGGATGCAAGGCAAAATAAAATTGCTGCAAGCGGCATGGATGATTCTTATGCGGCGCAAATAACTCTTCAGAGGTATTTTGATAGTATGTAAACGTATGAAGGAGAAAGTCGTTTTACAAATTAAAGTTCCAAAAGACAATGAAAGTGGTCCTATTGTCGCTGAACAAATTTTCGCGACTTTGCATGCTTTTTCGAATGAAATCGTGAGTTTCGAGATTGCGAATATTGGCAGGAGTATAAGGTTTTTCGTTACTTTGCCTGAGAAATTGGTAGATTTGGTTGAAAGTCAGATTTATGCACAATATCCGGATACTGAGATTGAGGTGGTGGGGGATTACGCTAAGAAAACTAAGGAATGTGAAAATGCTGTTATGGTCGAATTGAAGATGAAAAATAGCGATGTGTATCCAGTAAAACGATATTCTCAATTTGAAGATAGACTTTCTAAAACCGCAGTTGATCCGATTTCTGGGATTACTTCGTCTTTGGTAAAGTTGCCGGATTTGAATGATCAGGTTTGGATTCAGATAGTTACGACACCTTTATCTGATAAATGGAAAAATATTTTTTTGAAATGTGTGAAGATTTTGGATAATGGAATTTTTGGGCATATCGAATCTTTGGAAATTTTGTATGCCAATGCTTTTATAACACGTAAAATTTGGCCTAAAATCGTGTTTTTCCCACTGTATTTCGTATTTTGGCTCCATGGACTCTTTGTGAATGCGAGAGTCGGTAAGAAGGCAGATTTTTCGCTTGAGGAGTTGACGTCGAAATCTCATGATCGAGAAAGTAATATAGATGCGGCAATTGACAAGGTTGTTCGGCCGTTATTTGATGTTTCTATCCGAATTTTTTATTTGCCAAAACATAAGAATGAAGAAATTGCTAAAGTGAAACTTACTGAGATTGTTGGAGCATTCAAACAATTTAATTTTCCTCATTTGAATGGTTTTGATATAGGAAATTTTGTTCATGGAGAAGAAGCTTTTTCGCTTTATTTAGGGCGGAAAATCGGAGATGGAATGGCGTTGAATAACGAAGAACTTGCGACGATTTTTCATTTGCCAAATATTTCTGTGAAAACTCCGTCGATTTATTGGGTGACGAGTAAAAAGCTTGAACCACCGGGAAATTTACCTATGGCTGATTCTAGCGAAATTACTGTGCTCGGTCGTACGAATTTTCGTGGAATGATTCAGAATTTTGGGATTAAAACTGAGGATCGTAGAAGGCATATGTATATTGTTGGAAAGACTGGAATGGGAAAGAGTGTTTTGATGGAAAATATGGTTGTTTCTGACATTATTGCAGGTCGTGGAGTTGGGCTTATTGATCCACATGGAGATCTTATAGAAAATGTTTTGAAAAGGATTCCTGCAAATCGTACAAATGACGTAGTATTGATTGATCCTTCTGATAAAGATTATGCGGTTGGATTTAATTTGTTTGAAAATGAGGATGAATCAAAGAGGTCGATTGTTTGTAGTGGTATTATAGGAATTTTTAAGAAATTATATGCGGAAAGTTGGGGTCCAAGACTCGAACATATTTTGAGGAATACTGTTTTAGCTCTTCTGGAAGCCGGTGGAATGACAATGCTTGGGATCACGAGAATGCTTTCCGATGATAGTTTTAGGGAAAAAATTGTTTTGAAAATAAAAGATCCTGTAGTGAAAAAGTTTTGGATTGACGAATTTGGAAAAATGCAGGAACGGCTTCGTGTAGAGGCTATTTCTCCTATAATGAATAAAGTCGGGCAGTTTCTTTCGACAAATGTTATTCGAAATATTGTTGGACAGGTGAAGAGTACCGTCGATTTTAGATTTCTCATGGATAACGGAAAAATTGTTTTGATAAATCTTTCGAAAGGAAAAGTTGGTGAAGATAGTAGTACACTTCTTGGTTCAATGTTTGTGACGAAATTTCAAATTGATGCGATGGGAAGGGCTGATGTATCCGAAAAAGATCGTAAGGATTTTTATTTATACGTTGATGAATTTCAAAATTTTGCGACGGATTCTTTTGCAACTATTTTGTCTGAGGCGAGGAAGTATAGATTAAATCTTACTATCGCAAATCAATATATTGCGCAATTGCCTGATGAAGTTAAGGATGCTGTTTTTGGGAATGTTGGAAGTATTTTGGCTTTTCAGGTCGGATATGAGGATGGTGAATATATTTCTCAGCAATTTGGAGAGGAGGTTTTGCCTGCTGATTTGGCTTCTCTTAGCAAATATAATGCTTACATGAGGCTTCTGATTGACGGTATGCCTTCGAAAACTTTTTCTTTGTCTACTTTGCCGTCATCTGGTAATATTTCTGACGATGTTCGTGTTCAAAAACTTTTGAGAGTTTCCAAAGAAAGATATGCGAAGAAAGTTGATGAAGTAGAGGAAAAGATCAGGAAATGGACTTTAAATTGATGTTATGTTGAATTTTTTTAGATCTGTAAAAAATAGGTACAAAATTATTATTGGTCAGAAGTATTTTTTTGTAGCCCTTCTTGTTTCTTCTGCGATGTTACTTGGAGGTTATCTGGTTAATTTTTATGCCAGTGAATTTAACGATACTTTTCTTTATCCACCGATAGGAGATTCGATTTTGGATAATATTCCTACCTATAATTTGGAATTCTTGTATGTATGGGGTATTTTTCTTCTTCTTGCAATTATTGTGATTTACGCATTTGTATTTGTTCCTCAACGTGGACTTTTTGTTCTGAAGACTTATGGTATTCTACTTTTTGTTCGTGGAATATTTATTATGTTGACTAATTATGGGCCTCCACTCGGGTTCTTTTATAATAATGGTATTGTTCCTGGAAATTATGTTATGCAGAAATTTTTGTTCAAAAATGATCTGTTTTTTTCCGGACATGTGGCGATTCCATTTTTGGCGTATTTGCTTTTCAGGGGAACTAATAAATACGTAGATTTGTTTTTATTGTTTGGTTCTTTTGTTATGGCGGCGACTGTTTTGTTGATGCACGTGCATTATTCTATAGATGTTTTTGCTGCGTATTTTATTACGTATGGTGTTTATGCCGTTAGTAACGAGGTTTTTGGTATGATAAATGAAAAATACTTTGGA
>Ga0172369_10004344_pt1 | contig 18044 bp, 17 predicted proteins | sample LakKiv25m_FD_114539 | JGI IMG/M metagenome (GOLD analysis project Ga0172369, IMG submission 114539) | Freshwater microbial communities from Kabuno Bay, South-Kivu, Congo - kab_022012_11.25m | ecosystem: Environmental > Aquatic > Freshwater > Lake | place: Democratic Republic of the Congo...
CTTGGCAATTATGGTTTGCGCGGGCAACTGTCGAGTTCGCTGGCGACGCTCGCAGTGGGGCTGCCGCTCTGGTTGATGACGTGGCGTCCCATGCAGGCGGAAGCCTTGAAAGACGGCGACGAAGGCGACCACGCGCGGCGGTCGATTGTCCGCAAGGCATATTTATATCTGGTGTTGTTTGCTTCGGTCATCGGCGGGATGGTGGCCGCGGTGACTTTGGTTTTCAGGTTAATCAATGCCGCGTTGGGCGGGACTGCAAACGGGAATTTTGCCAACGCTGCGTTGAATTCCCTGCAAATCCTCGTTTTATTCGTTATCCTGCTCGTCTATCACCTGTCCGCATTGCGGAAGGATGCGTCGGCGCGTACGGATGTGCTGGAGGCAAAACAGTCCGAATATACTGTGCTTGTTTTTGATTCGAGCGACGGGAATTTCGGCAGGTCTGCCCGGGCCGCGTTCGCAAGGCTTGCGCCCAAGGTCCCTGTGACGGTGGTCAACGCGTTCAATGAAATTCCTGCGGATTTGAAAGGCGGCGCGGTGGTTTTGCCGGGGTCGCTGGCGGTGAATATGCCGGGACATGTCGAAGGGTGGATGCGCTCCTTTAACGGGAGCAGGCTCATTGTCCCGGATGAAACGGCGGGCATTTACTGGTTCAATGATTTTGGGCAGGCGGCTTTGTCCGCGCGCGCGTTGGCCGAGGGGCAGGAAGTCCGCCCGCAATCCGCAAGGAAAACTTCTGCATGGACAATCGCGGCGTATGTCTTTGGGGCATTGTTTGCCCTGCAAATGTTGTTTGCCTTGCTGATGTTGGGCATATCATTGGTGGTTAATTTTTAATGATATACTCCGAACAACTTATCCCACTTTGAGGGTCGAACCATGAGAGTGACCGTCCTACAGGAAAATCTTGCACGCGGCTTGAGCATCGTCTCCCGCGCTGTTTCCCCGCGCAGTACGCTTCCCGTGTTGTCGAATATTTTGATTGCGACGGATGAGGGCCGTCTGCGACTCTCGGCAACCAACCTTGAACTGGGGATTACGTGCTGGATCGCGGCGCGCATCGATGAGAATGGTTCGACGACCGTGCCTGCGCGTACGTTTGGCGATTTGGTTAATGCATTGCCCAGCGAGCAGGTGCAGTTGACTCTCGATGTGAAGACGCAGAGTTTGCACGTGAAGGGCGGCACGTCGAATAATGATATTAAGTGCATCGACGCGCAGGAGTTTCCGCCATTGCCTGTTCCCGAAATGGATGGCGCGGTGCAATTGAATGTGGTGGATTTCAAGGAGATGATCCAGCAGGTGGCTTTTGCCGCTTCGACGGATGAAGCCCGCCCGGTGTTGATGGGCGTTTTGATGAACGTTGAAAAGGACAAGGTGACGATGGCCGCGGCGGATGGGTTTAGGCTCTCGGTGCGAAAGGCTGTGTTGTCGAACCCCGCGCCGCACCCCTTGAATATTATCATCCCCGCCCGCGCGTTGAATGAGCTGGCGCGTGTTGCGACCGACGGCGAAGAGTCCATTTACATGGTTGTGCCAAAACAGCGCGGCCAGGTCCTGTTCCGTGTCAAGGATGTGGAAGTGGTCTCCCAGTTGATCGACGGCACGTTCCCCGATTACCAGCAGATCATCCCGCGCAATTACAAGTCACGCACGTTGGTTTCCACCGCGTCCCTGCTCAAGGCCTGCAAGCAGGCCGAGATTTTCGCGCGCGAAGGTTCGAATGTGGCGCGGCTGGACATCAAACAGTCCAAAGGCGAACTTCAGCCGAGCGAAGTTGAAATCTCCGCCACGTCCGAAGAGACGGGCAAGAACGAGACCATTGTCGAGGCGACGGTGGACGGCGGCGGCGTGTTGATCGCGTTCAATGTTAAATTTTTGCGCGAGGCGCTGGAAATCATCAAGACGCCCAACGTCGCGCTGGAGACATCAGCGGCAAATGCGCCCGGCGTTGTGAAGCCGGTGGGCGATGATAATTTCATCCATGTGATCATGCCGATGCATTTGGGATAATGTACGTGTTGTGCGCGGCGCGTTCTGTTTGAGGTGCGTGGGGGGAGAAAAGAAGAAAGATGAAAGATGGAGTGAATCCGCTTGACGGTGGGATGTCTGGCGGATTTTTTCAAACAGGCTTCAACCATGACCTTCCCCAATATTTCCCTCGATAACGTTTTGAAGATTTTCCTTGCGCTCAACCAGTATCCCATCCTGAGCGGAAAAATCCGCTCGCGTATGCGGAAGGAGTTGTTTGCGCGCGGGATCATCACGAAGTCCGCGTTTGACGCGGAAGCGCGCCGCAAGGCAATCGAATCACAGGAACGCGAGGGATTGCACGACCCGTTCGCCGAGGAGAGGGCCGATGTCTGGGAGACGCGCCTTATCCGTGTGCGCGATTTTCTCACCGATTTTTACTTTGCCTATAACCTGCCGTACGCGGAATTCGAATACATCGTCCGCCAGATGCTGGCCGAACGCGGAAGCAGTGATGCGGATTTCGTCTGGTTCAATCCCGAACTTGCCCCGCAGGATTTGCTGTTCGAACAGGCCGAGTTCATCGAGTCCATGCCGATGGAGGAACGTCAAAGGTATCGGGCGCGTTTGCAGGAAATCGAAGTCGTGTTAATTCGCACGCTGGTCAGCGACCAGTTGAAATATATCAAACTGGCGCGTCAATGGTTCAACGCGGCGGACTTGAAGGAAATCCGCAGGCGAAAAATCGGCGGCGGAAAAATAGGCGGAAAAGCCGCGGGCATGTTGCTCGCCATGCGCATTCTCAAGGAAACCGCGCCTCCCGAACTGCGCGCCAGTTTCAGGACTCCCGTTTCCTATTACCTCGGCTCGGACGTGTTCTACAACTTCATGTCCATCAACGGATTAATGCACTGGAACGACCAGAAATACAAAACCGAGGAACAAATGCGCGCGGACTATCCCACGCTCCGCGCCGAATTCCTGAGCGGACAATTTCCACCGGAAATTATTGAAGGGCTGGAAGATGTCCTTGCCCAGGCGGGAAAGACACCCCTCATCGTTCGGTCCTCCAGCCTGCTCGAAGATAACTTCGGCACATCCTTTGCCGGGAAATACGAGAGCATTTTCTGCCCCAACCAGGGTACGCCTGACGAAAATCTATCCGCCCTTACCAATGCCATCTCACGCGTCTATGCCAGCGTCATGGACCCCGACGCGCTGCTCTATCGTCATCTGAAGGACCTGGCTGACTATGATGAGCGCATCGGGATCCTCATCCAGTTTGTGGAAGGCGAATCAATGGGACGCTATTACCTGCCGCATGCCGCGGGCGTTGCCTTCAGCCGCAACCTGTTCCGCTGGTCGCCGCAAATCAAACAGGAGGATGGATTCCTGCGTCTTGTCTGGGGACTTGGCACGCGCGCCGTGGACCTGCTTGCGGATGACTACCCGCGCCTCGTCGCGCTCAGTCATCCGCGCCTGTATCCAACCGCAGACATTCGCAACGTCCGCCGCTACTCCCAGCGCAACGCAGATGTGATCGACCTCGAGACCAATGAATTCCGCACCGTGTCTGTGCGTGAGGTTATCAACCCAAACTATCCGCCCCTGCGCTACATTGCCCAACTCGAACAGGATGGCTATCTCGGTTCCATCCTGACCAACATCGCCGCGCCCGAAAAACTGGTCATCACCTTTGAAGGATTATTGGCGCGCACACCATTCGCGGCGCGCATCCGTGACGCCTTGCATTTGCTGGAGACGCATTACGGCTCGCCTGTGGATACTGAATTCACCGTTGAAATTATCGAACCATATTCCCAACATCCCGATGTCCGCATTACCCTCCTTCAATGCCGTCCGCAAAGCCACATTCAGGACGCCAATGAGATTCAACTTCCGCGTGATTTGAAGGATGAAGACATTATCTTTGCGACTCATCGCATGGTTCCGCAGGGCATTGTCGAAAATATTCGTTATGTCCTTTTTGTCACGTCAGAAGGTTATTCCAAACTATCCACGCCAGCCGAGCGCGCGCAACTCGAACGCGCCATCGGCCAGCTTAACGCTGCGCTGACAGATGAAACCTTCATTGCCGTCGGCCCTGGCCGCTGGGGCACATCCACGCCCGACCTCGGCGTCCACGTTGCATACGCCGATATCTACAACGCGCGCTCACTTGTCGAACTTGCGGGCGAAGAAATTGGCGCGTCTCCCGAACCGTCGTTCGGCACGCACTTCTTCCAGGATTTGATGGAAGCGGGTATTTATCCGCTCGCCGTTTTTATCGATGAAAAGGACACCATCTTCAAACGCGATTTCTTTTACGCCACGCCCAACCGTCTGTCCGACTTCATCGAAACCGACGAACACATTCCCGACACCCTGCGATTGATTGCCGTCGAAGATTTCCATCCCGGTCATCACATGGATCTGGTGATGGACGGGGAGAAGAGCCGCGCAGTCGCATATCTTGTTGACGAAGAGTCCCCCCAAAAAACATCCGACATCGATCGCACGGTTCAACCAACCCTTTTGGATTGAATTTAATGAAGACGCCCGCGAGGCGTCTCCATTTTTTGATGTCTTATTGTTTAGAACATTTGTTCTATAAAGTTTTGGTCTCTTTCCTGACCTTTAGCCTGCCACCGTTTCATTAGGTTAACTCTGCGCCGCGACATTCATGTCACCTGCAAACTTTGGCTTGAGCCAGAACACAACTCCCAAACTAATAAGAGCAAAGACTCCAACGATGCCTTCCAGGGCAATCATGCTGATATTTTGAACAAGATATACAGCGGCGGCATCCACGACCGTGTGCCATGTCACTGCCAGCCAAAACCAGATATGCTTCCTGCTGACCAATCCGTACATCACCATCACAGACAATGCCACATGCAGGCACATGGCGAAGATGCGTTCGACAAACCCAAGGATTGCCAGATACGGCGGCGTCGACCAATATGCTTCCACTTGTTGCTTCGCCAGTTCGAGTTGTTCGGCTGGGATGCTTGGCACGGTGGACAAGTCAATGTAACGATAGGCAATTAAATTGACGAATGCAACCGCAGCAAGAACACCAAAGATGATGGCTTCGGTTCCTCCATGTCCAAGCCCAATGTAAACACCCTCGTTCCATGTTCGAACTTTCTTGAGGATGAACTTGAATAAAATGTAGCGTGCGGTTTCTTCGAATAGTCCAGCCAGCACGCCGAGTATCAGCGCATACGCAACGACGCCCCAGGATTGAAATGTGGAAGTCAAGGCAAGCACCAGGGGCACATGCAAAACCTGCGAGGCGATGAAAGTCAGACCGCCCGCGAGGAACAACTTCCACGACAGTTTGAATTTCCGCGCGAAATAAAATCCCGCGATGATTGGCAGCAGGACCATTCCCACGAAATTGATAACAAGCATGGTTTCGAGCATTCTGTCTCCTAATTGAATGTTGACGGCATCGAGCGGCGGCGGATGGCTTCGCGGGTCAGCGGGCGCTTCGCGATCACGTTGATCTTGTTTGCGTTTTCGAGGATGTGCGTGGACACAACTTCCCAGCCCTGTTCACCCCATTCATTCAGCAGATTTTCCAACTCATCCGCCTTCACGCCCGTCCAGAATGTGCCCACGGTCTGCACGCGATATTCCCATTGTTTGGTTTCGTCTGCCATGTTGGTCTCCTTTCGTTTCACGTGAAACGCTATGACTTTGTCTCGCCGCGATACAGGACATACGAATAAGCGACGAGGAACAAACTCGATCCAATCAGCGGGACGAGCGTCAGCCAGAAGGCGGTCATGCCGCCGAAGAATCCGCCGACGATTGCCAGCCCACCCGAAGCGATGAACAGGATCGAGCCGAGTTGATGGGTCTTGTCCCACACGGTATCGCTGGAAAGAGTCCACGGGGTGCGAATCCCGATGAAGAAGTTACGCTTGGCTTTTCGCAGCATCCAGCCAATGGCGATGAACAACACGCCGAGGAAGGGCAGCATTGCCGCGCTCATCTTAAATTCCTGATAGCCGAGGCTCCAGGCTAAAGTCAGCGCATGGACGTAGAGCATGAACGCCACAATCAGCACGATGAAGAGGTTGAAACTCTCGCGGAACTGCGCGATGTTCGCCTTGAGCGGGTCGGCGTTGGGCAGGACGAGAAACAGGACGAGCATTCCCAGCGTGAAGAGCGGCATCAGGAATACACCCCAGAACTTGGGCATGGTTCCATCCACTTCGTCGTTGGCGTTCCAGTGCGAAGCCATCTGTTCGGGAAGTTGATCCCACAGCAGCGCTCCCGCCAGCGCCGCCAGCCCAATCAGGACGAGGGCGATAATCGTTGTAGTTTTTGTTGTCATTCGTTTTTTTCTTTCGGGCGTTTCACGTGAAACTGATAACTGATTTACTTTTCCTTCGGCAGATTATTTTGCGCCAGCGAGACCATGCCGCTGATACCGCCAAGATTCATTGTATCCACGGCGGAACTCGGGACGATGACCAGCGCGCCTTTTTCCTTCAAGCCTTCGAAGAGCATGTTCATCGCCCGCAGGTGCAACGCGGTGGGATTGTTGATGTATGCCTGCGACGCCTCGGAAAACGAATTGGCGATTTGTTTTTCGGATTCGCCGAGGATGACCCGCGCCTGACGCTCGCGCTCGGCCTGTGCCTGGCGGGACATGGCATCCTCCAAATCCTGCGGGATGACAATGTCGCGGATTTCCACCGACTGCACGGTCACGCCCCAGGGTGTGGTGCGTTCGTCGATGACCGTTTGCAATTCCTTGTCGATTGCGCTGCGCCCGACGAGAATATCCGCCAGCATCTTTTTGCCGATGATGTCACGCAGGGCGGTCTGGGCTGCCCAGTCCACAGCGGCGCGGTAGTCTTCCACTTCGAGCGCGGCTTTCTCAGCATCCCAGACCACCCAGAAAAGGACGGCGTCCACATCCACGGGGACGGTGTCCTTTGTCAGCGTTTTTTGCGCGGCAAACGGCGTAACCATCACGCGGTGGTCGATCCATGTCGGCGTGGTATCCACGATGGGAATGATCCAGAACAAGCCGGGACCTTTCAGTCCTTTGAATTTACCCAATCGCAGGACGATCACTTTTTCCCATTGCGAGGCGACCTTCAACGCAAACAGGAAATAGACGCCAACGAGTGTCCAGCCGAGAACCCATGCGCCAAGGACGCCATCTGGATAGCGCCCATCGCCGAGAATCGCTCCAGCAATGGCGATAATGAGGAATACAGCGAACAAGGTCCCCGCAATCGGCGTGATGTGCTGATCGTCCTTTCTTTTCTGCAACAAGGATTTAGTTGGTTTTGTATTCATGTTTACATTCTCCTGATTAATAACGGTTTACGTCAACGATACATCTTTCAATTTCTTTATCTTCCTGGCTTTCGTGGAAACAACATCGGCGTTTTGGATTTGTACTCCAGATACGACGTTCCAAATCGAATCTCCAGTTCACGTTCTTCATAGACTTTCACGAAGAAAAGCAATGCTGGCGCGAACACGACGACTGCCCAAATCACAAACAGCGTTGACTGAAACCAGATTCCCAGTGACGTGAGCAATGCCAAACCTGAAAGTACCATGGGGTTACGCGTCCAGGCGTAAAGCCAGTCCATTGCCAGTTTTTTGCTGAGCGCGATTGCGAATGGCGCGCCAAGTCCTTTCAAGGCGAGGTTTGCAACTGTCAACAGCCCAGCCAAGCCAGTGACCAGCACCAGAATCAAACCGACACCAGTTGGTATTGGAAGCATCCAGCCAGACCAGTCTTGATAAGTGGTAATTGCCCGGATGATTGCCGCGCCCAATAATCCTCCCACGGCATAATGGACAAACGTGGTGATCCAAACAGCGCGGTTCATGGTTGGCTGTTGATCGAGAGTTTTCCTCCCAACCCAAACTACTGGATACACCAATATGACTGCTCCAACAATGATGGATAGATTTGGAATGCTTGAAAGCGGTTGATTGAGCATCCATATCCAGAAAGATAGGGTTACAACCAAAAGCGCAATCCTGACAAGTAACTCACGTGTGTGTTTCATTGTGAACTCCTGATCATTGGCAAGGCCGTCCAACTATTTACTATCTCCATCCATCGATTCTCTTCCAGCCTTTAGTTTGTCTTTCACTGCCTGGCTGATTTCACGTTCCGAGAATCCCAGCCGAAGCGCTTCATTGATAAACCTTTGTGTGAGTTCGGCAAGTGACTCCCGCCTCAACTTTTCGCTGATTTCCGGCGGCGGAATTTCCGTGATGTAGGTGCCGCGTCCTTGCTGGGTGGAAATGATTCTTTCATCATCCAATATTCGATACGCGCGCGCCACGGTGTTGAAGTTGACCCTCAGTTCCAAAGCCAGCGCGCGGACCGTGGGCAGTTGGTCGCCAGGCTTCAAAATCCCATTCACCAATTGACTTTGTATCTGGTTGACGATTTGGGTGTAGATGGGCAGTCCTGAATGAAAGTCGAGATTTAGGGGGAGTTTCTTCTCTGCCATGCACTCTCCTTGAATTGTACTAATTGTATCATTGTAATAATTGTATTATATTTTGTGGTTTTGTCAAGCCCCTGCGCACGAGAAAACGGACGCCCGGACAACATCGTCTGAACGCCCGCAATAAATATTCACCACAGGGCAGATGGTCTATCTGTGAACTCCCAATCGGCGGATTGCCGTTCCCAGCCTTTGAATCCCCTCTTCGATGTCCTCCACCGGTTGCGAGGCGAAATTGAGTCGCATCCATTCCCCGCCGTTCACGCCGTCTGTGAAGAAAAAATTTCCCGGCGCAAAAGATACTCCCTCTTTGCATGCCAGGGGAAGTAATTCATTTGCCGATATGGTATCGGGCAGGCGCAGCCATAGGAATAGCCCGCCTTTGGGCGTGTCATAGGATACGCCGGGCGGTAAGTGATGTTCGATCGCCTTCAACATGGCGTCCCGTCGTTTGCGGAAGATTTGACATGATCGGTGGAGGTATGCTTGATACCGTCCAACCGTTACGTAAGCGTTCAGAGCGCGCTGGACCAGGCTGGAAGTCGCCAGGTCACTGAGGCGTTTGAAGTTGACCAGGCTGCTGTACACCGGACCATCTGCCACAATGAAGCCCACCCTCAGCCCAGGCATCAACATTTTGGAAAAGGTGCTGACGTAAATCACCTGACCGCCCGGATCCAATGCTTTGAGGGAAGGCTGGACGCGTCCCTCGTATCGCAAGTCGCCCACAAAATCATCCTCCAAAATCGGGACGTTATATTTGTCAGCGAGGACGATCAACTGGCGGCGGCGCGCACTGCTTAGACAGGTGCCGGTTGGGTTGTGAAAATTGGGAATGGTGTAGATAAGATTGGGATGGTACTGCTGGAGGAGTTTTTCCAATTTGTCGACCTGCATCCCCTGCCCGTCCATTGGAATGCCTACAATCTGGAATCCGAGGAAGCGGAACAGATCGATTGCAATGGAATAGGTGGGGTTTTCCACCAGAATAATATCGTCCGGTTTCAGGAGAACCTGGGATGCAAGAAAAATCGCTTGTTGCGAACCCGCTGTAATCAGGATGTTTTCGGGGTGTGCCTGCAACCCCTGACTTGCCAGGATATGAGCAACACCCTCCCGCAGGGGCGCGTATCCATTGCGTTCGCCGTAATCCAGGGCTGCGATCTTATCCCGGCGCATTACCGCTTGAAATACTTTGCGGAATTCCTCGACTGGGAACTGTCGTGAATCGCTGATGCCACTCGCAAAACTGATCGGATGTGGATGCCCGGCAGTCACAAGCATCTCGTCCACCCTGCCGCCCTTTGACTCAATGTTCCTGGCATGTACACTCTGCTGCCATAATGGCCAGGGGGTATCGGGGCCGCTTTTGGGAATCTCAGGAAGCGGGTTGTGCGGCAGAACGTAAGTGCCGCTACCCATGCGTGAGAATACCAGGCCGTCGGCCTCCAACTCGGCGTAGGCGTTTTCAACTGTGGTGCGGTTGATTCCCAGATCACGCGCAAGTTGCCGGCAGGCGGGCAGGCGCGTGTCGGCGATCAGGCTTCCGGAAAGGATTGCCCGACGCAGGTATGCTCCAATTTGCTGATAAAGCGGAATCTCGCTTTGCCGGTCGAGTGGAATACGCATTTTTCTGCCTCCGTTCAGTATTGGCTTGGTGAATATATCATCATCCTGCCTGAAAAAACAGAGACAATTCCCCGAGAAACGCGACAGCCGCCAGAATTGGACTGGCAGTTATTGATAATTATTGGCTCTTAACATATGCCAATTTCGTCCTAAAATCGTGAGCGGAAAGGAGAATTCATGGAACACATATTGAAGTGCCATGAAATTGTCAAAACGGATTTTGTCCGTGCGGAAAACTGTTTCCTGTACGATATTGACGGCAAGCGATATGTTGATTTTGAATCCGGCATCTGGTGTACGGCCCTGGGACATAATCACCCGCGCATCTCACAGGTGATTGAATCCCAATTGAAGCAGGTCATTCATTTGGGATTCCGTTACCCGAATCAAATCGTTGAAGAGGCGGCGAAGGCTGTGCTGGACATTGTCGGGATGGAAAATGGGAAATGCACCTTCCTGATTTCAGGCAGTGAGGCGGTGGAGTTTGGCGTCCAGGTCATCCGCCGAATCGCCGGGAAGCCTCTGATGCTGACATTCAACAATTCTTTCCTCGGCTCTTACGGCTCAGCGGGGACAAAGAAACCTGGTGAGTGGTTTTTGTTGGATTGGGTTTCCTGCGTGGATGTGGAAAAATGTCTCAAACAAATTCCCTTCGACCAGATCGGCGGATTTGCCTTTGAACCCGGTGGAAGCGGAATCAGTTTCGTTCAGTTTCCCCCCGTTCTGCTCATCCACAAGATTGTGGAGGAAATCCGCAGCCGGGGAGGTTTGATCCTCGTTAATGAGGTCACAACCGGCATGGGACGCACCGGTAAATGGTTTGGATTCCAGCATTATGAAATCCAGCCTGACATTGTCGCCATTGGCAAGGGACTGGGGAATGGATACCCGGTCAGCGTGGCGGCGATGCGGCGGGAGGTGGCTGATCAACTGGAAGACGGTGGTTTCCATTATGTCCAATCCCATCAAAACGATCCTTTGGGATGCGCGGTGGCAAAGGAGGTGATTTCCATCTTCCGTGATGGGGATTGGGTCGGGAAAGGAAACGCCCTTGGCGGATTCTTCCTGGATGAGTTGAAACAACTTGCGCGAAAACATGCCGTCATAAAAAACGTTCGCGGACGAGGGATGCTGCTCGGGCTGGAACTTCATCCACATGAAAAAATCACGGCAGCCTGGGTGTATCACGCATTGCTGGAAAAGGGTTTTTTGGCCGGCTATTATCCGGCGGCAAACCTGCTGCGTTTTGACCCGTCATTGACGATGGAGAGGGACAATGTCCTGAACCTAGTCGAAAGCCTGGATAATATTCTGTCAGGCGCGACTTCATAACTCACCTTACGCAGAACGTCCCGAAGGTTCCCGTAATTTAGGCTTGCTTTCTGCCCAAACCTTTGGGACGGTGCGTAACATCATTTCATAAAATTCCCTGCGGCTTTTTGATGGAATGTCCGCATGGTAAAATAAAATTGATAAAATCTAGGAGTGCAACATGGAATCAAAAACTGGTACGTGGACTGAGAAGAAGGGTTTAGCCCAAATGTTAAAAGGCGGCGTCATCATGGACGTGGTGAACGCCGAGCATGCCAAAATTGCGGAAGACGCTGGCGCGTGCGCGGTGATGGCTCTGGAGCGCGTGCCTGCGGATATCCGTGCGGACGGCGGCGTGGCGCGCATGTCCGACCCCGATATGATTCTCAAAATCATGGACGCGGTGACCATCCCCGTGATGGCGAAGTGCCGTATCGGTCATTTCGTCGAGGCGCAAATCCTCGAAGCGATTGGCGTTGATTATATTGATGAATCCGAAGTGCTCACGCCTGCGGACGAAACCAACCATATTTTGAAGCATAATTTCAAAGTGCCGTTCGTTTGTGGATGCCGCAATCTCGGTGAGGCGCTTCGCCGCGTGGGTGAAGGCGCGGCGATGATCCGCACGAAGGGCGAGGCGGGGACCGGTGATGTGGTCGAAGCGGTGCGCCACGCGCGCACGGTGTTGGGCGATATCCGCCGCCTGACGACGATGGCCGACGAGGAAATCATGCGTTATTCAAAGGAAATCGGCGCGCCGTATGAATTGGTGAAAGAGACGAAGGAACTCGGACGCATGCCCGTTGTCAATTTTGCGGCAGGCGGAGTCGCGACTCCCGCAGATGCGGCGTTGATGATGCAACTCGGTGTGGACGGTGTGTTCGTCGGCTCGGGCATTTTCAAGAGCGGCGACCCTGCCCGGCGCGCGGCGGCAATCGTCAAGGCGGTGACGCATTATCGTGACGCATCCATCCTTGCGGAAGTAAGCAGGAATCTTGGCGAGCCGATGGTCGGCCGGAACGTTTCGCAGATGCCCGAAGGTGAGAAGATCGCGGGACGAGGCTGGTAAAGGGCAGCAGTTAGCAATGAGCGGTTAGCCTGCTAAATGTTAATCGCCAACTGCTAAGAGTTTTGAAAATGAAAATTGGTGTCCTCGCCCTTCAAGGCGATTTTTCAGAACACATCACAATGCTCAAGCGCCTGAAAGTGGAAACGGTTGAAGTGCGCCTGCCCGGGCATTTGAAGGGTCTTGACGGCCTTATTATTCCTGGCGGTGAGTCAACGACGATTGGCAAACTCGCGGCGGCCTATCATTTGATGGAGCCACTTAAGGTGTTCGGCCAGAGTCATGCCGTCTGGGGAACGTGCGCGGGGGCGATTTTTATCTCGAAGGATATCGGCCGCGACCAGCCATTGCTCGAACTGATGGATATTAAAGTCCGGCGCAATGCGTTTGGACGGCAGGTTGACTCGTTCGAAACCGACCTCGACATTCCCGAACTCAAGGAAGCCACAGGGACAACGGAGGACTATCACGCGATCTTCATCCGGGCCCCGATCATCGAGTCGGTGGGCGGCGATGCAAAAGTCCTCGCTTCCGTCGCGGATGGGAGAATTGTCGCCGCGCGGCAGGGTCATCTGCTTGCCACGTCCTTTCACCCTGAACTGACGAACGACACGCGTTTCCACGAATATTTTTTATCGTTGGCCGATTGAAATCGGTTGAAGGTTACAATTGAAAGGTTGAAAGTTCTGCTGGAGCGACAACCTTCGACCTGAACCCACATGTCCATCCGTCCCCTCGATTTACTCGACCTTCCCGCCATCGCCCGTTATCGCAATGAAGCCCTGACTCTCGATAGCGCGCGGGCGTTGACGCGCGGACATCCGCTGGGGGCGGCGGGATTCCTCGCTTATTTCAACCCCGCGCGGCATTTATACGCGGCGATTGCAAACGGCAATGGCAGTTCGATCCTTGGGGGAATCATCCACACGCGCGGCGAAACATTTTCCAAACTGCTCTATCTCACGCCAGCCTCGCAACTCGATCATCCCGAACTGCCTGCCCTGATCGAACACCTGGCGGGCGAGGCGGGAAAATGGGGCGCGTTCCACGTTATCGCGGAGGTGGACGAGGCCAGCGACGCGTTCACCGCACTGCGCAAGGCGGGATTCTCCGTTTACGCGTGGCAGAGGATGTGGGACGTTTCCAATATAACGGAGTCCCCGCCATTTCCATCAGAAGCGGAAAATGAAAATCGCGGGGAGGCAGGTCCGAGGTCGGAATGGAAGCGGGTGCAGTCGGTGGATTTGCCCGCGATCCAGAGTCTGTACCATCAAATCGTGCCGCCGCTGCTTCATCCGGTTGAACCTGCGCCGAGCCGCTCATTGGGGTTCATCTGTTCAGACGGGATGAAATGTTATACCAGCGTCACTTCCGGCGCACAGGGGATTTTGTTTACGCCGCTGATCCACCCCGAAGTGACAGGTGTGGGCGCGCGTCTGTCCGCTCTCGTCACTGGAGTTGCAGAACGGCGCGGCAGGCCTGTTTATGTGTGCGTGCGGTCGTATCAAACATGGCTTGAGCCTGCGCTCGAGGATATGGGCGCACAGGCCGCGGCGCGCCAGGCTGTGATGGTGAAGCGATTAACGCGTTTGGTGCAGGAGGAACAACCTGCGAACGCCGTGCCTGCGGGGGCGAGCATTCAGCCTTCGCATGTCAGCAGGATCGACACGGATGAGTGATTGGGCCGCTTTCAATGACGGCCGCAGTATTGGCTCGGTCAGTTCGGAAGGCGGCGTGATCTTGCGCGACGATGAACACAGGCGGGGCGCGCGCCTCACACTCAAGCGCGGTAAAAATTACATTTCTGTTTCGTGCAATATTTATGGGTGGATGGACCACACGCGTTTTTTGGGTTCGGTCTACGAAGCGGAACGGGAATATGACCTGATGAAAAAGGAGCTTGACAAAGTACTGGAGGTTTTCGCGTCCCGCAACCTGAACAATTTGATGGCGTGGGAAGCCATTTCCGTCTTTGTATCGAAATTTCCATGAAAATAAAAGCGCTCATTTTTGATTTCGACGGGCTGATCCTTGATACCGAAACTCCCGAAGTGGATGTGTGGAGCGAGATTTACGAAGGCCATGGTTTCAGGATGCCCTTCGATCTTTGGGCTGAGACCATCGGTGGTTATGGCATTTCCAATTTCAACGCCGCCGCGCATTTGAATCAACTGGCGGGGCAAACGCTGGATGAGGAAGCGCTGCACGCGCGGTATCAGTTGGAAAGCCGCAGGCGCATTGCATCCAGCCCGGTCCGCGATGGCGTGATGGACTACCTGGCCGGCGCGCGCCGACTCAACCTGGGACTCGCGATTGCTTCGAGTTCCGCCCATCAATGGGTGGATGCGCATCTCGCGCGCCTCGGCTTGATTCATTTTTTCGACAAAATCGTCTGTTCCGACGATGTACCGCCAGGCCGCACCAAACCCAATCCCGATTTGTTCCTGAAGGCGCTGGAGCAATTGCAAGTCCGCGCGAACGAGGCGATTGTCTTTGAAGATTCGCCGAACGGCGTCAAAGCCGCCAACCGCGCGGGGATTTTTGTGGTGGCGGTCCCGAATTCATTGACTTCGAGGCTGTCCATCGAAGGCGAGGATCTCAGGCTGCATTCCATGTCGGAACTGCCCCTCTCGAATCTGCTTGCCCGTTTCCAGGCGCAATGACTTTGAGCGCGCAGTGATCAGAGGCTATTCAGTGATTTCCGTGTTTTAAGTCTTACCGGTGACGACTCTCACCGAAAAAATTAAAAAGCCGTTGGAATAACATGAAGTTTATTGGAGGTACCCATGAGTGTTGAAAAAACCCGCTGGCAGAATATCGTTGCCAAATATGCCTACCCGGAAACCTGGCGCAGTTTGTGGCAGGTGTTTAACTCAGTCATCCCCTTTTTTGTGCTGTGGTATCTTGCGTATCGCAGTCTTGAGGTTGGGTATTGGCTGACACTGTTAATCACGATTCCCGCCGCAGGGTTCATGGTGCGGATGTTCATCATATTCCACGATTGCTGTCACGGTTCGTTCTTCAAGACGCCGCTGGCCAATGATCGCATGGGCTTGTTGCTTGGCGTTGCCGTGTTCACCCCTTACTTCGAATGGAAGCATTCACACGCCATCCATCACGCCACCGCAGGCGACCTCGACCGCCGCGGCACTGGCGACGTCTACACGATGACGGTGGATGAATATCTTGCCGCGCCGTGGTACAAGAGGGCCGGTTACCGAATCATGCGCAACCCGCTGATCCTGTTCACAATCGGCGCGACGATTGTCTTTGCCCTGACACACCGTTTCTGGACGGCCAACTCGGGCAAACGTGAACGCAACAGCGTCATATGGACGAATATCGCGTTGTTCGGCTTTATCGGCTGGACAATCTATCACATCGGCTGGCAGGCTTATCTCATGGTTGAATTGCCCATCCTGCTGATGGCCTGCGGCGCGGGCGTTTGGTTATTCTATGTCCAGCATAACTTTGACCCAACCTACTGGGAACGCCACAAGGACTGGCAGTTCTTCAACGCAGGCATGGACGGCAGTTCATTTTACAAACTTCCCGGGGTATTGCAATGGTTTACAGGCAACATTGGCTTCCACCATATCCATCATCTAAGCCCAAAGATCCCGAACTATAAACTGGAGCAGTGCCACAGGGAAAATCCCATGTTCCAGATCGAACCGCTCGACATACGGAAGAGCCTAAAATCATTGTATTACAGGTTGTGGGATGAAAAGGAAAAAATGCTGGTGGGCTGGAACGCGTTGAAAAAGTATCGCAAGAATACATCGACATTCACGACGTAGAATCAAAGCCTCCCGCGAATTTCGCGGGAGGCTTTTCAATCCCATTCCCGTCAATCTGCAATGATGGACGACGGTCCGCTTTCAGGCGTTTTCTCCGTCAATTCCTTATGCGGCACAAAAAACGCGGCTGCCCATCCGAGCGCGGCGCCAAGGAAGGCAATTACAAAGACCAGGTGAATCGCATTTGACATGGCAAGGCGTACACCGGCGTCGACGACAACCTCCGAGCCGGGCAAAGGCTCCAGTAATTGCGCGACCAGTTTCGGGTCCAGTCCCGCCGCGCTTAAGTTCGATGCGAGTCGAATGCTGAGCGCGGCGCCCATCGCACTTACGCCGAGAGTCCCGCCGATCGAACGGCTGAATTGAATGGTCGAGGTGGCGGTGCCGAGGTAACGCCGTTCCACGCTGGTTTGCACCGCGACCAAAAACGATGGAATGGAAAGACCCATGCCCACCCCCATCATCGTAATGAAGACCATCATGATGATTTGATTCGACGACGCGCCGATCAAGGTCATCAGGAATGTGCCTGTTGCGAACAGCGTAGTCCCGATCAGTCCCAGCCTGCGATATCCAACGGTCAGGATCAGGCGCATGCCGATGACGCTGGCCGAGACCCAGCCCAACAGCATCGGCGTGATTGTGATGCCGGCCTGCGTTGCGCTTGTGCCAAACACAGATTGAACAAAGAGCGGGACGAATGAAATGCTCCCGAACAAGGCCCAGCCGGTGAGAATGCCATGCGCGACGGATGTGGCAAACAATCGTTCACGAAAGAGATGAAGCGGCAGGATCGGGTCCGCGGCGCGGCCCTCCACCCATAACAATGCAATGAAAAATACAAGGGCGATCCCGATCAATACCCAACTGTTTTTTACGCCGAAGTCTGCACCCGTTGCGCCAGGTGAAAGTGTCAGCCCAAGCAGGAGCGTGACGATGCCGGATGTGAGCAGCACCGCACCGGCATAATCCACCGCCGGTCTTTCATGACCTTTGGCCTGCTCCCGCCATGCAAAAGCGACCAGCGCCGCGGCAACCAGGCCGGGTATGATGTTAATGTAGAAGACCCAGCGCCACGAAAACTGGTCCACGATGAATCCGCCGAGGAGGGGGCCCGCGATGGAAGAGACTCCCCAAACGCCGGAGAAAAATCCCTGCATTTTGGCGCGTTCCTTCAACGTGAACATTTCGCCGATCAGGATAAAAGCCAGCGGCATGATGCCGCCTGCACCGAGTCCCTGTAACGCGCGCGCCAGGATGAGTTGTGTCATGCTGTTTGCCAGCCCGCTCACGATGGAACCGGTCAGGAAGAGCGCCATGGCAATGACGTAGACTTGACGTCGGCCGTAAATGTCGGAGAGTTTTCCGTAAAGGGGAACGGCGGTTGTGGAGGCCAGCATGTACGCCGAAAAAACCCACGAGTAATGGTCCAGCCCGCCCAACTGGCCGACGATGGTGGGCATGGCCGTTGCGACGACGGTCGATTCCATCGAGGCGAGGAATAGGCTGAACATGATCCCAACGGTGACAAGAATGATCCGCTTGCGTGACATGGATACCTTTCAAGGGGAATCTCCCTCGGGCTGAAGATGTAACAGGATTTGGAAGCATACAGAAACATCACATCCAACTTCCCGGTCATTGAAACAGCAGGCGCTAAAGATTAAAAAAGTATAGCATTAATCCTCTTGATGAAAACTCCCGGCAATCCACTGCGGAAAGACAGAAGTATTACAGGCAACCCTCCCCTGCCAAAATCAGCAA
>Ga0172369_10004345_pt1 | contig 18042 bp, 17 predicted proteins | sample LakKiv25m_FD_114539 | JGI IMG/M metagenome (GOLD analysis project Ga0172369, IMG submission 114539) | Freshwater microbial communities from Kabuno Bay, South-Kivu, Congo - kab_022012_11.25m | ecosystem: Environmental > Aquatic > Freshwater > Lake | place: Democratic Republic of the Congo...
ATTTAATCTTGGTTAACTGTTGAGCGATTTGTTTTTTAGAGGTTTTGTGTGAGTTGGTGTTTTTTTCCTGGCCAGACCTGATCTCAAGTCGTTTTTCAAGTAATTTTAATTTGAGTTCTCTGATGGTGACGGCTGGAGTGGAAGTTTTTTTGGCCATGTTATTTAGTAACGACTTTAGTGGCAACTGATAATTTGTGACTGGCTAGTCTGAAGGCCTCTTTGGCCATTTCTGGGGTAACGCCGGCAAGCTCGAATAGCATTGAGCCTGGTTTAATGACGGCGACGTAGGAATGAATGTCAGCCTTACCCGAACCCATGCGGGAACCGGCGGCCTTTTTGGTGATTGGTTTGTGTGGGAAGACCCTCAAATAAACGCGGCCGATGCGTTTGGTGTGGTGAGTGATGGTGCGTCGTGCAGATTCAATCTGAGCGGCACTAACCCAACCACATTCCATGGATTTTAGACCGAATTCACCAAAGGTAAGGTGATTACCACGATTGGCAGAGCCAGTCATGCTGCCTCGGAATTCTTTTCTGTATTTGCGGCGTGCGGGTTGTAGCATTTTATTTTAGTGACACAGTGTCACGGTGACACGATAATTAACTGATAACCTCCCCGGTATAAATCCAAACTTTGACGCCAACGTATCCAGATCGGGTAAGCGCTGGCTTTTCGGCGTAATCAATGTTGGCACGAAGAGTTTGGGTTGGAATCTGACCTTCTTTGTATTTTTCGACGCGACTGATTTCGGCGCCGTTAATACGTCCACCGAGAGTAATTTTGATGCCCTTAGCGCCGGAGGCCATAACTTTTTCGATAGCTTGAGTAACGGCACGACGAGTGGGATAGCGGTGTTCAAGCTGAGAAACTAAACGGTCGGCGACGAGAACAGCAGAAAGATCGGGGCGACCAACTTCGATGGGGTGAAGATTAATTTTTAAGAGATTAAGCTTGGCTTTAGGGGCGTTATTACCTAAAATAAAATGGGTGACGTCGTGTTTGAGCTGATCAAGGCCGGTACCTCCCCGACCAATGACGACGCCGGGGCGACTAACGTGAAGATAGATGTCTAGGGTGTTAATAGACCTTTTGATTTCGATTTTGGTCAAACCGGCAAGAGCTAGCTTGGTCTGCAAGAACTGACGGAGTTTAAATTCCTCCAAAACGTTCTTTGCGTAATCCTTAAAAGAACTAAACCAAACAGATTTGGTGGGGAAAATGACACCGGTACGAAAGACTGTTGGATTAACTTTTTGTCCCATTTTATTTTCCTTTAGCTTCTAATTTGATAGTTAAATGTGAGGCTGTACGTTGGAAGGGCTTGTAGTGACTGCGACCACCCATGAGGCCCCGCTTAAGAGTGCGTCCTTTAGTGGCGTAGGCTTCTTTGACGACGAGTTTACTGCGGTCAAGCTTGAAGTTGTTAACGGCGTTAGCAATGGCTTGTTTGAGGACGGTAGAAATGGGGTTAGCCGTGCGACGAAGAGTGAACTGAAGGCGCTCGAGGGCGCTATCGACGGGAAGTCCAACGATAGTCTTGACGACCAAGTTGACCTTACGGGGAGAGTGACGAAGATGAGTGGCGCTACCAGTGATCTGCATATTCTTTAAGTCTTAGTTAGGGTCCGCTTGGTAACTTTTCCGTGACCCTTGAAGGTTCTAGTGGGAGAGAATTCTCCCAACCGATGACCAACCATGTTTTCAGAAACAAATACTTCTTTATGAACTTTGCCGTTATGGACCAAGAAAGTGTAACCGACAAATTCTGGAGGGATCTGAGAAGCACGAGCCCAAGTTTTGATGGGTTCTTTTTTGCCGGACGCTTTTTGTTTACTGACCTTGATCATCAGTTTTTCGTCGACGTATGGTCCTTTTTTACTACTTCTAGACATATTTTTTAATTAGTTTTATTACCTTTAACAATGTATTTATTACTGTATTTAGTCTTTTTGCGGGTCTTAACACCAAGAGTCTTTTTACCCCATGGTGATTTTGGCGAGGACATACCAATACCTGATCGGCCCTCTCCTCCACCGTGTGGATGAGATCGAGGATCCTGAGCGACACCACGAACTTGTGGTCTCCAACCCAAGAGTCGACTGCGACCGGCTTTACCTAGATTTTCTTCCTTGTGATGGGCATTACCCAAGGCACCAATGGTGGCCTTACAATCGCCAGAAAAAATCCGGACCTGACCGGAAGGGAGTTTTACCAAGACTTGGTTTTCATCTTTACTTTGAATTAAAGCTTGCTGACCGGCGGAACGGACCATTTGGGCGCCTTTTCCGGGTCGAATCTCTAGATTATGAACTGGAGTTCCTAGAGGTAAGTATTTAAGAAGAGTTGCATTACCAGCCTTGATATCAACCGGACCCTTGATGGATGTAACCACTTTGTCTCCGGCTTTCAGGTCATTAGGGACAAGAATATAGTTTTTCTTGCCGTTAGCATAGACTAAAAGAGCAATTTGGGTCGAACGATTTGGATCGTATTCGATAGACTCAACCCTAGCGGGGATGTCGTAATCGATTCTTTTCCAGTCGATCAGGCGGAGATAGCGCTTTTGACGTCCTCCACGACCACGGACGGTAATTTTACCAGATGAATTGCGTCCTGACGATTGTTTGTTGATTTGAAACAGTGGTTTCATGATTTTTAGGTATTAAAAAGGTTAATTTTTTGACCAGATTTCAACTGAACGATGGCTCGCTTGTGGCCCCTGTCCATGGCGTTTTTGCCAGTGCGGAAGGAACGTTCTTGTCGAGATCTAACTCTGGCGGTAGTTACAGAAACGACGTCGACTTTATATAGATCTTTAATGGCTTGTTTGATCTGAGTTTTGGTGGCGCCAGACTCAACCTTGAAACTGAACTTGTTAAGTCCGGTAAGGGCGATGCTTTTTTCAGAAAAGATGGGTTTTAATAACATATTATTTTATTTCTTTAGTTGAGGTAATAATCGGGCGGCGAGATCGGCTTGAGCTTTAGAGGTGATCTTGATTTCTTTATTAAGGGCGACGGCCAGAGGATTGACAGTGGCGGCGTTTAAGATAGTAAGGTTCTCAAAGTTTCTGGTTGATTTAATAAAGTCGGTTGATTCGTTGCTGTGGATAACGAGGGTTTTAACGGAATTAAACAAACCTTTGACGGATTTGACAGATGGCTTGTTAGTTTTGGCAATTTCAAAGAGAGAAACACTGTTACTTTTGGCACGATTGGTCAAAAGACCGACAAGAGCCTTAACGGCCATCTTGCGATTGACCTTAAGATTGCGACCCTGGATACCATCTGGACCATGAGAAACACCGCCGCCGACATAAATGGGAGCTGACCTAGCGCCGTGACGGGCATTGCCGGTACCTTTTTGTTTGTAAACCTTTTTGGTGGTGCGGTTAACTTCTCCGCGGGTTTTAACTTTATGGGTATTTTGGTGGGAGCGACTTTGATAGACGTGAAGTACTTGGTTGATTAAGGCGTCAGAAACCTTGACATCAAATATTTTTGGATCAAGAACAACCGATTTCTCGGCTTTGACGGCCTTGACCTTGACGGCTTTGACTTTGGGAGTGGTAGTAACTTTTTTGGTGGCCATTGTTTTATGAATTTATTTTGATAGTGACGAAGGAGTTTTGAGAACCGGGTACGGCACCTTTGAGTTTGAGGACGCTGGTAGCGGGATCGAAGCCAATAATGATTAAGTTTTTGACGGAGACGTTTTCGTTACCCATGTGTCCAGCCATTCTTTTGCCTTTGACGATGCGTCCAGGGGTAGTACCGCGGCCAACAGAACCAGGAGCTCTTTCACGATCAGATTGACCGTGAGTTCGTGGTCCACCGCTGAACCCATGGCGCTTCATAACACCAGCAAAACCCTTACCCTTGGACTTAGCGATAACAGTAACTTTGGATTTTTCGACTAAGATACTGGATAAATCGAGGGTAGCATTATCAAAAGTTTCACCTTTCCCAAGTTTGATCTCGCGAATCCTTTGAGGAACAAATTCAAGCGCTTTCTTTTTTAAGAATCCGGCCAAAGACTTTTTGGCGGGAGACTTAGACTTACCGACCCCAACAATCAGAGAGCTATATCCATCGACGTCTTGGGTCCTATTAGCGAGAACATTATGTTCGGGAACCAAGAGGGTGGTCACAGGAACTCTTTTTCCGGCAATAAATTCTTGTTGCATTTTCTGCTTAATGGCGAAGACGGTATTCATGGGAGTTACATTTTTATTTCAATACCGACTCCGGCAGGAAGGTCGAGATGTTGCAATGAATCTATAGTTTTATTAGTTGGTGAAACGATATCGATTAATCTTTTGTGGGTAAGGATTCGGAAGTGCTCGCGGGCATCTTTGTCAGTATGGGGAGAAGAGGTGACAACAATGCCTTTCTTTTTAGTTGGTAGAGGCACCGGACCGACGACCTGAGCACCCGCAGCAAGTGCAGTTCTAATTATTTTATTAGCGGCTTCATCAATGACTCGATGGTCAAATGATTTGAGCTTGATGCGGATGCGAGGCGCGGTTGCCATTTATTTTTTTTAATTTCTTACTCAACAATTTCGGTAATAGAACCAGCCCCTACAGTTTGGCCACCCTCACGGATAGCAAAACGCAGACCAGTGTCCATGGCGATAGGAGTAATCAGTTCAACACTGATCTTGGCGTTATCACCTGGCATGATCATTTCGACACCTTCGGCGAGTTTTAGCTCACCGGTGACGTCGGTAGTTCGAAGATAGAACTGGGGTTTGTAGCCATTGAAAATAGGGGTGTGACGACCACCTTCGTCCTTACTCAAGATGTATACCTGAGCGGTGAACTTTTTGTGTGGGGTAGCAGTTCCTGGCTTGGCCAAAACTTGTCCTCGTTGAACATCATCTTTTTCGATCCCTCGAAGAAGTAGCCCAGCGTTGTCTCCGGCTTGCCCTTGATCAAGAGCTTGGCGGAACATCTCGACACCGGTAACGACACTCTTTCGGGTGTCTTTAATGCCGACAACTTCGATTTCGTCACCAACTTTGACAATACCGCGTTCGATACGACCGGTAACGACAGTGCCCCGTCCTTTGATGGAGAAGACGTCTTCAACGGGCATGAGGAAGGGTTTGTCTAGATCGCGAACTGGTTCCGGGACCCATTCATCAACGGTGTCCATGAGTTTCATGATGCCATCTTGGGCTTCCTTGTCGCCTTCAAGGGCCTTCAAAGCGGAAACGCGGACAATAGGGGTGTTTTCCTCGAAACCATATTTCTTGAGGAGTTCGCGGACTTCCATTTCAACAAGATCAAGAAGTTCGGCGTCTTGGACGGCGTCGCATTTGTTCAAAGCAACAACCAGACGTGGAACGTTAACCTGGTGAGCGAGAAGCAAATGTTCCTTGGTCTGAGGCATAGGACCATCGGTAGCGGCAACAACGAGAATGGCTCCGTCCATCTGGGCGGCACCAGTAATCATGTTCTTGATGTAGTCCTTGTGGCCCGGGCAATCAATATGTGCATAATGGCGCTTGGCTGTCTCATAAGGAACGTGAGAGATTTGAATAGTGACTCCGCGAGCTTTTTCTTCTGGAGAAGAGTCGATCTGATCAAAGGCCATTGCTTGCGCAAGACCGCGAGCAGCCAGGGTGTTGGTAATAGCGGCGGTAAGAGTAGTCTTACCGTGGTCAACGTGGCCAATAGTGCCGATGTTGAGATGTGGTTTTGTACGAGCAAAAGCCATATTTTCTTTTTTTATTAATTACTAACTAATATTTCTAATTGTAGCTTATTTAGCCGATGGGGCGGTCTTTAATAATTTAACGGCGATACTTTCTGGCAGCTGAGCGTAGTGGCTTGGCTCCATGTAGTAGCTGGCGCGCCCAGCGGTGAGCGAGCGAATGATGGTTGCGTAAGAACCCATTTCGGCCAGAGGGACATTGGCGATGACGACGCGGGCGTTTCCTCGTTGAACGGTTCCCATTATCTGTGCCCGTCGACTTGAAACGTCGCCTATTATATCACCCAAGTACTCTTCTGGGGTAGTGACCTCGACTTTCATGACGGGTTCGAGGATGACGGGACCAGCGGACCTGATGGCATCTTGAATAGCCATGGAGCCGGCAATCTTAAAGGACATTTCGGAAGAGTCGACTTCGTGATAACTTCCGTCTAAAACATCAACTTCAATATCGACCACCGGGTAACCGGCAATAACACCATTAGATAAAGCTTCTTTAACACCCTTTTCAATCGGGTTAATAAATTCGCGAGGAATGGTGCCGCCGACGACCTTGTTGTTAAAAAGATAACCTTCACCGCGAGTTTTGGGGCGAACGGCTAAAATACAATGACCATATTGACCTCGACCACCAGACTGACGAATGTATTTACCTTCACCTTGAGCTTCTTTGGTGATGGATTCGCGATAAGCGACTTGGGGGGTGCCAGTATTGGCGTCAACCTTAAACTCTCGGCGAAGCCGCTCGACTAAAACTTCGAGATGAAGCTCGCCCATACCAGCAATGACGGTTTGGCCGGTTTCTGGATTTGATCTAACCTGAAAAGTAGGGTCTTCATCGGCCAGTTTTCCAAGGGCAACGCCAAGTTTTTCTTGGTCGGCTTTAGTTTTTGGCTCGATGGCGAGAGAGATAACTGGATCGGGGAAATTAATGGATTCAAGGATGATGGGCTTGGCTTCATCACAAAGAGTGTCGCCAGTTTTGGTGGATTTTAGTCCAACTAAGGCAACAATTTCTCCGGCACCGGCAGTTTGGATTTCTTCGCGCTGATTGGCGTGCATGAGAAGAAGTCGGCCGACGCGTTCTCTTTCGCGCTTACTGCTGTTATAGATATATGTTCCAGCGGTAACGGTGCCCGAATAGATACGGACATAAGTTAAACGACCAACGTGGGGATCGGCCTGAATTTTAAAGGCGAGACCAGAGAAAGGTTCTTTGGGATCTGAGTGGCGGATTTCATCGGCATTGGTGTCTGGATGCGTTCCGGTAATGGTACCGCGATCTAAAGGAGATGGTAAGAAATCGACGACGGCATCGAGCACTGGCTGAACACCTTTGTTACGAAGAGATGAGCCGGGGAAAACGGGGACAATAATATTGGCAATGGTGGCCTTGCGTAGGGCGGCTTTCAGCTCAAGAACTGTTGGTTCTTCACCACCCAAAAATTTCTCGATTAATTTATCATCGGTTTCCGAAATGGCTTCGACGAGTTTAGATCTAGCAGAATCACACTCGTCCTTCATGTCTTCAGGGAAACCTTGGCGAACTTCATATTTTGCACCGGTTTCGTCACCTAGCCAAATTAAGTGCTCACGTTCGAGCAATAGAACAAGACCTTTAAAAGTATTCTCAACACCAATGGGCAAGGCCATGATGGCGGTTTTGGCGCCTAGTTTTTCATGAATGTCTTTGATGGTACCCATAAAGTCGGCACCCAAGACATCCATTTTATTGACTAAAGCAACACGAGGAACTTTGTATTTGTCGGCTTGTCGCCAGACGGTTTCGGTTTGAGACTGGACACCAGAACCGGCGTCCAAAACGATAATACCTCCGTCGAGAACGCGAAGGGAGCGCTCGACCTCGGCGGTAAAGTCGACGTGTCCTGGAGTATCAATGATATTAAAACGATGTTCTTCTTTAATGGCGGCGCCGGGGAGGGCGGGGGTCCAAAAGGTGGTGGTGGCGGCGGAAACGATGGTAATACCACGTTCACGCTCTTGGTCCATCCAGTCCATTTGGGTATCGCCGTCATCAATATCACCAATTTTGTAAGTTCGACCGGTGTAAAAAAGAATACGTTCGGTGGTGGTGGTTTTACCGGCATCGATGTGGGCAATGACTCCAATGTTTCTAACTCGGTTTAAAGGAATGACTTTTGTATGATTTGCGTCGGCCATATATTTTTTGCCATCAGCTGTCAGTGATCAGAGATCATTGGCTCACAGACCTGACGGATAGGAGCTTAATTAACCTCCTGATTTTATCACAGATTTTTGCCTCGAGTGAAGCTATAATTAAGTTATGAGTTTTGAGTGTGAGAAATGCGGGGAGAGGGTGGAGGCTGAAGGGCAGTTTGGGACAGCCAATCGAAACCATTGCCCGAAATGTCTATGGAGTAAGCACCTGGATCAGGATCAACCAGGTGACAGAAAAAGTGAATGTCTGGGGATGATGGAGCCGGTTGGGTTAACTTTTAAGAAAGAGGGGGTGGATAAATATGGCAAGGAAAGACAGGGGGAAATTATGTTGATACATCAGTGTGAAAAGTGTGGAAAGGTAAATATAAATAGATTGGCGGGAGATGATCAAACAGAGGAAGTAATGAGCCTGTTTGAAAATTCTAAAGACAGAAAGTTCGAAGATCCAAAGGATATAGAAATACTAAAAGAAGAAGACAGAGAAGAAGTCAGGGCACAGTTGTTTGGGAGAGGATGACGCCTGCAGGGCCAGGCCCTGCAGGTATTATTCGACGAGGGAGAGGGCGATGCCGCGTTTGCCGGCACGGCCAGTTCGACCGATGCGGTGAACATAGTCTTCATAAGTAGCGGGGAGATCAAAATTAATGACGTGACTGACATTGGAGATGTCGAGACCACGAGAAGCAATGTCGGTCGCCAATAGAATGTCAATTTGACCAGTTTTGAAGCCCATTAAAGCGCGCTGACGCTGGCTTTGGCGTTTATTACCATGAAGGGAAGCCACCCTAAAACCATAACCGGTTAATTCTTTATCTAGCTTTTCTATTCCCCATTTGGTACGGCCAAAAATAAGAACTTTGGAAACTTCATTGGAAACGAGAATTTCTTTTAGAACGTCAATTTTGGGACGGCCATTGAGCTTGATAACATCCTGATAGATAGTAGGGGCGGTCTCTCGAGTTTTGACGGAAATTTTGACGGGGTTGTTTAAAAACATGTGCATGATCTTTTCAACCTCGGGGGAAGTGGTAGCCGAGAAAAAGAGGGAATGACGAGGGGTGGCAAGTTTGGAGACAATGAATTTAACGTCAACAACAAACCCCATGTCTAGCATGCGGTCGACTTCATCAAGAACGATAAAGCGGAAAGAACTTAAATTAAGTACATTTCTGTTGCAAAGATCTTTTAAGCGACCAGGAGTACCAATGACCAGATTTGGGTTTCGTTTAAGACCGGTGATCTGACGGAACATGTCGACACCACCAATGCAGATTAAACTTCCTATATTTAGCCCGGCAGTTAAATATCTAACTTCTTCCTCTATTTGGACGGCAAGTTCACGGGTAGGGGCAATAATGAGAACTTTTTGAGATCGGTCTTTGACGATTTTATCGATCAAAGGAATCAAAAAAGCAGCAGTTTTACCGGTTCCAGTATTGGCGATACCGACGACATCCCGACCTTCAAGGATGGCGGGTATGGCCTGATCTTGAATGGGAGTGGGGTTACTAAAATTTTTGCGAGCAATATTAGCCTTGATTTTAGGATCAATGTCAAAATCGGCAAAGGCGTGTTTGGGTTTAAACTCAACCACAACTTCCTCGGAGGTGGTTTTGTTTACAAGCAAGGCGGGATTAACCGTCTGAACGCGACGGAACATAGCTTTTCGATCATGGTTGGGGCGCCCTGGTCGAAAGCCGACTCGACGCCTAAAATTGCTCATCATAGTTATTTTCGAGGCAAAACAAGAAATCTGCTTACAAAATGATGGTACGAATTCAGGGTAGAAAGATACAAAAATTGAAATTAGATAACGGTATCTTTATCTATTAGCCTAAGAAAGTTTTTCAAGTATAAGCAGGTTACTTGGTTCGCCTGCGTTGATGATTATAGGACAACTATCGGGAAAATGCAAGCCCTACCAGCGGAGATGGGAAAACGCCTTGTTGGCGTCGGCCATGCGGTGGGTTTCTAGCTTCTTTTTGATGGCGTTGCCGGCATTTTCGTGGGCATCCATAATCTCGGCGGTCAGTTTTTCGGCGAAGGAATGATACTGAGAATTACTTCTTTCTCGAGCAGCGGCGATGAGCCAACGGATGGCCACAGTTTGTTTGCGTTCTGATCTGACGGGGGTGGGAACCTGGTATGAAGCTCCACCAACGCGGCGGGAACGAACTTCCATCTGGGGCTTGACGTTTTCGATGGCTTCTTCGAGATAAGTCAGCTCATTGACTTTAGTTTTTTCTTTAAGGTGGGAAAGAGCGTCGTAAATGATTGATGTGGCAACGTTTTTTCGACCGGCCTGCATGCAACCAGTGATCATTTTGGCGACTAAAGTGGAACTATATCTGGAGTCTGGAACAATGATTCGGTTTGGGGTTTTTTTGCTTCTCATGTTATTTTATTTCGTGGCAACTGGCCTTCTAACGCCGTACTTACTGCGACTGGTTTTGCGTTTTTCGACGCCACCGGCGTCAAGCTTACCCCTAACAATATGATATTTAACCCCCGGAAGGTCGCGAACGCGACCACCACGAATTAGAACGATACTGTGTTCGGCCAAATTGTGGCCTTCACCCATGATGTAAGCGGTGACTTCCTGTTTATTAGAAAGTCGGACACGGGCAATTTTTCGCAAAGCGGAGTTGGGTTTTTTAGGGGTCATGGTTTTGACCTGGACACAAACTCCTGCTTTAAGGGGACTATTCGACGTCATCATGGTGCGTTTTACAGCATTAAACGATCGGCGAAGAGCCGTGGTTTTGATTTTGCTTTTGAGTCTTTGTCGACCGTGTTTGACTAGTTGATTTACTGTAGGCATAGATTGAGATCCCTATTTTACCAGAGGTTGTCGATATTGGCCCGGTCTTCTGAGGTGGGGATCAAGCGGCCGATGATAACGTTTTCTTTCATACCGATAAGGTGGTCGATCTTGCCCTCGGTGGCACTATCAGTAAGAATACTGGTAGTATCCTGGAAGGAAGCGGCGGAGAGCCAGCTGTCGGTATAGAGCGAGGCCCTGATGGTACCCAAGATGACGTGTGTGGCGGTCGCAGGATTTCCCCCTTGAGCAATGACACCCTCGTTGGCCATTTCATAATTGCCCCGAGAGACGACGTCGCCAGGCAGTAAGCTGGTGTCACCCGGATCATCAATTCTGACTTTATCACTCATCTGACGAACGATAACCTCAAAGTGTTTATCGTGAATGCTAATGCCCTGAGATTCATAAACGGCTTGAACTTCTTTAATCAGATACTCCTGAGAAGCCCTAATTCCTTTTATTTTTAGAAGACCTTTGACGTCGACGCTACCGGAGGCGAGTTGAGTGCCGGCACCGACCAGATCACCATCTTCGACCAATAGGTTGAGGGTCAAGGGAACGATATATTCTTTTCTTTCACCCTGGTCTTTAGAGGTTGGAGAAATGGTGACACGATAACCGTTGTCAGTTTCAAGAATCTTAACTTTTCCAGCGACTTCGGCGATCGGGGCGGGGATCTTTGGGGCGCGAGCTTCGAAAAGTTCGGTAACGCGGGGAAGACCTTGGGTGACGTCTAGTCCGGCAATACCCCCCGAGTGCTTGGTGCGCATGGTGAGCTGGGTTCCCGGTTCACCTATACTTTGGGCGGCAATGATACCGACGGGGTCACCAAGTTTGGCAATACCGTTGGTTGCATAGTTAAAGCCGTAGCATTTAGAACAAATCCCAAAACGGAGTTTACAGGTTAGTGGGGATCTGACGATGACACTTTCAATCTTGGCATCTTTGATTTTTTTTGCTAGTTCTTCAGTAATCATCTCTCCCTCTGAGACGATGACTTCTTTAGAGGATGGGTCGACAATTTTGGAAGCAGAGTAACGAGTAATCAGGCGCCCAGCAAAGATACTAGATCTTTCGTTGGCACGAATCTCCAGTCCTTTTGTGGAACCACAATCTTCGGTACGAATGACGACGTCGTGAGAAACGTCAACTAAGCGGCGGGTTAAGTAACCAGCGTCAGCAGTACGAAGAGCAGTATCGGTAAGACCCTTTCTGGACCCACGGATGGCGGTAACGTACTCGAAGATAGATAGACCCTGACGAAAGTTGGATTTGGTTGGGAGTTCGACAAAGTTTCCAAGAGGATCGACGTTGATACCGCGCATGGCAGAGAGCTGCTTGACAGTACTTTTACTGGCACGGCCTCCCCCGGCGTTAATGATAGTTCTGATTGGATTATCAGGAGAGAAGGCGTCCCATGTTTTTTCGGAGAGGTCTTCAGTAACTTCCATCCACATTTCGATGGTTAATTTGCGTCGCTCTTCGTTGGTGATTAAACCAAGTCGATAGTTGTCTTCGATTTCTTTGGCACGTTTGTTACCGGATGCAATGATCGTGTCTTTGTCGACGTAAACTTCGTTATCAGAGACGGCGAAGGAAAGACCGGAAGTAGTCATGGCGGCAAAGCCAAAGTTTTTGATGGCGTCGATCATTAAGGCAACCCTTTCAACGGGTAGTTCTTTGGCCGACCTTTCAAAGATCGCGCCAATGGTTTTACTAGGAACCGGTTCGTTTAAGAAATCCCAACCCTCCGGAAGAAGCTCGTTGAAGAGGATTCTGCCGGCGGTGGTTTTGACTAAAGCGTTATTGCCCTCGAAACGGACATTGACCAATTGACGCGGGGAAACAACCCCAGTTTGACAAGCAGTAATGGCTTCTTCTTTGCTACTAAAGGGCGAAGGGTACTCGGTTGAATTTTCGTCGATGCTGGTCATGAAGTAGACGCCAATGGCCATTTCTTTTTTTGCCGGGATATTGATGGAATTTCCCGAGCTTGGTTTAAGTAAATTCTGGCTTGGGAGCATGTATTTAAGAGCTTCTTCTTTGGCTTTTTCGGTCAAGGGGACGTGGACGGCCATCTGGTCTCCATCAAAGTCGGCGTTAAAGCCTTCACAGACGGCGGGGTGAAGCCTGATTGCGGAACCTTCGACCAAGATTGGTAAGAAGGCCAAAATGGAAAGTTTATGAAGGGTTGGGGCACGGTTTAAGAGAACGGGGTGAGTTTTGGTAATGTTTTCGAGAATATCGTAGACCTCGGGCGGGCGTTTCTCGATGATATTTTTGGCCGATTTTATATTTGGGGCCAAACCTTGAAGAATGAGCTCTTTGATGACAAAGGGTTTGAACATTTCCAGGGCCATATCTTTAGGAAGACCACATTGATTGATGTTGAGTTCTGGACCGACGACGATAACGCTTCGGCCTGAGTAGTCAACGCGTTTACCTAAGAGATTTTGGCGGAAACGACCCTGTTTACCCTTGAGCATATCGGAAAGACTTTTTAGGGTTTTGCCGGTTCTAGACCTTCGGTTGGTTTTGGTCTGAGAGTTGTCTATAAGGGCGTCAACGGCCTCTTGAAGCATGCGTTTCTCGTTTCGCAAAATAATTTCGGGGGCGCCCAGATCAATAAGGTGTTTTAAGCGATTGTTTCGGTTGATGACTCTTCGATAAAGATCGTTAAGATCTGAAGCGGCGTATCGCCCACCTTGCAGCTGTACCATGGGTCGAAGATCCGGGGGAATAACGGGGAGGACGCGAAGAACCATCCATTCTGGCTTGACGCCAGAATTTTTAAATCCTCGGACGACCTGAAGCCTTTTGACGGCTTTGAGGCGTTTGACTTCAGAAGAACTCTTGGATTCTTCGTTTAAGGACGCGGATAAGGTGTCTAGATCGATCTTTTTTAAAGATTCTAGAATGGCTTCGGCACCCATACCTACGGTGATCCAATCGGTGATGTTGTAGTCATCGAGTTTTAGATATTCCGATTCAGAAAGAAGGGAATTTACACTGATGGCGTTGACAAGGTCGGTCAATTTGGAAGTAATTTCGTCATTTAAAGTGATTTCGGTGACCATTTGTTCGCGAAGGGTGGCGATGCGTTGCTTGATGGACAGTTTAGCGTCTTCGGTCTTAAGGGCAAGTTGATCTTTATCTTTAATCTGCTTTTTGAGCCCATCAACCATGACCTTGCCCTCTTCTTTGACTTTCTCGATTCGAGCATCAAAATCTTTACGAATGTTGTCGGAGTTGCCATCTCGACTTTTGGTGAGTTTGGCGATGGCTTCTTCCCGAGCCTTATCATCGACACTCAAAACCAGGTATTTAGAGAAATAGATGATTTGGATTAATTTCTTGGGAGAAATATCTAAGAGTAATGAGGTTTTACTTGGTGCACCTTTAAAAAACCAGACATGAGCTACTGGAGCTGAAAGGTCTAGATGGCCCATGCGTTCTCGACGGACGCGGCTTTGGGTGACTTCGACACCACATTTATCACAGACGATGCCTTTGAAACGAACTCTTTTGTACTTGCCACAATAACACTCCCAGTCTTTAGTCGGTCCAAAAATTCTTTCACAGAATAAACCGTCTTTTTCTGGTTTTTGGGTTCGATAATTGATGGTTTCTGGTTTGGTGACCAAGCCATGGGACCAAGAAAGAATGTCTTCTGGTGAAGCTAGACGAATTTGTAATCCGGCAAAATCAACAATGTTTTTCATATTATTCCTTGACCTCCTCTGATAATTGCTTTTCTTCTATTTCATCTTCTTCCTCATCGTCGTCTTCATCTTTGACATCTAGGTCATTGACGACAACGGCGTTATCATCGATAAGAGGAGCGGCTTCGACAACCGGGGCTTCTTCTTTAAGAATTGGGCCGGTGGGGATGATGGAGAGACAAAGGGCATTGAGTTCTTTGACTAAGACTTTGAAGGATTCCGGAACGGTGCTTTCGGGGATTTCAAGTCCTTTAACGATAGATTCAAAAGCTTTAGAGCGACCGATGACGTCGTCAGATTTAAGGGTAAGCATTTCCTGCAAGGAATGAGCGGCCTTATGTGCTTCGAGGGCCCAGACCTCCATTTCTCCAAGTCTTTGTCCACCCATTTGGGCTTTTCCACCTAGAGGTTGTTGGGTAACTAGACTGTATGGTCCAGTAGAACGGGCGTGGGTCTTGTCCTCAACCATGTGGATGAGTTTAAGAATGTAAGCGACTCCAACGGCGGTTTTTTCAGCAAAAGCTTCACCGGTTCGACCGTCAAAAAGCTGTACTTTACCGGAACGATCGAACCCGGCTTGTTCCAGAAGGTTGGCGACACGGTCTTCTTTAATGTTGTCAAAAACGGGAACGGCAATATGCTTACCCAAGGTCTGAGCAGCTAAGCCCAGTTGGGCTTCGAGCAATTGACCAAGGTTCATACGAGAAAGGACTGAGAGGGGAGAAATGATGATGTCGACTGGCTGACCATTGGCCATGTAAGGCATATCGGCCTTGGAAATGATCTTGCTGATAACACCTTTGTTTCCATGGCGGCCGGCAACTTTATCTCCAACGGTGATACGCCTGAGTTGAGCAACCTTGACCCTGATTTGACTAATGACGCCGGCGTCAAGCTCATCACCCTCTTCACGGTCAAGAATTTGAACGGAAATGACGGTTCCCTGTTCTCCGTGAGGCATACGAAGAGAAGTGTCGCGAACTTCACGAGCTTTTTCTCCAAAAATGGCGCGTAAGAGGCGCTCTTCAGCGGTTAATTCAGTTTCGCCTTTGGGGGCGATTTTCCCTACAAGAATGTCGTTAGGACCAACAAAAGATCCGACGGCAACAATTCCGTCTGCTCCGAGGTTACGAAGATCTGATTCAGAAACGTTAGGAATATCAGAGGTTAGTTCTTCGGCTCCGAGCTTGGTGTCCATAAGATCGGCAACATATTCATTGATATGGACAGAACTTAGGAGGTCGTTCTCAAGTAATCGACTACTAATGACAATGGCGTCTTCATAACCTAGTCCAGCAAAAGAGCCGTAAGCAATCAAAAGATTTTGACCGATGGAAAGCTCTCCGGCCTCTGCAGATGGGCCGTTAACAATAATGGTTCCAACTTTTACAGTATCTCCTGGCATGACAACGGGATATTGGCTATAGCTGGTACTTTGGGAAGTGCGGTGATATTTTCGAACGTGATAGGTCTCGATGTCACCTTTAACAGTGACAAAACCGTAATCGATATTAGACAGGTCTTTAAGAGCAAGTTTGGCGTCAGCTGGACTTAGTTTAATACTGACCTTATTAGCATCGGATTCAACAACTTCTCCGGCATGACGGGCCTTGACGACCCAACCCATGGCTTCGGCGACTGAACCTTCCATGCCGGTACCAACGATTGGTGCTTCTGGCTTGAGAAGTGGGACGGCCTGAGTTTGCATATGACTTCCCATGAGGGCGCGAGTTCCGTCATCATGTTGAACAAAAGGAATCAAAGCGGCAGAGGTTCCCAAAACTTGACGTGGTACAACGTCGATATATTGAATAGTTTCAACGTCGACTTCTATAAATTGACCATCGTGACGCGCTGGAACCCATTTGTCTGTGATGATATTGCCTTCCCGGCCGACACCAGCGTGGGTGATATATAGAAATTCTTCATCGTCGGCATTGAGGTATTCAATTTCGTCGGTGATTTCCATTTGACCATTAGAATTCTTCTTGACTTTAAGATATGGGGCTTCGAGGAAACCAAATTCATTAATTCGAGCGTATAGGGCCAAATAGGTAACAAGACCGATGTTTTGACCTTCTGGGGATCGAACGGGACAGATACGTGAGTATTGGGAACCGTTGATATCGCGCATGGAGAAACTGGCGCGCTCACGAGTGACACCGCCGGTACCCATGACGGACAAACGACGAAGGTTATCAATTTCAGACAGAGGATTGACCTGCTCGAGGATGGAACTTAAGCGGTTACGACGGAAGAATTCATAGATAGTAGCGATGATGGGTCGAGGATTGATCAGCGAGGAAGGAGTGGGAAGATCTTCTGCCTTGGCCATACTCATTTTTTCCTTGATAGATCGCTCTAATCTTAATAGACCGACTCGGAAAGCGGTTTGATTGACCAATTCTCCAACGCGTCGAACGCGGCGGTTGGCCAAGTGGTCGATGTCATCGGTGCGACCAGTACCATTCTGAAGATTGATGAGGTAACGAATGGCGGCAACAATATCCTGTTTATCTAGAGTGACGTGGTTTTCATTGACAGGAAGATTGACACTAAGCTTTTTGTTTAACTTATAGCGACCGACCAGACCGAGGTCATATCGGCGTTTGTCAAAAAACATCTGATGGAAGAGATTCTTGGCGTTGTCGATGACGGCGGGCTCACCAGGGCGAATTTTGCTGTAGAACTCAAGAAGGGCTTCGTTTTGGGTGTGAGAAGTATCTTTTAGAAGAGTGGAATCGATATATTTATGGTCGTTGTCGGTATCGATATCATTAAAAACGTTTCGAATGGCGTCATCTTCTTCGAAGCCTAGACAGCGAAGAAGGGTGGTGGCGGAAATTTTTCGGTGCCGGTCAATTCGAACAGAGATGTGATCGTTGCGGCTGACGATAAATTCAAGCCAGGATCCTCTAAAGAGCGGTCTAATTTCGGCGCGGTAAAGGGCCCTGCCCGAATTGGGATCAATCTCTTTAGTAAAAAAAACGCCCGGGGATCGGACGAGTTGGTTGACGACGACGCGCTCGACACCGTTAATGATAAAGGTTCCGACAGAAGTCATTAAGGGGATGTCGCCCAAGAAGATTTCTTGTTCCTGGACGGCCTTGGTGACAAGGTTGGCAAGTTTAACAACTACTTTTAGAGGAGCTTCAAAGTTGACACCCTTCTCCATGGCTTCTTTAGGAGAGAACTTGGGTTTTCCGACGTGATGATCTAAAAATTCAAGCTGAAAAAATTTACCAGTGAAATCCTTGATGGGATTAAGTTCTTGGAGGGAAAGTTTGATGCCTTGGCTTAAAAACTCTTGATAAGAATCGGTTTGGACTTTAGTAAGATCCATCTCCGGGAGACGAGAATTAATTTGTCCCCAGTTTTCTCGAATGTGTTTTTTAGGCATTAGGTAAACTACTTATGTTAGCGTCGTGAACGACTGATAGTAATAGAACGGACAGAAAAAATCCGACCAAATTGGCCAGATTAAAAGCTTAGCGGATAATATCATAAAAGTTCAATTTCTGTCAACGATCAGTTGCAATCCTTTTTGAGGTAGAGACAGACGTTTTTGTTATG
>Ga0172369_10004346_pt1 | contig 18031 bp, 16 predicted proteins | sample LakKiv25m_FD_114539 | JGI IMG/M metagenome (GOLD analysis project Ga0172369, IMG submission 114539) | Freshwater microbial communities from Kabuno Bay, South-Kivu, Congo - kab_022012_11.25m | ecosystem: Environmental > Aquatic > Freshwater > Lake | place: Democratic Republic of the Congo...
AACGCAAGTGTCCGACGCCGTAAAGTTCTTGAATAGCTTTTTGACTTCACATAAAATGACGATGCTTTCCGTGGCAAGCTCAATCCGTAAGGCAAAGTACCTTCGGCATCAATACCTCTTCTGACCGCATCCTGCATTGTCGCCCAGATCAGCTTCAAATAGTCCCATATTTCTTCTCCTTCATTTTCCTGAACGTATTCCCAAAATGTTTTACCATATTTTTTACACCATGACAATATATCGGTCATGGTAGTGAATGCGTAAATCGGTTTAATGTCTTCCTTAAGCAATCCATCATAAAGACTGCCTCCTCCGATACTATATACTGTCCAGTCCTCCTTAACCTTTCCTTTGGAATCCAGAGATTCGAATTTCATCCCGTTGGGGTGAAAATCCAAAAATACATCGGGTTTCCAAATTATTTCAGTCTCGGAGGGAAAAAGTTCTTCCAGAATTGCTTTATCTGTCAGATGCCCTTTCCCCGTAGCTGCAAGACTGCCGTAAAGAGTAACCCTGAAATTTTTTATTTCAGGATTTCTCATCTTAAAAATTGAAGCGGCATTTCTTGGTCCGATTGTGTGACTGCTTGAGGGACCATTGCCGATTTTGAACAGTTTTTTAATTGATTCCATAAATAATTAAATAAAATTTACAAAATACCATCAATTATTAATTCGACCTTTTCGATAAATTCCTTATACGTGGATGGTGTTCTCCTTAGTACATAAAACATAATCACAGAATGAACCGTATGTTTATGAATGAGCTTAATAATCTCCATCTCCGGATTCAAACCGGTATCTTTTTCAATAACAATCCAAACCGGTGAGAATATATCTTCAAAGAGATTTTGAGCCGCATTTGAGATTCTCTCCTGTGAAGATATTTCTTGAATCCTTTCGGTGAACAATAATTCAAATATCCCTGGATATTGAACGAAATAGTTGCAATAAGCTTTTGTAAGTTTTTTAATCCTCTCTTTTCCGCTCAATTTTGGATTATCGCCTGCCAGCGTAAATTGGCGACATTCCTCCATGAAATCGAGTAGTGCAAAATAAAGCACTTCTCGTAAATCTTTGAAATAATTATAAAGTGTGGCATAAGAATATCCCGCTTCATTCGCAATATTCCTTACACTTATGTTTCTGAAACCTTCCCCGCGCAAAATCTTCTTTGCGGCTTCGATGAAATATGCTTTCATCCTTTGCTCCTGGATATTTTTCCTATCCATAAAAATTCCTAAAAAAATAAATAAACGTTGTTCGTGACGTTAACACCGTTAATATCACGAACAATATTAATTATTATTTTAATGATTTTGGAATTTTTTTGAATGATGACAGAAATTTTCAATTTCGTAATTTTGAAAGTATTTTAATTGAGAAAAAAGAAACATTGATGGAAGAATATTTTAACAGGTTTAGAAAAAACATTTTAGGTATCGAACAGACTTTTAACACTCCTTTCGGTGATAAGAAAATCGTTTATGCGGATTGGACTGCAAGCGGTAGAATGTACGCTCCGATTGAAGAAAAGATGTCAGAAACATTTTACAATTTTGTCGGTAATACTCACACTGAAACCACCGTCACCGGCAAAACAATGACAATAGCCTATAAAGAGGCACACAAAATAATTAAAAATCATGTAAAAGCCGGTGTTGAAGACGTGATAATAACATGTGGTACTGGGATGACCGGAGCTGTTTCAAAATTGCAAAGAATCCTCGGATTAAAAGTTCCGGAACAAGTTATGCCGTTGATTACAATTGAACCTGAAGACAAACCGATTATATTTGTTACCCACATGGAACATCATTCAAACCATACATCCTGGCTTGTTACACTAGCGGATGTTGTGCATCTCGAGCCCGATGTTAACGGACTTGTGAACATGGAGCAGCTTGAATCTCTACTTCAAAGATTTAGCGAAAGAAAATTAAAAATCGGTGCTTTCACAGCATGCTCAAATGTTACCGGAATTCAGACAAATTATCATCAACTGGCAGAATTAATGCACAATTATGGTGGTTATTGTTTTGTAGATTTTGCTGCTTCTGCTCCTTACATAGATATAAATATGCATCCGGAAAATCCGAAACAAAAGCTTGATGCAATTTATTTTTCTCCACATAAATTTTTGGGTGGTCCCGGTTCTGCTGGTGTGTTAATTTTCGATTCCAAATTATATCACAATAAAATTCCTGACCAGCCTGGAGGAGGTACTGTCAAATGGACTAATCCCTGGGGACAGTACAGTTTTTTCGAAGATATCGAAGCTAAAGAAGACGGTGGAACACCCGGTTTTTTACAAACAATAAGAGCTGCTTTGGCAATCAAGCTGAAAGAAGAAATGGGAGTTAAGAATATTTTGAAACGAGAGGACGAAATATTAGGAATTGTTTTTTCTCAACTTGAAAAAATAAACGGCTTACATATTCTTGCCGATAATATTAGACACAGACTTGCAATCGTTTCATTTTACATAGACAAAATTCATTACAATCTAATTGTGAAATTATTGAATGATTTATTCGGGATTCAATCACGCGGGGGATGTTCTTGTGCAGGTACTTACGGACATTACCTTCTTCACGTAGATATTAGCATGTCAAATGAATTGACAAATCAAATAGAGAATGGTTGTTATTTGGATAAACCCGGATGGGTAAGACTTTCGTTCCATCCGACGACAACTGATGAAGAAATTTACTTTATCTGTGATGCTGTTAAATTCATATCCGACAATATACAAACATTGGAAAAGGATTATTTCTATAACAAAGAAATGAATGAATTCATCCATAAAAAAGAAAGAAATATTTCAATCGAAACAAAACAAGAATGGTTTCATCTAAGTTAATCTAAATCAAATTATTTTAACTCTGAATAGTTACAAAAGGAAAAAAGATTAATTACCTTACAATTTGTTTTAAACAAAAGCAATATATTGCATTTTTGAATTTTTTAAAAACTGAAAACAAATGGACAAAGAGAAAAGAATTAAAGGACTTTCGAGTCTCATCGGTAATACTCCGCTATTAGAGATTAGATTCAATTATAAAGGCAAGCTGCGAAAAATATATTGCAAAGCAGAAAACCTGAACATGACAGGCAGTATAAAAGACCGCATGGCTTATCATATCCTCCACAAAGCCGCAAAAAACGGCTTGTTAAAACAAAATACCCATATTATTGAAGCAACAAGCGGCAATACAGGTATATCATTTTCGGCAATTGGTAAGGCACTTGGTTATCCTGTGACGATTTTTATGCCGGATTGGATGAGTTTGGAAAGACTTAATTTAATAAAAAGCCTCGGTGCTCATATTAAGCTTGTCAGCCGTGAAGAAGGTGGATTCCTCGGCAGTATTAGGCTTTCGGAGGAATTAGCCTCCCAAATCGGTGATGCATTCCTGCCAAAACAGTTTGCAAATGAGGACAATTGCGAAGCTCACTATCTTACAACTGGTCCTGAAATCTGGTGGCAGTTAGCTTACAGGAATATGAAACCGGATGCTTTTATTGCCGGCGTCGGAACTGGTGGAACAATTATGGGAGTTGGTAATTTTCTTAAGGAGATGGACATTAATATAAAAATTCATCCCCTTGAGCCGGCTAATTCACCTACTCTAACTACAGGACATAAAGTCGGAAAGCACAGGATACAAGGCATTTCCGATGAGTTTATCCCATCAATACTCAAACTTGATAATCTTGACCGGGTTATTTCGGTTGATGACGGGGATGCAATTATAATGGCTCAAAAACTTGCAGAGCAGCTTGGTATCGGTGTTGGTATTTCGAGTGGTGCAAACTTCCTTGGTGCTGTTGCCATTCAGAACGAAATTGGTGATGACTCTATTGTCGCTACAGTCTTTCCGGATGATAACAAAAAATATCTTAGTACTGACCTTTTAAGAGAAGAAACAGTAAAGGATGATTTTATTTCTACAAATATTGAACTTTTGGATTTCCGTTCATTCAAGAGAGTATGCAATACTTGCTGCGACCCGGTTGACTGTGTCGAGCCGGTATGTGTGGAAGATATGAAAAAGATGTTAATGCCGGCTTGCCCCAGAAGGATAATAAGCAATTAATAATCACAGGTAGATAAATAAAATTTTTGCTATTTTATTATCAGAAAATCCTTGATAAAAAATTTCTTTCCGTCGGAGAATTTACAGTAATATACTCCTGAAGGCAAAGATTCAACGGAGATATTATAATAGTATTCACCTGTACTTAGGAATTTGTTTTCAATGGTTTGAATTACGTTACCTAAATTATCCAACACCTCTAATTTAACAGAAGAGGGTTCATCCAATTTAAATGTTATTTTACCATTCGAAATTAATGGCTGTGGATTAACGGATAGTTGACTCAAAGAACCATTATCAAGCACACCCGAAGTGCTTTTAATAATTATTAAACCGATTTTTGACCAGTCACTTTCATTAACTGAGTTGTATGCTGCTACCCGCCAATATATTGTATTTGAGCTTTTATAGGGCTTATAATCAAGTTCCGTTGCACTAATTTCTTCAATATTATCAATTAAAGCAGCAAAATCCTCAGTTTCAGAAGTTTGTATCTTGTAAAATATAGCTGAATCAACGACATTCCAACTAAATAGGATTTTATCATTTTGAAATACAGTATCAATAATTTTACTTGTAAATTCGGGAACTCGAAGGCTCGTGGTAAACCTTGAGTATTCCGACCAGAGGCTTTCCATCTTATTGTTAATTGCCCGCAACTTAATGAAATATGATTTGTTATAATCCAAGCCGGTTAAAGGTAAAGTAGTTTCTGTAATTTTCTGATAGAGATGATTGTTAATAGTAAAAAGTGAATCATCGGCAACTGAGACTTCATAAAATATAGCACCAGCCGATTCATCCCAGTTTATCACAGGATTGATGCTAACCTTATAATCATTTTGTCTTGGATAAGTAAGTTCGGGATGAACAAGGTAGTCTTCCGGCTGTGTGATGAATTTGAATACTTCTGACCACTCACCTGGGTATTGTCCGTTGTAAGCTCTAACCCTCCAATAATAAGAAGAGCTAAATTTAAGTTTGGAATATGGGAGTAAATCTGTTTGAGAAGGTAAATTGAATACCATGTTGTCAAAAGTTGAATCAATAGAAAGCTGAACCTGATAACTCACGGCTTCTTTGATAGCATTCCAGTGAAAATAACCTTTTATTGAAGTATTGAGTTCATTATTTCCTGGAATTTGTAATTTTGGAGTGGATATTACCGTCTTAAACTCCCAAACATCAGACCATTCGCTTTCGAATCCTTCGTCATAACCTTTCACTCGCCAGTAATACTTAGTTGTGTGATGCAGCCATTTGAACGCCAAAGAATCAGAACTAATGCCAATTGTGTCAATTCTATTGATTAAAAACGAAGTGTCATTAGAAACTTGAATATGATATAATTTTGCCCCATCAAGTAATTGCCATTTTAGATATTCGTGGGAAAGAACATTAGAAACTCTGTTTTTGGGATAAGTTTGATACATTTTGCCGATATAAGTTGAAAATGTCCAAATATCAGACCAATCGCCAAACACACCTTTGTTTGAAGATGCAATTCTCCAGAAATATTTTTGTTTGAATTTTAAACTGTCATATTTAAATGAAGTTAAATTATTCAGATTTTTATCTAAAGTGATTTTGCTAAATAAGGAATCTTCGGAAATCTGAATTTTATAAGTTTCCGCACCTGTAACAGAACCCCATTTTAGAGTACCATGAATATCCTCTGTATGCGAATTGTTCATAGGAAGCATCGGTGCTGGTGAACCGATGATAGTTGTAAAAGAACGAATTTCTGACCATTCGCTTTCACAAACGTTGGCTTCAGCCTTTACTCTCCAGTAATATTTTGTTAAATTCTTTAAATTTACAGAAGAAAATTGATTTAGTGTAATTCCGCTTGTGTCAACAATTGTAAAATTAAAGTTATTCGACTCGGATATTTGAATATGATATTTTTCGTTCGGAGACGTTCTGTTCCAACTAAGTACAGTATTGACTTTTGTCTGCATTGTATCATTAGCAGGATAATTCAACACAGGCTTGAAAAAGTAATTATAAGCAAGTATGAACTCGCCAAATGAATTAATATTTGCGGAAATCTTATCTGTTGGAGCATCATAAATAGTTTCTATCATCTGAAAATCTCCAGTGTTTTCTTTTGGTCTCCAGAAGAACTTAATATCAGGCTTATTGCTCAACCCTGGTAAAATACTCAAATCAAGACTTATTTTACCGGTGAAAGTTGAAATTCCATGATTGCTGACGTTCCATCTGTAAGGAAGATAATTGCAAACATTGATTGAATTATCCATATTGTAAGGTCGGTATGAATGAAGTTCCACCGATGTAGGACCTCTTCCGGTAAGATTATTTATATCAAGATTGATTCCGGTCTTATTTTTTGCATCATTGAAGTCATAAATGTAAGTTTTATTGACATTCAGAAGAACGGATTCCATTTTGAAAACACTTCTTAGAACTTGGTAAAAGCCATCATTTGGGCATCTCATCTCGAATGCAATATTACCTTCGGGAGTAACTTCCGTGGCTATGAGGTTAGCTTTTTTTCCAAAGCTTGCTCCCCAGCCTATCATTGTATTGCCATTCGGTAATCTCTGAGCGTTTCCCATAACAGCACCGTAAACATCAGGAATAGCCCTGTATTCCCAAACACGCGTGACCGTTTTATTGGTTTCATCAATTTGGTATTCGACTGCTCGTGAATATTTATTCGGCTTTAGATTTCCATTGTCAAACATAAGAATATTGCCATTTGTAAGACGGCTTATATCGTGCTGGTGAGAAAATCCATTGAAGCCATCGAGTGTATCATTAGTGAACGTGAACTGATTTCTCTTTGATTTTGAACCTCCTAAAATCCATAATATCTGACCTGATGACCGGCTTACTTTAATTAATTCATCAAAATTTCTCACACTTAGGAGAATATTACCATCGGTGTCGTATTTCGCTGAATTGATATGAAATGGGTCAATCTGCGCACCCTTTAGGTCAATATCCGGTGTTACATCCATAATATCAAGATGTTCCCAGCAATTCCACTGAAAGACGACGTTCCTGTTAGCATCAAGTTCCTGAAGAATTTGGTTGGTAACGGTTGCATTTGTTCTGCCGTTCTGAACTTTTTCCTGCATGTTGATTATTTTTGATTCGTCGGCAACAACCAGATAATTTCCGTTAGGTGACATTTGAATTGTATGGAAGTCTGTTTTGTATGGTTCTGTCGCTTTAACGCTGTCGAGAATGTTCAAATTTTTATCAACGACAAACCAAATTTTTTTTGAGTTGCTGTAAAAAGTTAAATTTCCGTTTGAGAGTAATCGAAGTGAATAAAAAGTGTTTCCGTAAGCATCTAATGATTTTGAAAATGCAACATTCCCTGAATTATCATAAGCAGTTAATACTTGTTTGTTTACTGGTCCGGTGAGTATATATCCTGGTGCCGGATTATCCAATGCAGTTATTTCAAAATTTATAAGATTTTCAGATTTTGCTGAAAAGATTGTTGTCAGATAAGAAATTAAAAATATGATTGAGTAAAAAATTCTATTCACAAAAATTCCAAAAAATAAAAACAAATAATTCCGACTGAAATTTTATAACATATTCACTAATTTAGATGATACTAAATTTTAATTTAATCATATTCTAATGAAAATATTACTCTTGACTAATTTACGAATATTATTTTATAATATTGTGGACAAAAATAAATTTTATTTAAAAGAAACTTGAAAATATATTTATAAAAAAACCCCATCACAATTGATGGGGCTTAATAATTTAGTAAAAGAACTGCTCTAAAATTAAAACACTTTTTATACAAAAGGTAATTTTGTTACTTCGGCGGCAAACATTTTACCTCGTGCTTCAATTTCAATTTTTGTTCCGGGATTTTTATACTCTGATAAAACGTACCCAATTCCAATCGGTTTTTCCAGTGTCGGTGACTGGTTACCACTTGTTACAAATCCGATTTCTTTACCGTCGGCAAAGATTTTATAATGATGGCGGGGTATGAATTTATCGGCGGTTGCAAAGAATGGTACAAGTCTCCTTTTTGGACCATCTGACTTAACTTTGGCAATGACATCAGAACCGTTAAAAGAGCCTTTGTCAAGTTTTGTTATCCAGCCCAATCCTGCTTCGATTGTATTAGTTGTTTCATCAATGTCATTACCATAAAGGCAAAAACCCTTTTCTAATCTTAAAGTGTCACGACAGCCAAGACCGACCGGTTCGATTCCAAATTCTTTACCGGCTTCAAATACTGCATCCCAAACTTTCTTTGCAGTTGGAAAATCACCTCTGAAATAAAGTTCAAATCCCAATTCACCGGTATAACCAGTCCTTGAGATTATCATATCCACACCAGAGAGCGTTCCTTTGGTAAAAGTGTAATAAACCAGCTCAGACATGTTAACATCCGTTAATTTCTGAAGTGTTTTCAATGATTCGGGTCCTTGGACTGCAAGAAGATTAACTTCATCGCTGACATTTTTGAGGTCAATATCAAATCCTTCGCTATTTTTACTGCACCATGCCCAGTCTTTATCAATATTTGCACCATTTACTACGAGCATGAAAGAATCTTCGCTGATTCTGTAAACTAACAAATCATCAACTATGCCCCCATCGGGAAGGCACATCGCAGAATACTGAACTTTACCGTTAGTAAGTTTTGAAGCATTATTCACAGTTATTTTCTGTACGTAAGCAAGTGCATCTTTTCCGCACACTTCAAATTCACCCATATGGGTAACATCAAAAACACCCACATTATTTCTGACGACTTTATGTTCGTGTATAATTCCACCCGGATATTGAATCGGCATTTCGAAGCCTGCAAATTCAACCATTTTCGCATTAAACTGTATGTGCAACTCGTTAAATAATGTTTTTTTCATCATGTCCTCAACCGTAAAAAAATAATTTCAATTTTGTAATTCTAAAAAATGCAATATCTGAAAAAAATCACTTAACAACAACATTTGGCTTAATTTTCTCGAATTTCTTTTCACCGATTGTCGTAACATTCATTAAATCGGAAGACTTACGAAAAGGATAATTTCGGCGGAATTCGATAATCTTTTCGGCTGTTTTTTTTCCTATTCCTGGGAGCTTCATTAGTTCCGTTAATGAGGCTGTATTAATGTTAATTTTTTCCGCAAGAGTATCATCTTTTTTAATAGCTGCCGGATAAGGTTGCTCTTTTTTTATAATCGTGTCTCCTTTCATTAATTCGGGATACGAGCTGTCCCGAAGGTCAGTACCAATATAAGTGGTCCGTTCGGCAAGAGCTAAACTGTCAAGAATCCGAATAATTTCTTTTTTTGCAGGATTACTTAATTTGCTTTTATCCTCGGTAAAATATTGAACAAAAGTACCTATAATTAAACCTAACAATAAAAGAAAAACAAAAAGCAGTTCACTTTTAGTTATACCAAAAGTACCCTGCAATCTCGATATGACCTTTGATAGTTTCAATTGATTAGCAAAATTAAGATATTTTAAGGACTAAAAATCCGGGAATCTACATATTCTTATTTTTTAAAAGAATCTGTCAGGGTAAATTTACATTTATTCTCTAACTTTTGTTTTTCTTACCCTGAAAAGTTGTGTGTTCACACCATAACGGCGAACTTTATTATGAAGTGTTTCCCGGCTTATACCAAGTAAAGCAGCTGCTTTGCTGACGTTTCCTTCGCATCTTTCCAAAGTAGCTTCGATCTTCTTTCTATCCACTTCGGCAAGGTCTTCCTTGAGTGTACGAGCACTTGAAATCAGGATTTCGCCATGTTCGTCACTGATTTGTTCAGTAGAACCGGAAGAAATAATTCTATGCAAATCAGCAACTTCGATTTGCTCACTAGCTGCTGTTTGAAGGGTTACTCTGACTACGCTTGCAAGCTCACGCACATTTCCGCCCCATTCCTTGCTCTGTAGAAATTCGATGGCTGACGGTGAAAAGTAACGAGAATCGTTATATTCGGAATTATGCTTGAGAAGGTAATATTCGACTATTTCAGGAATATCCTCTTTCCTGTCCCTGAGAGGAGGGATATGAATTTCACATTCTCTCAATCTGTGGTAAAGCTGTTCACGGAATTTTGATTCTTTCATAGCAAAAAGCAGGTCTTTATCTGTTGCAGACATAAACCTGACATCAAGTTCTTCCGATTCGGTAGAGCCGACTTTTCTGATAAGTTTTTCTTCAATCGGAATAAACAAGCTGGATTGGAGGTCCAAGGTCAAGTCACCGATTTCATCAAGGAATAGAGTTCCTTTATGAGCCTGTTGAAAAAGACCTTTTTTCGTATCAGTTGCTCCGGAGAAAGAACCTTTGTTATGACCGAACAACTCACTTTGGAATAGTTCTCTGGGAATATTCGGAATATCAACAGTAACAAATGGATATTTTGCTCTGCGGCTTGCAGAATGCATTGCTCTTGCCACAAGTTTTTTGCCCGTACCGGTTTCGCCCGAAATCAAAACGTTCAAATCTGTTCTTCCAAACCGTATTATACTGTCGCCAAGTTCAAGCATCAACCTGCTTTTTCCGACAATTCCGTGAGATTCGAGAAATCTCTGAATTTCTTTAGCTTCGCCACGAAATTCTGTTCTTTCCATTGCACTGTTAATGACTTCTTTGAGTTTGTCCTTGCTGAGAATAGATTTTTCGATGAAATTCATTGCCCCTAATTTTGTGGCTTTGACAGCTGTTTCGATGGTCCCTTTTCCTGTTATCATTATTACCGGAATAGCGGGATAAGTTCTACGACAAATCTCAAGCACTTCAATACCATTTAGTCTGGCTTCAGGACCGAATTCAATGTCCAGAAGGAGTACACCGAAACGGCGGTTGTATTTTTCCAAATAGGCGAGTGTTTCTTCAGGATCCTGAATTGTATGTGTTTCATAGCCGAAAGATTGAACAATATCGGCTAATGTTGTACAAAAATCTAAATTATCGTCAGCTATTAAAACATTCATTTTAATACTCTCTGTCAATTCTGTCAATTACCAAATATTAAATTTAATAAAAAAACGACAAACTGTAACAAAATAGTTGTTATTTTTTTGTAAAATGGCTGACTAATTTTCTTTTCTTTTCAGATTATTCTGAATATCTTTAAGTATCGAAAAGTCGTGAGCCAAATCTATCATATTTTTCAGAGTACCATCGGTACTTTGAAAGTAAATTTCTTCAAATCTTTTTTTTACTGAAACATCTTCGATATATCCGACGATGTCAACCAATAAATTAATGAATTTCATGGCTGTAGTCCTGAATGTCAGATTCAGATTCTCCTGATTTTCGGTGCCAATCGAAGCACGTTTCAATGTTCCATATAAATTCCAGAGTGAAGAACCCTCAAAAATCATACTGCTGATGTTTTCTTCTAAAGAAAAAGTTGCTCCAGCTTCAAGAAGAATTCCCAAATCATTCTTCTTTCTTAGGCTGCCCTCGGAAATTTCATCGAGAAAATTAACAACTGATTCGGTATCGCGTGAAATCTCCATATTAATATTGTATCGTTGCCATTATAGACCTGAAAATTATATCTATATCATTCTTTGCGGGAAACTGCGTTTTCTTAAAAGTCAATGGAACAAGAGCGTATTCATAACATTCATTCTGATTCGAGATAAAAACAGCAACCTTCACAGTAGGAGTGCTGCTACCGTTAATATATTCGAATTGGGCATAGCCCATATTCCCCATTTTAATTGTGGAATACTTACCCACTTGCTTAATGGCTCCCCCGGATTTACGGGAATGTTTTTCAAGACTTAAACGTGCCAATCCAAGCAAACCCTCTTTTGTTATAACATCTTTGTTCAGTTCATTGATTCTGAAGTTTGTGAAAACTGCACTAAGAGTGTATTCAGGATTGACCGCCACGGCAAAAATATCGGATGACGCTTTTTCTTCAACATCAACAAAAAACCAATCCTTTGGAAGAAAGGCTATCATGTCTCCTTTTTTAGAACGAACAAGCTCCTCGCTCATCGGTATTTCTGGCTTAGGACTGAACACATACAAAGAAACAGCATCATTCTGTATCGTATCATCACGTTTGACAACAAGGCAGCTTGTCATTATGACCACAAGAACAGAGAACAAAACAATCAAAAAAATATTGGATTTAATCAAATTCATTTTAAAACCGGAGTTTTTTTATTCCAAAATTTCGTTAATACATTAAACTTTAAGTTACAATAACGAAAAAGCAAATTAAGAATTTTTTTTCAATTTGACCTTACGGTAAATAGCAGTATCACAACTAAAGCAGCAGAAGAAATAATTATAAATGGTTCGGCTATTTCCCTAAAAAAAGATTTTGGAACCGACGGCACCTGAGAATTGGCGAAATCATGCTGAGGGCTTTGAATGAGAGGAAGGTCATTTCTGGAAACTTTATCGCTGTAAGTGAAAATAAAATTTGGAATGGGAGTAATCTGGTGATTATTTGATGAAACCACACCGGATAAGTTTATGCTTACTTTGCGAATCAAAGAATCATCATCTTCGGAAAAGTTATCAAAACTCACTCTAAGGTCATTAATTGAAATGTCAACCCTTGAAGTTAAGGAATCATCAGTTGAAAAAGCTATATTCCTTTTTGCGGCTTCTTTAATAATAAGTTCTTTTACGAGCCATGCTGCAGGATGGTGGTTAATATTCAATTTAAATAACTTTGAACTGTTATCGGATAAATTGTCAACAATTTTTTGGGTGGATTCTTTAACAAGAGAATCAATTATTGAATAATTACTTTTTGGGATGGAAAAAGCAGGCAAGCAAAAAATGAACAGAAAAATTAAGAGATATATCGGCTTCAAATATTTCATTATCTACCGCTATTTGTTCAAATTTCTTTTAAGAGCGACAATTGCATGCATCAAGACGTTTTCATTTTCGAAGCTTGTGGGTCTGATTCGAATTACGCGTCTTCGTCCGGCAATGCGGATTTTTATCAAGCGGAACGAGCTTTTAATGTTGAGTATTCGTTCCTTGCCCAAAGCAATTCTTAGAATTTCAGTATATCCGTATTTTTTTTCTTTGTATCTGGATTTGAAAATGATGTAATCTTTGCCGACAATAATCGAAGTTTTTTTCGAAGAATTTATCAGCAGGCTGATTCCTGTCATTATTATGAACAAAAGCAGCAAAATGACTACAGGGTCTTTGACTGTAATGGTTAGTGTCCCTTCGTCAATTGAACCTTTTAGAAATCCATAAATAATCAGAGCAATAGAATAGGCAGCAATAAATTGCCAGTAAAAATCAAGCCGACGATGAAACTCGTCAATTCTCGGCTTTGTTTCGGTTTTTAATTGAGCATTTTGCATAAAATAATCATAAAAGAATTATTCAAAATAATTTTGTCTAATTTAATAATTAAATACGATTTATGCTAAATAAATCTTATAAAAACTCTGTTAAAATTTCTTTTGCAGTTACTTCTGCGGCATCAGGTTTGGCGAGTTTAGCTGCCGAACAGCTTAAATCGTCCAATCCGTCTTGGTCTGAAAGATATTCCAAAATAAGTTCCGGCATCACTTCATCTATTTCGGAATCACTTACCATAATGGCTGCACCAGATTCCTGAAGAAACAAAGCGTTGTATTCCTGATGATTGTTTGCTGCATTGGGATAAGGAACAAGAATGGAAGCTTTGCCGGCTGCACAAATTTCTGAAACTGTAGTCGCACCGGAACGAGCGATAACAAGGTCAGCAGATGAATATGCAGCAGCCATGTCATCTATGAATGACAAGGCTTTTACATTTGCGGGCAGTGTTTCCGGAATTGTATAGTTTTTGCCTGTCTGCCAGAGAAATTGAATATTTTCTATATCAATCTCCTCGATAGATTTTTCAACTGCACGGTTGATTGAAGCAGCACCAAGACTCCCTCCAAAGACAAGAACAGTTTTTAAATCAGGATTTAATCCAAATTTTTGTCTTGCTTCATCTTTTGACTGTTGAATAAAAATCTCTACTCTGACAGGATTGCCGGTCGGGCTTAGTTTGAATCTCAATGGCTGCGGAAAAAATTCTTCGCTGTCTTTGAAAGCTGTAAAAATTATTTTTGCTTTTGATGAAAGCATTCTTATTGTCTTGCCGGGGATAACATTTGATTCCATCAAAAATAACGGTATATTTTCCTTCGATGCAGCAATACCTGCGGGATAGCTTATATAAGCTCCTGCACATAAAACAGCATCCGGCTTAAATCTTCTAATTATTGAACGACAGGCACTTACCGATTTCATTATTTTAAATGGTAATAGTAAAGTTTTAACAGAAAATATTGAGCTGAAACCAGATATAGTCAGGTTATGAAGTTTGAAACCGAGTGATGGCAGAACTCTCCCTTCTATTCTTGCAGAATTTCCAACAAATTCAGCTTCGAAATTTCCGTTGGTAAGTTTTGAAATCTGCTCAAGAACTGCAAGAGCAGGAAACAAATGCCCGCCGGTGCCACCTGCAGCAACTAAAATTTTAAATTTTCTGTCTGAATTCATATAACCACCAATTATTTTATTTATTTAAACTTTTAATAATCGAATATGCACATTCTTCGTAGGTTATGCTCCTGCCGGAAAGTTCTTCGATTGTCGTGCTATGCTTCAGGATGTAATCTGACAATGTCTTTACAGCTTCTTCATTTTTCACATTTGAAACGTAAGCAAGCTGCTCATGTCCCTGGCGGATAAGAATGGAACCATGCTGGAGTAAAGTGTTCCCATACAGCCTTTGAGCACTGCCAACCAATTTTCTCCCGTTCGATTCAATTTCAAATCTTGCAGAGCTGGCAAAACACGATACAGATAAAGCTTCCCTTTTATATATATCCCTGAAATCAGGCTGTGACTTTTCAAAATCAAGATTTTCGCATCCTAAATTTTTCAAAGCATTTAGCAAGACTATATGTATTTCCCTGTAAATATCGTGAACGGAATATCCCTCACTCATGGGAAGAACAACGGAATAAGTAATTTCATTTGCATGAAGTACGGCTCTGCCTCCAGTTGGACGTCGAACAATGTCGAACCCTCTTTCAGCACATTTATCCTTGAGTACGTCACTTTCTTTCTGATTTGCACCGAGAGAAACACACCAAGGTTTCCATCCATAAAGCCTGAACATCGGCATTGCTCTGCCTTCGGAAACAAGCATTGCCCTCTCGAAATCAAAACTCATATTTTCTGAGCCTGTTGAATATCCGCTGTCAATTATCTCATAAGGTTCATTGAATATTTTTGAGTTTTTCGCAAACTCAATAATTTTCTTAGTCATCTCACGTTCATTACAATTTAAAATTCAAAATTAGCAAAAAAATATGAACCTTGAATCATCACCGGCTTCGATTATTATTTTAATTTCAACCGTTTTAATCAGTATATTAGCCTTAAAAGGCAGACGAAACCTGCTTGACAAAATGCTGCTCAATCCTTTCGAGGTTGTTCATAATAAAAAATGGTATCTGATATTGACAAGCACTTTTATTCATGCCGACTTCATGCACCTTTCATTCAATATGCTGACTTTTTATTTTTTTGCTTTTATGCTTGAAGCTACAATCGGTTCATTGAATTTCATTCTGATATATTTCGGTAGTGCTGTTATAAGTGATATTTCAACTGTAATCAAACAAAAAAATAATCCGAACTACAATTCTTTGGGTGCTTCCGGTGCCATTGCCGGATTGCTTTTCAGCTATATTCTGTTTTATCCGAAAGCAAAAATATCATTATTTCTTTTTCCCATCGGAATACCTTCACCGATTTTTGCTGTTCTTTATCTGGCTTACTGCTACTACGCAGCAAAGAAATCCCAAGATTACATAAACCACGAATCTCATCTTTGGGGAGCTATTGCAGGGCTAATTATCACAGCATTGCTCATCCCACAGTCAATTTCATATTTCATCAGGGAAGTGTTATAAGGTTGAAATTAATTGAGTCAAAACAACTTAATTTATATCTTTTCTGCTACTCTCATTTTGGCACTTCTTGCTCTCGGATTGAGCAAAATTTCATTTTCATCGGGAATTAAAGGTTTAGGAGTGAGGATTTTTAATTCTGGCATTGAATTTGCAAGATTATCTATGTCGTTTGGCCACGTTCTTTGACGACGAGATTTTTCCCGGAATATATTTTTAACAATCCTGTCTTCGAGAGAGTGATAGGAGATAACAACAATACGGCCTCCGGTAGCAAGAATTGAAGGAAAACTTTGAAGTGTTTCCCCCAGCACTTCAAGCTCTTCATTAACTGCTATCCGGATTGCCTGAAAAACTCTGGAAAGTGAACTTAATCGTAAATGGTGCGGAACGCATTCTTCGACGATGGAGCGAAGCTGAAGGGTAAAACTCAAAGGTGTAAGGCGACGGAAGTTGACAATCCGTCGCGCTATCACCCTTGCGAAAGGCTCTTCACCGAATTGGCGGAGAATACTTTCAATTTCCTCCTCCGAAGCTGCATTGAGGAGTTCTTCTGCTGACCTGCCGTGAGAAGCAAATCTTAGGTCAATTTGAGCATTTTCACGGTAGCTAAAACCGCGGCGGCTTTCGTCAAGCTGCCGCGATGATACACCAAGGTCTAACAAAATGCCTGATGGTTCCCCCCATCTCTCTGTTATGCTGCATGCCTCACTGAAACTCTCGTTGATAAGAACAAGCCTGCTGTTTTCATCATTATCAAGTTCATCTTTAAATTTGATTCTGCAATGATTTATTGCTTCCTCATCTTTATCAAAGCCAAGCAGTTTCCCCCTTCTACCGAGCTTCATCAGAACTTTAGCTGCATGTCCTCCTCCTCCGAGTGTTCCGTCAACATATATTCCGTCTGCGTTAGTCACGAGAAATTCGCAAGCTTTTTCGAGCATTACCGGTAAGTGGTAATCATATTCAGCTTGCTGACTTCTGTCAATCATATGTTTGTTTCGTTGTTTTTTTTTCATTTTTCAGCCGAAAAAAGAAAGACTATAATGGTTCCCTTTTGCCCATGACTTTCGATGCTGTAACCGGATAAGGTTCAGTTCTTGAATTTTGCAACGATTCGAATTCGTCAGGATTCCAGAATTCGATATGGTCCATTTTACCAAGAATCAGTACTTTGCTGTCAATTCCTGCAAAATCAAGCAATTTTTTGGGAATAACTATTCTCTGCTGGGCATCGAGTGTTGAATCAACACACCAGTACAGCATCATAGATATTACATAGTCATTTTCTTCGTCAAACTGATTTTTTTCGTAAAGTTTCATTTGAATTTTTTCCCATTCATCCAAAGGGTAAGCAGAAATACAATTTTTGAATCCCCTGGTTAATGTGAATGTGTCATGAGCATCCTGCGACAAAGATTTTCTCATCTTTGCCGGGATGTTTACCCGACCTTTAGCATCAATCGAGTAGTTTTCATGCCCCTGGAAAAAAGTCATTGCTGTTGAATTTTAATTAAAAAAGGTCATTGATTCCACAATCACCCACCGCAAAATATAAAATTGGGATAATTACCCACTTTTACCCACTACAAATATAAAACCATATATTTTTAAAAACAAATAAAGATTTCGTTGATTTAAAAAAAGTTTTCCACACCAAAATTTAATTTCAATCTTTTAAATGATTTATATTCGATTTATCTTATTATTTTTGTAGCCGTAAAAATAGTCAATTAAAAAATTTTTTGGTTACGTGAGCATTCTTTCATCAATTAAAAAAGCACTTATCGGGAGCGGCAGAGACCCTCACGACACGAGAGCTTTTCATAATTTGACCCTGATTGCATTTTTTGCATGGGTAGGTCTGGGCTCTGACGGACTTTCATCTTCTTGTTACGGACCATCTGAAGTTATGATGGCATTAGGTCAGCATTCTCATTTGAGTTTTCTGATTGCAATCGGAACTGTTATCACGATTTTTATAATCAGCACAAGTTACACACA
>Ga0172369_10004347_pt1 | contig 18030 bp, 17 predicted proteins | sample LakKiv25m_FD_114539 | JGI IMG/M metagenome (GOLD analysis project Ga0172369, IMG submission 114539) | Freshwater microbial communities from Kabuno Bay, South-Kivu, Congo - kab_022012_11.25m | ecosystem: Environmental > Aquatic > Freshwater > Lake | place: Democratic Republic of the Congo...
CGCGCCCGCCGTCGGCTGTGGTCTCGATGTCCAGGAAGCGCGCCGCGCCTTCCAGCCGCGGGTACATGCGCCAGCGTTCGCGGGCGGGCAGCGCCAGCGCGATCTCGGCGAGTCTGCCCTCGGCCAGCAGCTCGCGCATGCGCGAAACGCCCTCGCGCACGCGCCGATCCAGCGCGGCCGACAGCACCGTGCCGCCCTCGGGGAACTGCTCCCAGCAGCCCACGCCCAGCGCACGCAGCTCCCGCTCGCGCGCCGGCCCGACGCCTCGGACGAAGGTGAAGCAGCCCTCGATCATTCGATGCCCTCCGGTCGGCCCGTCAGGCAGCGATGGGTCGAAGCGGGTTGGATGGGCGTGCCCGTCCGTCGCCGGCGGTTGGCCAAAGCGACCAGTCGGAGCGTCCTCTGGCCGCACGTCGGACCGGCGGCCTGCGGCCGCACGCGGGGCGGCGGCCGATGGGCGCACGCGGAGGCCCCGGGATGAAGCACGTCGAGCGTGCCGGCATGGATCATCCGAACGCGCCCCGCGTGAGCTCGGCCACGAACGCCCGATCCGCGTCCAGGAAGTCCAGCGTCTCCAGCCTGTCGCGCTCGACCCAGCGGATCTCCGCCATGCCCAGCGGCTGCGGTTCCCCTTCCCCCAGCTCGACGCGGTAGAAAGCCAGCTCCACCTCGACCTCGGGGTACTCGTGCACCATGCGCCGCAGCAGCTTCCACGGCGTGCAGTCCACGCCCATTTCCTCGCGGATTTCCCTTGTCAGCGCCGTGGACTCGCTCTCTCCGGGCTCCACCTTGCCGCCAGGAAACTCCCACTGCGCACGCCTGCCCGCGCGCGGATGGCGCAGCGACGCGAGCACGCGCCCGTCGCGCTCGATCACCGCCGCCACCACCCGGATGCGACGCCGTCTCATCCCGGCGGCTCCCGCAGCAGCGCCTCGCGCACCGCGTCGAGCGTCGCGGGCAGCTCCACGGGGCGATTGGCGCGCAGACTCCGCGCCCCCTCGAGCCGGCCATCGTGGTAGCGCACCTTGAACTCGGTGAATTTCAGGCCGTGCGCCGTGGAGACGAGCACCACGCGGTCGCGCGCTCCGATGGTCCCCTGCGCCGCCGCCTTGCGCACGCCGGCCAGCGCGGCCGCGGTCTGCGGGCACAGGAACTGCCCCGCGCGATCGGCCAGCGCCGCCGCGTCGGCCAGCTCGTGCTCGGTCGCCTCGGTGACGACGCCGCCGCAGCGTTTCAGCGCCCGGATCGCGCGCTCGTACGACACCGGAGCGCCGATCCGGATGGCGGTCGCCGCGGTCTCCCCGGCCGTCACGACGGGCCGCTCCGCGAATCCCCCGAGAAACGAGCGGTACAGCGGATTCGCGCTGTGCACCTGCCCCACGAGCAGCCGCGTGCGCCGCGGCACGCCGGCCAGCTCCTCGACGAGACGAAGCCCGGCGCCCACCGCCGCCGTGTTGCCCAGGTTCCCGCCGGGCAGCGCGATCCAGTCCGGCGGCTCCCACCCGAGCTGCTGCACGATCTCCACCGCCACGGTCTTCTGGCCCTCCAGCCGCCAGGGATTCATCGAGTTGGCGAGGTAGAAGCCCCGATCCTGCGCGATTTCCCGCACGACCCGCATGCACCCGTCGAAGTCCGCGTCCAGCGCCAGCACGCGCGCCCCGTGTGCAATCGGCTGCACGAGCTGCGCGGCCGTGACCTTCCCGCGCGGCAGCAGCACCGCGGTGACGATGCCGGCCGCGGCCCCGTAGGCCGCCAGCGCCGCGCTCGTGTCGCCCGTGGACGCGCAGACGATGGCGCGCACCGGCACGCCTCGCGCCCGCATCCGGGCCACCTGCGTGACCAGCACCGACATGCCCAGGTCCTTGAACGACCCGGTGTGCGCCACGCCGCACTGCTTGACCCACAGCTCTCCGACTCCCAGCGCACCGGCCAGTGCGGGCACGGAAACCAGCGCGGAATGGCCCTCGCCCAGCGACACGATCTCCGCGCCGGTCGCGCGCGGGTGTACCCACTCGCGCCGGCTCCACACGCCCGATGCGTCGATGCCTGCACGCACGGGACCGCGGCCGTCGAACAGCGCCCTCCAGGCGGCCGCGGGCGTGCGCGCCAGCGCCTCCCGATCGTGTCCGACCTCCAGCAGCCCTCCGCATGAAGGACAGCGATACAGGACCTCGTCGGCGGGGAGCCGGCCCGGGCAGCCGGCGCCGCACTCCAGCCAGGGCCCCTCGCCCGTGTCGGGCTGCGGCGTCGCGGTGTTCATCCGGACCTCGACATGGGCGCCCCGCAGTCGCGGCAGACGGACCCTCCCGACTGGCGCGCGCCGCAGGACGGGCAGTGGTCGGCCTCGTCGGCGTGCGCGGGCGCCGGGGGCAGCACGCGGCTGATGGCCCATCCGCAGCGGTCGCAGACGCGTCCGGCGGCCGGCTGGCGGCAGTACGGGCAGAAGCGCGCGAGCACGGGATCGACGGCCGTGCGCTCGAATGGTTCGGCCGTGGGCTCCAGCCCTTCGGGAGGCAGCGTTGTCTCGGAATCCTCAGTCGTTTCGGGCAGTTGCATGAGTTCGGCGAACTCGTCGCCGGCGGTGGAGACGAGTCCGGGCGGCGGATCGACCTCCACCTCGCCGACAGGCGCGTCGCGGGAGCGCTCGATGTCCGGCGGGACCTCGATGGGGGGATCGCCTTCCAGAACGGTGCCTTCCGGCAGGTGCAGACGCAGCCCGCATGTCTGGCACAGGGTGGCCGGGGGCTGCACCGTGTCGCACACCTCGCATGTCACCCACTCGCCCATCGGGACGCAGGATAGCCGGGCGGCCGCCGGCGGGAAACCCGGTCGATACCGGCGGGGGCACGGCGTCTTCGACGGACGAAAGCTCTACGGGTAGGATGGGCAGACCGACCCGTGCGGCTGGGATGTCGGTTCGAGCACGACGATGTTCGCACGGGTCGGCTGCCCGTCCGCCGGCAGCGGTCGATCAGGCGAACTGCGGCCGGCTGCCGGCACGCGGTCCCGGATCCCCCCGCCCTGCCGCGCGTCGGATCCCTCGCGGGCGTCGGGCGCGCAACGCCTGCGGAACGCCGTTGTCGCGGCGCGCGGCGCGTGCCAGGATGCGCACGGGCCTTTTTCCCCCGGGGAGCGGGCGTTGGCGACATCGGGCAAGCCATGGCGGGCGGAGCCGCTGCGCAGCGGGGCCGCCTCGGACGATTCGACCGATCCGGGGTCGGCACCGTCGGGCGGCGCGCACAAAGGCGGCGCGGCCGCGCGCCCGGCGCCGGCGGACGTCGCGGTCAAGGGCGGCGCCGCCGCACGCGCCGCACCGGGCGGCGCCAAGGGCGGCGGCACCGCGCGACCCGTGCCGCCCCCGGCCGACCACGAGAAGACCGACCCCGCCGCCGTGATGCCCGACGCGCCCGAGGAGGACGTGACGGGCGGCTTCGCGGACGGCACCGTCCAGGAAGTGGACGAGTCCGCCGTTTCCGACGGCACGGGCGCCGAGGACGAAACCCAGGTCTACGACCCGGTCGACGAGGTCGGCGCCGATCCGCCTCCTCCCGCGGCGGGGCCGCCCAAGGGAGCGCTGTTCAAGCTCAACGTGCTGGCCGGTCCGCGGGCGGGTTCGCGCTTCGAGCTGGAACGCGGCGAAGTCACCGTCGGCCGCGGCACCGACAACAGGGTCTCCATCCCGGACGTCTCCGTCTCGCGCAAGCATTGCCGGCTCGTCGTGCAGCCCGACGGCTCGCTGCACGTCTCCGACCTCAACAGCGGCAACGGCGTGCGCGTCAACGGCGATCGCGTCGCGAACGCGCGCCTGGCCCACGGCGACGAACTGGCGCTGGGCGACACGGTGTTCCAGGTGCTCGAAGTGGGCGCCCCGGCGGTGAAGAAGGGCCGCCCGGTGCGTCCGGCCCAGAACCCCACCGGGGCCACGGCCGATCCCGGCGCGCCCACGCGCGGCGAAATGGCCAGGGTCGTCGTCGGCGGGCCGCGCCAGGGGCTCGCGACCATCCACCCGCGCCGCAAGCGCCTCTACGCGATCTTCGGCATTTTCGGCGCGTTTCTGCTGATGCTGGGCGTCGCCCGCAAGATGCACCCGCCGCCGGCACCGGAGGAGGAGGCCGACGTCCTCGACGAGGCCGAGCCGACGCCGGACTCCGCCGCGATCCTGGACGAGGCCAAGAAGTACGCCAAGGCACATCGGTGGGCCGATGCCGCCAGGACCTTCGAGAGGGCACTGAAGTACGGCGACGCCGAGGAGATCACGCCGCTGCTGGAGCAGGCCAAGCGCGAGGCGCAGGCCCAGTCCGCGGTGAGCGACGCCAAAAAAGCCATGGAATCCGGGGACTTCGCCCGCGTGCGCAAGCTCGCCGGCTCGGTCCCGGAGGCCGCCGACGCCTACGACGACGCACGCCGTCTGCTCGCGTCGCTGCCGCTGGCCATGGACAAGGCGTTCGAGAAGGCCCGCGAGGCGGCCAAAGCCGGCCGGCGCGACGAGGCGCGCGGCGCGGTGGAGAAGATCCTGCTCGCCGAGCCCGCCTACGAAGGCGCGCGCTCGCTGCTGGCGGAGCTGGACAAGGCGGACAGGAAGGCCGCGAAGAAGGAGGAGCGCGAGGCGAAGAAGGCCGCGGGCCCCGCTCACCATGCCGAGCCGGCGCACGAGGCACCTGCGGCTGCGCCGCCTCCGCCCGCGCGTCCGAGCGGCGGCAATGCGGCGCTCAACGCGTACCTGAACGGCGACCTGGAGGCGGCGGTCGCGGCTGCCGAGAATGCCGGCGACCAGGGGATGGTGAAGGTGCTGCGGCTGTTCCGCTCCAACTACATCGAGGGCATGCGCCAGGCCGAGGCGAACCGCGCCCCCGAGGCGGTGCGCACGCTGGGCACGGCGGCGCGCGCCGACCGCGAGATCGCGCGCGAGCGCCCCAGCAAGCTGGGCCGCGAGGTGCGCCGGGCTCTGGCCGAAATGGAGTACCAGCTCGGCATCGAGGCGCGCGGCGACGAGGGTCTGCCCAACGCCGGGCTGCACTTCCGCAACGCGCTCGCGGCCAACCCCGACCACGAGCTGGCGAAGAAGCAGCTCGACAAGGTCTACCAGAAGGCGCGCGACCTCTACATGCAGGCCTACATCGGCAAGAACACCGAGCCCGAGCAGGCCCGCCGGCTTTTCGGCATCGTGGTGCGCACGCTGCCGGCCGACGAGGAGTTCGCGATCAAGGCGAAGGCCTGGTACGACAGGCTGGGCGGCGCGCCCTAGGGCGGCCGGCGGGGACTCTTGGGCGGCCCCACCTACGATCTGTTCGCACGGCGCGAGCGGCGCGTCTTCAAGGTCGGCGAGCTGACCCGGGAGATCAAGGGCCTGCTCGAAGGCCGCTACGCACTCGTCTTCGTCGAGGGCGAAATCTCCAACTTTCGCCGCAACTCCGCGAGCGGCCACTGCTACTTCACGCTCAAGGACGACGGGGCCTCGCTGCGCTGCGTGCTCTTCAAGGCGCAGGCGAAGCTGCTGCCGTTCCAGCCGGGCGACGGCCAGCACGTCGTGGCGCGCGGTCGCGTGAGCGTCTGGGAGCCCTCGGGCGAGTACAACCTCGTCTGCGACACGCTGGAGCCCGTGGGCGCCGGCGTGCTGGCGCTCCGGTTCGAGGAGCTGAAACGCCGCCTCGCCGCCGAGGGCCTGTTCGACGCCGCGGCCAAGCGCCCGCTGCCCGTCCTGCCGCGCCGCGTCGGCCTCGTGACGAGCCCCACCGGGGCCGCCGTGCAGGATTTCCTGCGCGTCCTGCACCGGCGATTTCCGAACATGCCCGTGCTGGTGGCGCCCGCCCGGGTCCAGGGCGAGGGTGCCGCCGCCGAAATCTGCAAGGGAATTCAACGACTTGGCGCGATCCCGGACGTGGACGTGGTGGTGCTCGCCCGCGGCGGCGGCTCCATGGAGGACCTCTGGGCGTTCAACGAGGAGCCCGTCGCGAGGGCGATCCGCCGCTGCCCCGTGCCGGTCGTGAGCGCGATCGGGCACGAGACCGACTTCACCATCTCGGACTTCGCCTCGGATCTGCGTGCTCCCACACCGACGGCCGCGGCGGAACTGGTGGTGCGTCCCAAGGCGGATTTCGCCGAGGCGCTCCAGGTGGCGCACGGACGCCTGCGCCGGGCGCTCGCGCGGCGCATGGATCAGAGCCGCGCCCGTCTTGACGCAATGCGCAAAGCGTTGTCGGACCCGCGGCGCGTCATCGGCGAGAGGCGGCTGGCGCTGGATCGGCTGCTGTCGCGCCAGGAGCGCATCTTCCGCGAGCGGCTGAAGCGGGCGCGCGGCCGGCTCGCGGACACGGACCAGCGGCTGGCGAGGGCTCATCCGCGGGTGCGCCTTGCGGCGGTTCGCGAAGCCATTGCAAGAATGCACCAGCGGGCCGAGCGGTCGGCGCACGCACGCCAAGCGCAGGCGACGCGCCAGTTGGAAACGCTGGCGGGGCGGCTGGACGCGTTGTCGCCGCTGAAAGTGCTGTCCCGCGGCTTTGCGCTGGCACGCGACGGGCGCGGACGGCTTGTCCGGAGGGCGACGGATCTGTCGGTGGGCGACACGGTCCGCGTGCGGGTGGCGGAAGGCTCGTTCGACGCCGGCGTGACGGCCGTGCGGGCGCCGGGCGAGGACGCATGACGCACCGCGGCGCACGGAGGTGAACGTGGAACAGACGACGCAGAAGGGCGGAGCCGGCGAGCCGGAAATCCCCAGCAAATACGAGGACATCGTGGCCCGCCTGTCGCAGATCGTGGAGCGGCTGGAGAGCGGCGGACTTTCGCTGGAGGACTCCATTGCGGCGTTCGAGCAGGGGGTGAAGCTGGCGCGCGCGGGCTCGGCACGGCTCGACGAGGCCGAGCGGCGGGTCGAGGTGCTGCTGGAGGGCGACCGCACGGCGCCGTTCGATCCCGCACGGGACGGCGGGGGCCGCTGACGGCGCATTCCGGGCAGACGGCCCGGAGCGGAAGGATTATTGTGAATCGGGGCGGGGTGACCGCGGCCGGCCGCGAACGTCGGAATCGTTTCTGGAGCACGGTATTTCGGGAGCGCAGGCGGATGACGGGCAAGCCCAGGGTCATCATCGTGGACGACGACCGGGACACCCGGGAAATGCTCACGCTCGCCCTGCAGCTCGAGGGCTTCGACGTCACGGAGGCCGCCAACGGCCTGCGGCTCATCTCGACGCTGCACGTGGACCGGCCCGACGCGATCCTGCTGGACGTGATGATGAGCTGGATCGACGGCTTCGAGCTGTGCCACGCCATCAAGCAGAACGAGGAGTTCCGCGAGATTCCCGTGGTATTCCTTTCGGCGCGCAAGACGGCGGACGACGTGGCGCGCGGCATCGCGGCCGGCGCCGTGGACTACTTCACCAAGCCCGTGGACATCGAGCGGCTGGCGACCCGGCTGCGCGAGGTCATCGGGGCCCTGCCCGCGCCGCCGCCCGAAGAGCCCCGGACCGGTACCCCGGCGATCCGCTAGGAACGACCCATGCCTGTCGGTCGGCCCGATGCGCCGACGGTCGGTCGGAGCCGGTAGGATGGGCGTGCCCGTCCGTCGCCGGCGGGCGAACGAAGCGCGCGATGGGCTCACCGGTCAGGCATGGGGAAGACCGCCTTGTCCGTCCCGAAACAGCGCGCCGACGTTCTTGTGGTGGAGCGCGGGCTCGCGCCGTCGCGGGCGCGCGCTCAGGCGCTCATCCTGGCGGGCGAGGTCGTCGCGGCGCACGCGGGCGCCGAGCGGCGCGTCGCGAAGGCGGGCGAGCTGCTGGCTGCCGACAGCGAGCTGCGCGTCAAGGGCGCCGGGCTGCGCTACGTGTCGCGCGGAGGCCTGAAACTGGAGCGGGCCCTGGACGCGTTCTCGCTGGACGTGCAGGACGCCTTGGCGATGGACCTGGGCGCGTCGACGGGCGGCTTCACGGACTGCCTGCTGCAGCGCGGTGCGCGCGCGGTGGTCGCGGTGGACGTGGGGCGCGGGCAGCTCCACGAGAAGCTGCGGCGCGATCCGCGCGTTCGCTCGATCGAGGAGCAGAACGCGCGCGCGCTTCCCGAGGACCTCTGCGGCTTCGACGTGCTGACGGCGGATCTGTCCTTCATCTCGCTCCGTCTGGTGCTCCCGGGCGCGGTGCCCCGGGTGCGCCCGGGCGGCCTGCTGGTGCTCCTCGTCAAGCCCCAGTTCGAGTGCGGGCGCGCCGCGGTGGGCAAAGGCGGGGTGGTGCGCGACGAGTCGGAGCGGCGCCGGGCCGTGTCCAACGTGGCGGAATCATTGAGGATTCTGGGCTGCGAGGTGCTGGGCGACGTGGAGAGCCCCATCCGGGGACCGGCGGGCAACCTGGAGTACCTGGTGGCGGCGCGGCGTCAGACCGGCATGTTCCAGAGCGTCGCCAGCGGTACTTCCAGCCCCTCGAACGACTCGGGGCGGAAGACGTCGTCGCCCTCGAGCGCGTGAGCGACGCTGTAGTCTTTCCCGCGCAGCACGAGGCACTCCAGCGTGCGGTGTTCGGGATCGACAATCCAATACTCTGGCACGGCGATGGACTGGTAGTAGCGCAGCTTCGTGGCGCGGTCGTAGCGGCCGCTGGTCGGCGAGACGACCTCGACGACGAGATCCGGGTGCCCCTCGACCACGCCCTGCTCCTGTCGCGGCGCCGGATTGCCCGTGCGGAAGAACTGCACGTCGGGCATCACGCCCCGGCGAGGGCTGATTCGCACCTTGTACCCGGAGGCGAGCACAACGCCGGCCTTGCGCGGCATGGCCCAGTTCCAGAGCAAAGCCCCCAGCGTCATGACGATCCACTCGTGCAGGTTGGTCGGCACTTCGGTCTCCACGAACTCGCCTTCGATCAGCTCGCGCCGGTCGTCGTCGTCCAGACGGACGAACTCGTCCCAGGTGTGCTGGCCCCGCGCGGGAACGCGGGCGGACGCCTTCTCGTCGGTCGGCCGAATGTCCATCGTCGCCTCCTTCGTCAGTATGACGCCATCGGTCAGGCCCCACAACCGCCGGCTCCGAACGGGGTGCCAACGGTTTTCGGGGGGGCCTGCTGGAACGAGTGGGACGGGCAGTCCGTCCCGCGCGGCGCTGCCTGCGAATCGAGCACTGCGATGGCCCGCGGGGGGACTGGCCGTCCAGTGGACGGCGGCTTGTCCGCCCGTCCGCCGGCAACGGTCGATCGAGCGATCTTCGGCCGGTCGTCTGCGTCGGGGGCCCCCGATTCCGTTAGTCCCTCCGGACGGGAATCGCTGGCCGCCGGCGGCCGCTTGGGCTAGAGAAGCCTGCGGCCGGGGGAACGGAGCGGAAAATGGGCGTCCTGAAGGGTTTCCTCTTCTTCTGCGCGGCGGCGTTCGCGCTGGGCGGGCTGCTGCCGGCGTATCTGTTCGGGCCCGGCGTCGTGACGCTGATCGTGGCGGCGCTGGGGCTCGGCCTGGGCTGGGCCGTTTTCGCGCAGGCGCGCAAGTTCGGCGTGCAGTCCGTCGAGAGCCAGAAGGTGCAGTTCGAGCAGACGGCGCGCCGGCTCGCGGAGAAGAGCAACGGGCACGCGAGCCTGGAGGCGATCGTGCACGCCACCGGGGCGGAGCGCGCCGAGGCCGAGGCGAAGATGAAGGCGCTCATGGGCCGCGGCATCTTCGAGCTGGACTTCGGGCCCAACGGCGAGGTGCTCTACAAGCTCACGCCCATGGACGAGGCGCGCGCGTCGCTGGCGCGCCTGAGCGAGAAGAACCCGTCGTAGAGGCGGGTCGGCTCTCGCCTGTCCCCCGCCCGCGATACAATCGCCCCGTGCGCCGGTTCCCGCATCGGCTGCTGCCCGCGTGCCTGCCGGCCTTCGTCTGGCTCGGCTCGTGCGCGTCCGTGCGTCCGCCGGGCCTCGTCGCGGAGGCTTCCCGTGCGGCGCGCCCTCCGCCCGATCCCGCCGCCATCCGCGAGGCGCTGGCCGAGAGCGACAGCGGCGAACACTACGTGTCGGCACGCGCGCTGTCCCACTACCTGGCCGGGATGCACGCGCGCGAGACGGGCGACGACGCGCAGGCCCTCGTGGAGCTGAGGCTGGCGGCGCTCTACGACGCGCAAGGGGCCTGGCCCCGCTACGCGCTCGCCGGCGAGCTGGCGCGCCAGGGCGACGCGCGGCAGGCCGAAGCCGTGGCGCGCGAGGCGCTCTCGCTGGAGCCCGACCACGCACCGACGCTGATGCTCCTGGCCCGGCTGGAAGCGGCTCGCCGCCGCACGACGCGCGCGCTCGCGCTGCTGCGGCACGCCGCCCGGGCCGATCCCGACGACCCGCGCCCCTGGTCGGAGACGGCCCGCGTGCGAGTGCAGCGCGGCGAGTGGAGCGCCGCCGTCGCCGCCGTCGAGCGCATGGACTCGCTGCCCGTGCGCACCGACGCCTCGCAGGCCGCGGCCCGGCGCACCGCCGAGGCGTTCGCCTCCATCGGCCGCGCCATGGAACACGCCGGCCTCGACACCGGCGCCGAAGAACTTCTTCGACGCGCTGCGTCACGCGATCCCTCCGACGCGCACCGGTGGACGGATCTTGCGGCCTTCCTGGAGAGTCGCGAGCGCAACGCGGAAGCCGCCGAGGCGATGGATCGCGCCGTCGCGCCTGCGCGGGCCGGTCCGGGGCTCGTCGCATCGGCGGCGCGCCTGCACCTCAAGGCCGGCAATCGCGCCGCGGCCCGGGCTCTGCTGGCGCGGCTGATCGGCACGGACCCGCGCGATCGGCAGCTTCCGACGGCGTTGACTCTGGCCGCACGGGCGTTTCTCGACACGGGCGACGGCGTCGGAGCGGAAGAGGCGGTGCGCGCGGCGACGGACCTCGAGGCGCCCGAGCGCGACACGCTGCCCCTGCTCGCGGCCGCGCAGGAGGCACAGGGACGATGGCAGGAGGCCCTCGCGACCTGGAGCCGCGTCCGACCCGACGCCCCGGCGGCAACGCGGGCGCGGGCGCACCAGGCGCTCTGCCGCTGGCGCCTGGGCGAGCGCGAAGACCCGCCGGCGGCGCTGCGCACGCAGGCGGAAGCAGGCTCGGCCGACGCCGCGCTCGTGTGGGCACAGGTGCTGGCGGAGGAAGGCGCCAAGTCTGAGGCGATCGAAGTGCTCGAGCGGGCGCGGGAGGAGGGCGGCGCAGAAATTGCGCTCGCTCTTGCGGGACTCTTGGGGGCAGAGGGTCGGTGCGTCGATGCGGCGGCGGTCCTCGACGAGTCCGACGATCGCGGGGAATGGGAGAGAATCGTTCTCGCGGTCGCGGACGCCTGCGAGCGGGCGGGCGAGCCGGCCGAGGCGATTCCGGCTCTGGTGCGTCAGGCGCGGGCGCATCCGCGGCGTGCGGAGGCGCCGATGCGGCTGGCCCGCCTTCTGCTGCGGGGCGGCGCGGACGCGGATCTGGCGTCGGCGGAGACGTTCGCCCGCCGCGCGCTCTCTCTGCGGCCGGACGACGTTCGCGCGCTGGATCTGGCCGGCGAGGTGCTTCTGCGCCGCGCGAGACCCGAGGAAGCGCTGCGTCTTCTGGAACGGGCGGCGGCCCTCGGCGCGACCGACGCGCAGGTTCAAGTGCATTTGGCACAGGCGCAGGCGGCGGCCGGGCACCCGGGCGAGGCGCGGGCGGCGTACGCCCGGGCGGCCACGCTCGCGCGGGAGCGGGGCGACACGGCGCTTTCGGACGAAGTCGCCCGGGCGCTGGATGCGCTCGCCTCCCCGCCCGGCAACTGATCGACATCCCCTCGCCCGCCTGTGGACAACCTCGTGGACGGCGAGCGAGTGTGAAGTGGGCGACGCTCGCCTGTGCGCTGCAACCCCTCGGAATCACTCGGGTTTCAGCCCGACAAGGTCTGGACAGTCCCTGCCGGAGCCTGTGGAGAACTCTGTGGAGGCGCGTCTATCGAGACGGAGATGGCGGGGTCCGCAGATCGTGTTTCCGGTCAGCAGCCAATTGCACGTACGGGCCGGTCGTGCAGCCAAAGGGTGTCAGGCCGCCGCCGAAGCCGGGGTGCGCCGCGGCCCGCTCAGCCCGGGATGGCAGCCGCCTCGAGGCACTTGCCTGCCGACAGGATCATGTCCGCGAGTGCTCGCTCGCAGCGTCGATACTGCCGTATCGCCTCGGAAACCGACGCGGACTCTTCGTGCCGCCTGTCGACCAGGTCCTTTGGCACCGGCAGATCCAGCAGAGCCTGCTCGCCGAATCTGGGATGGTGACCGCCCTCCTGGGAGGCGGCGAGAATGGCTTGCACCGGAGCCGAGAGCAGGAAGGGCACGAGAAACGCGATGGATTCGTCGTCGTAGCCCTGCAGCACGAAGAACTCCGTCGAGCAGAGCAAGGACGTGCCGCGGTCGAGCCACGGCACTTCGTCGTCGACAAAGGCGATTTGGCGCAGATAGGGCCGAAGACGGGAGACGATGACATGGCCCGCACGAGCCGCCTTCTTGGCGCTTCCGAGCTGGGTCCCCGCGACCGGCTCGCCGGCTCCGATGACGATTCCCTCCCGTGCATGCGTGGTGTCGAGCACGACGAATCGTTCGCCGGCGCGCTCGGCCGTCGCGGGTGCCACGACGCGCTTGTGCACGTGGACCAGCGATCGGAGCGGCACCTGTCGCCGTCCGAGCGCGTCGCCGAGGCTGGAGCGCCGCGGGTCGTACCTCTCGGGCGCGAGAATCCAACCGTCGTCCAGCCGTCCCACCTCACGCACGCACCAGACCGCCATCGCGTTCCTCCGTCCACACGTTTTCAGCCCGGCAGAACTCACGAAAAGCGCCGCAGACTTCCTCGATGTCGTGGTCGACGCGCTCCCATATGCCCGCTCCGGGCTCGGAGGCGACCAGACGGAACTGTCCCGAGGAGTCCTTGCCGTCTCGCTCGCTGACCGCGAAAAGCGTCCTTTCGGTCGTCGTCGGCGTCTCCGGGCGGGACCTGCGCTGCCCCACGACCACGCAGGTCTTCTGCGACGTGTGCGGGAGGAACGTGTGGCGGCCCAGTCCGACGACCGCCACGATCCGGCACCTTCGAAGGAGCCACTCGCGCAGGCCCGAAAACGAGTCTCCGCCCACCTTGTTCTGCGGAAGAACGATGGCGAATCGGCCGCCCGGACGGAGCAGTTCAGCAGCCCTCTCGACGAAGAGCTCGTCGCGCTCCACGAACCGACGCCCGAGTCCGAAATCGTACGAGTCGAGGAGTGCCCGTTCGCGGATTTCACCCGCAAAGGGCGGGTTCGAGAGAAGAACGTCGAAACCCCTGTGCTTCCGCGACTTGCCGCGCAGAACATCCTCGACCGTCAGCGAAGGCACGTCCCCGGCCTGGCCGAATCCCGGAAGCAATCCGGACGCCGGCGTCCTCGCGAGCGAGTTGAGCCGGAAGATGTTGGCTGCCCCATCGCCGGCGATGACCATGAGCGCCCGCGCGACGCGCACCGCCCGTTCGTCGATGTCGAAGCCCCACAGGAGGCGCGAGCAGTAGTCCTTCGCCGCCTCGGGCCGAAGGCCCTTCGCGACGGCGTGCGCGAGTGCATGGAAGAGGAAACCGCCCGACCCGCACGCCGGGTCGACGACCGACTCGTGCGGGGACGGATCGACCATGCGTACGCACATTTCCACCACGTGCCGCGGCGTGAAGAACTGTCCCTTTGCTCCCTTCGCCGCGCGGGCGACCAGGAACTCGAAGAAGCCGTCGAGGACGTGCAGCCCGTCGCCGCGGATGGAGTGCGGGGCCAGGGCCTCGACACAGATGTGGAGCTGTTCTGCGCTCAGTCCCATCGAGGAGTCGGTCGGCACGATCCCCGGCCAGGCTCGCGACGCCTCGTGCAGCAGGGCTTCGACGGCAGCCGCCGTGTCGCCTGCAGTCCGCGCCGGCGCGAAGCGACCTTCGCCGGCCAGCTCGTCCCAGAGCTTCGCCATGACGAGCCGAAGGACGACCTCGAACTCGTCGGCCCCCGAGTTGGCGAGAACCAGTTCCTCCAGCCGCAGGAACATCGACTGGAGATCCCCGACCCGGTTCGTGTGCCGCTTGGCCATCGGCGCCTCCCACGCCCTACGTGCACGGCCCGGGCCGGGACGAACAGCGTCAGTGCCCGGCCACCCACTCCTGCAGCGGCTCGATGCCGTGCAGCGGGCCGGAGTGCGAGAACGCGATCATCTCGACGCTCTTCTCGTCGGGCTTGAGCCGTTCGGCGAGCTTCTTGAGCGAGCGCGCGTTCCACTTCGTGTCGTCGCTGAAGATCCAGCGGGCAGGCCGGAACTCGTTGCCCGAGGCGGCGTCGCCGCTGTCGCCCATGAACAGCGTGCCTCCGACGAGATACGCGGCGCTGCCGGGCGTATGTCCGGGCACTGCGAACGCGCGCACCTGCAGTTTGCCCACGGTGATCGTCTCTCCGTCGACGAGCGTGTGGCGGATTTTCAACGCGTTCGGCTTCGCCTTCACGAACCGGCCGACCGGCGACTTCATGGCGACCTTGCCCTCCGCGAGCGCGACGTCCGGCACCATCGCCATGACGTCGGCGTTGGGGAACGCGCGCGCGCCGCCGACATGGTCCGGATGGCCGTGCGTGAGGAAGATCGCCGGCACCGCCTCGGGCCGGATGCCCCGCCCCGCCAGCACCGCCTTGATCGCCTTCGCCTCCGGGTCCATGCCCGCGTCGACGAGCACGGCCTGGCCGCCGCCCGCGTCCAGCACGAACGCGCTCGTCATGCCGTCCTTCACCTGCACCGCGCCGCCCGCGAGCGTCTGCCCGTCCTCGACGGACGTGGCGCCGCCTATCAAGACATACGCGAGAACCGCCAGCGCGAGCCCCACCGCTCCCAGTCCGACGGCCACGCCCAAGAAAATTCTTTTCATGTAGCAATCTCCCCGGCGCCCGTCGCCCGCGCATCGGATGCCCCAAACCGGCGCCGCGCGCAAGGCCCTGCGCAAGGCCCTTGGAGGACGGGCCGCGGCCGTGTAGCCTGCGCCCGGCGCCGCGCACGGGCGGTCGCCGCAGGGGAAACGGCCATGAACCGTCGGGAAGCAGCGTTCGCGCTCGTCGTCGCTCTGGCGGGGGCCGCATCCGCGGCGCCTCTGCCCCCGCTCGTGGATCTCGAGGGGCAGGAGATTCCCGTCCCGGTTCCGCTGCCGGCGCGCGTGCCGCCGCCCCTGCTGGAGCGGGCGCGCCCGGATCTGGGCCCGAGCGCCGACCGGCTGGGCAAGGATCCGGCCGCCGCGAAGTGGCGCTCCGTCGAGGCCGCCTACGGGAAGATCGCCGAGGTGCGCGAGGAGGAGGCGCGCACGGTCGAGAAGCTCAAGGCCGAGTGCGCCGCCGAGCCGCAGCCGACGCCCAAGGCCGCGGCCGCGTGCGACAAGCGCGTCGCCGACGCGCGTTCCAAGGCCCGCGCGAAGGCGGCCGCCATCGAAGGCGCACTCCGGCGCGACCGCGACGCCGCGGTCGACGGGCTCATCCGCTTCGTGAACCGCAACCAGGACGACGCAGGGCGCACGCCCGACGCGCTGCTGCTCGTCGCGTCGATGAAGATCGACCAGGCCCTCGAGACCCACGCCGCCGCGATGGACAAGTACCACCGCGCCAAGCCGGGGAAGAACGCCGCCCCGAAGCCCGACTTCACCGCCGCGTTGCGCGCCTGCAAGAACCTCATGAACTGGTTCCCGAAGTACGACCGCATCGACGTCGCGCGCTACTTCCACGGCTGGCTGCTGGAGCAGGTGGACGACCAGCCGGCGGCGGCCGCGGCGTTCCGGGAGCTGGTGTCGCACGATCCGTCGTCGGCTCTGGCGCAGGAGGTCTGGTTCCGCCTGGGGCGGCTGCAGGCGATGATGGTACACGGCTCCGCCGACAGGGAGCTGCTGCGCTCGGCCGAACGCTCGCTGTCGTCGTCGGCGGCGGGCGAGGAGGCGCGATTCGTGCGGCCGGCGCTCGATCTGCTGGTTCCGACACGCTACCGGCTGGACATGCCGGACGCGGCGCTGGAAGCAGCGCAGCGGCTGCTGCGTCTGGTGCCGCGCGGTCTGGAGGGCGAGGACACGGCGGCAGCGGAGCGTCTGGCAGGCATCCTGCTGGCGGATCGGGCGGTGTACGGGTTCGCCGCGCGGCTCAAGGCGCTGCAGGCGGGCGAGAATCCCCTGCTTCGGCCGGCAGTGCTGTCCTCGGCCGCGGAGCGCCTGCGCCGTTCGGGCCGGCACGCGGAAGCGGCGGCAGCGGCACTGGAGGCGGTGGACCTGGCGCCCGCGCGCCTCGAGGCGCCGGGGCTGCTCGTGGACGCGGCCCTCGACCTGCGGCGCGCCGGCGATGCGGATTCGGCTGAAAAAGCGCTGGATCGTGCGCGCGCGATGCTCGCCGAGGGCTCGGACTGGGCGAAGACGAACCCGGATCGGCGGGCGGCCGACAAGCTTGCGGAGAGCGCGAAGCAGGCGGCGGCCGCGACGGTGGAGGCGGTGCGCTGGGACGGCGCGGCGGGGGTGCGCGCGGCGCTGGCGCTGTGCGGCATGGTGCTGCGGGCGGCGGACCCGACGTTCGACCGGACGCAGGTGAGCGTGGAGGGTCCGGCGGCGACTCCGGCGGTCTACGGATCGGTCGCGGCCCCGGATGTCGCCGCATGCCTCGCGAAGCGGATGGAGGGCGCCCCGTCGGCGGTGCGCCTGCAGGGGACGGTCACGCTGGTGCCGGCGGACAAATAGCCAAGGATGAAGAATGAAGAATGAAGAATGAAGGATGAACCCTCATCCTCGTCTCGGGGTGGGACTCGCTGCGGAACGCGATGATTTTTCGAACGACCGGTCGCGCCGAAGCGCGAGGCGTGCTTTGAGCGGGATGCAGTGCTATCGGCGGCGGCACTCGGTGAAGGGTGACGCGATGGGTCCTCGTTCTTCATCCTTCGTTCTTCGTTCTTCGTTCTTCGTTCTTCATCCTTCGTTCTTCATTCTTCATCCTTCATCCTTCCGAAGCGCCGCCAGCAGCCGGTCGAAGCGGAACGGCTTGGCGAGCATCGCCGCGCCGCGCGGGGCGACGGCGCCGTGCTCCCCCGAAATGAGCACCACGCGGATGCCGGGATCGCGCCGCAGCAGCTCCTCGGCCACCGTGCGCCCGCCGGCGCCCGGCAGGTTCACGTCCACGACCGCCGCCGCCGGGCGCTCGCCCCGCGCGTGCTCCAGCGCCGCAAGGCCGTCCGGCGCGGTCATCGTGCGGTAGCCCTCCTGGTCCAGCAGCTCCAGCAGCGCCTCGCGCAGATCCTCGTCGTCCTCCGCGAGCAGCAGAAGGGGACGTTCCCGGGTGGTCCGCGCGAGCATGGCACCAGAATCGTCGGCGGCCCTGCGCCGGTCAAGGGCCGCGCGGCGCCGGCGCACCGCACTGGCTCGCAGCGAACGGATGGTCGGCGTGCGCGCACTCATGGCCCGTCCCCCCGGTGACGCGCCCGGCAGTGGTGGCAGAAGAACGCCTCGCTCCACGCCGGGTCGAGCTTCAGTTCCTCGCCGCAGCAGGCCATCGACTCCTGCACCAGATCGTCCGGTTCCGGCGGCGGCGCCGGCGGCATGCCCGTCGGCGGCAGCACCACGTAGGTCGCCCCGGCGGCGCGGCCCGGCCGCCCCGCCTGGCGCAGCACCTCGTAGCGCACCTCGCCCGCCAGCCGCCGCCCCCACGCTTCTATGTACGAGCGCTGCGCCGGTGTCAGGAAGTCCACCGCATCGGCGCCGTGGCCGCAGTACGGACACCAGCGCTGCGGCGCCCCGGGCACCTCGTGTGCGTTGACGTGGGGAAGGGTCGCACACAGCGCCGACTGCACCACGAGGTCGTCGCCCCGCGCGTCGACCTTGAAGCCGCGCCGGCACGATGGGCAGCGCCGGCGCACGAATCCGGAGGCGTCCGGAGAGAAGCGAACGAACTGCAGGCCCGCTTCCGCCATGCCGCGCAAGGTGGGGAGCGGCGGCGCCGGAGGCAATCGATCGAACGTGCGCACACCGCGAAGGATCGCGCCTACTTCGCGGGCGACTCCGGCGTCGGCGGAGCGTCGGCGAGCGAGCGTCGCAGCGACGCCGCCTCGGCCAGCAGACGCACCGCCGGGTCCGC
>Ga0172369_10004351_pt1 | contig 18010 bp, 17 predicted proteins | sample LakKiv25m_FD_114539 | JGI IMG/M metagenome (GOLD analysis project Ga0172369, IMG submission 114539) | Freshwater microbial communities from Kabuno Bay, South-Kivu, Congo - kab_022012_11.25m | ecosystem: Environmental > Aquatic > Freshwater > Lake | place: Democratic Republic of the Congo...
AATTGTTGCTGTTTTTTCGGGCATTCACGCGTGGAAAGGCGGTGCAAGTCCCTGGCTGATGAACGCAATAAGGAAACTGGAGAATAGAACAGATATGTTTGTCTCCTTCGGCAGCCCGTATCTCTTCGGTGAGTCGTCTGAGCGCGGAACGGAAACAACCCCCTCGTTCCCCCTTAACAAAGGGGGAATTAAAGGGGGCTGTAGAATCGGGACTGTTCACGCTGTTAAAATATATGCCTATTGGGATTCGGATGCTGCGCAAAAGGCTGTGGCAGAAGTTATTATCAGGGATGGCATTATGGGTAAGCAATTACCCAAATGACTTTAGGTTGTTATATAAGTGCCTGATTTTAAATCGCTATTTTTAGGCACAAGGATTGCTTTATGATACGCAGTTGTTCTTATATGGATATATACTAAGAACTAAAAGCTATAGGTTAGAAATAGCAGAAAGGAGGAAAATGTTAATCAGAGACAACAAGGGATTTACCCTCATTGAACTTGTTATGGTTATTGTGCTTCTTGGAATATTGGCGGCAGTTGCAATACCAAGGTATGTAGATCTTCAGAAAGAGGCGAGGGAGGCCGCGATTAGGTCTGGCTTGGGAGGGCTTAAGAGCGCATGGGCGATTTCTATTGCACGATACAAAACCGAACCATCGGTAACTACTCTGGCGGCACAAATCGATGGAGGAACGGCTACGAGTGGTAAGATTACAATCAGCGGCATATATACGAGTACTAGCGGTTCTACCACACTTTATCAGTATAATACTTATAGTGATACCTCTTGTTCTTCGGCATTAAGCGATAATGCCTCTGTTGTTAGGTGTATAGGGTTGTAGAGATGTAAATAAAAATAAAAAAAATAAAAAGGAGGAGCTAATTATGCTAAAAAACAAAGGAGGCTTCACGCTAATCGAACTGGTGATGATTATCATCATCTTGAGCATACTTGCGGCAGTTGCAATACCAAGGTATGTAGATCTTCAGAAAGAGGCGAGAGAGGCAACAATCAGGGCAGGATTGGGCGGAATTAAAAGCGCATGGGGGATTTCGCTTGCTCAAAATAAGACTGAGCCGTCAGTAACCACCTTAGCTGCAGCTGTTGATGGAGGAACGGCTACGAGTGGTAAGATTACAATCAGCGAGATATATACGAGTACTAGCGGTTCTACCACCCTTTATCAGTATAATACTTATGCAAATAGCGACTGTACGGGGCTGATATCCGATAATGCTTCTGTTGTGAAATGTATTGGGTTGTAGGACGATTTGGAATAAACTGAGACTAAGAAATATTGATGCTTCGTTATTTAGATTAATAGGGGAAAGGTTTTGTTAGGCCTTTCCCTTTTTTATTGCATGATGGTCAGGTTGATATGGGTAAAAAAAATAAGACTTTTTTAATTATTGCCGCTTTTTGTTTCTCGCTTACCGCTTCGTTAGTTGACGGCGATGTTTATAGAGGAGCGCCGCTGGTATCTTTACTTGTTCTCTTTTTTTATCCTTTGCCTAAGAAACTTCCTTTCACCTTGTTAAGCGTGTGCATAATTTTTTTCTCGCTTTATTCTCTGGCACACATGTTATTCCTTAATACCCGATACCGCCCTGCCGGTGTTTATCAGCCGCTTTATTTATTGCTTTCATTTATAGTATTCTCTTGTCTTGAAAAAGAAACGATTATAAGGGCTTTCAAGTATGGCGTATTTATTTTGCTGTTTCTGTCTTTTTGGGGGTTAATGCAGCATTTCGCGGGTATAGGTGTGATTGTTGAGATGGGGGGACGCGCCAATGCCGTTTTTTACACGCCGAACACTTTTGCTGCCGCGATAAATTTGCTCCTTCTACCATTGATGGCGCTTTATATTTGTAGGGGAGGAACCCTAACCCTAATATGTGGATTATTCATGTATGCCGCATTACTCGCTACAAGCAGTCTTGGCGGTTATCTTGCGTTTATTGCGAGTGTTTTGTTTTTTTGTTTTTTTCTTCGGTGGCAGGCACTGAAACAATACCGATTCCGGATTTTGGCGATTGCTTTGGGTTTTATCGGGGTAACCTTAATATTTAAGGTGTCAGACACCTTGGGCGTACAAAACTGGTATGCAAGCAAACGAATAGTAACAGGCGGCGGTTCGGTTCTTGATAGGCTAGTCCTATATGATCTCGCATGGGTACTCATAAAAGAACATCCAATTTTGGGCGTAGGGAATTTCAATTTTAATCCTCTATTTGAGATATATAAGGTTCCGCCATTTCTTAATAGGACTACTAACTTTGTTCACAACGATTACCTTCAATTCTGGCTGGAAAACGGCGCCATTGGCCTTTTGGCATTGCTTGCCATAATAATATCTTTTTATTTCAGCATGGTTAAAGTGCGGTATAAAATATTGAGGCAGGGTCCTCCTCTTTTGATCATTGCGGGAGCTGCCGTTACGTCTATTTTTGCGCATGCGGTTGTGGATTTTCCTCTCTATATACCGGCCTTGCTTATTACCCTCGGGGCATTTTTAGGCGTGGCTAACCGCGAGATGGCGGATATTGGAATCAAGCAATTCACGCTTCCGATAACCGGATTATTTGATAAAATAATTTTAGGCCTGAACAGAGTTGATTTGAGACAAGAGTTCCTAAGAAAACTTGCTATTTCTCTTGTCATACTGTGGATTGCTATGCCGATGTTCGCGGGCGTTGCGGCGGATTTAGGCCTTGGAAAGTTAAAGAAGGGTGATGTGAGAGGTGGAATATTCTGGCATTCAATAGCAAGGAGTTTGGATGCTAAAAATGCTGTCTATTACTGGCGCGAAGGCATTATATGGCGCGATCAGGTTGAAGTTTTAGAGGATACAGATGCAGCAAAAAAGGCAGCCAATAAGGCAGCCAATAAGGCAGCCAATAAGGCAGATAAGCTGTTTCTTGCTGGGATAAATGTCAACCCGGATTATGATGTCCAGAATCTTACGGAAAGAATCCGTCTTCATAGGGACAAGCGCGATTTTTTAGATAACCCGGCAAAGTTGGAAGAATTAGAGCGATGGGCAGAGTGCCTGCGTTCAAGAGTTTCGCGTTCGAGCGGAGCGCTTGTAGAATATGTGCGCACCATTGCTTTTGTCGGCAAAAAAAAGGAAGCAATACTGTTTGTAAAACAGAAGCAAAGAGAAAATCCCGATTCTAAGACATTAACAAATTTAATAAATGATTTGGAGCAAGGGCGTACTAATTAACTTATATTGATGTAGCATCCTTCGCGAAAGGTTTAGCATCTTTCAGAGCAATCCCCCCTCAATTATTAAGAATAACCTTAAATATCATTCCAATCTACTTGACAAGAACCGACTCAATTGATATTATATGAGCAAATAGGATACGAAGTATTTGATTTTGGATATTAAAATTGAGTTCGGGGTTTGGTAGAGTTATTGTAAGGCATTTCAGGAGGGAAGATGGCGCCGGCTGTAAAAGACTATTATGAAATTTTAGGCATAAGCAAAGATGCCTCTCAGGATGATATTAAGAAGGCCTTCAGGAAACTTGCCAGAAAATACCATCCTGATCTAAATCCCGGTGATAAGACGGCAGAGCAAAAATTTAAGGAGATAAACGAGGCCTACGGAGTGCTCGGCGATGAAAAGAAACGTGCTGATTATGACCGTTTCGGCAAGACTCCTTTTGAGGGAGGGGGGCCGTGGTTTGAGGGCGCAAGGCCTGATTTCGGCGAGTCATTTGAGTCAGGAGGTTTCGGGGATATTTTTTCAGATATCTTCGGCGCTGAAAGAAGTTATGGCCGCTACCCGAGAAAAGGCGCTGATATGCTCATGTCTATCGAACTCTCTCTCGAAGAGGCATTCACAGGCATCACACGCCCGATAACTCTTAATAGGGAGACTCCGTGCAGGGCTTGTAATGGTTCCAGGGCCGAGGCATCGCAGACCTGCGACAGATGCGGAGGAAGCGGAAAAATCCAGATGTCAAAAGGATTCTTCAGAATGTCCCAGTCCTGTCCGTCATGCGGCGGAAGCGGCAGAAAGGTTACAAGGGTATGCAAGAGCTGTAATGGCAGGGGGATTACACTTCATACAGATACTATAAAGGCCAAGATACCTGCTGGCGTTGATACCGGCTCGATAGTAAAACTTAGAGGCATGGGAGGTGCCGGAGAGGCAGGTGGTCCCGCGGGAGATTTGCGAATTGAGGTGACTGTCAGGCCTCATCATGTATTTACACGAAAGGAAAATGATATCTATGTGGATCTGCCTATCACCTTTGGGGAGGCCGCGCTCGGCGCAAAGATCGAAGTCCCTACAATAGACGGCAAGGCCGTGATGACTATTCCGGCCGGGACGCAGGGCGGGCAGAAATTCAAACTTTCAGGAAAGGGGTTTCCGTCTCTAAGGGCGGCAGTTCGGGGCAATCAATATGTTATTGCAAAAATAATTGTGCCCAAAGATATTACCGCTAAGGCAAAAGACGCCATAAAAGAGATTGAGACATTGTATAAAGAAGACCCGAGAAAGAATTTGGTTAATCGGTGAATTAAATCGGTGAATAGGTTAATCGGTGAATAGGTGAATCGGAGTGAATAAGAATGAATAAAACCAACGGGCAGAAGAATATTAAAGACAGGAAGCAGCCTGTGTATGTGATAAGCGTTGTGGCGGAAATGCTCGGCGTGCATCCCCAGACGCTGCGCATGTATGAAAGGGAAGGGTTTGTCATTCCCAGAAGGACAAAACGGCTGCGGCTTTATTCCGAGGAGGATGTGGAAAGGCTTCACTTTGTGCTGAGCCTTACCAAGGAACTCGGTGTGAATAAGGCGGGAGTTGATATTATTCTGCGGATGAGGCACAGGTTTGAGGCGCTTCAGCATGAGATGGAAGAAATGATGCGCCTTTTTGACGAACATACAAAACATGATTTTGAAGATAGGATAAGAAAACTTTTTGAAGCAGAATAATCAAGAGTGTCAGAGCATCAGAGTATCAAAGTATCAGAGCTTTGACGCTTTGACCCTATGACCCTTTGACACTTTAAATTGGAGGAATAATTATGAGGATGGACAAATTAACAATGAAAAGCCAGGAGGCCCTGCAGGAGGCCCAGAGGTTTGCCGAATCAAAGGGCCATCAAGAGCTTCAGCCGGAACATCTTTTGTGGGCCTTGCTCAATGACGCCGAGGGCATCGCATCGCAGATTTTGCTAAGGCTCGGAGTTGACGCTAAGACGCTTCAAAAGGATGTTGAGGCTGAGATAGAGAAATTTCCAAAGGTTCTCGGCGCGACCCCGGCAGGACAGCTTTATATATCACAGGGCCTTAAGAATGTTTTAGAAAAAGCCTTTAAAGAAGCAGAACATCTCACGGACGAATATGTAAGCGTCGAACATCTTCTGCTTTCCCTGATATCGGCAGACGGGCATAGCTCGGAGATATTAAAGAGATACAGGGTTACCGCCGATAAGATAATGTCTGCCATGCGTGAGATAAGAGGCGCGCAGCGCGTGACAGACCCTAATCCCGAAGACAAGTATCAGGCGTTAAAAAGATACAGCCGCGACCTGACAGAGCTTGCAAAGAAAGGGAAGCTGGACCCGGTTATCGGAAGGGATGACGAGATACGCAGGATTATACAGGTGCTTTCCAGGAGGACCAAGAATAACCCTGTTCTCATTGGAGAGCCGGGCGTAGGCAAAACTGCTATTGCGGAAGGGCTTGCCCAAAGAATTATCGCCGGAGATATTCCTGAGACCTTGAAAGAAAAGAAAGTTGTTGCTCTTGACATGGGCGCATTGGTTGCAGGCTCAAAATACCGGGGCGAATTTGAAGAAAGGTTGAAAGCAGTTTTAAAAGAAATTGAGCAGGCAGAAGGAAAGGTAATCCTGTTCATTGACGAGTTGCATACGGTTGTCGGCGCAGGCGCTGCTGAAGGCGCCATAGACGCGTCAAACATGCTTAAGCCTGCGCTTGCAAGGGGAGAACTGAGGTGTGTAGGCGCGACAACGCTTGATGAATACAGAAAGCATATAGAAAAAGACCCGGCCCTGGAAAGGCGGTTTCAGCCTGTTTATATAAAGGAGCCTACTGTTGAAGATACGATATCGATTCTCCGCGGACTCAAGGAAAAATATGAGGTTCATCACGGCGTCAAGATTAAGGATTCGGCCCTGATATCCGCCGCAGTCCTTTCGCACAGATATATAACGGACAGGTTTCTTCCTGACAAGGCGATAGACTTGATTGATGAGTCCGCTTCAAAACTGAGGATGGAGATAGACAGCATGCCTGTCGAGCTTGACGAGATAGAGAGGAAACTCCGGCAGCATGAGATTGAAAAACAGGCTGTCATGAAGGAAGATTCAAAAGACGCAAAGGAGAAGCTGGATAAGATAAAAAAAGAGATGGCAGAGTTTCAATCAAAGAGGGACGAGCTCAGGGCGCAGTGGATGAGCGAAAAAGAGATAATCGCGAAGATACGGGATATAAAAGAGCAGATTGAAAAGACAAAGATAGAATCTGAACGCGCGGAAAGAGAAGGAGACCTTACCAAGGCATCCGAGCTCAGATACGGAAAACTCCTTGAACTTCAGAAATCCCTTGATGCTGAAAATAAAAAACTTGCGGATGTTCAGGCAAGAAGAAAGATGCTGAAGGAAGAAGTAGACGAAGAGGACATTGCGGAGGTTATCTCAAAATGGACCGGCGTGCCCGTCTCAAGGATGCTTGAAGGAGAGATACAGAAACTCCTAAGTATGGAAGATAGGCTAAGGCTCAGAGTTGTGGGGCAGGACGAGGCAATAACCGCAATTTCAAACGCAGTCAGGCGTTCAAGGGCAGGAATTCAGGACCCGAACCGGCCCATCGGCTCATTCATATTTCTTGGCCCAACGGGGGTAGGAAAGACCGAACTTGCGAGGGCTCTCGCGGAATTTTTATTTGATGACGAGAACGCGATGGTGCGCATTGATATGTCCGAATATCAGGAAAGGCATACGGTATCAAGGCTCATAGGAGCGCCTCCGGGATATGTTGGATATGAAGAGGGAGGACAGCTTACAGAGGCGGTCAGGAGAAGGCCTTATGCAGTGGTGCTCTTTGATGAAGTTGAAAAAGCGCATCCCGAAGTCTTCAATCTTCTTTTGCAGGTGCTTGACGACGGAAGGCTTACGGACGGACATGGCAGGACCGTTGACTTCAGGAATGTGGTTTTAATAATGACGTCGAATATCGGCAGCACCCACATACAGGAACTTCTCACAGAAAGGACCAAGAGGCCTATTGCTTACTGGGGTTCTGCAGAGGAAGAAGATAACAGAGAGATGAAAGATAAGGTAATGGCAGACCTTAAGGCCTTCTTCAAGCCTGAATTCATCAATAGGGTTGATGAGATAATTATCTTTAACCCGCTCTCAATGAACCTTCTGAAGAGGATAGTTGAGATACAGGTTAACAGGATGAAGAAATACATAATGGAGAAGAATATAGATATAACCTTAACGGATGCGGTAAAAGAGCATCTCGCGGAGACGGGTTTTGACCCTGTTTACGGGGCAAGGCCGCTAAAAAGGGTTATACAAAAAGAGATACTGAATCCTCTTGCGCTCAGCATCCTTGATAAGACCTTCAGAGAAGGAGATGTTGTGGAGGCTGATTTTAAGAAGGGGAAGTTTGTATTCAAAAGGGCTTCGGCTGTGAATAAGGAAAAAGTTACGGCTTAAAGTAAAGTCATTCGGCGCAGCAAGATAGAAAGTATCAGAGTGTCATAGGGTCAGAGCGTCACAGATTAATACTTTGACCCTTTGATACTTTGACGCTTTGACACTCTTTATTTCATTTCTATCCCTCTCTCCAGAAGCTCTCTGTGGATATGGGGTTTTGTGGAGGAGGGGACCTCAGGCGCAGCGTAAAGTTCCTGGAGGTCGGTTGTTTTCATGTCCTTAAGAAATTTTACGACAGCCACAAGCGGAGCGCGATTGTTAATAATAAGCGCCCATCTGACAGAATACCGCGCAGACCATTTAGGATGTTCGGCAATCATCCTTATTACCTGCGCGGATGTTTTTTCCAGGCTGATGATTTTGTAGATATCGCCTTCTGTCATGTAAGGGCTGTCAAGGCACACGGCCACGGCCTCTTTAAGCCCTTCTTCAATAAGTCTCATAAGCACGCTGCTGCTTGCCCTTTTTGCGAGGGTTATCTTGATGCCGAGGGCCATTGCCGGAAGCTTTTCGCTTATCTCCCCTTCAATCCGCGCCCTCACATTTATCGGGAGAGCATTGTTGCGCGTCAAATCCGCGAGGTCGAAGATGCGCAGAAATTTAAGAAGCGAGAATGTCAGCTTTTGTGGAGTCTTTGGATTCTTGCAGAGCGCGAGCTTAACTTTGTAGCTGTCTTTCCATCTGACATGGTGAGATAAGGCTTCAAGAATCCTAGGGTCAATGTTCCTCCTGCCTGCTATTATGGCCGCAAGGTCTTCGGTGAGGTTTCTGTTATTGATGAGTATTGTCAGGACTTCCGGGGATTTATGGTATACGAGCGGCTTTAGCTCTTCCTCGCCTGCGGAAGCGGCAAGCTGCTTATCCCTGTTTATATCGCTTTCCATGATTTATTTTACCGCAAATTGTTTATCCGGATATGTTATGTTTTAAATAGCGACGGGCAGGATTGGGCTTCGCTTTCTGCAGATATTTTTCTGTCGTTCTAAGGCTCATTCCTCTACATCCGCAAAACTCACCCTTCGGGCTCAGACAGTTGCGGCTGTTAGCGCTCCATTCGCCAAGAACATCAACGAAAAATCTCTGATATCGCTCAACCCAATCCTGTCGCCCACGGTTAGTGAAAGTTGTATTTGTAACCAGCGGAAACTTATAATAAGAATAAGGTATTAAAGACAAGATGGCAAAAAGATTTTTCGGTCATATAGAAGTCCCTCTTAAGAGAATCCACATAGAACTCACAAATGTCTGTGATTTTAACTGCGTATTCTGCCCTAAGTCCGCTATGGAGCGGAAGTACGGCTACATGGACACAAAACTCGCCAAAAGAGCGATTGACGAGATTCAGGATAACAAACTTTGCGATAAGATTACTTTTCATGTGATGGGAGAGCCTACGCTGCACCCTGATTTTTTTGAGATACTTTCCCACGCCCATGATAGAGGCGCAAAGGTTGGGCTTACAACCAACGGAGGCAGGCTCGGCGGCGAGACAGGCAAGCGTCTTCTGGAATATAATCTCCATCAGATAGATATTTCACTTCAGACCCCTGACGCAAAATCCTTTACTCTCAGAAAGGCAGGTCCGCTCACATTTGATTCTTATCTCAACGGGGTCCTAAACTTCTTTTCTTTATATATGGCAAAACGCAGGGACACTGTTTTTAAATTCAGGTTTCTTAATACAAGATTCCCTCAGAAAAACATAGAAAAAAAGGCAGGGCCGGTTCGTGTCATGTCGTCAACAAGCGAGCTGCAAGACACCTTCAATTATTGGGCCGGGCGCATTTACGACATCCTCGGCGTTGATTCCGAAAAAAAAGAACAATCGTTAAAGCGCATAAAATCCCTTGTTTCATATAAATGGAATGTCGTGGAGATTTATCCAAATGTCTTTTTTGAGACATATATGCTTGAAGACTGGGGACATGCCTTTGACACGGGAAAGGTTCATGAGGCGTGGGGAGGGTACTGTTTCGGGATGAGAGACCACTTCAGCATTCTTCATAACGGCGATGTCGCGCTCTGCTGCGTGGATTTCAACGGCCGCACAAAGGTAGGCAATATAAATAACTCTACTCTCAAAGAAGTCCTTTCATCGGATGAGCTTGGCAGGATTGTGAGAGGGTTTAAGAAATTTAAGCTGGTCCATCCGTATTGCAAGCGCTGCCTTGGAAGCGGTTCAACCATATCATGGATGTTTAAGCCCATAATATCAGCAACAGTCCTTAAAACGCTTAAGCCGTTTTTTTATAAGAAGGTGAAAGTTTTTTGACATTGCCTGTAAGGTTTTGCTATTTTATTACCGGCGATGGAGTTCGCCATAAACCCCGTTAGAGTAAAAATCTCCAACGGGGTAAACCGTCAGCATGACTAATGACTCCTACCAAATTTATTTTGGCAGGAGTTTTTTGTTGTCCGCTCCTTCCAGAGTAATATTAGGAGGAAAGATGATAGAAAATCAGTGGCTTCAGGCAGCATTATGGATGGGGCTGGCCCTTATCGCAACGCTTTTATCGGTACGGATTGCCATATCCATTGCCCTGCTTGAGATAATGGTGGGCGTAATAGGAGGAAACTTACTACCGCTTCAGAGAACCGAATGGGTTAATTTCCTCGCCGGCTTCGGCAGCATTCTCCTGACATTCCTGGCAGGCGCCGAAGTTGAGCCCGAAATCCTCAGAAAAAAATTTAAAGAAAGCTTCGGGATTGGATTTCTGAGTTTCTTGATACCGTTCCTCGGGGCTACGGCGTACGCATATTATGCCGGAGGCTGGACCTTTCAGCAGTCCGCAATCGCGGGAATATCGTTGTCAACCACATCAGTAGCAGTGGTTTATGCCGTGATGATAGAGACCGGCTATAATGAGACAGAACTCGGCAAGCTCATACTTGCGGCCTGCTTTATTACAGACCTTGGAACCGTTATTGCGCTCGGCGTTTTCTTTGCAAACTATGACTGGTATCTCCTGTTGTTTATTTTTGTGACTGCCGTAACGTTGTTCCTCCTTCCGAGATTCACGCCCTGGTTTTTTAAAAAGGCCGGAAGCCGGATAAGCGAGCCCGAGACAAAATTCATTTTTTTCCTCCTCTTTGGCCTCGGCGCGCTTGCCGTGACTGCAAAAAGCGAGGCGGTTTTACCCGCGTATCTTGTCGGCATGGCGCTGGCCCCGTTTTTCCTGTCTAATAAGACCTTGAGCCATCGTATGCGCGTAACCGCATTTACGCTGCTGACGCCGTTTTATTTTCTTAAGGCAGGCTCCCTGGTCAAACTTTCGGCGCTGTGGCACGGACTGATTTTAATCGGAATCTTCCTGGCCGTAAAAATAATCGCAAAGTTTTTGGGAGTTTTGCCGATGACAAGAATATTCGGCTTCGGAAAAAAAGAGGGAATGTATACAACGCTCCTGATGTCCACGGGGCTTACTTTCGGCACGATATCCGCTCTGTTCGGCTATACAAATAAGATTATAAATCAGGAGCAATATACAATCCTGGTCACTGCCGTTATACTTTCGGCAGTAGCGCCGACGATAATAGCTCAGAAATGGTTTCAACCTGAAATAAAGAAGGAGGATAAAAATGTTTAAGAAGATATTAATTGCAAATGACGGCTCTGCAGGCGCAAAGCTTGCGCTGAAGGTTGCAATAGACCTCGCAAAGAAATATGACGCGGAGCTTCACAGCATCTCTGTGGAAGAAGGCGTTCCGCATTATGCCGCAACCATCGGGGAGGTTGAAGAATACAAAAAAGAGGCAAACGGATTTTTCAGGAAGATAAATGAAGACGCGGCCGGGATGGCGGGAAAAGCGGGCCTTGAACTTCATTCAAAAGTCCTGCCGGGGCATGAGGTTGAAACAATTATCACTTATGCAAAGGATGGGGAGTTTGATCTCCTTGTTGTTGGATTTATGGGGCATTCAAAGATATTTGGAAGGGTATGGGGCTCAACATCCCAGAATCTTGCAAAACTTGCTCCGTGTTCGGTTGTGGTGGTAAAATAGCCTAAAAGTTTGGGCGATGGAGTTCGCCTTTAAATGTCCTAAGAGACTGATAACTCCTGCTGAATGAATTTTGGCAGGAGTTTTTTAATTTTGAGAGACAAGATATGCTTGATAAATATTCGCATCTCAAAAAAGAGCTATTAAGGAGCATTGATGAAATGCTTTCAATGGAAAGCATTCGCGGCTGCCCGTGCGAGGAGCTGAGGGAAAAGATTGAGACGAATATATTTAACCTTGTAGTGGTCGGCCAGTTCAAGAGAGGAAAAACAAGCCTGATAAACGCCCTTCTCGGCGCTGAGATACTTCCCGTTGCCGTTGTGCCGCTTACATCAATTGTAACCATTATGGCTTATGGAGAAATTCTTCGGATTAAGGTCTTTTTCAACGACGGCAGGGTTACTGAGATAAAACCTAAAAGCCTTCCTGACTTTGTCACTGAAAAAGGAAACCCTAAAAACATCAAAGACGTAAGCGAGGTCATAATTACCTATCCTTCGCCTTACCTGAAAGACGGAGTCAGGCTTATTGATACGCCGGGCGTGGGGTCTATCTATCAGCACAATACAGACGTTGCTTATAGATACCTGCCTAAGTCCGATGCCGCTCTCTTCCTCCTCTCAGTTGACCAGCCCATGGGCAAGGCCGAACTTGATTTTCTTAATGACGTTAAGGAATATTCGGGGAAAATATTCTTCCTTTTAAATAAGGCGGATTACTTAAATGAAAGTGAATTGCGGGAATCCGTAGATTTTTCAAGAAATATTCTAAGAGAAGCGATGACTTCAGAGGCGCGGATATTCCCGATTTCAGCAAAAGTTGCGCTGGAAGGCAAACTCCAGGATTCGGAAGAACTGCTTCAAAAAAGCCTGCTCCCCGGTTTTTCAGATACTCTTAATACATTTCTTATGGAAGAAAAAGGGAAAGTCCTAATTGTGTCTGCTGCCAATAATCTCCTGAGGACGATTTCGCAGGCCAGGCTTGAATTGGAATTAGAGATGAAATCGCTTATAACGCCGTTGGAGGAGCTTCAGCGGAAGATTAAGGCGTTTGAGGCGGAAAAAGAAAAGGCGCTGTTGGAAAAACAGGATTTTGACGTGCTTCTGGACGCTGAAATTAAAAGGCTTATTAAGAATTCTCTTGAAGAAGATATTAACGGATTCAGGAAAGACCTTGCGGTTCATGAGACGGCGCATATTGAAGAGCAATTCAATCAATTAAAGTCGCTGCCATTAAGAGAGATACGCGATTCGCTTGAACAAGCAATTATAGAGCATGTAAGACAGGCCTTCAATACCTGGAGGGCCATAGAAGACGAAAGGCTCGCGAAGGCGTTTGAGAATATATGTAAAAGATTTGTGACAAAGATAGACAACACTGTTGATGCATTGCTGAAATTCTCATCAGATCTCTTTGAAATCCCTTACGAGGCGGTCAAGACAGACGCTCTCTGGTCTGACAAATCCCGGTTTACCTATAAGTTCAAAGACCAGCCTGTGGGGATTGAGATTGTCGCATCTTCATTAACGCTGGCCCTGCCTAAATTCATTGGGGATAAAATCATCCTGAAGAAAATGACAGGGTATCTTCACCGGGTTATTGATCTGCAGTCCGCAAGAATAGGGTATGATTTTGAGAAACGGCTTGATAAGAGCAAGCTGGACTTCAGGTGGGAGATGCTCCAGAGAATTGAGGCCACGATAGAAGGCATAGGTACGGCAGTGGAAAAAGGCCTGACGCAGAGAAGCAAAGGCGAAGAAGAGCTTGAAAAAAGAAAACGTGAACTTTCGGAAACTGCAAAGAGATTGGATGGGGTTAAGGAAAAGCTTATGAAGATAAAGGAACAGGCCGGGCCGTAAGGAGCGTAAATGTCCCCGGCCTCAAACGGATATGAGTTATTGCCGTATCAGACAAAACAGATAAGGAAAATATTAGCTCATATCAAAGGCAGGAAGAACCTGCATATCTTCGGCGCCGAGGGAACAGGCAAAACCGCGCTGCTTGATTATGTTTATGATAACTGGGAAAAAATTGACGCTTCTATAATCCCGATTTATTGCAGAACCAGCAGGACGCTGAGAGAGATATTTCAGCGCATTTCCGGATTTCTGCTTAACCATTTTAGACATCTTGAAAGCGTTGATAGATTTAAGCGTGTCAAGGAAATTAAATACCCCTCGGATATTAAGAAGCTGAATATCAGGACGCTTAAAAACCTCATCTTTTCTTACTTGCCGCGGGCGAATTTTTGTATAATCATGGACCATCTTGAAAATGTAACTCCGAAGATAAATTCCTTTCTGAGCCCTCTTTACGAAAGGGCGCTGGTAATCACCGCAAGCAGGCAAAGCTGGGAAATTGCGGATTATTCCTTCAGGGGCCGGCTTGATTATTCTCTGTATCTTATTCCAAAGCTCAGGGTTGAAAATCTGCAAAAGAAGGAGGCGTTAAGCCTGATGCAAAATTTATATGACGACGCAGGCCTCGGAATTTCAAATAAGGCGCGGACGTTTGAAGATATATTTTACGTAACCGCCGGCAATCCGAAGATGATTGCAAAAATCTTTGAAAAGGCGCGGAAGCCCCAATACCTGAAGGGCCATACATTTAATCTGAATCTTATCCTTATAGATTGCGAGATGGATAGGATTAATATTCAGTGAAAGCTTATGAAAACTCTGGAAGCTATAAAACTTATTAAAAAATACGGCCCCAACAGGGTTGTTGATGAAGTAAGCGTGGCCGTAAATACAGGCGAGATGGTAGGGCTTCTCGGCCCGAACGGCGCCGGCAAGACAACAGTCTTCTCAATGATAGCCGGGCTTATCAAACCCGACGGGGGAACGATAATGCTGAATAATGAAGATATCACCCGCCTGCCCATTCATATCAAAGGAAGAAAAGGCCTGGGCTATCTTCCGCAAGAGCCTTCCATTTTCAGAAGGCTTTCCGTGGAGGATAACATCAAGGCCATTCTTGAGATAGTCGGCACGGCGGAAAAGGAAATGGAGGAGAAGATACATTTTCTTTTGAATGAGCTTAACATATCGCATCTTGCAAAAAAGAAGGCCACCGCCATATCCGGAGGGGAAAGAAGGCGCGTTGAGATAACCAGGACGCTTGCCGCAAATCCTTCCTTCATTCTGTTTGACGAGCCCTTTGCCGGAATTGACCCCATAAGCATCATTGAACTTCAGAAAATAATCGGGCAATTAAAAAGGAGGGGAATAGGGATTATAATGTCGGACCACAATGTGAGGGACGCCCTGGCCATAGCGGACAGGGCCTATGTCATACACAAGGGAAAGGTCATAGTATCCGGCAGTCCCGGGGATATTATCAGGGATGAACATGCGCGGGAAGTATTCTTCGGCGAAGATTTTGTTATCTGAGCGTGGAAGAAAATACTTCAGACAAAAGCAATGCTCAATGAAGCCCAAAAAAGAAGCCTGTCGGCAGCCCTCAGAATAGTGGAGGAATATTTGCGGGAAATAGAGGGAATGCTCGCGAGCGGGGATTATACCGGCATTCTCAGCGAAAGGATAAATGATGTTTCAGACGGGGAGCGGGCTGGCATCCTTGAAAAGGCTGCCTTGATAAGAGAGGGAATAAAAATCGTCGCGGAGAAATTTAATCTTGATAGAAGGCGGACTTCCATCTCCGGCGAGGCGCTTGCCAGATTAGCTTCCTGCTGGGAGATTCTCTCGGACAGCACCGCAGGACGCTTAAAGAGATACGGCGCGGTGGACAAAAGAGTGGAAAAAATCCTTGACCCGCAAGTTGACGCATTGATCGCTCTTCTGGGAGAGATTGAAAGAAAGCTGCGGAAATAATGGTAACCTTTTTCTGCCCATCGTGCTGGAAACAGATAAAGAGGGAGGATAAAAAATGTCCTCACTGCGGAGCCGACATCATAGAACATGAAAAGAAGGGTTTTGAAGAAAAGTTGATTAACGCGCTTAATCATCCGGAGCGGGAGACGGTCCAGAGGGCGGTCTGGATATTAGGCCGACTCAGAAGTCTGCAAGCGGTAAATCCGCTCATAAGCCTCTTTGAGCGGATAGAAAATTCATTTCTTAAAATGGAGATACTCGACGCCTTGAGCGAAATAGAAACGCCGGAGGCTCTCGGCTTCATCATCAGAACGCGTGATTCGGAGATTAGTATTGTCAGGCAAAAAGCCAGGGAACTCGTGAAGAAGATTTAAAAATGCAGGGAAATGCCCGGCTCGATCTGAAGAGTTCCTATAATTATAGTGTAACCGCCATTACAATTTATTATTGACAAAAGTAATAATCATATGTAACTATAGTTACATGAAATGGTTATTCTTTTCTTACAGCCTGCCCACCGAGCCGTCCAAGGCGAGGGTCTATGTGTGGAGGCAATTAAAGAAGCTCGGCGCGGTCAACTATCAATCCGCTTGGGTCCTTCCCTATGCGAATGAGCGTGTCACCGACATTAAGAAGCTGATGTCCGACATAGAAAGTTATCACGGCGAAAGCATGCTGATTGAGGGGAAATCAGTTGAAAAGAGCCAGGACGAGCTTATTAGAAAGGCCCTGATAGAATCACGAAACGAAGAATATCGGGAGCTTATCGAGAAGTGCGAAGATTTTTTCAAGGAAATAGCCTCTGAGATAGAAAGAAAGAATTTTATCTTCGCGGAAGTGGAAGAAAATGAAGAGGAGCTTGAGAAACTGAAACAATGGCTGAAGAAGGTGGAAAAAAGAGACGTTATGGAAGCGCCGCTGCGAAAGGTCGCTCATGAGAAAATAAAAAACTGCGAAAAGATGTTTGACGATTTTGCAAAGACCGTCTTTCTGCACACACAGGGCAAGGGCCACGGCGACAGGGTATCTGCTGGAAAAAGCAAAAAGGTCAAAACAAAAGTTCAAAAATAGCGAAAGCCTATGCGTTTGCAATACGGAGGATTATATGAAAGTCATGTCTTACAATACATTGTTCGGAGGCTTCGACGGAAATGACGGCCGGAGGTTTGATGCCCAAGTAAAATTGATTAAAGAGGTGAACCCGGACATTCTGCTTGTCCAGGAGTTAAAGGGCTTTACGCAAAACAACATGAAACTGTTATTTGAGATGGAAAAGAGGCTATGTATGCGCGGCTTTATAGCTCCCGCCGTTCATACCGGTCAAAACACCGGGGTATTTGTAAACCACACTATCAAACCGGTATCCATGGAGATCGATTCAGAGCATTTTCATCATGCCGTTGTAATAGCGGCGCTCGATGTCCCCGGCATAACAAAACCGCTGACGGTCATCAGCGCGCATCTTTGTCCGTTTGGTTTTCATGTCCGCCTGCGCGAGGCTGCATATCTTATAAATTATGCCGATGATAACGCCTTCACTATTGTGGCCGGAGACTTCAACTCAGTTTCTTCCTATGATCCGTATTCTGTAGGATTGGATGAACTGCCTTCCCGTTTTAAGGCTCGCTATGTGATGCCTGAGGGATCGGTTGATAAAAGCGTGATGAGGACCTTCTATCAGGCCGGATTTGTGGACGTTGCCTTTAAGCTCGGAGGGCACAATGACTCAACGGTGCCTGCAGCGGAGTTCAAGGGCGCTGAGTTTGTTCCTTTCCGTTCCGATTATATCCTTGCAACAAAGCAGCTTGCTGAATCGGCCACAGCTTATTCCGTGATAAAAAACTCTATCACCGATATGGCTTCTGACCATTACCCCATTGTGGCGGAATTTAACCTGTGATAGTCCGTGGCTGAATATTCTTGGCGGGAAGGAGTGAGTAACATGGAGAAGAACAGAAAGATATTTGGTTTCAACAAAAATGTCACTGTTGCCGGACTGGTCAGCTTCTTTATGGACGTAAGCTCCGAGATGATTTATCCGCTTGTGCCTCTTTTTCTCTCAAATGTTCTCGGCGTAAGCAAATCCGCTATCGGACTTATTGAGGGTATCGCTGAATCAACTGCGAGCCTGCTTAAAGTATTCTCCGGCTGGTTTTCAGACAGGATCGGCAACCGAAAATGGCTCATGGCTATAGGCTACGGCATCTCAACGCTGAGCAGACCTTTTGTCGCGCTTGCCTCTATCTGGCAGCATGTAATGGCATCCCGCTTTATAGACAGGTTCGGGAAAGGAATTCGCACGGCCCCGCGCGACGCCCTTATCGCCGAATCGGCAGACCGGGCCTATTTAGGAAGGGCCTTCGGATTCCACCGCGCAATGGACACTCTTGGCGCTGTGGTCGGTCCTGCAATTGCTTTCTTTTTGCTTGGATTGTTTTCAAATAATTACCGGATTGTGTTCT
>Ga0172369_10004352_pt1 | contig 18007 bp, 17 predicted proteins | sample LakKiv25m_FD_114539 | JGI IMG/M metagenome (GOLD analysis project Ga0172369, IMG submission 114539) | Freshwater microbial communities from Kabuno Bay, South-Kivu, Congo - kab_022012_11.25m | ecosystem: Environmental > Aquatic > Freshwater > Lake | place: Democratic Republic of the Congo...
TAAAAAAGGAATTGAACGAACGCTTAATCTTTTAAAGCGTGTGCAGGTTGAACAAAAGATTGATCAGCTTGTAAAACGAACCGACGAAGTTTCAAAAAAGCAAAATGATCTTCAACAAAAAACAGAACAAGCTGATCTTGAAAATAAAAATCAACGCGATGACGCGGCGAAGCAGCAAGAACAGCTTGCCGATGACCTTCAGAAAATGAAAGATGATTTGAAGCAGTTGGAAAAGTTGATGAGTGAATTGAAGGATATGCCGAAAGATGAAGTTGATAAACTTCAGCAGGAATTAGAAGATCAGAAAAATGAGCAGCTCGCCGAACAAGCTTCGGATGAGATTCAAAAAGGGGAAAAGCAGAAAGCGAAACAAAAACAGATGAAGCTTTCGCAGAATATGCAGGGGATGAAACAGAAAATGCAAAAACTTCAGCAGGAAATGCAGCAGCAAAATCAAATGGAAGTTTTTGCAAACCTCATGAAATCGCTGAACAATATTATTTCTCTTTCGAAAGATCAAGAAGAGGCGAAGATAAACAGCCAGAGGAATTTTCAATCGTCGCAAATGAATAAACAAGCAGTTGATCAAGACGCAATCAAAAATAATCTGGAAAAAGTTTTGTCTCAGATTAATCAACTTTCGCAAAAAACGTTTGCCGTTACGCCGGAGATGGGAAAAGCGCTCGGCAGCGCGCGCAGCCAAATGGATAACGCGCTTGAAGGTCTGCAAAATAGAAATCAATCGCAAACGATGTCGGCGCAGTCCGAAGCGATGTCTTCGCTTAATCAAGCTGCGTCCATGATGAAAAATATGATGGATCAGATGATGCAGAACGGCGGACAAGGCGGCAGCGGAATGATGTCGATGATGCAGCAGCTTCAGCAAATGTCCGGGCAGCAAATGAGTTTGAACAATCTTACACAAATGATGCAAAAAGGAATGGGGGGACAACTAACGCCCGAGCAGCAAGGACAATTGCAGCGGCTTGCGCAGCAGCAGGAAATGATAAAAAAATCGTTGGATGAATTGAACCGTGAAGCGAAAGAAAGCGGGCAATCGAAAAAAATTCCTTCCAACCTTGATGAAACGCTGAAGCAAATGCAGGAAGTGATCGCAGATATGAAATCGGAAAAATTATCCGATGAAATTATTCAAAAGCAGGAACGCATTCTTTCGCGCCTGCTTGACGCGCAGCGATCAATGAACGAAAGAGATTTTGAAAAAGAGCGCGAATCAAAAAGCGGTACGGCACAGCAGCGCATTTCTCCGGATCAACTAAATTTGGCAAAGCACAAAGGAAAAGACAATTTGAAAGATGAATTGAATAATCTTTACCGCGAAGGCTACACAAAAGATTATGAAGAACTGATCAAAAGATATTTTGAAGCGCTGCAGAAAGCGCAGATAAAAAAGTAAAGTTGACTTTGAAGGATTATTTCATTTAGTTTGCATTAACGAAAAACGGAGGTTTTTGTGAAACGGTTATTAGTTATTCTTGGTTCTCTTTTATGTTCTTTCCAGGTGCTCTCGCAAGTGCGGTTTAATACTTTTAATTCATTAGATGGATTGGAAGATAAAGACGGTAACACACACCTTTTTTACCGGAAGTATTATTTATATCATGCCGGAGTAAATCATTCCGAAGGAAATAGCATTTACCGATATGATGTAAACAGTAAGCGAGACACTCTTATTGCCGCTGATTACTGGCATTATAATCCCATGATGGAATCTTATCAGAGTGTAAGTAATATTTCTTTTTTTAGTGGAGATCCGTATAAATATATTTATTGCGGTGTTAATGGCGGATTTGAATCGTATGGCTATATTTATAAATCTGATGTTGGGTCAGTGTTCAATTTTTGGTCTTTGCCATTTGGTAGGATAGAAGTTTCAAAACAAAATCCCGAAAGAGTTTTTGCAACCTCGCTGAACAAGATGATTATGAGTAGTGATGGAGGACTTACCTGGCCTACATATGATTTCTCTGCCGGTTTTTCTTCTTCAAAAAATTTCTTTTTGCTCTCCTCTTTCCCACAAGACGATAAAATAATGTTTGGGCTGATTGACCATAACTTGGTGAAATCACTCGATACCGGAACAACTTACACCGAAGTTGATACAGCTAAATGGAGTGGTAATTCAAGGTTTTATTATGATTTAGATGGAACTCATATTTATGGAAGTTCAAGTGAATATGATGGCTCCGCTTTTGTCTCGGTGTCTGATAAAAACGGAGATGCGTTTTCGTGGAAAAAGATTTGGGAATCACCTCGAAAGATTTTTATTTCAATAGATCAATCACTCGTTGGTCCGGCACTCTATTTAGCGGATGGGAAAAATATTTTCCTCTCTCATGATTATGGAAAAACTTTTTCTCACTTCCGAAAACTCGACAGAAGTATTGTCGGCATTTATAAAAAGCCGGGCTCAAATATTCTTTACGCCGCGACCAAGTACAACCTTTTTGAAATAACTTCAAACGAAACGAAAATTATCAAGTCGCTTCCCATTTCACCGGAAACGTTATCATACTATCCTCTTAAAATTGGGAATAAATGGGTTTATAATATTTTTTCCCGATCTTATGAAATGGTGGGATGGAAAGACAATAATGGATTAATGACTCGCGAGGTTATTGGAGATACTATTCTATCTAATGGGAACAACTACTTTGTCCTGGAACAAAAAGAAATTCTCTATTCTTCATCTTGGAACACACAATATTTCCTTGAAAGGATAGATAGTGCGACAGGGAAAATATATCGTTATTGTTCTATTAACGATTCGACATGCGAATATTTAATTGACGACTTAACCGCTGAAACAGGCGATACTTTGGAACTCTACCGTTACCATGATTCAAATTTGCCGGAAGTATTCTATCGGGAAAACAACCGGTTATTTTTTGCTAATCAATTTTATGAGAGGAAGTTTTTTCAAATACCGAATACATTATATTATACAAACTATTCACTAACAAAAGGAATAGGCTTAGATTCTGTGTCGGCAGAATTTGATTTCGGCTATACCAATTATTGGCTCAAAGGTTGTGTAATTGATGGAAAGATTCTCGGAGATACATTGTTGATTGTTGGTATCGAAAATGAAAATCCAAATGTTCCAAATGAATTTTCTCTTTTTCAAAATTATCCAAATCCATTTAACCCGGAAACAATCATCACTTATCAGTTGGCAGAAAATAGTAAAGTAAGTTTGAAAGTCTATGATATTCTTGGAACAGAAGTTATAACCTTGGTTAATGAAGAACAGAATGCCGGTTTCTATAAAATTAATTTCAACACACAACGAACCACTAACTCCGCCTTCGGCGGAAAACAACTCTCCAGCGGAGTCTATTTCTACCGTTTACAAGCGGGTGATTTTGTTCAAACAAAAAAATTAATTTTAATGAAATGAAAACAATGAAAAAGGTTCGCTATACCCGCGAACCTTTTATATAACTCGTCAGTTGTTCGATAACAAATTCCTCTTCATCAATTACTGCGCTCACTACATCGCCAATGGACACAAGTCCTACAAGTTTCCCGTTTTCTTCAACCGGAAGGTGGCGGATGTGTTTTGCGGTCATTATTCCCATGCATTCTTCTACTAAAGTTGAAGGAGAAACTTTCACAACATCCTCGGTCATAATTTCGCTCACCAAAGTTTCTTTGCTCAATTTTCCTTTCAGAATAACTTTTCGTGCGTAATCGCGTTCGGAAAGAATTCCGGCAACTTTTTCATCAGCAAGAACCAACAATGCGCCAACGTCGGCATCAGCCATACGCTTTAACGCATCGTACATTGTGGCGCCGGGAGAAATGGTGAAGACGCCGTCTCCTTTTTTTGCAAGGATATGTTGAACTGTTTTCATACTGCCTCTTGGTTTGGTGAGAGTAACGAATGTTTACTTGGTTCAATATAACGAAAAAACCAAAAGAGTGTCAACAGATTTTTTTGAAAAGTTTAAGCGGTGTGATTGATGAGAATTTCTTTAAAGGCATTCACGCCAATTTCGATAACATCATCGCCCGGAAGAAATTGAGGATTGTGCAATCCGAAATGCTCGCCGGTGGAGGTTCCAAGCCAAAACATAAATGAAGGATACTGCTGTGAAATAAAGCCGAAGTCTTCGCCGGTCATTTTGTAGCCGCAATCAAGAAACGTAAAGTTGGTAGAAAAGATTTTTGAAAGCCGAAGAAACAGTGAAGCGTCAACAACCACTTCGGGATAGTGCGCCTCTTTTGTAACAGCGATTTTTACTCCGGTAATTTTTTCAACTCCGCATGCAATTTCGGTAAGCTGTGCGGCAATTTCATCCGTTGTTTTCATCGCTAAAGCGCGGATCGTTCCTTCAAGTCTGGCTTTTCCGGGAACAATGTTTCTCACGCTGCCGGAAGTAATTTTTCCAAATCCAAGCAACATTGCCTCGCTAATTCCTTTGGGAATTTTATCAATCGCATCAAGAAAAAGTCTGAGGGCGTTAAAAGCATTTTTGCCGTTTTGCGGAAAGGCTACATGAGAACTTTTACCTAAAAAATCAACATCAACTTCTAAAGCGGAAGCAAAAAGAACGCCGCTTGTGCTTGCAATGGTTCTTTTGGGAAATTCGTCGGTTACGTGGAGTGCAAAAGCTTTTTCAACTTTAAATTGATTAAACACTCCGGTAGCGAAAAATTTCATCGCGCCGCCGCCGCTTTCTTCAGCCGGTTGAAAGAGAAAAAGAATATTTTGATTAATGTTTTCGCGGGCTGCAAATTCAACTAAACCAAAAAGGATCGACGTGTGAACGTCGTGTCCGCACGCGTGCATGTTCTCGTTCTTTGATTTAAAATCGAAAGAAGTTTCTTCACAAATCGGCAGCGCGTCAATATCGGCGCGAAAGAGAAGATACGCGCCGTTGTTTACTTTATATTCAACCAACACACCTGTCGGCATCGGTGTATGAAGCGTAAACCGGGCATCGAAACCGGATAGCGCCGACACCGCTTCAATAATCAGTTTCGTGGTTTGAAACTCTTGATACGCAAGTTCCGGAGTTTGATGCAGAAGGTGGCGGAGTTCTATCGGATTCAATTTAAAAAAATCTTTCTATAAATCGAACGCTTTGGTCAGCGCTTCAACCGCTTGTTGTTTGAAAGATGTTTCAACTAAACAAGAAATTTTTATTTCCGAAGTAGTGACGAGTTTAATCGGAATTTGCTGAAGCGCGCCGAAAAATTTTGAAGCCACACCGCTGCTTGACCGCATACCAACGCCGACAATAGATAATTTGCTGTAGCCGGGATGATACGTCAGATTCCATTTTTCCAAATCTTTTAAAGAATGATGTAACGCGCTTTCCACATCTTCTTTGCTTTCATCAATAATAGAAAACGAAACCGTTAAGCTGTTGTCGTCGTCAATTATCGAGATCATATCAACGTTCAATCCTTCTTCGGCAACGTTGCTGAAAATTTTATGGATAAACGTATAATCTTCCGGCAAGCGGGAAAGCGTAACTTGAGTTTGATTATCCATAACACTAAGTCCGGTTACCACCGGCTGTTCAATATTGTCTTTCACGATATAAGTTCCTTCTACTTCTGAAAATGTTGCGGCGCAATAAAGCGTAATGTCAAATTTTTTAGCAATTTCTACCGAACGGCTGTGGAGCACTTTAGCCCCAAGTGAAGCCATTTCGAGCATCTCATCGTACGTAACGAATTTTAATTTTTTAGCGTTCGGGTGCAGGCGGGGATCGCAAGTGTAAATGCCGTCAACGTCGCTGTAGATTTCGCACGGCGCCTTTAATGCGGCTGCAAGCGCAACTGCGGAAGTATCCGAACCGCCGCGTCCGAGCGTAGTTAAATCACCTTCTTCATTTATTCCCTGGAAACCGGCGATGGTGATAACGTCGTATTCTTCAAACAGATCGAAAATTTTTTGCGACTTGATATTTTTGATTCTTGCTTCGTTGAAATCTCCGGTCGTCATAATTTCAGCTTGAAAGGCGTTGAGTGATTTGCTTTTAATGTTCACTTCGTTTAACGCGATTGCCAAAAGTGAAATGGAAATCTGTTCGCCGGTTGTTAAGAGCATGTCCAATTCTCTCGGTTCCGGTTTTGGAGAAATTTCTTTTGCAAGTTTGATTAAATTATCCGTTGTTTTGCCCATAGCCGAAGTAACCACAACGAGCTTGTTCCCTTGCAGTACGCGGCTCCGAATCCTTTCCGCGATCTTTTTTATTTTATCCGTATCGGCAACCGAGCTGCCGCCGAATTTTTGCACAACAATGTTCATTGATCTTTTCTCATTTCTCTTTATAAAATCCATTGCTTATGTAACAATTGAACCGCCGGGATAAGTTCCTGCTTACCGATTAGTAACGATATTCTAAATGCAGTAGTAGTTATTCCCAAAACTGCGATCCCGTTTTTCTTAAGCAGACAAAGCGTCTCGTGTAACGCGCTGTTGTCGGCGTTCAAACCTTCGCCGATAAGCGATACGGCGCCAAGCGAATAATCAAAAGCAATGGTTTTGTGTAATGTGGTTTGTAATTCTTTTTCGACGATTGCCCAATCATACACATTTTTATACGCAATCAAAAATGATGCGGTTGATAGTACTTCACCTTCCGGCGGAGCGGTAAATTTTAATTCCTTTAAAGCGATTTGTTTTTCACTTAAATACTTCATCAGCCAATCAAATTGCTCTGCGGTTAAAGAGCATTGAATTTTTACAAGATCGTTTTCGTAAACTACGGAGGTGATTCCTCGCGTAACGCCCGGAGGCATTTTTCTAACGATGGTTTCTTTGCCCGGCTGAAAAGCGCTTCTTGCATAAATTGCAATATTGGCTTCTTTTGCAAATTGAACAGCTTGTGCGTTAAGCACCTTTGCGCCCGCAAAACTCATTTCCTGCATTTGTTCATAAGAAATTTCAGGAAGATGTTTCGCCTCTTTTTCAATTGAAGGATCGGTAGAGTAAACGCCGTCAACATCCGAATAAATTTCGCATCGTTCGGCGTCTAATGCGGCGGCAAGCGCCACGGCAGAAGTGTCTGAACCTCCGCGCCCAAGCGTAGTAATATCGCGCGTGTAGCTCACTCCCTGAAAACCACCGACAACAACAATTTTTCCTTTTTCCAATTCATCCTGAATTCTGAAAGGGCGCACTTCGATAACGCGCGCATCGTTGTGTTTATCGTTCGTAATTATTCCCGCCTGCGATCCGGTTAGCGATATTGCATTGAGTCCTAATTCATTCAGCGCAATACAGAGCAACGACATTGTAATGCGTTCGCCGGTACTCAACAGCATATCCATTTCTCTGTTCGGCGGTGTTGATGAAAGCTGCTGCGCAAGTTCGATGAGCGAGTTTGTCGTCTTTCCCATAGCGGAAACTACAACCACAACGGCATAATTTTTTTGGTGAACTTCGGCTGCCATCGCAGCAATCTTTTTAATTTTTGAAAGATCGGCTACGCTGCTTCCGCCGTATTTTTGAACGATGACTTTCACACTTACAAATTTCTCAATTCATCAATCAGTTTGGTTTTTTCTTTTGTCTTTGCATCAACTTTTTTAAGAAGCTTTGCCGGAACGCCCGCCATAACGCTGTACGGTTCAACATCTTTTACAACCACGGAACCGGCTGCAATAACTGCGCCTTTGCCAATGCGGACACCTTCGAGCACAACTGCATTTGCGCCGATTAAAACATCATCTTCAACAACTACCGGATCAGCACTTGGGGGTTCAATTACTCCGGCTAACACAGCGCCTGCGCCGATGTGGCAATTTTTTCCGACGATTGCTCTTCCGCCGACAACCACATTCATATCGATCATCGTTTTTTCGCCGATGACTGCGCCTATATTTAACACGGCTCCCATCATTATTACGCAATTATCGCCAACGGCAACGTGTTCTCTAATTACGGCTCCCGGCTCAATGCGCGCGTTGTATTTTGAAAGATCCGCTAAAGGAATTGCCGAGTTTCTTCTATCAAGTTCAACGCGGTATTTTTTAATTGAATCTTTGTTTGCTTTGAGGAATTTTTCAAATGCTTCCAATTCGCAGAAGAGAATTCCCGATTTTTTCCCGCCGAAAAATTCGAGCGATGCAAAATCTATTTTGCCAAGTTTTCCCTGAAGATAGATTTTTGCCGGAGTTTTCTTTTTTGATGAAGCGATATAGTTTATAATTTCGTACGAATCCATTGTTGTCCTTGTTAATAGTTTATGGTCATTGGTCAGCGGTCATTAGTCATTTGTAATAATGACTGATGACGATTGACTAATGACTAATTTCATTTATCACATCCGTGAAGGTGTAAAATCCTTTTTCTTTTTTTAGCAGAAAAAGCGCCGAACGAAAAATTCCTTCGGCAAAAGTTCTGCGAGACGAAGCCGAGTGAGAGATTGAAAGCACTTCGCCGAGTCCGCCGAAACTAATTGTGTGCTCTCCAAAAACATTTCCCAGCCGCAGCGATGAAATATTCACTTCGCTTTTTTCTACCGCGTTGCGGATCATTATTGCGGTGCCGGACGGTTTATCTTTTTTAAATCGGTGGTGCGTTTCCGAAATCTCAATATCCCAATCATCAACATACTTTTGAACTTCGCTTATAAGTTTTAGTAGAATTTGAATGCCGAGCGAGTAGTTGTAACTCTGCACAACGGGAACCGTTTCAGCCAATGTTTTCAATGCTTCAAGCTGGGCGGCGGATAGTCCGGTTGTTGCAACAATTAACGGGCAGTGAAATCTTTTTGCAAGTGAAAGGGTGTTCTCAAAATTTTCCGGCAGAGAACAATCAATTAAAATTTGAGGAATTCCTTTTTCCGTTTCACTTTCTAAGGAAAGCTCGTACACAAGATTGAATTGATGTTCTCCAAAAACCTGTTGTACTTCTTTGCCAAGTTTTCCGGTTGAACCGAGAAGTCCGTAGTTAATATTTTTCATAATTCTCTAACTCTTTTAGCAAAAGATTTTCTGTTTTTTCAGAAACCGGCGCTAACGGCATGCGAAGAATATTTTTGCAAATGCCCTGTCGGCTCAGAACAAATTTTAAAGGCGAAGGACTCGTTTCCACAAAAAGCAAGTTCATCATTTGTAAATATTTTTGATTTAAGGTCTGCGCTTTTCGTAAATCATTTTTCTGCATCGCAGTTGTAATTTCTTTCAATTCTTTCGGAAACGCATTTGAGTAAACTGAAATAACGCCGACTCCGCCAAGCGCCATAATGGGAATGGTCTGGTCGTCGTTACCGGAAACAACTTCAAAAGAGGGCTGCTTGATTGCAAACAACTGCGCAATTTGAGAAATGTTTCCGCTCGCCTCTTTAATTGCCACGACATTTTTACACGTTTCGTTTATCTGCACGGCAGTTTCCGGCAGCAGATTCATTCCAGTGCGCGAAGGGACGTTATACAAAATAACCGGAAGGGAAGTCCGCTCGGAAATGTATTGATAATGCTGAACAAGACTGCCTTGCGTTCCTTTGTTGTAATATGGATTTACTACCAGCACTGCGTCAGTTTTATATTTTTCCGCAATGGCGTTTAGTTTTACAACTTTGCTTGTATCGTTTGAGCCGGTTCCGACGATTATTTTTGTTTTGCCGTAGGCGGTTTCCTGCGCTGTTTCAATTAATTTTTCGCGTTCGTATTCATCAATAACGGGCGATTCGCCGGTGGTTCCCAGCACAATAAGGTAATCGATTCCGGCGTCAATCTGCCGCTGAATCAATTTTTTGTAAGCGGCATAATCAATTGAATAATCTTCATTAAACGGGGTTGCAAGGGCTGTCCCAACTCCTTCAAACATGGTTTTTTCTCATTCTTTTGTACATAAAATTTTAAGCTAAGGAAGCTGTAGAAACTACGGATGCAAAGATATTTTATTCGTTTAAAAAAGCAAGAAGAAAGTGGAATCTTTGCAAGAAGATTTATCGTGCTGAAATACATTTCATTTTCCGAACTACTTGACTATAAATCTTATGCAAACTACATTAGCGGTGTACTTTTAACAAGGTTTAAAAATGAAGCATTTGATGAATAGTCTTTCTCAAAAAAGAATCATTTCTTTTGCGGTGACGGTTTTTATACTCTCGATTTTTATAGCGAGCTGCCAATCTCCCAACTCGCCAACAATTGACGGCGGTGGGGGCGGCGGAAACCAGAATCAAAATAATGTGGTAACCATTAACGGAACGGTGATCGATTCCGTTACCCAGCTTGCTGTTGATAGCGCAATTGTGCGGGTAAATTATGGAACAGAAATAGTTACCTCTACCAACTCATACGGAAAATTCACGGCAACGTTTACGTTATCGGCAGCCGATACCGTAACGATTTCCGTAATCAAATTCGGATATGCTTTAAAGACCTTTACTGAAATTTATTCGCCGGGAGACGCTAAATCGCCGACGTATGCAATAAAATCAACTTCAAATTCTACCGGCAAAAGCGGACCGCCGGTTGCAATATTTTTATATTCGCAATCTTCATTAAGCCTTGGCGTTAAGGCAAGCGGCGCGCCTGAATCGGGAAAAATTACGTTCCAGGTGATTGACTCGCTTGGCAACCGGATTGATTTTGCAAATTCTGTTGCCGTGCAATTTACAATTGGATATGGACCCGGCGGCGGAGAATTTTTAAGTCCCGATTTTTCTTACACAGATGTTAACGGACAAGCCTCAGTTTTTCTTACCAGCGGAACAAAAGCCGGCACCGTTCAAATTAACGCGAACATTTATCTTGGTTCAAAAACGATTACCTCGATCCCGGTTACGTACGCAATACACGGCGGGCTGCCGGATCAAACGCATTTTTCAATTGGACCGGAATGGGTGAACATTCCCGGTTTGGTGGTTTACGGCATAAGGGATAAAATAACCGCCTACGTTGGCGATAAGTACGCAAATCCCGTCCGCCCGAATACGCCCGTTTATTTTACAAGTACCGGCGGATACATAGGCGGTTCGGCAAATACCGATGAGCTTGGACGAGCAACCGTTGAGTTATTATCTGCGGCACCCGAACCGGTCGACGCTATTCTTGGTCCCGGTTTTGCAAGAATTACGGGAACAACTTCCGATGAAAATTTTAACATGGTAACTTTCACCATCCCGATCTTGTTTTCCGGTTATCCGAGAATAATCTGTACACCGAATACTTTTGATATTCCGAATAGAGGAACGGAATTTTTTAACTACGAAGTGAAAGATCAATATGATAATCCTCTTTCGCACGGGCAGACAATTGAGGTTGCTGTGGATGGAGAAAATATTAAAACTCACGGCGAGACTGCCGTTAACTTGCCCGATACGCAAAGTAAAGGCTGGACTCAATTCTCGTTTTCAATTTCCGACACCGATACTCTTGAGGTTGTTCGAAGCGTTAGCGTTACAATTAAAACAACCGGACCAAACGGCGGAATGAAATATAGTTTCTCGGGAATTGTCCGATAATTACAGAAATTGCAAGTGCGGTTAGTTTTAGGAGTAATTGATTTGTTGATTTGCTTGTTTTCGATTAACGGATTTTATCATGTAGTACGAAGATGAAAGTTAGTGCAAGGTTATGTTAAGTGAATTTGTAAAAAATCAAATTAAAGAACGGCTTCTCGCTCAATTTAATCCCGACAAGATCATCCTGTTCGGTTCACATGCGCGAGGCGATGCCGACGAAAAGAGCGATGTTGATCTCCTTATTATCAATGAGTTGACGGAAGACAGATTCAAAATAATGGATCGGATGCGGCTCCTTTTACTGCCGATAAACTACGCCTTCGATGTAATTATTCTCTCGGGAAATGAATTTGAAAGAGATAAAAAATATCCCGGAACCGTTGCCCGGTATGCTGCAAAAGAGGGAATCATCATTTATGAGCGGTGAGAAAAAAGAACTTGAAGAACAAGTTTTTAGGTGGATTGAAATTGCCGAAGAAGATTTACTTTTAGCCAACCATGCTTTTACTCTCCGTTCAAATATTCCCTACAGATTAATTTGTTACCATGCACAGCAATGCGCAGAGAAATATTTGAAAGCATTTCTTGTAAGTAGATTAATTGATTTCCCGTATACACACAGCATAGACAGCTTGGTAAAATTGTGCCCGGTTGAACTTAACTTAACAACTCAATTAGCTGAAACATTTAAATTAACCAACTTTGCCGTTGCCAAAAGATATCCGGGAGAATACAAAAAAGTAACCATGGACGATACTGTGGAAGCCGTTAAACTTGCAGAATATACAAAACAAATAATAGGTGGACTTTTGGTAAAAGACGGTTTTCAGTTTTCCGAAAGGAATATATAATCCGTTTTTCGTAGTCGGGATTATCGGTGATTATGAATTGTTGCACTAAATATAGTTTCTCCGGAATTGTCCGATAACGCAATCAAGAAAAATAGTTAAGTAAAATTGCAGATGCCGAAGCCACGTTGAGTGATTCGGCATTTCCTTTCCGCCCGCCCGGCGGGCAGGTTTTAGGAATAGTTATTTTGATGTCGGAGTTGTTCAGCAGCTCTTCGGAAGGACCTTTTGCCTCACTGCTCAAGCAGAGAACAAGCTTTTCGGGTTTTTCAATTTCGCAAAAATTCTTCCCGTCCAAATCGCTGCAAAGAATTTCAAATCCAAGTTTTTTTAAATTAAGAATGAACGACAGCTCAACATTTTCGGAAACAGAAACATGAAAAAGAGAACCCATCGTTGCTCTTATTACCTTTGGATTGTACAGCTCAACGCAATTTTTACTTAACAGTATTTGTCCGAACCCGAACCAATCGCAGGTTCTGATTATCGTTCCAAGATTTCCGGGGTCGGCAATTTCTTCCAGATAAACTATTTTCCGCGAAACTAATTTTGGTTGAACTTCATTTTGCGGTAATTGAAAAACTGCCGCAATTCCTTGGGGTTGTTTGGTATCGCAGAGCCTATTAAAATCAACTGCGCGAAGAATTTCAAATTGAAAATTACGCAGTACGGAAAAAAGGAATTCTTCGTTTTTATCTTTGAATTCATTCGTGATAAAAACCATCTCGCACCGGTAGCGGTTTTGCTGCAATCCTTCTTCAACAAGTTTTTTCCCTTCAATTAAAAAACGTTGTTCTTCCTGCCGGAATTTTTTTTGGAGAAGAGAGCTATAATATTTTATTTTTGATTGCGAGATCATAGCAGCGGCTCGTAATTTTGTTTACCGCCGTTTGCCTGATCTGCGGCAAGTTGTTTCAAATATTCCCATGAGTAAATTCCGGTGTCGTGTCCGTCTTTCCACCAGATTTGAATAGCATATTCGCCTACCATTTTTAGATTTTTTATTTTGCACATGTCGGGGTTGGCAATTGGTAATTTTGGCGGGCGGTAGGTATGCAGAAGAATCGTTTCACCTTTGCATCCGGCGCAGGGGCATTCTTCGCGTAAATAGCGAAGCGAAATATCGCTTGATTCCGAATTGCTCCAGCGGATGGTGAGCGTCTCTTTTTCAACTTTAATTGATGACGGTTTCATAATAATTTCTTTTTTTACATCAGAAAATAACAATAGTTGGGCAATTATCACCGCTTCCATTTTTTAACGAACCATTTGGTTCTTATTTTGCAGCTACAAATATGTAAAGGAATAATTTTTTATAATGATCGTTGGTTTCTCAATCATAATTCTTTTTGTTTTAGCGGCATTGCTGCACATGTCGGGTGCGGCAATTATTAGTTATAACGATGACGACAATAACAGCAGTCAATCAAAAAAGATAAAAACGCTTCAGCAAAAAATTGATGACATCTACGGCTTGATCGAAATTGCGGCTTCGTTCAGCTTGCTGCTGATTTCATTTTTGCTTTTTTTCTATATTGATGATGCGGTTGACGCTTCTTTTGTTTCGTTTGTAACTTCAATCAAGATTGGTCTTATTGCGGTAAGCTTGCTGCTGCTGGCGTTATGCCATTGGATTTTTGTGGTGCTTGTGCCGAAAGCGGTTGGAACAAAATTTTCCGATAAAATTGCTCCGGGCATTGTGGCGCCGTTTGTGGTAATTCTAAATCTTTTCAAACTTCCGATGAATATTCTCCGGTTCCTCACGGATTTGATTCTTCTTCCTTTAAAAACCAAAGGGAGATTTTTTCACGGGCATGCGTCGGAAGATGAAATCCGCGTCCTTATTTCCGAAGGCGTTAAATCTGGCGCAATTGACCAAGCCGAACACGAAATAATTGAAAATGTTTTTGAGTTCACCGATCTGAAAGCAAACGAAGTGATGATTCCAAGAACAGAAATGGTTGCAATTGAACTGACGGAGGACAACGAGGCGATGGTAAAAGAAATTTTTCATACCGGGCATACGCTTATTCCAATTTACCAAGATTCTTTGGATAATATTATCGGCATCATCCACATAAAAGATTTGATGTGGTTTTTAGTTGAAAGAAAAAACATCGTTATAAAAAGTTTAATTCGTCCGGCGTATTTTGTACCGGAGACCAAATTAATTTCCGAGATAATGAAAGAGATGCAGAAAAGAAGCGAACGGATTTCAATTGTTACCGATGAGTACGGCGGCACCGAAGGCGTACTGACGATCGAAGATATTCTGAGTGAAATTGTTGGAGACATTTCGAGCGATGGAAAAAACGTTGCCGATGAATATTCGAAATTACCCGATGGGAATTTTTTGGTTCTCGGCTCCATTTCGGTTGAAGATTTTAACGAGACTTTCCGCCAGTTATTACCCTATTCCGCTGAGTACACTACCATCGCCGGATTTATTGCATTCCGGACAGGCAAAATTTTAAACACCGGTGAAAGCTACCTTTATCAAAATGTAACCTTTGAGTTGATAAAAAAAGTTAAGCAGAAGATGGTGCAGTTCAAAATCTCAATTAGTGAGGCAAAAGAGGGGGAAGAGTAAGCAAAAATATTTGGAAGACTGCCGAATAACCCGTAATTTTACGAACTAAAAAAATAATTGCTGGCGTAGCTCAATTGGCAGAGCAGCTGATTTGTAATCAGCAGGTTGCGGGTTCGAGTCCCATCACCAGCTCAACAAAGCCTCGATTTTGATTAAAAATCGGGGTTTTTTGTTTTAAAGGATTCAAAGAATCCTGCTGATTTTTGGGTTTAAAGTATGTACTCGATATGTACTCAGTATGTACTTTTTCCAAAACTTCTTCTACTCTACCAAACATTATTTAATGAACATTCCAACAAGAAAAGTTTCCGGATGCCGTACCTATAAACTTGAAGGATATTTTATTGTGTTTTTATCGGCTTTGAACTTTTTGTATATGTAACCTAAGAAAAAGATGGATCAAAGTAAAAAGATTTATCTATGACTAAAAAAAGTTATTAGTACTCCGCCGGTTTTCCACCGGTGGAGTACTTTTGTAAGGATTAACACACTTTCTCCAGTCCATAACTTTCTATGTATTCTTTTTTGTCGTTGCTAAGATTTAACTCTTTGAAGAAATCCTCAAGCTCAAATCTGCAATAGTTTAGTTTTGCATAATCCATCTTTTCTATTTCAGTTTTAGAGGTAGTTCCGAAAATCTTTTGAATTATTACGGCTTTGGCTTTTTTGTCTTCATTGCTACGCGGGCTTCCGTATTCATTTATTTCAAAGATTGCTTCGATTTTCTCGATTTCAATTTTGCGTTTTAATTGTTTGTCGTAATAATCAAGATCGTTTCCGGGTGTTAGATTTTCGTCTGAGGATTCTTGAGCAACTTCTCCAACCGGTAAACCAAGGATAAAGTTTATAATCGGTTTGAAGTTTTTATACTTTGGCATCTCAAAAACTTTGGCGTTGATGGTGTCGCTTCTATCTTTTAAAACATAGGCTACGTTAATTTGATGAGGTTTGCCGTCTTTCAAATCTTTTTCAAGTTGCATCCAGATATTCAAGTCTGTTTCGTAAGGAGTTTCTCCAGCTATTTTCATTTTGAACCCGGATTTAACAAACTGCCCTTTCTCAGTTACTTTGCCTTCATCGTCTTTGGTGTCTTCTTCTTTTTCATACTCGAATCCACCTCGTCCGGTGAAAACAATGTTGCCTTCTGTGTTTACAAAACGATCTGAAAAGCCTTCTTGCCATGCGGGAAGGATTTTCCCCCAATCCGGGAGAGACATGAAGGATTTTTTGTTTTTCTCTTTATAATCTTTGATGTATTTGTAATAGACTTTAGTGAGTGAATCAATAAAAAGAAAATCTATTTCCTTTTTGTTGAGAAAGTTGAGAGCTTCAATAACATCAGCAAGGTTGGTTGTGTCTTTAGCAATTGCTTCAATACCGGCTTTTTTGAAAAGAGGAATTAAGAAGCGAGAGCCTTTTTCATTATCAATTATTAAGATGGGCTTTACACACTTCAAATCTTTATAAGCACCGATAACAAATTCAGTTGCGGTGCGGGATTTTCCGGCTCCCTGGAATCCTCCGAAACTTGCTTTGATGAAATGATTATTAGCGACAAGCGGGGTTGCGAAATCTTGTAAGTTCATGGTCTGTTCTCCTATTATGATTTATAAATAGAAGCCGCTTTAAGCAGCTTCATTTGTGTTTGTGATTAATTCTGTCTGGGTTATATCAAATACATTGGCGGTAAAAAAGAAAACGTCTTCATCTGCGGAAGAATCTTTTTCATCATTACTTTTTTGAGAAGGAACAAAGATTAAAAGAGATTTTTCACCTTTCTTTACAGTTCTTCCCGCTTTCTTCCATTGTTGGAAACCTCCCACAACAGTAATGGATTTTTCTGTCTGGGCGTAAAGAAAACAAGTATTGTGAGGCGTTAAGGGATGCCCTTCAATGGTTGTTACGATACCGTTATCTTCAATTATCTTCTTTCGATCATCTTCCGACATGGAAGCAAGGGTTTTTCTTATTTGATTAATTCGTTCTTTTTTCTTTTCGCGATATTCAGCTTTTTGTTCGTTGGTTAAAGTTTTCATTTTATTGGCTTCCTTTTACATAGTTGATAATAGATTTTGTTCATACCAGTGATTTTTACCCCATTGAGTTTGGTGAAGCTCTTTAGCAAGATTTGCCCTTTGCCGGCGGTTGACCTCTGCAACTTCCCAATTAGCCTCATAACCGATTTTAGCATACAACCCAAAGGAGCGGACGAAGAAGCGAAAGTTTTGGAAGAGTACTTTTTTCCAAACAGTTAAAAGCGTAACCGGGACATAAACGATATAGAAACCGTTTTGAACCTTTACGGTGAATTTGATATCTTTGGCAATTAACCAGGAAATAAAAACGAAATAAGAGAGTGACGAAAAGAGAAAAACAAGCTCAGCGGGTTTACCGAATTGTGGATTAAGCCCGAACTTAGAGCAGCCGAAGCGAAGAGCAATAGAAGAAATTTTGCGAATGGGTTTATACATAAAACACCTCCTTTCTATTTTGCTGATGGGAATTGAAAGAAACCTTAGCATAATAAAGGGCGGCAGAAGCGGTAAAACCGAAACGGCGAAAAGCGCAGTAAGTGGAAAAAATGAAACTGTGTACAGAAGGGGGACGTTTTAACATAACACACCTATAATGATTAATTGATGAATAATTTGAGTTGCTTAGTTTTTGTTTTTGTAGATGCAGCAAAAAGGAAGAACTGCCGAGCGGCGAAGAAAGAAGTAAAGCGAACGGCGCGAAAATGCCCCGCTGGATTGAACCACTGCACGGAAAAGAGCGTTTGTGTGCCGTTGTAATAAGTAAGCGAAACGAGCAAAAACAAACCGTGTTTGTTTTTATGTTTTAGGAGGATTTTTTTAACCATAACTGCACCATGTTTTTATGTGATTGAAAAGGGCGCATTGCCCGCAAAAAACTTTTGCCCCCGTAGTCACGGTTTAATAAGGTGCATTGTGTAAAGGTGAAATAAAGTGCCGGTTACCAAAAAATCTTAAAAAGATATGGTGCTTTATTTTGCCTTTACACGGTACGCCTAAGCGTACCCGCACCGAAACATCTTTAATGCAAGGGGGCAAAAGGATTGAGGCTAAATGTTTGCGAGGAACGAGCAAACA
>Ga0172369_10004356_pt1 | contig 17992 bp, 18 predicted proteins | sample LakKiv25m_FD_114539 | JGI IMG/M metagenome (GOLD analysis project Ga0172369, IMG submission 114539) | Freshwater microbial communities from Kabuno Bay, South-Kivu, Congo - kab_022012_11.25m | ecosystem: Environmental > Aquatic > Freshwater > Lake | place: Democratic Republic of the Congo...
CATACGCTTCGCCTTGAGCAAAGCTCAAATCCTGCCATTCGGCAGGAACGCCCGGTTTAGAATTTCGGAATCTGTCCAGCTAGGCAATTATTCCCCATCCAAAAAGTTCTAACCGCGTGAACTAGCCCGCTCACGGAAAGAAAAATTCCCTTTGGGGGATTTTTTTGTTGTGGTATATTTAGAGTATGGAATTCATCAAACGCCACAAGCTTTTTTTCATCGTCCTTGTCATATCTTTTCTGACATACGCCATTTTCTTTTGGCAGTTTCTGACGCCGTCCCATTTTTTCTGGACCAGCGCGGGCGACCAGACGGATGCCCAGATAAAGCATATTCCGGCCAGAGTGTACTTTTTTGAAAAGATCGTTCACGAACATTCTTTTCCTTTCTGGACGGAAAAGCTGTATTCCGGATTTCCGGTATACGCCGATCCGGAAAATGCCTATTTGAATCCCGTGAATGACGCCAGCATATTGATATTCGGCCCCTGGCTGTCCTACAGAGTGCTGCATCTCCTGGAATATCTGGTCGGCTCATTGAGTCTTTATTTTCTGCTGAAGCGAAAGGGAATCGGCATAGCCGGCTATGCCGCCGCAAACGCCATATTCTTTTTCAACACATTTTTCATCGACCATCAGATACATTTCAACATGATCATGTCCCTGTATCTGATTCCGACCGCTTTTCTTTTCGCCGATATGTTCATTGAAAAAAGACGCCTGCTTTTCATTTTGCTTGAATCTCTGGTGATAGCCAACGCCGTCTTGTGGGGGCATATCCAATCGGCGGTTTTCGTCTGTATGGGAATATTTGTGTATATGGCAATTTTTTCTTTCAGAAAAATGCGTTTTTCGGTGTTTCTTTTCTTTTTTCTCGCCCTCGCTTTGCTGGTGACCGTCGAAACCCTCCCTCAAACAATGCCCACCTATGATTTGTTTTCCCACAGCAAGCGAACCGCAAGCTTGGATTATCTCAAGGGCTCGCTGAATCCGCGCATGGCAGTTTTTTCATTTGTTCCGTATCTTCTTGGAGGCTATCAGGATTTTGTCGGTCGTCAGATAAACCGGGATATCACCTACAACGAAGTTTATACCTACTTCGGAATCAGCTCGATGCTTTTGTCCGCCTTGGCGTTGTTTCTGCTGAAGAAATCAAGGGAGGTTGTTTTTGCTTTTGCGCTTGTCTGGATTTTTTTGATATTCGGATTCATGGCTCACAACAAGATATTTCCCGAAAGTACGCCGCTGGTCACCCTTTTCAGGGAATGGGGGAGGACAGCCGTTCTCTCCAGTTTCGGAATCGCTCTTTTGGCCGGCATATTTGTGGAAAAAATAGGCAAAGCTTCTTTCAAAAACGCGCGGAGCGGGATTTTGTTTTTGCTGCTGCCCCTGGTTTATATATGGATACTGATCAAGATGGACGACGGAGGAATCGGCCGGAAACTCGGCTCGTATGTTTCATTTGATTATATCCGAACCTATCCCTATTTTCCCGCCTTGAAGACAATCGTCCTGGTTTTGGCCGGCGTGCTCCTTTTGTTTTTTGCCGCCAAGAAGTGGTATCCCGGCTACGCGGACAAAATATTGCGGCCGATAAAAATCGTTCTTGTTCTCGTCGTTCTTTTTGATCTGGTTTATTTCAGCCAGGACGTGCTGGCTTTCAGGCTACAGGACGTTTCTCGCCTCAAGATGGATTCTGTTCCCGCAGAACTGGAAAACAAAAGGGTGATCTTGAATTCCCCGGCTGTCTGGGGAATGGAGTCTCTCTATTACAAGAGCTGGAGCCCGCTGGGAAGCAGCCAGCTCAAGGACAAAGAGTATGCGGATTATTTCGGAAAATCGGGCATTGATTTGACGAGAGGGGTATTTCCACCCGAAAAACACCGGCCAACAAACTATCCGCAGTTGAAAGAGGCGGGAATTGTCGCCATTTTCACCGACAACAAAATCACTTATTTGAACGACAGCCAACTTGATGTGTTGAAAGGCAGTGCGGCTGGCCACTACGTGGAGAAAAGAGAGGGACGCATAACCATGCAAATTGATAACCAGGACAATTCCCGAATGAATACCTTTCTTCGCTATGACCCCAACTGGATAGTGAAGATTGACGGGCAGGAAGCAAAAACAACGAAAGACGGCCTTTTCTTCGGCTTTCCTTTGGAAAAAGGCAGCCATCTGGTCGAAATTCGCTATTCTCCAAAACCTTTTTACGAAGCGGTTGCCATTAGTTTGGCGTCGGGAATCGCCATTGGGTTGTTCCTGCGTTTCCGGGGGAGAAAACTCAAAAATTGGTTGCTTGAAAACAACCAGCCTTTGGCGGGTTGATAGCATCGCAGTGATAAGTTTTCTCTTTCTGTCAGCCGTTGCTCCCGTCGCCCGTTGTCAGATTCGTGACGTCAATTATCTTTCCCGTGGACGGCCGATAGAGGATAGCCTTTTTTGCTTTGGCATAGACGAGCAGCTTGTCCCCGTCCTGGGCGTGCTGAAAAAAATCTTGTCCCCGGAGCTTTGCTTTGTCCGTCACGGTCACCAGGGTTGGCTGTTCTGCAGCAGGAAGATCCATAAATTTTCCGATTCGCGCAGTCAGCTCATTGGTTTCATTCTGAAGGGCAACACTCGGGTCGGCCTGCTTTTTGTGAAAAACAAAAAAATAGGCGGCTGTTGCAAGACTCAATATGAAAACCGAGACAAGAACTCTCTTCAAAGAATATCCGCTTGTTGCCCAGAGCCTGTCCAGCTTCCGGCGGGTGAAAAAGCCGGGGCTTTTGAAATTGCTGCTGCTGTCCATTTTTCTCATTTTGATGTCCATAAAAATAAATTAATTTTATTTGTGTTGTTGTCTGATTTCTGTTTGTCCTGGTCGGCTAGGGAAATCGGAAGGGCAGGGTCGCATTTTTGAGAGTTGTCCCCTTTTTCTCGGAGGTGTCGGGGTTGTTGATCGACAGGGCATGCCACGAAAAGGGGATGTCGGAATCAGCGATGTGGTCCATCATAATTTCAAAGCCTGCCTGGCTTGTTTTTGTCACTATGAATTTCACGTCGGACACAAGAAGAAGGTCTTCGGCTGCGGCAGTCACTTCCGGGTCGTCATATTGCTGGAGGGAAAGAGTTGCCGTCACAATCGGAGGTGTTTCATAGGCCTGCTCAAATTCAATGTCGACGCTTTGATTGCCCTTTTTTATCACCGCGTAGCCCGCTGTGTCCTTGTCAAAAGTCGGTGTCCCGGATATGTTCATGCCCTCGTCAAAGTCGGGGGTCTTTGTGAATTCCACGCTATTGCGAAAAACCACTCTTTCAAGAAATTTTGTTACTGACTTGAATAAGGTATCCTCGTCCGAATCGTTCTGGGGCTTTGAACTCAACCCGCCCTGTGACTCGAGTTCCTTGAGAGAGGCGGCGCCGGGGTCGGCGGGAGCCTGTTCCGGTTCGGGAGAACTTTGTTCCGGCGCCGGAGCGGCTTGAGGCGGCGGATTTTCTTCGGGCTGTTTCATGACATCCGGGTTCTGGGGCGTCGTCAGGCCTCCCGTGCCTATCGCCGACAATATGTCATCCGGCGTGACGCCGCCGGCGGGGTTGATTCTGATTCCGCCCTGGTCCGGAGAAGCTATATCTTCAGCATTGGCAATGCCTGCCAGCAAAAGAAGGAAGAAAAGGCCCATTGCGAGAGAGAATATTTGTTTGGCTTTCAGCGACTTTGTTTTTGCTGTCATTTTATAACAATAAAAAAAGAAGGAAGTTGAAAAAATGATCCTTCTGCCTTTTTGTTTTTGTTTTTTGTTTTTCCTTTATCTCCATTCATTATAAACAATGCGGAGAAACTTGCCAATACCCGGTTTTCGCGGGGCCAATTTTGCCAAAAGGACGGACTTTGCCAGTCCTTTTTTTGCCCTTTTTCTAATACCGTTGCAAGAAAAAATCCCGCGCCTGCTTCGGCAGTGCGTGGGATTTTTTTATGGAAAATTTTGTGCTAAAATAAAGCCGGTAATGCAAGCTTATGAAAAAAGAAAAACAAATCGCCATTTTCGAAGGCAGAAAAATCCGCCGGCATTGGGACGGAAAAGAGGAGAAATGGTACTTTAGCGTGGTGGACATCATTGCAGCGCTTTCTGGAAGCGTCGATCCATTGGCGTATTGGCGAAAATTGAAAGAAAGGTTGAAAAAAGAAGGCGGAAATGAAACCGTGACAAAATGTCACGCTTTGAAAATGATTGCCGTAGACGGCAAAATGCGCCTTACAGATGTTGCAGATGCAGAAGTTCTGTTTCGTCTCATTCAGTCTGTTCCATCGCCGAACGCAGAACCTTTCAAACTTTGGCTCGCCAAAGTAGGCTACGAAAGGACAGAGGAAATAAATGATCCGGAAAAGGCCCTCAATCGCAGTCGAGACTATTGGCGTAGAATGGGACGAAGCCAGAAATGGATTCAGCAGAGAATGATGGGACAAGAAACCCGAAACAAGTTGACCGATTATTGGAAAGATCATGAAATCAGCAAACAAGAAGAATACGCGATACTCACAAACATTATTCATGAAGAATGGAGCGACTTGTCGGTGCAAGGCCACAAAAAATTGAAAAGATTGAAAACCGAAAACCTGCGCGACCATATGACAGAAGCCGAGCTCATTTTCACGGCACTCGCTGAAATGTCAACCCGTCAAATCGCGGAAACAGATCAAGCAGCCGGTTTTGAAGAAAACAAGATTCCGGCAAGAAAAGGAGGGAGAATTGCCAAACGTGCCCGATTGGATCTCGAAAAGAAAACCGGCAAAAAAGTTGTGACGAGTGAAAATTTCAGACTGCCAGGTGCAAAAGTTAGACTCGGAAAATGATTCAAACCTGGATGTAAACACGTTCCGGGTTTCTACTTTTTGTTTTCGGCAAGAAAGATGAGGCTTGCTCCAAGTTGCGGGAACAATTTTGCGAGATGTGCGGACTTTGCCAGTCCGTTTTTTGAAAAGTTGACGCAGTCCGAGCGGGAAAGAATGATTTTGAAGCCGTGTTTTTTGAGCAAATTCTTGAGAGTTTTGAAAGTGAAATAGCGAATGTGGCCGACACTTTCCGGTTCATTGGGAGAAAGCTCGATGAGCGGGCTCACGCCAAAAAACAAAAACGCTCTTCTTCCAAGAGAGGCAAGGTTGGGTGTTGAAATCAGCAATTTTCCTTGAGGTTTCAATACCCTTTTAATTTCCTCAAGGAAAAAATCGGTGTCATAAATATGCTCGATTATTTCGCCAGAAACAACGAAGTCAAAAAAATTGTCTTCGTACGGCAGCGGGCTTTTGTCGTCAAAAAAATATTGCCGAATGTCAATATTTTTTTTCTTGCATTGCTCGACAGCCCAGTCGCTTGCGTCCAGCCCGAAAAAATTGTTGTTCTGGTTTTCGACTAGCGACAGAAATGTCCCGTCATGGCAGCCAATGTCGAGAATATTTTTTTCTTTAAGGCCAATCCGATTGGCCAGCTCCGCCATAACTTTTATCCGGGGACTTTTTGCCAGGTCGCCGGAATTTTTTTGTCCGCTGTACAAATTTTTATAAATGTTTTGTCGCATAATTTTTGTCAGCCAGTGAAAATTTCCAATTCCCGTTCGGCAACTCTTTCCCAGGAATATTTTTTTGCGAATTCTTCCCCAATCTTGCCAATTCTTTCTCTTTCCGCCTCATTTTTGAGAAGAGCGATGATTTTTTTTGAGAACAAATCAATGTTGTTTTCTTCTATTTGCATGGTCTTGTCGCCGAAAACTTCCTGGAAGGCCGGCAAATTCCAACTCACGACCGGGAGGCCGCAAGCCATTGCTTCAGCGATGGCGATGCCCCAGCCTTCTTCGTGAGAAGGGAACAAAAATACCTTCCCTGATTTCAAAATCGGATACGCTTTTTCGTTCTCCAGATAGCCCAGCAAATCAATATTTTTTTCCAGGCCGTATTTGCTTGTTTTCCCCGACAAAAAATTTTTTGTTTCTTCGCTTCCCCCGCCAATCACGGCCAGTCTTGCTTCCGGCAGTTCGGCGCAAACTTTTTTCCAAATTTCAACGAGGTCCGAGATGCCCTTGCTGTGACTTAGCCTTGCCAGAAAGACACCGTCATAAGCTGACGCCGATTTTTCCAGATTTTCGAAATAGTCCATATCAATTCCGCAGGAAGAAACGAACAATTTGTTTTCCGGAAAACCTATTTTCACCAAATCGTTCTTGACGATATTGTTGATGAGCACGATTTTGTCCGCCCGTTTTTTGATGAGCCAAAAAGAAAATCTCTGAAGGTGATGTCCGAAAAAGTTGACTGCCTTTTTGCCCGGCCTTTTTTTCCAATCCGGATAAATGTGGTATATCGTCTGAATCCAGCGCGCATTTTTGTTGCGAATTTTGAAAAAATATGCCGGAATTGTTTCCCAAAACAGATCGGACGAAGCATATATCACGATATTTTTGTCTTCGCTTTTCAAAAAATCTTTTTTCAAAACGAGAAGTGCTTTCGCAATAATGAAAAGAGATTTCAGGCAAAGGCCGGCGAGGCTTTTGAATTTCAAGTTTGACTTCACAATCCTGAATTCAGCGCGAACGCCGCTCTTCTCGAAAAATTTCCGGTTGAAGAGAGTTGAAACGCACAAAATATCCACGCCATTTCTTTTTTCCAAACGCCGCAAAATTTCCCCCAGCCTCACGCCCCCGCCGGTTTTCCCGTGGTGGTGAACCGGTTCGGGAGCAAGAGAGGTGATTAGCAATCTTGTTTCAGGTTTTTGCATCTTTCCTATATTTGTTCAGAAAATAATACAGATGGATATGATAGAGAAAAGCAAAAAATCCCGCTTTCAAGATATATGGATTTCTGTGCTTCAGAAAATTTTTCAAGCAATGGAAGGCGTGAAACGCCGGCATAGCAACCATCCCTGCAAGAATCGGGTGCTTGATTCTCACGCGCCTGTGCGGCTCCCAATTCTTGAGCGGGCAATTCCATTTGGGAATAGTGGAAAAATCTTCGAGCATTTGCCTGGCCTGGATTCTGCCCAGTTTTTTCCATTTGTTTCGGAAAACTGAAAACGACAAACTGTCGTGCAAAGGTTCGTGCAAAAGCGCGCACTTTGTTTTCTGAATTTTCACCATCTTGCTCAAGGGCTCTGCCGCCTCATGGGCGACTCCAATAAAATAGGCTTGGCTTTTTTTGAAAAGCGCTCTTTTATAAAACCAGAAATGGTGTTTTTGATTGTGAAAAGTCGACCAGGATATTTCATATATTCCGGCATCGCCCGAAATCAGATCTTCGAGTTTTGATTTCAGTTCCGGCGAAAGATACTCATCCGCGTCGAGATGCAGCACCCAATCGTTCCTGGCCAGCTGATAGGCAAAAGGACGATGCCTTTCCGAAACTCCGGCGTGTTCGCGCTCAAATATCTTGTCCGTGTATTTTCTGGCTATTTCAAGGGACTTGTCAGCGCACTTCCCATCGTGAACAATTATTATTTCGTCAACCAGGCCGCAGAAGGACTTTATGGCCCTTTCGAGGACTTTTTCTTCGTTGTATATCACCATCACGGCGGATATGGGCAATTTAGTTTTATTGTTTTCGATCATAATTTCAGGCTCAAGGCCGGTTTTTCACGAGTGTGAAAAAAGCGTTGCCCTTTTCATACTTTTTGGTCCAGTTGTCTTTTATTCCCTTGACGCCATAGCTGAAAGAGACCAGCCTCCATCCCTTTGATTCAAATTTTTTTATCCACCAGTCCGGGTCTTTTTTCGAAATATGGGTTTTGTCCAATTCATATTCAGGAATCACCAAATTCCCTTGCTTGTCCGCCAATGGTATCACGTGGAACATGCGTTCTGCGGCTTCATGGGCCTTTTCCAAAAATGCGTCAATGTCTGTTTCCTCGATATGCTCAAGGACATCTTTGCTGATTATCCAATCAAACTTGTGCTCGAAAGGAATTGTGTGGTTGTTTTTCATCAGCCTGCAAACGTGCCGGACTTCCGGGTCGACTTCGCCCACAGCATAGCTGGAAATGTCACATCCGAAAGCGTCAATATCCAGTATTCTCAGCGCTTTCACTAGAAATCCCTTGGCGCAACCGAAATCCAGCACTCGATTCCCCTCTCTTATTTCAAGATGCTTGATCATTTTGTGGGCCATCTTGATTGTCAGCTCCGGCATCCAGCGATAATTGACATAACAAGATTTGCCCGTGACAATCCCATTTTCAAAATAATCCTCATCGTACAAATTTTTCATATGCATCAAACAAAATTAATATGCTTCAATTTTCTTCTTGTTTCGGGCAAATTCCTGTTGCCGTTGATGATTTTGAAAAGCAATTTGTTTTGGCGGCTGAAAACGCAATGGGGGCATTTTTTGGTGTCAATCAGCGAGCCGTCGATTTTCTTCTCATAAAATCGCCCTATTTCATCCCATCGGCAAAGGGCATAATCCCTGTGAAATTTTTTGTCGTGAAGGGGGGAATTCAACACCAGAGAATCACAAGGATAGATATGTCCGTCTGTATAAAATACCGGGTGTATTCTTCCCAGATGGCACTCCCCGGGTGTTTTGTGAATTTTATACTGGTGGAAGAAGGGATGACCCAGCTTCTTTGCTATTTTCCTCAAATTTTCGTGGGCCTTTTCAAGTTTTTCCGTTTTCAGATTGCAGTCAGGCAGCAGTCGCACATATTCAACCCGATTGTATAGAGAAACTTTCCTTATTTTGTTTTGAATCTTTTTGATTGTCTTTTGTGATGTGAGGGGATTCCAGATATAGCTGAAGCCCAAAGTTGTTTTTTGGGGGTTCAATTTGGGCACTTCTATATCATCAATATAATCCAGTGAATTTATGGAGATACGAATCCAAGTCAGGCAGTTCAGGTTTTTCGGGTTGATATTCCTTGCCAACGCGATGCCATTGGATATGAGGCCGGTCTCCAGTTTTTCGCTGTGCAGAAACTCCAGCAGTTCGTTGATGCGAGGATATATGGTTGGCTCACCTCCGCCACTCAGGATAACTGCTTTCAGCCCCATCTTTTTGAATTTTTTGACAACGTTCTTTATCCGGCTCATCTCAAGGTCGGGAAACAGCTTTCCATTTTTTCCCCTTTGTGCAACCGAGCAGAAAGCACAGCGCAAATTGCACAACTCCGTGGGCATTATGTGCAAAACTATCGGATGGTTCCGTTTGTTCCGCAGGTTTTCAATTGCTTTCTCGTGAAAAAGAATTTTTTCGCCCGTGGATGTGAAAGAACTCTCTTTTTTTGAGTTTTCTTTCTCGAAAATATGACTCGATTTTTTCCTAGATTTTTTGTTTTCCATAAACGAATCCCCTGAAAGTGTAAAAAAAACTCACGAAGAGCAGTCCTGCATTGAAAAAAGGCAAAACTAAAATCCGCTTGTCCTTGTATTCTCTCCGAAAAACCAGTTTTGTGTAAAAAAAAGAATAAAAGAAAATTAGTGTGGCTGATAGTGCCCAAACATATGGAACAAGCAGGCCTGCCAGCAAGATTTCCCTGAAAAATGATTTGGCAAACTGGATCGGATTGCGGATTCGGCCGCGTGCCAGGAGCGCTCCCATGGCTTCGGAATACTGAGCCTGTTTGCGAACGATGTCTTGCCAGCCGAAATTCGGATCAATTCTGTGCAGATGGACTATTTTCGCGTCGGTCTCGGCAATCCGGCCGATTTTTTCGAGTTTCCGGACCATATCTCCGTCTTCGCCGGCGGTGCGGAAATGTTTTTCGTCGAACATGCCGGCTTTTTCGAGCGAGTCGCGCCGGAAGGCGTCAAATTTCCCGTCAATTCCGGAGAAAATTTTTCCGGCCAGGCGTGCGAAAAATACTTTTTGCCAAAAATTGTATTTGTCCCAAATTGAAAGCGGATGCGAAACGACGTGAGTGGCGGCGACAACTTTTGGGTCACCGAAAGGTGCGATCAATTTTTCAAGAGAGTCCTTTTCCAGAAGAACATCCTGGTGAAGCGTGACAATCAAATCTCCCGAAGATTTTCGGATGCCCGTATTGTAGGCGGCTGCCAGGCCTTGCTGTTTTTCGTTTCGGATCAGGATATATTTTTGCCTCCCGTCCAGGAATTCTTTTATTCTCTGGATTGAATTGTCGTCCGATCCGTCATCAATGATAACCAACTCGTCAATTTTTTTTGATTGAGCCGTGAGACTTGCCAGAGTTTCGTTCAAAGTTGATTCTCCGTTATATACCGGCATCAGAATCGTGATTTTCATTTTCTTTGAGATTTCTTATTAGCCTTGCCGGACTGCCGGCCACCACCGAACAGGCGGGAAATGATTTGGTCACCACGCTTGCCGCGCCGACAACGCAGTGTTTGCCGAGATGCACTCCTTTCAGAATGAACGAATGGGCGCCGATGAAACACTCGTCCTCGATCAGAATTTCTTTCCCTTCCGTTATGCCGGCATCCATCGGAGCGATTTCCGGATTGAAAACGTCATGGTCATGGTCAACAATCGTCACGTTGTATGAAATCAGGCATTTTTTCCCGATGGAAATTTTTTTGCTTGCAGAAATGACCGCATTGCGGCCGATTTGCGTTCCGCTTCCAATCCGAATTTCCGCGCCGCTTGCATATCTCGAAATATCCAGCCAGGCGTTTCTCCCAATGAGTGTATTGTCACCAAGAAGGATGCCTTTTAGGACCGGAGCCACGACATAACCCGGGCCGATGAAGCTGTTTTTTCCGAATCTCATTCCTTTCAGGCGGGCGGGAACGGAAATCAGGTAGCCGATTGTTTTGGAAAAGATGTTCATTTTATTTTTTTCACACAGAATATTTCAAACGCATGTTTCGGGAAATAATAGATGGCCGTTTGGCTCAAGGTTGCTGCGACAAACCAGAAAAATTTTGGCCGCAGACGGATGGAAGCCATAAAATCATTTTGATTTGAACTGATGCCGGCCGGATTGGTTTGTCTCAAAAATTTCAAACCGGAAAGTCCCCGGCAGCGAAAGCCCAGGCTTTCCATCCTTTTCAAACTCCAGCCGGAAAGATGTTTTTGAAAAGGGTTGCCGTCATATGCTCCTTGCGGCAAGAATCCGTTGGGCGTGGAAACAATCACTTTCTTTCGAGCCCATTTGCCGGCCTTTTCAAGCATTTTATGCCCGGTTTCTTCGGGAAGATGTTCCAGTAGCTCGATCATCAGCACTGCATCAAAACTTTTTTCAGGGAAATTCACGTCTTCAATTTTGCTTTCAATGTACTCGGCATGGATTTTTTTCTCTCTTGATGCCTCAAGATACGGCTTGAATATTTCAACGCCAGTGCCGTGTTTGATATTTTTGCAAAATTGCAGCGGAGAAGACGAACCGCAGCCGAGGTCGAGGACGGACTCGCAATCGCGCAAGTTTTTGCGCAGGCAAAATATGGTTGTCGGGAAAAGACAAGAGAAAAAGCGGGTGTGATATATTTTGTTGATCAGGGTTTCCATTGAAATTTTATATGCCGCAATTTTTTTGAGAGAATTTTGCTTTTGTACCAGTCGGTGAGCCTCGCGAGAATGAACGGAGGGGTAACGAGACACGTCAGGCTATAGAAATAAAATCCGGGAGCAAAAATATTTTGCCAGCGGTATTTGAGAAGCAGCCGGATTTCGCGGAGCAAATATTTGTAGCGGGCATAATTTCGAATTTGCACGAGGCCAACATAATTTTTGGCCACATAATTTTTGATGAAATATTCGCGAAATTTCTCGAGTTCTTTTTCGGAGAACACGCTGTCGGCAAAATCAACCCAGCTTCGAATCGGCGACTTGTCATATATTGACGAGACGCTCCGGCACTGGCTTGAACGGATCCGGACGGCAAGATTGTAGTCCTTGAGAAACACGACCGGATGTTTTTTTAATATTGAGGCAAAAGGATAAACATGGCAAGGGAAAATATCTTTGTGAAAAGGCGTATCGAGAAATTTCCGGCGCATGGCGAGTCCCGACAACTGGCCGGCGACATCGATGGTCAAAATCAGCCTTTCAAAATCGTCTGTGATTTTCACAATTTCGTCTTTGCCCGGATTCAGTTGTCCCGTGGCCCGGACCGGTTTTGAAATTTCTTTGTCAAACCAGAAATAGGGGCGGGCCACCGCGCCGATGTCGGCGGAAATTTCGAAAGCCTTGGCGGTGTTGAGCAGCGCGTCGCATCCCAAAATGTCGTCCTGACCCATGAGAAAGATTATTTCTCCTTCTCCATATTTTCCCAAGCTGTCCAGGTTTTTCGGGTAGCCGAGATTTTCAGCGTTGCGAAAAATTTTTATCCGCGGGTCATGGAAAGCCTCAACAACTTCAACGGTATTGTCCGTCGAAGCATCATCTTGAACGATGATTTCAAAATCCTGAAAACTTTGCGAAAGAATGCTCCGCAAAGTCTCGCCGATCACTTCGGCGCCATTGAACGTTGGGATAAGGATGGAAAATTTTGGATTCATCTCAATATATACTTTATTCCCACCAAAAATCTCAAAAAATACATTCCCATTGCGAGGATTGGGTGCTGCAACAGTTTTTTCCATTTCCAGTTTTCTGTGAAAACTCCGAAATACCGGTACCAAAGTCCGAATTGCTTTTTGATGTCCGGGTCGTTCTTTCCCCATTTGGAGATATAAATGTCAATATTTTTTGAATAATAACTTTTTTTTGCCAGATATTTCTTCAGGCCGAAATCAGACTCGTTGTGATGGAGCGGGCTTTTGATGATGTCGAACCTTCCGAGTTTCTTGAGCCGCTTGTCAAAATCCCAGTCTTCACAGGCATAAAGTTTTTCATCGAACCCGCCGGCGGCCAAAAATTTTTCCCTGTTCACAAATCTCACGCCGTCAATGACCGTTCCGTCATAAAAACTCCTCTCAAAATTCCGCACCCGTCCCCAAAATCCGCGGCCGGCGATTTTTTCCGGAATAAAAAGAGCAATGATGTCTTTTTCGCGCGAGACTTTTTCGGCACACTCGCGAAGCACACCTTTGCTCAAAGCCATATCGGCGTCCAGATGGAGAAAATATTCGCCGTGCGACTGCCGAACACCGAAATTTTTCTGGGTCGACCTTTCCGGCCCGTGGCTGAAGACTTTGTCCGTGTATTTCCGGGCAATTTCCTTTGTCCGGTCGTCCGAATTGTTGTCCACGACGACAATTTCAACGTCTTCCGGCGGGAAATCCTGATTTTTCACCGATTCGAGGCATCTTTCGATGTTTTTCTCCTCGTTTTTCGTGGCAATTATGACAGAAATTTGCATGGTATCTGTTTTGGATTAGCCTTGTTTATAGTATAATGTATTTGCCCGAGAATCAAAATTTTCAAAAAACAATGTCTTTGGATTATCAACAAAAACAATATATAAAAAAAAACATCCGCCGGCAGCCGCTTCCTGAAATTTCCGGCCAACTGGGAGTTTCGGAAAAAGAGATTTTGGCCTATCTTGAGAAAAAGTGGTCGCGGGAGAAGTTTGAAAAGTTTGAAAGAGGTTTGAACAGCTCCGCATCGGTGGCTGGTGAGGAAGGTGCCTCCTTCAGTTTCACAAACTTTTTCCGCGAACATCGCCTTATTCTGGCGTTTTTGGTTTTGCTGGTTGTTGCCGTGTATGCCAATTCTTTCGCAAACGGATTTGTTTCCGATGACGTGGGCGGATTTCTCAAAAATCCGAACGTTGGCCGCTTTTCAAACGTTTTTTCCGGGCCGGCTCATTTTTCCGTCTCGGCCCTCTTGCAGTTCATTGCATATCAGCTCGGAGGGCTTCACCCGTTCACTTTCCGGATAATCAACATATTTTCTCACATCGGAGTCGTCATTTTGGCGTATACGATTCTCGCGCTCTCGATGGAAAAGCGAGTCGCGCTTTTTGCGGCAGTCCTTTTTGCCGTCCATCCCATTCTCACAGAATCGGTGGCCTGGATTTCGGGCGGCCTCTATTCGCTCTATGCCCTTTTTTTTCTGCTCGCCTTTCTTTTTTATCTTTTCTCGGAAAGCAGCCGGAGATATTTGTATTTTTCAATTGCTTTTTATGTCCTGGCTCTCTTCTCATCGGAAAAAGCGCTGGGGCTTTTTCTGGTTTTCGCCCTCTATGAGCTTTCCTTCGGGAGCCTCAAATACAACTGGAGAAAAATTCTGCCGTTTTTTTCGGTGAGCTTTTTTCTTTTGATAATATATGCATTCAAAATAGGCTATCGAACCGCGGCTCTTGAGACGCAGACCTATCAGGCGGGCGGGGGACTGTACAATCCGCTTGTCCAGTTGCCGGTTGCCATCGGGTCGTACCTGAAACTGCTTTTCTGGCCGGCGTGGCTCACGCTCTATCAGACGGAAATGGCTTTCACCCAGGCGCAATATCTGGTTTTGCTTTTGATCACTCTGCTTTTTGCTGGAGCGGTCGTCTGGAGCTGGCGCAAAAACAGGGACGTCTTTTTCTGGCTCGCGTTTTTTGTCATCACGCTTCTTCCCACCCTCACGCCGCTCAAAATTTCTTGGCTTGTGGCGGAGAGGTATGCTTATCTCGGGACGTTGGGCATCGTTGTTGTTGCCGCGATTTTTCTCGACAAAATCATCAAGCTCAACGAGAATGGAAAAATGGTCGGCTGGTTCGCAATCATTCTGATTGTCGCCTCCCTTTCCGTCCGGACCGTCATTCGCAACCGCGACTGGAAAAGCGAGGACACGCTGTGGCTGGCCACCGCGGCCGTCGCGCCCTCCGGCCAGCAGATTCACAACAATTTGGGGGATGTTTATGCCCGGCAGGGAGATATGAACCGGGCAGTTGAGGAATTCAAAAAGGCGATTGAGATAAACCCGAATTATGCCGATGCCTGGCACAATCTTGCGAACACCTATCAATCAATGGGCCAGCTCGATCTCGCATTGGAGAATTATCAAAAAGCTGTCGAGATCAATCCGGCGCTCTGGCAATCCTACCAAAATATGGCGGCGATATATTTCAACGCCGGCCAGCTCGACCTTGCGCTTGAAAACATCAAAAAAGCCGTCGAGATCAACCCGACGGACGAAAATTTGAAGCAGAATGCTCAGGTCATCGAATCACAGATGCAGGGAAAGTAAATTTCCTTTGCGGAACAAGGTACAATCTTGCTCCTGCTTGTGATTTTTTATATTTCCATAAATAAAATTTAATGGAAACTATTTTTTATTACTCTGTGCAACTTCCTCGACCGTACTAAATTTTTTATCAACTATCTTTTTTTCATATATAAAATATGCCACAAGACTAAGTGTAAAAATTATAAACGGAGACAGAATAGTTAAATTGATAAATATAGAAGGAATTTTTAATATCCAGTCAAAACTTCTTTGAAGATTATCCAACAACCCAACTATTTTTATGAATTCAAGACTGAAAAAGGCTATACCATACACTAATAATAAATAATAGCAAAGTAACTGAAGTTGAAAGATCCAATATCCATAAGGAGAAATCTCTAACTTATAGTTTGTTTGATAGACTTGGAAATAATTATAGCGCTTGGCATTGCCATCTTCTTCTATCTTGCTGTCGCCTTCAATGGGTTCACATAAAAACCATAAAAGTTCGCCGAATGCAAGTCCATCCTCTGAAATTTTATAGCCATTGCTGCAGTCTCCAAAACTTCGCATTTCTAAATTTCCAAAGATCGAACTTATTCCTCCAGAAACTTCTTTCTCTCTTTCAGTTACAAGTATATCTTCAAAGTGTTTATCTCTTATTTCATGTTTTAATAATTTATGAAAAGGATATGTCCAAAACAACACCTTTTTTTCGACTTCCCAAGTGGGATATACCGATCTGGAGTGTTCCCCCTGTTTTTCTTCCTCAAATTTACCAAACTCTCTCTTTTCTTTATTCCACACTCTAGATTTAAGGATTGAAAACTGTCCATCAAATTGCTTATCGAGCTTTTTAAGAATTAGAAAATACTCTAATCGTTTGAATACGTTTAGTTTTATTGATGGCAAGTTCATTTTTTAATATAATTCTTAAGACGATTTAATATTTTTTCTTTATTCTTTTCCAACTCACATTCCCATATCCTGTAAACATTCCAGCTTTCTTTTTTTAACATTTTTTCAACCTTTTTATCTCTCGCAACATTAGCCAATAATTTTTTTCTCCAGAACGCCCTGTTATTTTTCGGCATCACTGAATTTCCACACCCGTGTCTGTGCCAAAAACAGCCGTTTATAAAAACGGCAATCTTTCTTCCCGGAAAAGCGATATCCGGTTTTCCTGTTATGTTGTAATTAATTCTGTATCTGAATCCGTTTTTATACAGAAACTTCCGGACAAAGCGTTCCGGGCCGGTATTCGCCGATCTTATTCTTGACATATTCCAGCTTCGGTGTTTTTTGGATATTTTGTCCATAGTTTTCGATTGCACTGGTCATTTCTTTCGCGACTGCCTCAATAACGGGAATCACCACCGCATTTCCAAATTGTTTGTATGCCTGATTATCCGACACTGGAATTTTGAAATTATCCGGGAATCCCATCAACCGTGCACATTCTCTTGGTGTGAGCCGTCTTGGATTTTTCCTGTGTTGTTTTATCAGAATTTCAGAACCGTCTTTGTAATATCTGGCACTCAAGGTTCGTGTTGTTGAATCCTCTGCCGGATTAATCAAACCGAAGCCAAAACCGTTTCCTTTCTCTCTGTGTTTTTTGGCATAATCCCGCAAATATTTCCATAATTTGTCAGACAGAGTATATTTCCTGTCGACGTCTTTTTCAAGAATATCCGCAATGTCAGTTTTTCTTGCTTCCGCGTCAGGAAATTCAAATTCAATTTCCGGAAAAATGTCTTTCCTGAACCCGACTATAATAATTCTTTCACGATGCTGCGGAACATAATCGGCCGCATCAATCACTTTTGCAAACAAATTATAGTCCAGATTTTGCAGAGCACTTTCAATTACCTGGTATGTTCTGCCGCCGTCGTGACTTTTCAAATTCTTCACGTTTTCGAGAAGAAACGCTTTTGGCCTTTTTTTCTTTAGAATTCTGACGATATCAAAAAACAAATTTCCCTGTTTCCTGTCTTTGAATCCGTGTTCTCTTCCGAGGCTTTTCTTTTTTGAAACACCTGCTATTGAAAACGGCTGACATGGGAATCCGGCCAGGAGTATATCGTGATCCGGTATTCGTTTTTCATCAGTTTTCGTTATGTCTCCGTGAGGACAGTCCCCAAAATTGAATTGGTATGTTATCTGACAGAATTTATCCCACTCGGATGTGAAAACACACTTCCCTCCAAGCTTTTCAAAGGGAATCCTTATTCCTCCTATACCGGCGAAAAGATCAATAAATCTGAATTTTATATTATTTTGTTTCGTTTCCATAATTTCATTCTTGGATCGAGATGATCCTTGAAAAATTGACGAAAACTCAAAACATTTATTTTATCACGATAGCATTTCTTTTTAATATTTTCGGGACAGACCAGATAAATCCTGTGGTCGAGCATTTCTTTCAATTGAGCAGTGCTGACATTCTCATCGATTGTAGCCAGAAAGAAACCCAGTCCCCGTGTTCCTTCAGTGACAATTTGTCTCCATCTTTCGCGCAAAGTTCTCTTGGCTGTAAATATTATACAGTCCATCGGGTTTTCCCGGTAATGTTTTGCCGATGGCATCAGAAAGTCGGGCTTTCCGTTTATAACCACCTGCTCATCAAAAGGATAATTGAGAATTCTGAAAAGAGAGTTGTGAATCTTCTCAAAACCTTTTCCAGCTCTCGTTTTTCTGGATTGGGCGAGGGAAAGAAAAAACTGGTCAAAGAGCTTAAAATATCTTCCAAGAATTTTCCCGATATGCTCCAGCTTCTTCAGCTCGCCGGCTTTGATCAGTTCCCCGGCAAAAGCATCAAAAACTTTTTCTCCATAGCATTGCTCGTAATTCAAATACAATCTGTATGCTTCTTTTTCTGTTTCTTCCAGAAGAGCATCAAAATTGCTTTTTATCTTGTCGATCGAGTGTTTGTATTTCTTCTTTATATGGTCTCTCGCTTCCG
>Ga0172369_10004358_pt1 | contig 17989 bp, 16 predicted proteins | sample LakKiv25m_FD_114539 | JGI IMG/M metagenome (GOLD analysis project Ga0172369, IMG submission 114539) | Freshwater microbial communities from Kabuno Bay, South-Kivu, Congo - kab_022012_11.25m | ecosystem: Environmental > Aquatic > Freshwater > Lake | place: Democratic Republic of the Congo...
CTTGGAGACGCCGGGGAGGGTGAGGTCGACGACCGCTACGCCGCCGCCCTTGAAGCCCTGGTCGCCATCGATGGTGCAGAACAGCGCGGCGACGTTGGCGATGGTGCCGTTCGAGACCCAGGCGGACTTCTGGCCGTTGATGACGTAGAAGTCGCCGTCCTTGCGGGCGATACAGTTTGCGCGGACGGCTGGGTCGCTGAAGTGAGGCTCGGTGACGGTGAGCGAATCGCTCCCGTGGTCGGGCTCGGTGATCGCCCAACAGCCGATGTCCTGGAGGCCCGGCTTGCACCAGCGTTCAATGAGCGATGGCCGCTGCGACATCATGGCAAAGGTCTTGTGGAAGCTGGACACGCTCAGGCTGACGGCCAGCCCCGAATCGCCCCAGCCCATCTCCTCGGCGACGAGCGACCCGAGCCGGGCTTGCTCATGCGGGTCCAGTTCCGCGGTCTCAGCCGCCAGCTCGGCCAGCCCGGTTGCCCGGTGCTTCCGGAACACCTCCCAGAGGATCGACTCCTTCTTGATGACGTCCGCGGGGTCGGCCAGCAGATCGAGCTCTCTGCCTGCCGGGCGGAGGACCTCTTCGGCGAACCGATGGGCAGTGTCTCGGATCTGGCGTGCCTGGTCGGACAGGCCGACCTCGATGTCGGTCATGATCATGTGGGGAGACCCCTCCTCGGGAATACTTCGGGCGATGACGCGCTAGGGTAGGCAGCGCCCGGGCGGGACGTCAACAAACGCATGCTGGCTCCGGTGAGGCGGGCCGCGGGCGACACTCACACATCTGCCCTGTGCGAGGTGGTATCGGTATCGACCACCGCGCGCGGCTCGCCTGTACAATGCGCGCCATGACCTTCCTGCGATTTCCCGATGGCTTTCAGTGGGGCGCCGCGACCGCGGCCTACCAGATCGAAGGGGCGTACAACGTCGATGACCGGGGGCTCTCGGTCTGGGACGTGTTCTCGCACCAACCCGGCCGGGTGATGAACGGTGAGACCGGCGACGTGGCCTGCGACCACTACCATCGCTACGCGGCCGACGTGGACCTGATGGCGGCGATCGGCCTGCAGACGTACCGATTCTCCGTTTCATGGTCACGGGTGATCCCGTTTGGCTCCGGGGCGGTGAACGAAAAGGGCCTCGATTTCTACGACCGGCTGGTCGACGCGCTGCTGGCGAAGAACATCCAGCCGGCGGTGACCCTCTACCACTGGGACCTGCCCCAGGCGTTGCAAGACCTGGGCGGTTGGGCGAACCGCGACACGGCGGACCGCTTCGCCGAGTACGCGGCGCTGATGTACGCGCGGCTGGGGGACCGGGTGACGCGCTGGATCACTCTCAACGAGCCGATCATCTTCACCGAAATGGGCTACCGCACGGGCGTCATGGCGCCGGGCATCCGCGACCTGAAAATGACCGCCGCAGCCATCCACCACGCCATGCTGGCTCATGGGAAGGCCGTCCAGGCGTTCCGCGCATCGGGCCGCCCGGGCGAGATCGGGATCACGAACGCGAACACGAGCTACGAGCCGGCGGACGACTCGCCGGAGGCAGTGGCAGCCACGGAGCTGGCGCGGGACTTCGACTCAAGGACGTTCCACGGGCCGGTGTATGGCCGGGGGTACCCGCAGTCGGTCGTGACGTATTACGCCGAACACGGGGCGCCCCTGCCGGTGCAGCCGGGCGACATGGAGATCATCGCCGCGCCCACGGACTTCCTCGGCGTGAACCTCTATTCGCGGAGCCGGATACGGCCGGGCAGCCGGGGAGTGGGATACGAGCAGGCGCCGCCGACGTTGCCGCTTCTCCCCATGGGCTACGAGGCCGCGCCGCACTCCCTCGGCGATTTTGTGCGCTGGGTGTCGAAGGAGTACGGGCGGCCCCCCATCTACATCACCGAGAACGGCGTGTGCGACAACGCGGAGCCTATTGGCGGCGTGATCGACGACCACGTGCGGGTGGAATTGCTACAGGGATTCCTGGCCGGCCTGCACGGCGCAATCCAGGACGGCGCGGACGTCCGGGCCTATTACCTCTGGTCGCTGATGGACAACTTCGAGTGGGCCTTCGGCTTCAGCAAGCGTTTCGGCATGGTGTGGACCGACTTCGCGACGCAGGAGCGGATCTGGAAGCGGAGCGCCGCGTTCTATCAACACGTCATTTCTCTGAACGGGCTGCGCTTCTAGGGTCGGCGGGGCGGCTGCTCCTGCTCCTGTCTATACTGCACGCGACGGAGAGGAGCAGCCGGTGGAGTTTCGTTTCGGGCCCGAAGAAGAGGCCTTCCGCACCGAGGTACGGGCGTTCATTCGCGACGAATTTCCAAAGGTGCGGCAGGGCGAGTCGTTTACGAAGAAGCTGGCGCAGAAGGGCTGGCTGACGATGTCCTGGCCGGTCGAGCACGGCGGCCAGCAGGCATCGCACCTGCGGCAGCTGGTCTACAACGAGGAGATGGCCTACCACCGCGCGCCCGGCCAGACGATGGGCACAGACCGCGTGGGGCCGACGATCATCCTCTTTGGCACCGACGAACAGAAGGCCGAATTCCTTCCCCGGATCGTCCGTGACGAGCTGAACTGGTGCCAGGGCTTCTCCGAGCCGGGCGCGGGATCGGATCTCGCCTCGCTCCAGACGCGCGCTATCCGCGATGGCGACTCTTATGTCGTCAACGGCCAGAAGATCTGGACCTCGGGCGCCCAGCGCGCCGACTACATGATCCTGCTGGCACGTACGGATCCCGACGCCCCAAAACACCGCGGGATCAGCTACTTCCTCCTCGACATGAAGTCACCGGGCATCACCGTCAGGCCGCTGGTGCAGATGAACGGCCTCGCCGGATTCAGCGAGGTCTTCTTCGACGATGTGCGCGTGCCGGCGCGCAGCATCGTTGGCGAGGTCAACCGTGGCTGGTATGTCTCGACGACGACGCTTGATTTCGAGCGCTCGGGTATTGGCCGCGTGATTGGCGGGCTGCGGACGTTCGAGGAACTGGTCGACTATGCGAAGCGAACACCCTCGCGGGAGCACGGCGGGACGTTGTTCGACCACCAGCCGATCCGCCACCAGCTTGCGGACATCGCGCTGAGCTTCCGCGTCGGGCGGTTGCTGTCCTACCGCGTGGCCTGGATGCAGAGCAAGCAGATGGTTCCCAACTACGAGGCCTCCATCGCAAAGACGCTCGGGACAGAGCTCCATCAGCGGCTGGGCCGGGTGGCGATCAACACGCTCGGGCTGGCGGGCCAGATTCTCCAGGGGCCCCTGGCGCCGATCTCCGGCCGCATCCCCGAGCTGTACCTGTCGAGCGTTTCGGTCACGATTGCGGCCGGGACATCGGAGATCAACCGGAACATCATCGCCCAGCGGGGCCTCGGCCTGCCGCGAGCATGACCGCACCGGGCGACCCGCAAAAGGTGCTGCAGGGGGCGCTGGCAGGGATCCGCGTCCTCGACTTCAGCGAGTACATCGCCGGGCCCTTCGCGGGCGAGATGCTGGCGGACATGGGGGCGGAGGTCACCAAGATCGAGCCGCCGCATGGTGATTTCTGGCGGCACACCGGTTCCGTTGCGCCGTACGAGAGCCGGGGCTTCATGGGCGTCAACAAGGGGAAGCGGAGCGTCTCGGTTGACCTGAAGAAGCTTGAAGCGCGTGACTTCATCGAACGGGCAACGAAGTATGCGGACGTCCTGCTGGCCAATTATCGGCCCGGCGTGGCGGCTCGCCTCGGGATGGACTACGAGTCGCTTTCCGCAATCAACCCGAAGTTGATCTACTGTGAGAACACCGCCTTTGGCAGCCGCGGTCCTTACAGCGATCGGGCCGGCTACGACCTTTCGACCCAGGCGATGGCGGGGATCATGTCGTTCGAGGGCGCCGGTGGCCTGCCGCATCCGATCATCACGACCTCACCGACCGACCTGGCGGCAGGCATGTTCATGGCCTTCGCGATCGCCAGCGCCCTCTACCAGCGAGAGCATACGGGCCGGGGGCAGTGCATCGAAACAAGCCTCTTTGCCGCCGGGATCGCGGTCCAGTACCGCCCGATGTTTTCGATCGAAGCGACGGACAAGGGGCCGCGGGAGGCGTTCCTTGCCGCCCTGAGGCAGGCACGCCAGGAGGGCCGACGCGATGAAGATGTCGTGTCTGAACACCGGCCCTTCCGGGCTTCTTCGTCGTCGAGTGTGAGGAACCCGTACTACAAGGTCTACGAGACGCGGGACTCGTACGTGGCGCTGGCGTGCCTGAACAACCGCTTGCGGCGGCTGGTGTGCCAGCTACTCGAAGTCGAAGACCCGCGCGTCGCCGGAAACGAATTCGACTTCCAGGCACTGGGGGACAACGACTCCCTTGTGCTCAGCCAGCTCATGGAGGCGGTCTTCACGACGCGTTCCACTGACGAATGGGTTGCGACCTTCGACGCGGCGGGTGTCCCGTGCGGCCCGGTGCGCCTGACAGCCGAGCTCTTCGAGGATCCACAGGTGAAGGCGGAGGAACTGCTCGTCGAGCTCGACCACCCGGTGATGGGCAAGATCCTGATGGCGAACAGCCCCGTGCGGATGAGCGGCGCCGCGACCGGCTCGCGCCTGCCTCCACCCGCGCTCGGTCAACACAGCCGGGAGTTCCTGTTGGAGTTGGGGTATACGCAGGAGAGGGCGGAGGAGCTTGAACGGGCTGGCTTCATCCGGCGGTGGGAGGTCCGGTAGCCCGTACGGCCGGACGGCGTGAGCGCCCCGCCCTGAGAGCGGCCCGGACCTGGATGTTGCGCGGCAACGGGCTATGGCCAACGGCGCAGCGAGGCTTGATCCCCAATGCACGCGGCGGTTCGTTTACACTGCGTCGGCCATGATCAAATTGACTTTCTGTCTGCGTCGCAAGCCAGGGCTGTCCTGGGAGGAGTTCTCGGACTACTGGCGGAACGTCCACGCTCCGCTCGTGAAGGAACGGGCCGAGGCTCTCGGAATTCGACGTTATGTGCAGGTGCGGACGCTCCAGCAGCGCGAGCTGATGGCGGCGCTGCAGGCGCGGAACGGTGGGGCGCCGGAGCCCTTCGACGGCATCGCCGAACTCTGGTACGACGAGCTCGGCGGCCAGAGGACGCCGGAGTCGGTGGAGGCGGGGCGGGTGTTGCTCGAGGACGAGCGCAACTTCATCGACCTGCCGGCCTCGCCGATGTGGTTTGGGGAAGAGTGGGAGGTCTACCCGGGGCGGTAGGCTGGCCGCCGCTACCTGGCCTGCCCCGACGCCCTCTCCAACTTCGTGAGCATGGTGTCCAGGTCGCCGGCGGTTCGCACATCGCGCATGAGGGTGAGGAAGGGGCCAACGTCCCTGGTGAGCTCCCAGACGCGCTCGATCTTGGGGCCAATGGGGTTGGATGAGGCGGGGGTGTCGGCGTAGGTGCCGTAGAAGGCGAAGTAGGCCTGGTTGAGCTTGCGGATGGGGATCCCGTGCTCGGCCAGGTAGCGGCGGCGGTCCTCCATCGTCCGCTCGGCCTCGTCAACCTTGCCCTCGGCGAGGAGAGCGTCGACTTCGAGGCGCAGTCGTCGCATCTCGACGCTGTAGTCGACCGTGGGCTCAGGACCCGGTGGGGCAGTCCCGTCGGCTCCTTGCGGCAGCTGAACCGGGTGGGCGGCGCGGATGAGATTCGCGATTTCGCGCCCGGCGATGTTCGCGGTGGTCTCGTTGAGCGCCTCGGCGTCGCCACCCTCGCCCCACTGCTCGCCGAGTGGATAGAACGCGAGGTAGTGGTGCACCCACTCGTGCGAGGCAGTGTCGAGCAAAGAGTCGTACGACCGGTCGTCGCGAACGATGGCCGGGTAGGCCGCCAATCCGCCGATGGCGACGACGATGGAGACGGTTGACGCGCTGTCGGCCTCGTCTTCGATGTCCTCGATCTGGTGGAGCGTGAGGCCGGCCTTGAGCAGGGTGTCACCCTTGCGCTCGATACGGTCACGCGGCGAGCGGACGAGCAGTTGTGGGGGACTGGTGAGGTTGAAGTCCACGGGTGGCCACGTCAGCGCCACCCCGTTGAACAGGGGAAGCTGCCGTTGCAGCCCCCGAGAGGCGACCGCCTCGTCGATATAGCGTTCGATCAGGCGTTCGACATCGTTCGCGTACGCTGCCCGCTCGCCGGTGAGCGCGTCGACGAGGTCCGCGTCAGGATTATCGGTGTCGAGGGCAGCGCGGATCCGGCTGGTGAGGCCGAAGTAATGGCGAAGCGCATCTTCGCCCACGGTGTCATTGGGGTCGGGACCGATGCCGAGCCTGTCGAAGAGGTTGCCGATGATGGTGTTAGCCTCCCAGCGCCAGAGGTGGTACTCGTACGACGGTCCCGAGAAGACGAATGTGGTGGCGACGCTGCCGCTCAAGATGCCGATGATGGCGGCTGAAATGAGCGTCAGCGCCCAGAGATGCGGGGTCCATCGTTGAAACCCGACGTCGGTCACGGGTCGAGGCCGGAGGGAGAGCATGCGATGGTCAGCATAGCGGCGACGAGCCAAAGAGCGCGTGAATTCCGCGACAACGCCGGTTGTTTGCCGTGTCGCCGGAGCCTAGACTGGCAGTTCCGGGGCGGTTAGCTCAGCCGGTTAGAGCGCGTCGTTCACACCGACGAGGTCGAGGGTTCGAGTCCCCCACCGCCCACCATCCCCTGAACCTGGAGTCGCCGGTTGCTGTCCTCGCAGTGAGGACCGGCAATCGTGCGAAACCTGCAAAGATAGAAGATATGCATCTTTCTGTAGAAGAGGCGCTGCCGTGCCCGCTGTGACTGCTAATCCGATGATCCTGCCCCGCCTGCCGGCGCTACCGATCGGTGCGCGCCCGCGACAGGTCCTGCGCATCGTTCCCGGCACCCACACGATCGAGGGCGAGGGATTCCAGGTGCGCCGTCCCTTTCCCACTGCGGGCCTGGGCCTCGCTGATCCGTTTCTCCTTCTCGATCACATTGGGGCCGTCGAATACGCGCCGGGGGAGGCGAAAGGAACGCCATGGCATCCGCACCGTGGTTTCGAAACGGTCACGTACATCATCGATGGCGCCTTCGAGCACCAGGACTCGACCGGCGGGGGCGGGCTCATCACCAACGGCGCAACGCAGTGGATGACTGCTGGAGCCGGGATTCTGCACATCGAGAAGCCGCCCGAGGAACTGGTCCGAAAAGGCGGACTCTTCCACGGGGTCCAGCTCTGGGTGAACCTGCCGGCAGCGTCAAAGATGCTGCCGCCCCGCTACCAGAATCTCGAATCAAACGATGTTGGCCTCGTCGCCTCCGATGACGGTGCGTCGCTTGTGCGAATCATCGCCGGCAAGATCGGCGGGGTTGCCGGGCCGGGCAAGACGTTCACTCCGATCACGTACCTGCACGCGACGGTCGCTCCGGGATGCCGCCTTGCCCTGCCGTGGCGAGAGAATTTCAACGCCGTCGTTTACGCGCTCAACGGCTCAGGCATGGCCGGGATTGAGAGGGTGGCGCTGCGAGAAGGCGAGCTCGCGCTCTTCGGCGCAGGCGAAGCCCTCGTCATCGAGGCAAATGTGTCGCAGCCGGGACACTCCCGGGATGGCTGGGACGTGCTGGTGCTGGGTGGGCAGCCCATTGGCGAGCCCGTGGCACGGTACGGGCCATTTGTGATGAACACTCGCGATGAGATTGTCCAGGCGGTTGAGGATTTCCGCTCGGGGAGGCTGGCGGCCGGCCACGCCATCGGGGCGTGAGTCCGCCCCGGTCACTCAGCGGAGCGCCGTGTCGGGGAGTTCTCACGGGCACGATTGCGGCTGCTACGCTGTCCCCTATGCGCAATGAATCCGGAAGAAAGCGGTGAGCCATTTTGCCGCGAGACGGGCGACGCTTGATGACACGACGACAATCGCGACGCTGTTGGGGCGCTGCGTTCGGGGCCGTGAGGGAATCCTCCCCGGCGGTCACCTCCCAACCGCAGCAGACGTCGCCACCATTCTCCAGACGGGCAATGAGTTGATCATTGCCACCGACGCCGGAGGCCGAGCGGTCGGCGTCGTGCGGTTGTGGGCCGACGAGGGCGTCGAGTGGTTCGACTTGCTCGTATCGGCTGCCCCCGGAGCCGGGCGTCACCTGGTGCACGAAGTTGAACGTCGCGCTCAGGACTCCGGCCTGCGAATCGTGCGCGCGAAGCTGCCGGGCGACGAGCGGTTGGTCAGGGCGTTTCAGCGCTGGGGCTACATGCCCATCGCGCGGGACGACTCGAAGGGGCGGCCGGTGCTGACGGTGGAGCGGCGGGTGCCGTTGCTCACGGTGCGCGAACAGCGGCGCGACGACGCGGCCCGGCTCGCCGCCTTGACGGGCGAGGACCCGTGGCCGTTCGAACAGGGCGCGCGCCCGGGCTGGTTCGTGCTGGCGGATGGCGAGCGCATCGGCGGCGCGCTTGCGGTGCGCGACGGCGGCAGCGGCAATGCGACGTGCGAGGTCCCGGTGCTGATGGACGAATATCGCCGGCGGGGAATTGAACTCTGGATGCTCGATGTGGCGGTTCGGTACGCGTCGACCCGCGGATTCCACACGCTCACGCTCGCGTCGAGGCCGGAGACGGACCGGTTCGTTCGCGACCTCGAAGACCGGAAATGGCACCTGGAGGGCCGGCCGGGAGGGGGCAGGTACGTGCGGCAACTCGAGGAGGGCGAACTCTACGCAGAGTGAGTCGCGGACGGCCCTTTGGGTGTCGACCGGCTGGCGCCCCGGGTGGAGAGGGCAGGTCATGACAAGCGCGCAACGGCACTGCTACCCTCCGGCCTGTGGTCAGCAAGCGCACACGATGGGTTCAGCACGACTACGGCTTTGAGCACGGCCTCCTGGGCAGCCTTCATGAGCTGGCGCTGTGGTGCTGCACCGGCGCGATCGGCGTGCCGGTAATGACGGTGTCCCTCGCGTTTCTCGGCGGTCACCGGTTCTTCGCCGATGGCGATTCCGGCCCGCCTTCGCGGCCGCTGCTCACTGCCATGCTGGCGACGTTCATCCTGGTGCCGATGTTCGCCCTTGCGGGCGCCATCTGTGGTTCCCTGGTCGTTTTAGCGCTCCCGCGCACATCCGGTCCGGCTCCGGTCCGAGCATGGCGGGCTGCCTTCCTCGTCTCGGTTTCCGCGCTCGCGCTGCTCGTTGCAGCTTGTTACGACCTCTACTTCGTGCCGGACCTCACGGCCTGAACGACGTTCGGATCGAGCGGATGCCTCTCGGTGTGCCGCCGGATCAATGATCTGGATCATCTCTCGTGCAAAATCGGGCCGGTACAGTCCGGTGGACTAGACTGCCGAAAGTGCCCCGGAGGGAGGTCGTCCTATGTGCAGGATGTGCGACAGCATGGGTGGGGGCGGGACGTGGTATCTCAACCCCAAGAACTACAGCAACCGGATGTACAAGCTGCGCGAGCCGGGGAAGGGCCCGACAACGCAGCTTGGCAACAGCCCAAACGCGGGCGCCGCTCAAGAGCCCGGCGCCGCTCCTCGCATGGGGCTGCCGCACGCGCTTGAGGCGAAGGCCAACGGCGACCTGGAGACCTTCAACAAAGTCATCAGCGACCTGAATCGCCGATCTGTGATGCGTGCGGGCGCGCAGGTGGTGCCGCTGCATGAGGTGATGGAGATCCTCGACTTCGGGATGCCCGTCGCGGCCATGATGTGCATCTGCCGCAAGAACAGCCGGGCCTGCGAAGAATGCAACCTGAGCGAGTACACCTGCATGGGGCTCGGGACCGGCATGCTCAAGTGGGAGCGCTGGCCCGAACGTTACCGGGGCGGGGTCGAGTTCCTCTCCACCAAGCAGGCCAAGGAATGGGTCGAGTACTGGGACAAGAAGGGCATGATGCACATGCTCATGCAGGAAGGCGGCGACTTCATCGGCGGCCTCTGCAACTGCGACTATCCCGACTGTGGCCCGATCCGTAATCGCATCGACTACGGCCTCTGGGCACAACTCGTGAAGAGCGAGTACGTCTGCTTCGTCGACTGGGAGAAATGCAACGGTTGCGGCGACTGCCTCGGCCGCTGCCACTACAACGCCCTCAAGTTCGAAGCGACGATGGAAAAGGCGCACATCGACCAGTTCAACTGCTTCGGCTGCGGGCTGTGCGAGACGGCCTGCCCGCGAGACGCCATCAGCTACCGGGATCGTAAGAAGATCCCCGGCCTGGCGAAGGTGTGGTGAGACCATGTATCCCATCGTTGCGCCACTCATCAAGATCAACCAGCAGGCCTGCACGACGCCTTTCGCCTGCAAGCGCTGTCTCCAGGTGTGCCCAACAGCCGTGTTCATGGTCCACGAGACCAAGATGCTGCGCCTGGAAGAGACGGATAAGCACGAACCCGGCAACTATCGCCTGCGCGTTGCCTTCCGCGACAAGTGTAGCGCCTGCAATCGCTGCGTCGACGTCTGCCCAAACAACGCGCTGACGATCGAGATGCCAGAAGGGGCCGCGATATGACCGCTACACGTGAGCGAGAGCGCGTTGTCCTTCCGAAAGACTGGAGCTTCGACCTTGCGGACGAATTGATCGACCGGATTAAGGGTGAGTTCGATCCGCACGATGCCGTTTCGGAGCTGGCCCCGAAGGTCGCGGGCAGGCCTGTGGCTGAGGCGGCGCCGATCGCAGAGGCGTACTTCAAGGACTACGGAAACCGCTGGATGAGCCGGACGATTGAGCTCGGCAACGTCTACCGCGACCGAACCTACGAGAATCTCATCGCAGCTGCCAAGAAGACGGGCGAGATGGCGTTCCCATTCATCCCGGAACGCTTTGTGGAGATCGCCTACCTGGCCACCCAGCCGATCTACTCGTTGCCGATCACGGACAACACGAAATCGGCGTTTGGGTTCAAGATGGTCTTCTGCGACACCATCGAAGCGCTGCGCGAGCAGTGCGGTGACGAGCTGGCAGACCGCCTTCCCTGCCGTCAGGGATGCCTGGCAGCGGTGGAGCAAGCGTTCACGGCGAACGGTTTCGAGGTGAACGTTTCCCAGGAAGCGTCGATCATTGGTGGCGAGTTCTGCCACTTCATGGTCCGGCGCAAGGAGGCGTAGGGACGGGGGAGGAGCATGCACGACTCTCACGTCCACGGCAGCTGCGGCGAATGCGCTAGCTTCGTGGCTGTCTTTCCGGGGGAAAGCGGATGGGATGACTGGGGGTATTGTGTTGAACAGACCGAACCCCCGCCTGTAGCAGAATTGGCGCGACTGCATTCGACCATCCTGGCGGCCGACCGCACGGCCCTTCGCCAGAACCAATTGGGTCTCTTTCGGTGGGAGCCCGATGACGCCTGCGACTTCTTCCGCCATCGCGACTAGCAGGGGAAGGGAGGGAGCAACGGAACCTTGGCCCTGCTTATCGACATGCACTGCCACACCGGTTGGGGGTCAGGCGACAGCCACACTGATCCCAACGTTCTCATCGAACAGGCGAAGGCGTACGGGCTCCATGGATTGTGTATCACCGAGCACAACCAGACGTGGACACAGAAACGCGTGGAACACCTCGCCGACAAGCACGATTTCCTGGTTCTGGGCGGAATGGAGGTCGACACGTCCGACTACGGCCATGTGCTGGTGTTCGGCGTGCGCGAACCCCGCCGCTTCCAGCGCTTTCCGACGGTTGCGGAACTGCGGACGATCGTCGATGGGGTTGGGGGGGCGATGGTGCTGGCGCACCCGTTCCGCAAGCGGGAGAAACCGGCCAACACCGACCTCCGGAGCGGCCACGCACGCAACCTGCTCGAACAGGCCCTGGACCTCTGGGTGTTCGACCTTGTCGATGCGGTCGAGGTGCACAACGGACTCGCCGGCGATGTTGAAAAGGTGTTCGCAGCAGCCGTGGCGGATGGCCGAAACCTGCCGACAACCGGCGGTAGCGACACCCACCGCTATCCAGAGGTGGGCACTACGTTCACCGTCTTCCCCGACGGTATCGCGAGCGAACAGGATCTCATCAACGCAATCAAGGCCGGCGAAATGCACGGCGGAGACTGGACAAGAGAGGGTCTGCCCGAACGCAGGCCCGACAGTATCCTGAGGTGGGGCCACCCCGCACTCAATGGGAGGGGCGATTCATGAGCATCGCAACGAAGAGCCTGGAGCAAATCACCGGCGACGATGTCGCCGCGCTCGTGGGAGCAGCACCGGATCCGCAACACATCGCAGTCCTGCCGGCTTCGAGCCGGGCAGACGTCGCAGTGGCAGCAGCTTCCTTGGCCAACAGCAATGGTGGGCTGGTGGTTGTCGGCGCCAGCGTCGACGCCGCGGGACGAGTGACGGCCGTAGGCGGCACAAGCGTCACCGAGGCCGACCTGCTCGCCGCTGCGGCCGACCTGGGACCGAACGGGAGCTACCTGGTCCAGGCGCGGACCGTTAACATCGACGGCAAGCGCGTCGGACTGCTGGCCGTGGCAGAGTCCGCGGCACCGCCGGTGCTCGTCGAGACCACCGGTGCGATCTATGCGCGCCCGGCGGCGGGGCTGGTGCAGGTGCGAAGCCGTTCCGAACTCGACCAGCTTTTGGCGAAGGAGCGGATGCTCCGCCAGCGGGCAGAGCGCCACGTGGAAGGCATGCTCGACAGGCTGGCCTTCGGCCATTTCAACTACATGACCGTAGCCGTGGTGGCATCGTCGCGAGTGCTTACCGACCGGCCCTACCGCTGGGCCTCCGAGCACCAGGCCGAGCTGCTCACACTCGATTTCGCAAAGTCGATGGGGTTCGCCGCAGCCAACGTCGATGTTCGCGCGGGCGAGATCGAAGTCGCCCTTCCGGACGACGTCACCGGTATTGTGCGCATCGCTCGAAACGGCTGCGTGGCCGTTGGCGAGCGGCGAAAACGACCGCCCCAGGACCTCTTCCTGGCGCCGGCGGACCTCTCGAAGCGCCTCACCGACATGGCAGTGGCGGCCGCGGCTCTGTTCCAGACCGCGCATGCGGGTCCGATCCTGGGCGCTCTGTTCCTGGAAGGTGTGCGCGACCTGCGACTTCCCGTTGGCGGCGGCACGACTGCGCCGGTGGCAAAGGACCTGCTGAGGGAGTACCTGCCGGAGCATTACCTGGAAGGGGCGAGCGAGCGCGAGGCCTTCTGCCGCGACGTGCTGGGCGCAGCCGGGGCAGTCTTTGGCGCCGACCTCGTCAGGGGCGAGGCGCAACCGGAGTCCAGCCCGACACGCACGACGAATCCCCAGCCGCAGATCTGGCACGGATTGACCAAGCGCACTGAGCGCCGGATCGCGGGCCTGCGGGGCCACGGGAGCACGTAGCGAGCCCGGGTGCGCCGTCGGCACGGTTTGACAGCCCGGATAGAATCGAGGGCATCAATCTGGGACGGGGCTGGCGTTGCCGGCGGCCGGCATGGGTGCAGAGCGTTTCGAAGAGGGCATTTGCCGGGCGATCACCGCCAAAGGGAATCGCGCGCTCCGGACGTGGAACCAGCTGGCTGCTCTGGTGACGAAATGAGGAATGCATCGAAAGTCGGCGTGTTCTCAGCTGCAGCGATCGGAATTGCAGCGGTGCTCGTGGGGGCGTACGTGGTTGTCGGCGCAAGGCACGGCGCGGCTGAGCCGGAGCGGCAGGTCGGCCCTGAACAGCTCCTGATCGTCCGGGACGGTTCCGTTAGCGACCAAGAATACCTGCAGGCCACCGGGGCGATGGTTGGCTGTCTACGCGACGCTGGCCTCGCCGTTTCTGATCCCGAGCGCGGGCCGCAAGGTCTGTACGGGTACCGCTATCTGGAGGGGGCCGCGACCCTTGACGTTGATCAGGAACGCGCGGCCGTCGTGCAGAGCTGCTATGGACGGAACCTTGGCGAGGTGGACCGCGTCAGGCAGCTCAGCCCGGACCACCAGCAGTCCGCGGAGGAGATGGGCTTCTCCATCCAGCGTTGCGTTGAGGCACACAAGAGCAGCTTCCGCTTCTCCGGCGACAGCGAGACGCTTATCCGGCAGATCGTTGCTTTCGAGGCGGAGGGAGATGCCGATTTCAGAGCGTGCTGGTCCGAGAATGTGCACGCGCTTTTCGCTGCCAACGGCCAGGTCGGTGGCGGCTTCGGCATCACCTACCATCCCCTCCCCCGCTGAACTGATGTCAGGCGCGGGATCCGGTTGGATCCCGCGCCTGGTCGCCAACAGGGGCGCACGGGTCGTTGAGCCCGGCGCCACAGGTGAGCCCCGGCTGGTAGCATGCACCTGACACCGGCCACCTGGAGGTCTGTTCCCACGACAGCGATCGAACCCACCCCGGCAGTGCCGCGGCGCACATTCCAGGCGGCTGCTGCCATCGCCCTGGCGGTTCTCCTCCTGCTCGCGCTGGGGGCAATCATCGTGCTTGCGCGGCGCGCTTCCGAGTCCGATGCGCCAGCGGAGGCAGGGGCGTTTGCGTTCGCAGCGACGCAACACACCGCCGCGTGGAACGTCGAGCGGGTCGAGGGCGCCACGCTGACCGTCTCGGGTGGTCCGCAGGGCACGTTCGACCTCGCCTTACCACCGGCGACGCCGATCGAAGTCCTCGAACCGATGGCTCCCTCCGAGATCGCGCCCGGCGCGTCGCTGACCGTCGTCGGCGTACCGAACGAGGTGAAGAACTTCGCCATCCGCCTCCTGGTCATCATCCCGTCGGCTACTGAGGCCGGCGACGGGGGCGTGGCGCGTAGCCCGGCGGGGTTCGCAGGCCACGAGGCGGCGCGCGACCAGAAAGAAGCTCCGCTCATGGGCGGCGTTGTGGAGAGCGTTGTGGCCGGGCAGGTGACCGTTCGCGCCCCGGCGGGCATGGTCGACGTGTCGCTCACCGGGGGTGCCCCCGTCAGCCGTCTGCACTCCGCACCCGAAGGCTACCCCATCCGTTCGGGTGATCGAATCGCCGTGCACCTGAACCCGGATGGGAGCCCGAACCTCGCCGCCGGCATCCTGGTTTCCACGGGCGGCGCCAGATAGCGGTCGCCGGCAGGCACTACTCGGTCCGCAGGGCCTCTGCGTCGGACGAGCGGGCGAGGTAGCCAGTGGCCAGCACGAGACCGGCGGCGAACGCCGCCAGCACAGCCGCCGCGCCTCCCAGGACCACAGGCCAGTTGGTTTCGAGGATGAACGACGGCTCGATCCGCGCCCCTTCTTCCGTCGCATCGAGAAACGACAGCATCTGCCGGCTGATGCGAAGCCCGAGGTAGGAGCCCGCCACGATGCCTGTGAGCGCGACGAGCGAATACTCAACCATCAATAGCCGGAACACCTGTCCGCGAGACGTGCCCAGCATGCGCAGGACGGCGAACTCGACGCGCCGGCGCTGAACTGCTGCCCACAGCGAAACGAGCAGAGCCGCCGCCACAAGAAAGAGCACCGTGCCGAAGGCCACGAAGAGGATTCCACCACCGCCCGCCGCTATCAGCGGGTTCCGCTCGATCGACGCCAGAGTCGCTTCGCGGTCGAGCGTGTCGGCAAGGCCGTACTCGGTTGTCGCGAGGGTCGTCGTCAGCGCCTGACGATCCGCGCCCGGAGTAAGCGCGAACCACGCTTCATTGAGGACGGGGACGGCATCCGCTGCAGGAAGGTTGAGCCACGCGACGAGCTGGTCGCGGTTGAACACGAGCGCCGGGCCCCCCGCCGAGGCAAGTGTCGGGAAAAGCCGGAAGGAGTCTCGCACGACGATCGGGATCACGGCGCCGCCAATCTGGACGGCGGCGCTTCCGCCCGCTCGCACGCCCGTGGCGGCGCTGAAGGAAGCGCTGGCGAGGACCGGCAGCGGCACGTTCGGCCCGCGAAGGTACAGCCCGGCTGAGCTGGCGCGAGGGCCGGTGGCGGGCGTCATCATCGCGGACGACTTTCCGGAATGTGCCTGATCGGTTGTAAGCAAAAACTGGTCCTGTTTTGCGGCTCGTGTCGGGAGCGCCGCCCAGATCGTCGGAGCAGTCTCGAAGTCCTCGATGACAATAGAGCGGCCAGCGGAGTCCGTGGCGGAGATGTCGTCGAAGAAGATGGGTGCGGTTGTGGCATTCGACCGGTTCGCCGGTTCTGTCAGGATGAGGGCCATGAGCGTCAGCGGGGGCTCGAGGTGTTTGAGGGTCGGCCGGTTGATGGGCGCCCGCAACTCGCGCCACCCGGAGTCTTCGAGGACACCGAGCTCGATCAGCCCGTACTCCTCGCGGCTGTCTTTCAGGCGCGCCCAGAGGGTCACATTGTCGCGGACGTTGGGACTGCTGACCCAGGCGGAGATCGTCGCCGGGTCGGGGGGAAGCGCCTTTCCCAGCATCTCGCCGGGGCCGTCCAACTGATCGAGGAGCGCGTTGAGCGGACGGTCGGCGAAGTCATCCCGGAACCAGAGCATGTTTCCGGCAACCGACGGGTCGAGTCCGAGCACCTGAATCTGCCCGCCAGCCGAACCGGGGGTCGCCATCGTCCCGGTTGTTCGGAGGACGGAGGTTGCCGTCACGACCCCGGGAAGACCGTCGAGACGCTTATCGGCTTCGGGGCCGTACGCTCCCAGCCCGGATCGGTCTCGGCTCAAGGCCCGCAATTCGACTCCTGACTGATAGTTGGCACGGTCCCGGTGCGACCGGCCTGTCGTGCTGGAATAGCTGGCGGCAAATGTTCCGACGGCGACCGCCATCATGACGAGAAGCGTCAGGCGCGTGTATTGGCCGGGACTACGCGAGAGATGCCACAGGCCAGCGACCACACTCAGCCCCGCGGTCGCCGCCAGCAAGCGCATCGCCAGCCGCAGCACCAGGGGGTAGAACCGCAGGAGCAGTGCCGCCGAAGCGGCGATGATAAGCGCGGGCGAGGCGAGCAGCAGCGGATCGGAGGACACACCGCCGGTGGGCGATGGTGTGAACACCGAGCCCCGCTGGCGCAACTCCCAGAGCAACAGGCCAGCCACTGCCACCAGGCCGAGGTCGAGATAGTAGCGGTGGATCAGGCCGACCCCGGGTCGCGCCTCGCCGCGACGCTGGACGACGGTGCTCCGGCGGGCGATAACGGCTGCGGGCACCAATAGCGCCGCAATCGAGAGCGCGACCCCCGCCGCAGCCATGCCGAATGCGAGCGGGGGGATCGAGACTGGGAGAAGCGCGCCACCCGAAACCGCCTCGAACGGCGGCGTGAGCCCGAGCAGCGCCGTCGTCGATGCGGCGATGAGAGGGGAAACCAGCACCACGGGGATCCCGATCGTGGCGCCTTCCATCAGGTAGACACCAACGACCTGGCGGGCTGTGGCGCCGCGGCCCCGCAGGAGCGTGATCTCGTTGGCCTGGCGCTCAATGCTGATAGCCGACACCAGCCCCACGTAGAAGAGGGCGATACCCGCAATCTCCAGAAGGAGAACGGTCAGCGGGACCTGTTCGTACCGGGCAGACCGCCCGAAGCTCTGCAGCGTCGTCGACAGAGGGCTATAGGCGACGCCGCCGAGCGGTTCGAACTCTCTGTTGAGCGACTGCAGGTCGGTTCGGGCACGCTCGAAGTTGGTGCGCGTCAGGCGCTCGGGATTGGCGAAGATGGTCCAGGCGGCATCGGCGCGATAGCCCGGGAGCCGTGTGCCGAACACGCTGGCGAGTGCCGCCTCGTCGGCAAACATGGGGAGCACGGGGCCGGCTTCGGGAATGAGCCGGAAGGGGTCGAAGTAGGAACTCGCCGATAGCACCCAGAACACGTCGGATTCGTCCGCGGGCTCGATGATCCCGGCGAGCCGGGCCGGGATCTTGAACCCGAGGCCGGCTGACGGCGTACACGGCGGCGGTGGCGGGGCGTCGTCTCGTGGGAGGGCGCGCTCGCAAGTGTCGAAATCCTCGTTGAGGTCGAATACCTGGCCCACCTTTAGCGCTGCGACCTGGGCGGCCTGCGGACTCAGCGCCACCTCGATTGGATCCCGCGGCTCACCGGCTCGGGGCAATTCGCCCGAAACGACCCGCACGTGCGACCCGTAACCGGTGAGCGACTGCGGCTGGCCCAGCGGCGCGCGCGCCGGGGATGGTTCTCCCGAGGGTGAAACCGCGAACCTCCCGGCCCGTATGAACCGGGCCTGCGAATC
>Ga0172369_10004361_pt1 | contig 17976 bp, 19 predicted proteins | sample LakKiv25m_FD_114539 | JGI IMG/M metagenome (GOLD analysis project Ga0172369, IMG submission 114539) | Freshwater microbial communities from Kabuno Bay, South-Kivu, Congo - kab_022012_11.25m | ecosystem: Environmental > Aquatic > Freshwater > Lake | place: Democratic Republic of the Congo...
AAAACTCCGGGGTCTGGGGCGGAGCCCCAGGGGCTATTAACGTGGCAAATCTCTCGGAGCACAGGGTGCCGGGAGTAGCTTAAGTCCAAACCGGATTTGTCCAATTCACGCTGAACCAGTACATTGGAAGCCCTCAACCAGTCCGTAAGAGCCACCGAGGATCTTCTCCCCGCGAGAAACCAGTTTCTTCAATTTCTGAGTCATTGTTCGAAACCTCCGTATCAATTCGTTGGTGCGCCGGTCTTTGAGTAGTAATTGCCCGGCTCTTATCAACTATTCTTCAAGAAACTGGACTATTTCTTCTTTCGAGGGCTGTAAGCAGCAACCCTTATAATCTCCATTCCCTTTCTGACGAGATTTTCCGGGTCCTCTTCACAAGACACACATAAGTCCTCAAACTGATGCAGCCTGAACGAGTAACACTGCAACCCTGCTCGTGTAAGCATCTGGAAGACTTTCACATATTCATAGTCACCTGAGGCGACCATCTTTTTTCCTTCGGCGAGAGCATGTCGTAGAACTCGTTTACACGTACTCTCATCAGGGAAAGGATACTCCGGCTCCATGTCCGGAAACCCCTCTGGAAGTCCACTCTGGAGCCGATAGAAAAGACCCTCGAATGCCTGGACGGATTCGTCCGGCTTGCCAGAGGACGAGATGGCTTGTTGAAAGTAAGCGTGGAATTCTTTGTGGTGAGCCACGGCGGACAAGGCGAGCGCTACCCAGATTGGGGGAACTCCAGGTCGTTTTTTCTCGCTGGCTTCAGCGCACTTTTTCAGGACGAATTTTATTAATAATCCCGATTCAGCAGGGGGGCTGGGACGGGGTACACGAATCGTAATCCTCATTCTTGGATCTCCTTATCAATTGGTGTGGTGCCGTTCCTGAGCATGTAGTGTTCAAAACAAGTTGTACCAATGTCGCGCCCGAAAATTGCTGCCTTGACGACCTCCAACCCCTGTTCGAGCTTCTTTTCCGTGGAGAATTCCGAAAATCGGCATCTTTCTTCGAATGCTTGAATATATTCGTCGGAACTCAGTCCGAGCCAGGAGACCAGTTCCCAGACCGAATAGAATCTGAAGTCCTTCTCTCTGCTCATCTTCCTGCCTTCTCTCCACGACCAAAATAGAAATTTTCTAGCAGTCCTTGGACTCAGGGGTCGGCGTTCGACCTTTTTCTCCGGGTAATCAGTTGTTTCTGCCGTTTCCAGTCGGTCTAATTCCAGCATGAAGAAGTCTATGGATATGGTTAGCGATTCTTCCACCGTGTATGAGTTGGAGGAAATCAAGATTTCGAAGGCATTTGCCAGTTCTTTATTCTGGTGCAGAGCGACCAGACCAAGACCTTTCCAGACCGGATCAAATCTCGGTTCATCCATTCCCAGCATTTCCGAGTACCGGGCGAGTAGGAACTTCAAGAGCAGCGTGTCTTCGATGTAGCAGCCGGGCCTATCATGATCTGGGGTCATCTGGATACTCCTTATTCAATTAGGGTTTGAGTCCGCTCAGAGTAAGGACTCGCGGTTTACGGCAGCCCAGGTATCCGTTTCTTTTGAAATATGCGATGCAGTTCCTCCTTTTCGGCGAGGAAACTATCTATTGGAAGACCCAACCTTTGAGCGGATTCAATTTCCTGCCGCTCAATAAGGCCATCAAGGTCATGATCGAATTCGACTTTCTGAGAGAAATTCACGTGATAGTAGTCGCTCATGGAATCAGAATCATCGAAATTATAGGCCTGAACAATTTCTTTGACCCTTTTAAAGAGGGCCTCACCTTCGCTCGTGTACGGTGCCGGGGCATTACTTCTCGCGTCATGCCACCCAGGATTCTCTACTCTGAACCTCACCCAGTCGGGGTTTACAACCTGCAAATCGGTATGCTTGATTGTTACGTCTAAAGACCGTCCCATCGAAAACCGTTGGATACGAACACTGAACCTGCAACCTGGGTATTCTCCTTTGAGGTCTTTCCGAACCCGCTTGGCAATCTCAACTACATCGAGGTCGGGGTCGTATTTAGAGCCTACGAACTTGTACGGGTACCGTTTTTTCACTGAGAGGGTCGGAGTTTTCTGTCGGAGAGATCTGAGACTTCCCATAATGATTATCCTTTCTTGAATAGAGTTTTGGTTCCTTCTTCTCAAATCGAGTTTCAGTGCGCATGCGCCGGAGCAGCCTTTGTCTCGAACTGAGCGAAAATTTTGTCCACAGATCGCTGCCTCTGCTCACTCACCCAAACGAAAATTTGTTCGCGGTATGTCACCATGAATGCCAGGTCAGGAACGTCTGGTATTGGAACTCTTGCTCCGAGATACGAAATTTTCATGAACTCCCATTGGCGGACAATTTGGTAGATCTTGTCTTTGGTCCTAGGGACGGTTTCGTCGTAGAAGCATCTGTTGCCCAGATAAGACCGCTTGCTGAGACGCTTATCTAACCAGTCGTCGAGAAAAGCAGCGAGAGTCGGAGAGAGAGTCAGGTCTGCTTCCACTCCTTTTTCCAGGCAAGCCGAAGAGAATGCGTCTATGAACCATTGATGCTGCAGAGTTATTGGCTTGTCTTCACCTGAGCTTTCTTCGTTGAGATTGAAATCTGGAGAAGACTCGTCAGGGGAGTCCTGATTCCCATGTGAGAGTTCGAAGAGATTGTTGGCTGGATCCTGAGTTTCTCCTTCTCCCAGGTCTTCCTGTACCTGTACCCCCTGTACGTCGTAGCTCTGCTCCGCCTTGGTACATAGTACAGTTCGTTCATTTTCTAAACGTAAGGCTTTACGTTCATTTTTCAAACGTAAGGAAGGGTCCTCAACTGGCTTTTCAGGAATTCCCTTACGTTTAAAAAACGAATCACTCTTACGTTCATTTTTTAAACGGAGAAATGAACTTTCATTGGACTCCTCATCCTCATCCTCATCCTCGTCCTTGCCCCTGAAACGGTGTCCCATACATATGCCGGGAAGAGGCTGATCTTGAGGCTTGTAGTCCCCGTTAGGGTAATATCTCCACCGACCACTGACCTTGAAGACTCCACAGTTGAGATAGGAACCCGTCTTCTTTACGTCCAAGAATCCCTTCTCAACCAGATCCTTCCTGAGGGCAGTCCTTGTGGTACTGCTCTTGATGCCAAGAGCGATCAGGGCATTGGTGGGCAGGTAAATCGTGTCATTCTTGAGGTTTTTCCTTTTGCCGGGTCTTCGCGTCTTCTCCCACGAGACCTGACTCAGCCCGAACTGAAGAGCTAACTGAGCCGAGCCGGTAAGGCTCCGGTAGGCTTTGCTGAAGAGCATCTCTATGGGTAATACGCTCCAGCCTGGTCTTCTCTTGACATCAATGCGGAACCGCTCTTCCCATTTCTCAACGCTCGTTTCATTTCCAGGTTGCATAACCATTTTCTCCAGGGTGGGGATCATGGAGAAATCATAGGGAGGGAGCCGGACAGGAGAGTATCACGTTGTAGATAAGTTGCGTTTAGCGTCTTTCATACATATACTATTGTCGAACTCCATCATCTATTTTCTCCAGGAACCCGGACGGCCCATCCGGGTTTTTACTTTTTTGATCTACGCTTCCAATTCTATGAAGTCGTCATCCGAAGCCGCCTTCAGTTGGAGTCCGGCTGCGATAACGGCTCGGACTACCCTCGACAGCGGCTTCCTCTCTTTCTGCGATAAGAAGTCAAGTTCGGAGCGGACATTATCGGTGACCCTGATGGTAATTGAGCGTGTGAATTCCGGTATAGCCATTGACTACCTCCTGTATGGTGGATGCTGGAAGAAAGACATTTTTCGGAGAGGAATTGCAAAGACAGGGTTGTCTGGCAGGTTCCTACTGAGTTACTTTCAACAATTCTCGAATCTTCCAACGTCTCTTCGGTACATGATCTAAAGCGGTCAGTCCTTTCTTGTCCCTCAGTGTCCGATCAACCCCTGCTTTTAACAGAGCTTCGATACCATCGCTGTTACCCGTCTGCGCCGCATGCATTAATGCAGTTCGTCCTTCATGGTCTCTCTTTTCAGGCTTCGCTCCTGCCCTCAGCAGAAGTTCAACGCTCTCTTGACATCCGACCTCCGCCGCGTGCATGAGAGGGGTCACACCAAAATCATCGGCAGCATTGACCTCAGATCCACAATCCAGCAGCATCTTACCGATTCGCAGACAAATTCTGGGTTTGTGCTGCCATGAACCCTGCACTGCCGCCATTAGAGCCGTTTCACCTGTATCGGTTGTGCAATGAACATCCACGCCTTTTTGCAGCAGACATCTTACGATTCTAATGTTGCTGTCCTGGCATGCTGCAATGAGAGGAGTCACCCACTCCGTGTTCGATAAGGCATTGAGATCGTCCACCTGTTCGACCAGTCTTAGAACATCGTTATAATCGGCACCGTCAATGGCATCGACCAACTGATTCATTAAGGTCTGTTGAGTTATTGGAATCTCCTGACGCTTTGTTCGAGGAAATAATATTAGGCTACCCATGATAGCACCTCCTGTGGATTGTTATTGAAAGACACCTTGTGAGACATATTTGTTAGATGAGAATATAAGGCAACTTATTTTGTATGCAACTTGTCGCGAGTAGAAATATGCAAAAAACCCTTTTGAAATAAGGTGACTATTTTTTTCGGGGTCGTGTTTTTTCAGGAACTGGCACGAACGGGAGAGAGAGATATTCACCGGATATGTCCCTCCGTCCCTTCCCGGTAACGACACGATGCCCTCTCCGCTCCGCTCCTAAAGCGCGATCGTAGCTATGAGCCAACCAGGCGCGATTTGCGGGGTCTCTTTCTTTACCCTTACCAAAGTATTCGTTTGCTGAGAAATCGTCTCTGGCGTCGTCTCAGAGAGCCGGGTGTCAGGTATGAAGCATCCGTGAGGAGGTGTGATTCATCGAGGTGGATTGGCTTTGATATAGGGGACTGTGCCGGTGAGAGTCTGCGGGTTGCAGACGAAGGAAACGAACTGACGGGTATGTCATGGATCGAGAAGTGTGGTATCTCCGACAACCCCGCCGGAATGAACCGGAGGCGTTACTCTCGCGACTCCCCTTGGGAGGTTCAGGCTTCGTGAGAGCCGTCTTCTTTTTCACAAAGCTGTCGAGGATACCTGGTGGCAATGCACGTTTCGCAGCTCAGGGTGGTTACTGAGTGATGTTGGCTCGGGACCCTTTTGAGGGTCTGCCTGAACGCCGGGTTCCATCATTGCTTTCCTGCGGCTCATCGCCTCCCTTTTCGTGACCGGTAGCAGGGATTCCTCCAGTCATCGAGGGCCCGATCCATCACATTCTATCTCGATGTGCCGCGAGCCCTCGGACATAGCCCGCAGCAGCCGACCAAAAGCTTCTTTCAGGCCCGCATCCGACAGTTCGTACTTTTTCACGAGTTCCGCATCCGAGATACCATTACTGAGTTCTTTCTCGCTCTGTTCTGCCGACATGCTCCGCATCATTGAACCAAGGCCCCATGAACTTCCCTCGCAGGACCATGACGGGAAGGTCGTGACTGACTCGGCTGATCGGCGACAACTATAATCCCGCCTTAAGAACCACAAGAAATAACAGCAGTCCTCCGCAGAGTAGTACTATATAGGGCAGAAAAACCGCCAGAGCGGCTTTCCCGGTGGTTACGCCGTGGACTTCCCTTAGACCTATAATCACAAGGTATGTGGCCCAAATGGCACAAGCGATTGACCCTAATATGGGCACAAAGTTGCAGAGTTGGGCAGAGGAGCTGTAGCAGAAGACTCTGAAGGTAGCCTCGAAGCCCTTATGCGCACCTTCGGCCACAAGCAAAAGGCAAACATGGATCAACAGAGCGGCCAATGCCAAACCCAAAGCAGCAACCAGGGGCGAAAAGACAATCATCGTAAGCGCTATAACTTTGCCGCCTGAGGTTCCTGATAGACCCATCCCGAAGACAACCGACCATACTTGAGAAAACATTATACCGATGCTTCCTAATATTACGCCGAAAATCAAAGGCTTTTGATATCCGCCGTGGGATGGGAGCCCGGCAAAGAAGGACTTGGTTGAGAACAGGCCATTGTTGATTGTTTGAACGAATGCCTGCGGCCAGCCCAGGGTTCCACCGTCTTCCCACGGGGAATACTTGGGTCCCTCTTCGTGCTCTACCAGCCTGCCTCCACAGGAACTACAAAACTGTTGCCCCGGCGCGGAGGCGACCTCACGACGGCATCGTGGGCAGTAAACCTTACCATGATCCCCGGATTGAGGAGGCGGGCTTCCTCCGGCTGGTCCCTTCTTTCCCGGCCCAGCCGCTGGAGGTACTTTGACGGTTTCTCCAAAGAGAGAGGCTCTCGCCGTAAGCTCGGCCTCCGTGAGCAGCCCTTCATCCACAAGTTTCCGCAACTCCCCCTGGAGTTCCCCTGGAGATATCTGGAATCTACTCATCAGTTGGTCGTCTGACAGCCCGCCCCTAACGCCCTCCAGCACCTCTCGGGCCGAGGGATTCCCTCTTTCGCTCATTGTCAGCCCCTTTCTGTTGTTTTCGTTTCTCTTTCATTGTTTCCAGCAAGAGGTCCGATATGCCCAGGTGACGCGCCTCCATCGCGATGCTCAGAGCGCTTTTCCCCTCTTTGTCCCTCGCCTCGACATCCGCCCCTTTGTCTACGAGTAGTTCGACGATTCCCTGGTGTCCGGATTTGGAAGCCGCCATCAAGGCTGTTCGACCGGCCTTTGTACTGGCGTTAAGATTTGCGCCTTTCTCCAAAAAAGCTTTAACCAGGTTGACTTGACCCTTGTCGCAAGCCACCATGAGCGGCGACCTCCCATCCTGATCCTGAAGATTGACGTCAGCCCGTCTTTCCAAGAGCAGATCAGTTACGTTCCCGCGGCCCACATCCAAAGCTGTCAAAAGAACAGTCCTCCCCAACCTGTCCTTGGTGTTGACGTCGGCACCCTTGGCCAGCAGCAGATCAATCAAGTCTCGGTGACCACCTTCAGTCGCCAAGTGGAGGGAAGTCCTGCCTCTCATGTCCGCGGCGTTTACGTTGGCCCCTTTTTCGATAAGAAATGTGACAAAATCCAGATCCAGTTTGCTGCAAGCCTTCATCAAGAGGGGCTCTCTGTCCGGCGCGACAACATTCGGATCCGTGCAACTCGCCAACACCGTCTTGAGAAAGCCGATCTGCCCGTCATCGAAGAGTTTGAAGACGCAGGAGTTTATTTCCTTGCTCTTGGAATCAACTCGGAACCCTGCATTGAGCAACAGCTGCGCCAGATCCAGATGTGTGGCGGAAACCGCGTTCCCGAAGGCAGTCCTGCCCTGTTGGTCCGCAACATTCACATCGATCTTCTTCTCAAGAAGACCCTTAACCATTTCCGCGTTGCCCTTGCGGCACGCCACCATGAGCACCGTCTCGCCGTCCTTGGCCTTGTAGTTGCAGTCAGCGCCCCTGTCGAAGAGGAGTTTGGCGACGGCATCATGTCCTTGTCCCACAGCGATCATTAGAGGGGTCCAACCATACTGGTCTTCAGGCACGTTTATATCTGCGCCCTTGTCCAACAAGGCCCCTACCATGTTGGTAAGCCCTAGATACGCCGCCGAGCACAGCACCGTTTCTCCCCCTGCATTCTTGGCATCAAGATCGATCCCCTGGCGGGCGAGAAGGTCAAGCACCTCCGGCTTTCCACAAATGACCGCACTGTAAACAATTCGATTCTGAGCCCTCATATCAAGAGTGGGTCCTTTTGCGCATAGTAATTCCATCGCCCGCGTGTCCCCTTCACAGGCAGCCATAGGAGGTAGTGTCTTGCCGTCCTTACCAGCCAAGGCAGGGTTTGCCCCTTTGGTGAGGAGCATGTCTAGCGTGTCGTAATCCTTATTCAGATAAGCCAATATCAACGACGTCCTGCCACCCTCCCGGTCCGTTGCATCAACATCAGCGCCATTATCCAGCAGGACCTTCGCCGCATCCTTGTGCCCGTTCCGCGTAGCCAATATGAGCGCCGGATCGCCCTTGTCTTCTCTGTAGTTCACATCCGTCTTCTTGGACAGGACCGCCTTCAAGGTTTTCACATCCCCATTGGTTGCCGCGGCCAACATCCGTTCCCGTCTCAGGACGGCTCCGGGCTTGCCGCCTTTGGATGTCAACAGAGATTCGAGTTTGGATATTCCCCGACCGAAACCCACGTCAACGGCTGTGTAGCCCTTGGCATTTTCCACATTGATTTCAGCTCCTGCCTGCAGCAACATACCGACAGACTCTACGTCACCGGCGGAGGCCGCCATGATCAAGGGGGTGTCACCGGCAGCGTTGATGAGGTTGACACTGACTCCCTGTTGAAGTAGCAAGGCCACCACATCACGATGTCCTTGAGCAGCCGCAAACATGAGCGCAGAGTTGCCTTCACGATCCTTCGCGTTGAGCTGAGATCCTTTCTCCATAAGGAGTCTCACGAGACTTGCGTCGCCTTTGGACGCCATTGCCATGAGTGGCGTGATACCGTCCTGATAAGAGACCCTCACGTTGGCTCCGTTGTTAATTAGTAGCCGCATCACTGCTCTGTGGTCCCCGGCCGCGGCCTCAAGCAAAGCAGACTTTTCGCCCACGGTTTTCGGGAGAGGCAGGACGATCCTATTGAACATATATCCGAGCCACTTTTTGAATCCTTGCCGCCATGCTTCGGCGGTACGGTTCCTCTCGGCTTGGGTGCCCAAATTGGGATCCGCCCCGTAGTCGAGCAGTACTTTCACGACCGGCGTGTGACCGGCTGCAGAGGCAAGAGATAGCACCGAGGACCCATCCGAGCTTGCGCAGTTCGGGTCCGTTCCGTCAGCCAGCAGGACTGCCGCCTTGTCTAGCTCGCCGGATGTGCATGCTTTTATTAGTGTCTCCTGCTTTGCCTTGACGTCCATGTAATGCCGCACCCCATACACGCCGCCAGCGATGACAATCAGCGCTATGGGCAAAACTGCCGCCAAGACCTTATATTTCCGTGGAATCCTTCGTGGAATCCTGGGTCGGTCAACGACCGGCGGACCGGATTTGACGGGAGGTTGAAGCGCGGATATCTCGGATGGGTTCAATAAGCCTGCAAAGAGCATTTTGGTCAGAATTCTCTGAAGTGTCTCAGCATGAAAACCGTATTTTTCAATGAGTTGCCGGAAATCAGCCCCCGACTTAATGTCAGCCAAGATTTGGGATACGGGAACCTGATCCCCCTCTTTGGGCTGCTCAGGTTGCTCATTTGTCGAGCCTCTGACCGCTTTTTCTACAGCTGTCCCGTTGGCTTTTTTCTTGAGGAATTTCTCCACGATGATGCCGCACTGAGGACAGACCTTGAACTCATAACTCTGAGGAAGATTGCAGGCAGGACATCTGAAGACGGTTTGGGTGGAAGTGGATGTAGGATGAACCGGCTTGGCTTCATCGTCGTGAACAATGACCGTCCCGACGTCCCGGGCAGAGCGACGATCCAGGTCTGCTTGAGTGAAGACCTTTGCAGTGATGAGTTTCTGGAATAGGCTCTGTAAGCCTTTGTCAGAGATACCATACTTCTTCATTAAGAATTCATCGGCAGCTCCGGCACGAATGTCCATCACGACTTCTTTTGCCGACAGTTTTTTCTTTTCCTCAGCCAACTCGGAACCCTCCCCCCAAAAAGTGTGAAGGTTATGGACGACAAAGTCTTATTTTGCCTTGTACAGTAGCTTTCCCGTCGGCAACCGAGCCTCGGTCGTGCCGTTCCTCGTCTTGGACTTCGTAACCAGTTTTCCCGACGCATCGCGGGTCTCGGTCATATTCCCTCTCGTGTAGGTCTTGTAGAGCAGTTTCCCGGACGAATCCCTGATTTCACCTTTGACGGTCTTGTCACCGGCAAACACCAAGAAAGGGAAACAGAGCAGAAGAAGTACCGCCACGGCTGTTTTCATTGGCTTTTCTCCCCTGATCTGGGTCATTCCGAATCACCCCTTTTTGAAGCCTGGAGCCTCCCCACATTTTCCCATGCACGTGTGTCAGATAAGGACAAAGTGCCGAAATTTTTTTCTCAAGAATCGCTGCCCGCCTCGGAAGCCTTGTCTATGACATCCTCCGGCTGCCCCAGGAAGACCCACAGCAACACCTCGATAAGCCCACTCAGAGTTCCGCCCCCTGTGCCGTCAGGATCAGCCTTAGCCCTCTCCAACGCCCTGTCTCTTATCTCTGCGCGAACAGAGATTCCCGTATTGACCCTGGGACCTTTGAATCGCGGACGCCTCGGCAGACTCGTAAAATCCACCCTGTGAGCCTTATATTCTTCGATCATACGCCGCAGGGTATCGAGGTCTTCTTCGCCGAGAGGAGATTTTTGAGCGCCTTTTTGAGTTTCGCAGGGGCTGTCAGGGTCGGTATTCTGGAGAGGTTCAGGAGAATCTTCGGGCGAGCACAGGGTACCGGCAGCACAATCGAGGGGCGATCCTTCGTTTTCAGCCGTCGCTTGACAGGGCTGGCTTTCTGCTGACACCCGGGACACCCTCCTGGATTTTGCGTGGTACCAATTTACCACCTCAGTCCCCGGGGTGTCAAGCAGAAAGTGGTATCTTGTTACCCGGGCGGGGTATTTTGTTCGGGTGGACCCGGATGCTCCACGACGTCATCCGGACTGCCGAGGTAAATCCACATCAGCCATTCCACAAGCTGGGATAAGTTCCCGCCGGTTTTCAGCCGTTCCTGCTTGGCTTTTGCTACTGCTCGGTCGAGAATCGCTTCACTGACCCGAATCCCCGTATTCCTCGTCTTTCCGAGGAAGACGGGTCTCCTTACCGATGCTTCCATAGCGGCGGCTTCTCTGCTTTTCCACCACTCGATCATTTCTTTGAGAGTGTCTGTCTCTTCCAGAAGCCATTGTGGTAAAGATGTGGTATCAGGCGCTTCGGGTTTGGTAGGCTCTTTTTTCGATTTCATTGTCTCTCCTCCGTCCAGCTTTGATTTAGAGGCAGAGCCTCTTCCCCAATAACCGACGGAAGGTGGGGTGGGGTCCAGAGGACTATTACTTTGTGGTAATAACCTACCATTCCGTAGTAGTCAAGAAATTAGTGGTATGGGATTACCCTCGGATGGTATGTGTGCAATGAATTCAGATGAAGGCACACGTAGAGGCACCATCTCGCACTTCGCTGCGAGTCATGACAGGATTAGGAGAATTACTTTGTTTCGTGTTACGAGGCGTTCCGTGTCAGCTTAGAAATTTCTTGCCGAATCAAGTCCGTGTCTGGCCTGTAAAAATTGAAGCGTTGGTAGAAAGTCTTTGTTATCGTCTCAACTATTTCCACCAGGTTTGTCGAAATCTCTTTGACCGACACCGTGAATTGTGAAGAGACTGACGGTTGATGACAGACTCTCTGAGTCAGAGCTAGCGTTCGTTCCAGTCTCGGATGGTTCCGCGAAGAAAGAGTCCTGTCGGCAAGGCCTTCCCACACAAAATGAAAAGATACGGAAGCCGACTCGTCCTCTAAAGCTCCTGCAAGGCGTTGAGAATGCAATAAAATTTCCCCTACCTCACAGATAGGTGTTTCAACCCAGAGGACGGTTCCCGGAGGAATCTTATCGGATTCACAGTCCTCTTGATACCCTCGCAGAAGGAAGAGTGATCCTTCAGGAGAAGCCCACCAGAAATGAGAATAAACCGCATCCAGGTCGGGGGCTTTTCCCATCCAACATTCGAGAAAATCATTATAGGAATTGGTAGTTAGTTCGCCCAGTGTGCCGTCAGTCACAGCCCAAACTGCGTAGCCGTTTGATCCGATTCGATGGTTCTCCGTTTGTCTCAGCACAGATCTCAACTCGCCTGGCTCTATTGGGCTGAGATTTCCTGTGAGGTGGTAGGCTGCGATCCAGTATCCGTGTTCGTATCTGAAAGGCCGCTCGTCGGCGAGATCCTTCGCAACGAGTTCGTCCCATCGGGTTTTGCCCTCCTTAACCCAATTTGCAAGCCTGTTTTCTGTTCGCTGCGAGGTAGAGACGTCATTGCCACCAAGTTGAGGCAGGCGATGCACCTCCATACCGGCTCTCTCCTCCGCTGAAGCTTTCCATTCTCGCAACAGCTCGACCGGGTAGGTCGCTTCATCCTTATCCACGAGACGACCGCAATATTCACAAAGCCAGATGCCATTATCATAGGACTTGCGCTGTTCTGCAGATAGTGAGGGATCGTAACGAGCGCCTCCGGGCGAGGCCGCTGTAACGTGCGAGGCTACGCCCATGTTGATGGCTGCAGGAGTAGAAAGGCTCGGACCGCTGGTGGGTTTTTGGCAATCGGGTCTTGAGCATCGGTATCCTACCCGTTTTGCCAACTGCGTCTTGACGCTCTCAGGAAAATCGTCACGCATGAAATTCACCGTCTCTTTTTATCGTCCAGATTCATTCACCGCCTGCTTCAACACCGGCGAATAGCTCCATGTCACTGCCTTACGGGCATCGAGGATCATTTCCTCGCCGGTCTTCGGGTTCCTGCCGCGGCGGGCGTGTTTTGACTTGACGTTCCATTTTCCGAAGCCAGAGATCATCACATCTTCTCCGGCGATGAGTCTTTTCTTCATGATTTCCAGAAGTTTTTCGAAGACTTCGGTTGCCTCATTTTTCATGAAACTGCAGTCGTTAGCGATTTTCTGGGCTATGTCCGCTTTGGTCAGGGTCATAAATTCCTCCCGCCCGATTGTGTCGAGATGATCTCCGTGAAGGAGGGCTGTCCCCGTGGGACTGCTTTCACTTTTCGTCAGTATCGGTATGAACCGGCCTTATCAGCTTCCTTCCTCAGGATTTCTGCGAAGCGATCAAATGCAAAGTCGAGAATGGCACTGCCATCATTAAATGTTTTGTCCCGACTCTCCCAATAGACATTGAACTCACGATCAAATTTAGGAACCAACCTAAGAAGATCGAAAGTCGCTTCCCAGGAATGTTGTTCGTTCAAGCGGGCAATATCTATGGCTAACTCACAGCCCCGCAATGAATTTGAAAGCTCATGTCGGAAGAAGAAACGCAGCGAGAGGCGTGGAGGCTTTGTCGTTGATTCCGAATACGGGAGGAAAGGCCCCAATATAAAGAGCGAATCGGGCAAGGTCTTGCTCGGATCCTTTACGAACTCCATCTTTAGAAAATCCGATTCTCGATTCAGTTGCTCAACTCGTGACTTTGCATCCGCGATCATACTGCGTGCCGCCGCAGAGACTTGCTGAACTCCTTCAACGGAATCGAAGCGAGCTTGCGCCTTCATTTTATGAGTAATGTCCTTGTCCAATACGGAATATTTCGCTTTCCATGCCTCTGTTTCAATGCTCTTGTATCTATCTATGAGGTCCACGGCTTTCTTGATCTCATGCACCACACCCTCAATGCCTCGGTCCGTAGATACGGCTACACGATTCGCCAGAATTGGAGAGTATTTCTTTACGTCCTCTACGGTAATGTCCTTCCAGACGGGAAGAATCACTTTACGCTCTATTGTCTCAAGGCTGAACAGTCCATCCAACTCTTCCTGGGTCCAGCGTTTGCCAAAGAAATGATGGCTTAGAACCACCACTCCGTAATCACATTGACGTAAGCCTTGATCTATTTTTTCCCGCAACTTGTCCCCGACGGTGAGTTCATACTCGTCATACCAGACTTGAAATTCAGTTTTGAGTCTCTCCGCAAGCGGACGGACAAAATCGGCTTTGTCTTCTGAGGCGTGGCTAATAAAGAGTTTGATCATAGATTCATGGCTCCCGCACTGCACAATTGATTACGCTCCGAGATGTCACCTGTATGCCGGACACCCTCTGGTGTCAAGATCTCCTTTTTGAGCTGGAGTATCGCTGAGCCTCTCAATCATTATTCAGTAAGTTTAAGATGTTACTACTGTCATACTCAATCCCTCCGCCCAAGAAAAATGAACTCCTCAATCCTCTGGGATTTCTTCCTCCAAAGACTGAATGAGGTCCTGCTCCGTGAGGACTACCTGTTTGAGCGGACCTCTCTTGGACGCGGAGGGTTTATCCGAGATGTCAATTGTAATCATGAACAGCGTTTGCCCGCTGACCGAAAAAATCCCGAATTGCGGATCATCGTGTTGGGACGCAAAGCACAACTGGTTATCCCCAACGTTGAAAATCGCCAGACAGCCGAAGGGCTGATTGTACGTGGCGGTGTACGTATATATCTGATGAAAACCCGCTTTAATGTTGGAAGGACTACCGCTGAAGACTTTGGCGTCCACCAGCAGTCTTTCATCTCCAACCTGTTCCGAAATCAAATCAATTTCTCCGGTAGCCGACTTCGGCTCTATGTGAAAATCCAGGCCCTGCGAGTACAGGAATTCATACAGGTCGGAGGCGAGGACTTTTTCTCCCCTCCGGGTCCCGGCATCCTTATACCGCTTTAACAGGGACTCTCGCCTGAACCATTCGCTCACGTGCTTATAGCGGACAAGGAGATAGAGCAACAGGTTCCGGCTGTCGAGTTGCTCGTCGAGATATTCGTACAAAGGCATCACGAACATCTCGGTAAAGATTTCGGCGAAATTGTCCGAGCGGCCATCCATAGCGTACCTTTTGCCTATGAGGATTTCCTTTTGATTCATGACATGACCAACTTCCGCTGCAACACAGGCTCTCAGGACAAAAATGCAAGCGGCAGCATGATCTTTTTCGTTTTTGAAGTTGACACACTCATCCCGCGGCAAACTGCCGTCTATAAGCCCCTGCACGTCCTCCATGATCGCCGTCTTTTCTTGCTCAAGTAACCTCATAATTGAGCTGAATATTTCCGACGAGTTCAAGAAACCCCAAAACTGGACCAACTGCCAGTGATAGCCTTGCCAGGTCGCGCTTTTTAATCTTCGGACCCTGTTTTGCAGCCTGTATCTGAGCGTCTGTAAGAGTTTGGAATCCATGAGACTATCTCCCGAAGTTTTTGATTACCTCTTCCAAGCCCTGAAGGGCTTTGTTGATCTTCTTCCGGGCTTGTTGGGTCTCTCCCATGTGGTCTATTGGGCGGATCGTGGTCTTGCAACCACGACAGATAACCGGCGTCTCAAGGGCGATGTCCTTTATCAAGAAGGGGTTGTAGAAGCCACACCTTGGACACTCTGACTCAATCTCGAAATCGTCCAAAGAAATCATGGGACGGTCTCCTCTTGGGCGATTCGCGAAACTGCCAAATCGTATCTCTCCTTCGAGATTTCTGCGCCTATGAACCGTCTTCCCTTTCGCTTGGCTGCCACAGCGACCGTTCCTGTGCCGGTGAACGGATCCACAACCATCTCACCGGGATGTGTCAACGTCTCAATCAGATACTCCGCCTCCTTGCAGCCTTGTTGGAGTTCGGATTCCCTCTTAGTGGCGGGATAATTGTCTCCTTCGATCAGATCATGGAGCCAGTATTGGGAGGGTCCGGGATCGTATGCGCCCTTGGAGAATAGGAGTAGTAATTTCAGGGAATTCTTGATTCTCAGAGGGAAAACGTTATTCGGGTAGGAATATCGGACGCCCGCAACCCATACATACGTGAGATGCGCTTCCAGAGACTTCAAGACCTCAGTAAGATAGGTCTGCCCTGAATATGCTACGAGCAGGCTCCCCGGCTTCAGGACACTTGAGGCAAACCAAGCGAGGTCTCCCCATAAGGAAAGGTGTTCACGCCCATACATCGGATCGGTCAGCATCAGGCCCACAGAATCCGTAGGGACGACTTCTTCATTCAACACTTCTCTGAAATCGCCGTGGAGGACTCGGATTCTGTCATCCGGTTGGATCTTCTCTGCTTCTTCGGCAGCCGCTTTTCTTCGTTCCTGACGTTCACGTTCCCTCTGAAGATACCCTGCCAAGGAGAGGAACTCCTTTGAGGTCAATTCCTCGCCCTTTCCTTTGATTTCCTCAACACGCTCGTCAAAATCCTTCTCTGGGATCGAGGCTATGGATTGCCATCGGGATGATTGATTCCTGGTGATGCCGAGGTCAGCGAGCTTCGGAGTCCTACCCGTACCATCGTGGGACAGGTAGGATTCATGTTCAGCCTGACCACCCGGATTCTTCTCCATATCCAGGAGAATGTCCCCTGCCCGACGCTCGGCTCTGATCTTAATTTCAGCGCATCTATTCTGCATCTCAAGAGAGAGTTTCTGCTGGCGAGCGTACTGACGAAGGGCTTCGGCTTGGTCTCGGATCTTCTTCACTTCGTCTATGGACGCGGCGAGTTCGAGTTCACGCTTCGCTCGGTCAAAGTGGGTGAGGGCATCTGCCTCTTCGGACTGGGGAAAAGGAATCAGGTTGGTTTCGGCGTGGTCTGTCATATCTTGTCCTCAGAGCTTCGCAATACTTTCCATAGAAAGTACGAGGGGTTTTCTTTTACATTTCTCCTGTAGTTTTCATAAGTTCTGAATCCCTGAGCTGTAGCCATGATCGCTCCGATTAGCGACCATCCCCCGGATTGTACCGCACCAGCCAAGCCAGCCATAAAGACCACAGCCTCTGCCAATGCGCTCTTTTTCAAACTCTTTATTTTCGATTTTACTCGCGGAAGTTGGACCTCTGATATCTCATGGATGGCATGTTCCGCTTTCTTTCGAATGGACTCTGGATCCTTTTCCAGACGTAAGTCTCTAAGTTTACTTTCCAATTCCAAGCGGAAATTATCAAAAGCTTCACCATCATTCGTCCTGACTCGCATTAGGGTTGCCAAATCCACTTTGTCGAGGAAAGGTAGTTCCAGGTTAAGGACCGCCGTTGCCGTATGGGCATTTAGGTCTTCAGATATTGGGAAGGTTTTCCCTAAGAGGTCGAATGCAAAAGAAGATCTGCATAGGTATGAGGCTCCGAATGACGTTCCCAACGTGACTTCAGTGGTCATGCGAGTGTATAATCTCAGAGCAGTCTGGTTGATGGACTGAAAAACCCACGTATTGAACTCCTCCAGGTCTGGCGGGTCATCCGGCAGAATCATTTCCAATGTGGCTATCCGGGTTTCTTTGTCTACAGAGTCAACCCTTGGACGGAAGAGATGGAATACCTGGCTGTCTTCTTCATCATGCCCCATAAAATGTACTGCAATTCCGCGACATACGAAAAGATCAGGATTTTCTATCCATCCGTCCCCATATCTTGTCAAAGATCTGACAATCGCTTTCTCGTGGAAGTATTCCAACAATTCCCGCGACAAATGGTCGGCAAATTGATTCTCCGAGTAGTGAACAGGAATCTGTTGCGGCGGCTCGAATGCTAAGCTAATAGGTACGATTTTCACATAGTTAGCAGCGACGGCGGGGATGAGTTCTTTGAGATATGTAACGGCGGAGGTCAGCCGATTTCTGTCAATGGTCGTCTTGCTCATTTTTAAGTATTCTCGCATGTGTTCGGTGAAATCACTTGGGACATTGGTCATAGGAAAAAGGGGATCTGGAATTACAAATTGATGGACATAAAAAGCCGCTTGCTTGAGCTGATCCAGACTTGTCTGCTGCGATCCTGAGAAGATTTTTGTGCTTGATTCTGATTCTCTGGCTTCTGCCTCCATAGCCTGTAGCGACGAGAGTACGAATTCACGATAGTCTTGTACGGACTTTGCCAACTGTCGTTCATCAAGGCTCCTGAATCCATCCGAAATGAGATTGTCATCGAATAAGAGGCTTTCCGTTAAGAAATCATAGATTATCGAACCCATAGAGTCCTCCTTCTCCCCGTTTGTGTCTCGCCCTCCATCTGTCAGCTCTCGATCACCCCTTCACGCTCCAAGACCTGTCGCACCTCTTCAAAGACAGCCTTGATATTCCCCTTTGGGAACCGTATCTGTCCTAACCCGTGAATGTTCGAGAATTCCTCACAGCCTTCTTCAAGCAGGACGATTGCCCGTGTGAAGCCGAGTCGTCCCTGGAAAAGACCCGCCTCATGGACCACGTTCATACGAGCATTCAGTTTCCCGTCTGCCTGTTCGTCCTCACCGGTCATGACCAGGAAAGCGATAGCCGCCGCATCGAGCATCTCGGACAAGCGGGCGATATTCGTT